>Ga0114993_10004688_pt1 | contig 13484 bp, 8 predicted proteins | sample ArcticOcean_MG_C_FD_87042 | JGI IMG/M metagenome (GOLD analysis project Ga0114993, IMG submission 87042) | Marine microbial communities from western Arctic Ocean - ArcticOcean_MG_CB2_150 | ecosystem: Environmental > Aquatic > Marine > Oceanic | place: Arctic Ocean: Canada Basin | collected...
CCCTTCGCCTCGATAATGCAAAATAGCTGGCCACGAACTTCCTTCAAGCAAGACTTCTGCGCCTCCAGTTGGAACGATTGCATTTCCCTTGGCAGCAACGATCTCTTCAAACCGCACAAACCGCATGACTGGATGATCTTCCTTGCCTACAAGCATGATTTGACCTTCTCCCTCTGCGTAACGACGCAATGCTGTCACTGGCATCTCGCCACCGAACGCCAAATATCTTCCACGTGGCAACGCCTCTAATGACACATCACGAGTCACAACAACATCAAAAGAAGAAGCAGTACCATCAGTGACCATCTCTTCAAGAGTCTGGGGAGAAACAATTTTGAGTTGTGCAAGTTGTAATCCTTCTAGTGCTGTCTGAACAAGTGGCACACCATTTTCTGCAAGGAGTACACGCAGTTCACGAGGTGGTGGTACAACGAGCGAGGCAATGTTGTCCAAGTCCAAGGCATCAGACACCATTAATTTCACTTGTACAACCCCTGAAGTTGTCATTTCAAACGGTACAAAGACCATATTCGCAACACCTTCAATTGATAATGAACCTTTGGTTACTTTCAAAGCTGGAATTGTCACTTGTTCTAAGCCAATTGGAATGCCATCAAGAGACAATTCAAGATCTGTTGTCACTGGTTCCCTGCCAAAGTTCGCCAGACTTACAAAGACTTGCACTTCATTTCTTGCATCTGGTTTTCTATCGACTGCGATTCTCGCGATGCTTACGTTTGGTGTTTCTGCTTCGCCAATTTGGTGATAGACCAAGGACTCACCTTGTTGGAGTGCTTGGTCACTAAGATCAATAAGATTGCCATCAGAGAATAACTCTAATTGCGCAGATTCTTGTGAGGAAGGTCCCTGCACTTCAGGGTCAACATTTGTCATGTAGGCTCGAGAAAGTTTAAGCCCATCACTGATTCTTGATCGTCCGTGTGTAAGTTGGATACCGTCAATTGCCTCAACGAGTTGTTGCACCGAATCTGAAAATGGCAAAACGATCTGGGCACTCTCGCCAATTGAAATAATCATAGTCGATCCGCCACGATTTGAAAATACACCCCCGCCATGCAACTGTTCGATCAAAGATTTTGCTTGTTTTTTTGCATCGTCAAGACGCGTTTTACCCATTGAGTCTGTCGCGTTCATAGAAGCGGAATGATCAATCAATAGAACATGCCTTCCCTCTGTGAGTTGTTCCCCTTCAACTTGCGGTTGCATCAGTGCCAACACAACAAGCAACAATGCAAGCAACTGCAAGAGAAAAAGTGTACTAGGGCGAAGCCTCTGAAAAGGTGAATTGGCATGTAAATCTTCAACTGCACTTCGCCACAACATCGTTGAGGAAATTCGCAGTGGTTGGCGACGCAGACGCAAGAAATACAGAAGCAACAAAAGTGGCACCACAACTGCTCCAAGAACCAAGCCAGTAGAAAGAGTTACAAACGTCATCGAAGCAATCCCCTGCTTCGCAAATATTCAACGAGTAACGTTTCCATGTCGATGTCTGTTGAAACACGCGCAGAGCCAACGCCGATCCTCGCACACTGCGATCGAAGTTCATCGCAGTATGAATGTAGTCTTTCCTTGTATTTTTCAATCAATGGTGAAGTCACTGTAATTTCACATGTATTTCCTGTTTCAACATCTTCAAGTCGAACATCGCCTTCCATGCCTTCATGTTCTGGATCGATTTCTTCAGGCGCAAGCGTTTGCATCAAAAACACATCCCAGCCACCCCCTGCAAGATACTTCAAGCCTTGACTCAATCCATCTTCCGACAAGCAATCACTGATAACAACAAGTACACCTCTACCCTGCCGAGCCGTAGAAAGGGTTTTACATGCTTCAACAAAGTCAGTTCCTCCACTTGGCGTACGGTCAAGAAGCCACTGCCCCATGTCACGAGTTCGGCGTCTCCCACGGAGTGCTGTTAAGCGTTCAACACCACGATCAGAAAAAGAAAAGAGTGACGCCCTATTATGGCTGCTCAGTGCAATGTACCCAAGCGACATGGCAAGCCTTCTTGCAAAGTCAAACTTGTTTGGATTGCCATAGTCCATCGATGAACTTGCATCGATAGCAATACCAACAGTTAACTCTTCTTCTTCAAGAAAAATTTTCATGAACAATCGATCGAGTCGTGCATACACGTTCCAGTCGATGAAACGCAGGTCATCTCCCGCTGCGTACTGACGGTAATCTGCAAACTCAACACTTACGCCCCGACGCTTACTTCTTCGTTCACCCTGAATTTTCCCTGAAAATATTTTGCGAGCAATGATGTCAAGTTTATCAAGCGATGACATCAAGGACGAACCTAAGAGTTCATCCACCTTTCTAGGCCTTTCATGCTTTGTTTCACCAAAGTTAGACATCGTACACCTCGTGATCCAACACAGGGACTTCTTTGATCAGTTCATCAATTACATCAATGGCTAGCCGATTTGCTGTCTGCGCTTCAAACGAGCGGACGATTCGGTGTTGCAGTGCTGGCACTGCGACTGCCATGATATCTCTAAGTGAAACAGCACATCGCCCGTCAATGACTGCAGCAACTTTTGCTCCGCAAATGATTGCTTGAGCACCCCTTGGACTTGCCCCAACAATGACATCCCTCGAAATCCAACTTGGGGCGTGCTCAGAATCAGGATGGGTTGCAAGAACCAGACGGGTGACAAAATCTTGGATGTGGGGAGCAATCACGACTTGTTTCAGAATGTGTTGAGCAGCAAGAATAAACGACGCATCTGTTGTTGTATGTACGTCAACCACCTTGGTTGAGGTTGTTCGTTCAAGAATCTCATTCATTTCTGTTCTATTGGAAAGTTGCACATCAATTTTGAAAATGAAGCGATCAAGTTGTGCTTCTGGAAGTGGGTATGTTCCCTCTTGCTCAATCGGGTTTTGTGTTGCCAGTACGAAGAAAGGTTCAGGCAACCTGCGAGTTGTCCCATCAACAGAAACAGTACGCTCTTGCATCGCTTCAAGCATCGCAGATTGTGTTTTTGGTGTTGCTCGGTTGATTTCATCGACAAGCAGGAGTTGATGAAAGACAGGCCCCTCTCGAAAACGAAACCTCCGCCGTGAACTTCCTTGTTGTTCATCGACAATCGTCGTTCCTACGATATCAGCTGGCATCAAATCTGCTGTGCATTGAATACGTGAGTTTGACAAGGCAAGCACATCACCAAGTGTACGGACAAGGAGTGTTTTGCCAAGACCGGGAGGGCCTTCAAGTAAAACGTGCCCGTCTGCAAGAATAGCGACAAGGACGAGATCGACTACGCGTTGTTGCCCAACGATAACTTCACCAATTTGTTGACGCATGCTCGCAAAGGAAGTGCGGATAGTTCCAAGTGCTTGACGCACTTCTTCAGGCGTTTGGAGTCTACTGGGTAAATCGTTAGCTGTAAGAATCAACGCTCGTCTCCCTGCTCGCCGCGCTCTCGTTTTCGTTTGAGTAATTGCCCAAGATTGTCGTCCCGATCTTTTGCCTCTTCTTGTATCTCAGGCTTCGAGTGTACTTTTGACGTAGTGGGTGTAGTGGGCTCACTCTCTTCTTCAAGTCGAGGCTCCCTGCGATCTTTCTTCTCATGCACTCGGCGAAGCGCGTCCACTGAACTTGTAGTCGCCTTAGTAACTGGTGCAAGCATCGTCTGAACACTTTTGCGATCTATCCAAAGGCGACGAATTGCAATGTCAATTATCAAAAATGCAGCAGCGAGCATCGCAAGGATATCCCATACTGGTTTTGGACTCACTGGAATTTCTAATCCTTCACGTTCAAAGAGATTCAACATCTCTACATCATCTATTGACAACACACGTCCCCCTGTTCGCTGAGCAAGTTCATGAAGGAGTGCTGCATTATCTGTCGTTGCTCGGTATTCATCTGGATATGGAATAGAGACCGCCGCGGGGATTGCACCAGTTGATTCCCCATCTGCAGATTGCAACGCGACATTGACAAGCCACGCACCAGTTTGATCCATATCAAATTCAGCGTGATATTGACCGGGACCAGTTTGACGGACGGAGATCACATGCGATTGACCACTTGGGTCAATCACTACAGCATGTGATTGCATAAGGTTAAGAAAGGAAGCATTCGCATCGAGCGCTTCGACATCAATAATGCCTCGTCTACCTTCAACACGTGAACGAACCATGACGTTGGGCGGCATCGACCCACGCATTGCCCAGCGAACACTTCGCTGCCAGAAGGGCGCAAAAGATGACCACGGGGGCCACTGGGTTGACCACTGCACCCCAAGGTCACTGGTAAAGGCAATTGATTTTCCAATCCCGTGGTGCCACCAAGCATAAAGTGGGTCGTTGCCTTGGGAAGTTGTGATCACCCAAGGAGTTTGGGAAAGGCCACCGCGATCAGCGGTGACAACCAAACCAGTAATTGGGGGGACACTTTCGATGCCTTGCAGTGGACCAATTCCACTTGGCATATACGTTGGATCCCAAGGTCCACCTTCTTGAATGAGCGAACGCGAATTCAGTTGTGCTTCCTTGATGAAGATTTGGGGGAGTTGCGTTGGATCATTCACCATATAGAATCGACCGCCAGTAGCAGTTGCGATATATTGCATTGACTGCATGTCCATTGCAGAGCCATGCCCACCAACCATGACTGTAGAAATAGTCACACTTGCATCACGAAATGATTGAACGAGTTCTTGAGTTGGCGGTTGTGGATCGCCATCTGAAATAATAATGACATGACGCTGCGCTGCGTCGACTGCAGTTAACCCTGCCAGAGAAAGTTCAAGGGCTGAATCAAAATCTTGCATGTCGCCCAGGGTTAAACTATGCACAGCATCCCTCGCTGCTACTTTGTCACCCGCGAGTTGCATCGGTAACGTCCAAGCGCAATTCGTGCCTGCACCACTGTTCCAACTGTACTCAACAATGCCTATAAAGTCTTGTTGACTTAGGGCTTCAACCGCTGCGCTTGCAACTTCTCGTCCCCAGTAATTTCCTTCTGGCATCTCGCAGGAGTGCATGATCAGTGCAAGCGCCCCACGAGGCAAGTTACGCGTCTGCGGTGGTTCACATCGTATTGGCATCGCCTCTTCAAGCATAGAACCGATCCACCCACCTGCGCCAAAGGATGTTGGCCCCCCTGTCATAATCAATCCTCCACCAATGTCATGTACAAATGAAAGAAGATGTTGTTCTTGGGCATCATCTATCGACCAACGAGGAATATCTGCCAAGATCACGGCGTCATATGCAGCAAAACCAATGCTATCTCGAGGAATACCCTCTGGAGAAGTGACAACAACTGCTATGCCTGATTCAACAAGCACATCGCGAAGGTGTGGAGTGGAAAGTTCATTTTGAGTCACGAGCAAAACTGTGCCGCCCCGAGCAACGAACGTCACACCAACTCCCGTATTGTTTGCTGAAATTGTATCTGTACCATTTGCGGGTTGCCACGTTGCACTAAAACGCTGGGGACCGCCTGTGAACACTGGAATGTCAAAGACAATGGCATTCACTCCATTTCGGAGGTTCATTGGTTCACCTGTACCATCATGATTTGGCGATATATCTATTGGTGTGTTATTTCTCAAAAGATGCAACACGCCCGCTGATTCTCCGATACTTCTCATGACAACTCGCACTGGAATCGTCTGACCTATTCTTGATTGAGACGTTACAAGAACTTGTTCAACAATCACTTCGTGTGTGTGTTCAAAGTTCACTGGTAAGACATCTATAGGGACTCCACTTGAAACTGCGAGATCTGCAACGGCTAAGACTTGGTCATCTGTTTCATTTCCATCTGAAACAAGCAACAACCTTGAAGCAGTATCTCGTGGCAAAATTGCAAGTGCTAACTTCACTCCGCTTGCAAGATTAGTTGCGCCTCCTTTGGGTTCATTTGCTGCAGGTTCGAGCACAGTGAATTCACTGGGCATCGAACCAATCACAGCATTTCCACCAATACTGATAACAGAAAGTCGATCACCTTTTTCTCTTCGTTCTGGAGATGTCCATGTTCGCAGGACATCAATTGTTTGTGCTTGTAATTGACGTGGAATTGACTCACTTCGATCCAGAAGCACAATGAGAGATAAGCCCTCTCCCGTTCTATTCCATACAGGGCGAGCAATGGCTACTGCGAGAAACATGATGACGCAGCACCGAACAATCGTTGCTGCTATTACTCTCCCCCGCGAACCTTGCTTTTGCATGCCTCGCCACGACATCATGACCACAGGAATGAGAAGCACCAATAACAGGAGCCATCCGGGTCGATCGAACTGTATCAGGGAGATCATGATTGTCACATCATAAACCCCTTGAAGAGTTGGAGACGATTGTTACCTGTGTCAATCACAAGGACGCCATCCTGCATGAGCACTGCACCCCATGGTGTTTTATATTCCCCGTGATCAAATCCAGCATTCCCCCAAACACCCAGCGACTTTCCCTGTTGGTTAAATTGCTGGAGACGATTGTTCCCAAACTCGGTCACAAGAAGCGTTCCATCATGCAACACTACGATGGAATAGGGATAAAGCAACTCTCCACTTTTATTTCCAACCGAACCAAAGGTGCTCATCAGGGTGCCGTTGATGTCATACACGACAATACGATGATTTGCAGAATCTGTGATGTACATCAAATTCGTTTCGGGATGTACTGCGATGGATTGAGGTCGACGAAATTCCCCTACCCCTTTGCCATGCTGACCAAAAGCATAAAGAAAGTTTCCAGCGTGATCGAAGACGCTGATTCGATCATTTCCTCCATATTCAGAGACAAGAACTAAACCATCATGTTGGAAGGCAATATCAGTTGGATATAAAAATTGCCCATCCCCGGTGCCATACTCACCAAAGATTAACAATTCGTTTCCCAAAGGGTCGAGGACGCGAACACGATGTCCATGTGTGTCGGCAATCCAAATGTTTCCTTGATCATCGAGCGTCACACCTGTTGGAAAACCATTTCCAGTTGGGGGCAAACTCCATGCTGAAAGAAACGAACCATGTTGATCAAAGCGTTGCAATCTTCCTGTTTTATCGATTACTACGAGAATACTATCTTTAAAATCAGCAGCCCTAGGCGTCACAAAATGCCCGTCACTTTGTCCTGTCCCTCCAATGACTATTGTTGGTATCAACCCACGAATCGATGGCTTGGTTTCACTTTGACCACAGCCTACGAAAACGAAGCAGATGCTGATCAACATTAAGAGTGTACATTTTCGCATTCCAAACGATACAACAATCCCAGAAATGACTGCAAATAAAACAAAAAATAAGATCACGCTCGTCACGATTTGGGGTCGTTGATAATGCATGGCATGGAGCAGCGCAACTGCAATTGGTTGATTGGTCGCCGGTTGGGATAACTGCGTTGTCATTGCAACTTCGCCCATCGACATTGCCATACTCAGTGCAACGACAACAATTGATGCCCCAATTATCCGACTACGCACCGCACTCCAAAATACTCGAATTGATTTGGGAGCATCACAAGAAAGCAACAGTTCAACAGCGTGATTCGACGAAACCCAGCGACCTGCGAGTGACCCAAGAAAACCAATTTGTGCAAGTTGTGCAAAAACAATGAGAAATGAAGAACGGTACACAATATCTAGTAGAGGTTGATTCCATGCATGCATTGCCGCTTCTGCCACGATCGTTGCAGGCAGGAGGGCTGCTGCGATCCAACAATAGTCAAGAAATTTTGCAATGTAACGAACGTGATCAGACCTCGCAGCATGCAAAATCGTAGATATAAAGAGGATAAATACACAACCCGAAGCGGTCATTGTTGCAGTAAGCAAACTTCGAGCGACATCTCCACCATATTGCGAGAATAACAACAGAATATCTGCACTTGTAGCAAACACAGCACCAACGATAATAGGACCTCCGCTCAAAAATATCCATACAATGAGTAACGGGGTAAAAGATGTTCTTGGAAAATCTACTTGATCGGATTTGTTTTTTGTCTTAAAACGCATCACGACAATCGCTGCGATGATGGCGAAGAACATACTTGATAACGCCAACATTGGCGAATCTGTAATTGATCCACCTGTTGCGATGATCGCACGGAGCTCATTGCCAATGGAGTGCACCTGCGCAAGGTCAAAACAAGTTGTATTCGCTGCAGTGAGCACAGCAATGAACACACAACTTGCAAGCATCAAAGGAAAGTGCATTCGCACATTGTGTACAACGCGAGTTTTCAACCGAACACCATCTACGCGATGGAGCAATTGCGTTGAATCATTACCAGAAACGCATGTGCCTGCAATCAACGCAGCGATTGGCCAACTCCATCCAACTAGCGCGAGTGCAAGGGTGCATTTCGTTGCAAATGACATGAAGTCATATGCAACAACTAGATTATGGATGCCTGAACCCGCCGGCCACGTTTGCCACCATGCGTAATAGATAGCGTACGATGGAATTGCAAGCGTCAATAACAATGTTGTATATATCAGACGGCGCATGCCTAAAGAGTGCCCCGAAAAACGGAGCCCAAGTGGCCAACCGATCGCTGTTGCGATCAACCCCACAGCAACTGCCCAAATAAAAGTTTGCACGATGATGAAGAACGAATCATGATTGAGGACAGTTACATCAGGCTCTTGCTTGAATAAAAGAGAAGTAATCGGAAATGCGATAATGACCAATGCGCTCAACAATGCAACTGAAAGAACAAGACGATTACTTTGCACTTGTTTCTTTCACATGCTGCATCACCTGTTCAATGGCGTTATTCCGGCGATTCGCTGCTGCGTAAAAGTCAGTTTGCAGCGGGTCGTGTACCCTTAATTCTGGGAATTGATCCGCTACACGCTGCTGCAAAGGAATGTTCTTGGAATCGGATTGTGCAAGGAGCGTTGCAACGTGATCACTGAGCATAAAGTCAACGAATCTTCCAGCAATTTCTGGGTGTTGACAACCAGCAATCACCGCCACTGTGTTAGGAATGAGCAAGGTTCCCCCACCTTCACCTTCAAAATGCCGTGGCATAAAAGCAGCCACAGAAGCCCCGCGAGCAATTGCCGCATGTACATCATCAGAATCTGTCATCGCGTATGTTACACGTCCTTCAATGAGCGCTTGCACTGTCGAGGCATTCCCACCCAAGAGAGGTTTCCCCCCCATCCTTTGAACAAACTGTGCAAATAGTTCTGCGTCTCCTGCCATAACAGCCATATGCGTACCCGTTGTTCCAAACCGAGGATCAGCGATCGCTGCATCAGCGTATTCCCACCAGTACGTTGGCATTTTGCTCACCTCTGTTTTTAATGGGTCATATGCGATAACGCGAGCGCGAGGTGAAAATGCGTACCAAAGACCACCAGCATCTCGATACTGTTCTGGCCACGATTCTGTTACCCGAGAGTGATAAGGAGCGAAAACACCAACGCCTGCGAGTTGAATCGTACCGATGTTTTCCGATGACCAAAAAACATCTGCTACTGGTCTTTGGGCTTCGCGTCGAAGTCGTGTCACTAATCCAGTTGTTTTTGACGCTTCAGTATCACCAACCCACTTGACTCTAATGCCGGTTTGTTCAGTAAAAGCGTCGATGACTTCTCTTGCTATTTGTTCGTCAGCAGATACATACACCGTGATGGTTTGAGATTGATGATCTCCACATCCGGCCAAGAAAAGTGTACTAATAAAGAGACTATTCCTTAGAAACTGCATCACCCTCATCCGATGAATTTGAGAGTTTTTCCAGTCGACCAAAGTAATGACGAAGAAGGTCGTGATATTGACGAGGAACTTCTTCTTGTGCAATCGCTTCTTGTGCACTTCGCTGTTGTGAAAGCACCGTTTCTCTCACGGCCGCGCTCGTTTCGCCAGAGGTAACCAAGCCGCCCTCAAAAAGTTGGCGTGCGATGATTGATCCTTCAACAGTATGCACGGGTGATCTGTTTGCGACTTGGGTTGTTTCAGTTTCAGTCATGCTGTTCTTACCACCACTACCCTTCCCCTTTCCTCCCGTACCAAGTCCATCACCACTACCGGGCTTGTTACACATGCCACTATATGCTTGTTGACATTGAGATTTCGCAGCTTCTGCCTTGGTCATGAACATCTTCATCGCATCAAGTTGTTCTGTTGCTGCTGCCATTTCGGCGAAGTCAGCGGGTTTGCCACTGGCACATTTTTTACACGCCGCGCCCATTTTTTTACACGCAGAAGCTGCTTGTTTTTGGGCTTCAAGCATTTCAAGTAATTTTTTCTTTTGCGCCTCGGTTAACTTCTTATTCCCCTTAATTGCATTCGCTGCTGCGAGCGCATCGCTTGCAAGATTGGGATCCATACCAGCAGCTGCAATTGCCTCTGACAAAGCTTCATTTGCGTTTTCAAGAGCTGCCAATTGTTCGCCAAGTTTTTTCAAACTCTCTGCTAATTGTTTTCGCTCTTCTTCACTGAGTTGTTCTGATTCAAGTTTTTTTTGCAGTGCATCCACTTCTTGTTTTGCCTGAGAAAAATTACCACTCTTCAACGCAGCAGCCAACTTTGTCGTCTCTTCATCTTGTGGCAATTCAAGTGATTGCAAACGTCGAACTGTCTCTTTATACGCTAGAGCATTTTCATCATTGAGAAGATTATCAAGTTTACGCTGCAAATCGGTCATCTTTCGGAGTGCTTCGCGTCGCAATTCGGTTGGTTCAACATCTAGGGTAGCAGCGGCTTCCAAGGCTGCCAATTCTTCTGCAAGGGCACTACGCAACGCTTCATCTTGTTGCAAATCTGAAACAACTCCATCGACTGATGCTTCGATATCTGCGCGATCTGCTAGTGCTACAAGTGGGAGATCTTCTGCGTTTGGTGAAAAAAAGTTCCACTGTGGCGAAAGAATCGTTGCTGCAAAGATCAGACCAAGTACGCCAATCCAAGCCCATGTCTTTGGAAAAAGTAGTGGAAAATAATTGCTAAGGTTCGTTTCTACTTGTTCTTGCTCTACAGTTGCTATCGCATCATCAAGAACAACTGTTGCAAACGCATCATCTCGGTCACCACATGAAATTGCAGAACCAATACGATCTCGCAATTTCATTCGTTGATCTACTTCGGCGGCGCTGAAAAAACGATCATGGCGAGATCGCTTCCAAAATATGATGACACTTATGCTCCAACCGATGCCTACAACAATCCCAACTATTTGCCACGGCACGAAAGCCGTGCTTGTACATCGATCGATGAGTGCAATGAAAGCAAGACCACAGGCAATCCAAAACAACACAGACGTTGCCCAAACAATAGTGTTTTGCAATTGCATTCTGCGTGCAGCGATATTGGCAATGGTGATCAGTCGTTGCATAGGTCGTACCTCTTAATGGGAAGTGTACGCCAATAAACTGTCAAATCACAGTAATTCTTCAAGCAATCTTACTTTTACGGCCTCTAGGGGCTCCTTCACCCTCGCGCCAGCTGCATGGACATGGCCACCTCCACCGAAAACTCCTGCAAGTTTGTTCACGTCTATCAGTGAAGAGGTGTCACTTGGCAATGCTGGTTTTGAACGAAAACTTATTTTAGTAATGCCAGGGTTCGAATCCGTAAGTAGAACTGATGCTTGCACACCTTCAATCACCATCGGTGTATTCACAAGACCAAGGAGATCTGTGCTATCACCACCTGTCTCGCCAAAGTCTGTGGAGCGTAATGTCATGATTGCAACATTCTCAAAAATTTCGAGACTTGCAAGCATTCGCTGAAGGAGTCCCATCCTCGCAGGTCTTGCTGTTTCTTCCAACGAACGATAGATGTCATATCGATCGATATTGTGTTGTAATAATTTCGAAGCATCTGCAAAACACCGTGCGTCAGCATTTGAGAATCGAAACCAACCTGTGTCAGTTGCTAAACCAACAAACAATGCTTCAGCAATGCAGCCCTTGCCAGAACCAAGATCAATCTTCAAAGTTTCAAGTAACTGCATCACAACTTGGGTTGCTGCGGCTGCTGTGACATCGACAATTCGATCTGCAGCAACGTCATCACCGTTTGCGTGGTGGTCAAGCCCAATCACTAGTTTTGCATGTTCACGGAGCCACGGTTCCGCGGCCTCTAACTGTGACCATGCTCCGGTGTCTACAATAATAATGAGTTCTGGAGTTTCTTCAGGAAAACCATCAACTTCAATAAATCGAATTGGTGTATCTCCAGCAATAATTGCTAAGCCATGTTCGAGTGGCCCTGCGATCAACACGTCTACATCCTTGCCTATGGAAAGAAGTGCTCGGTACATACCAACAACCGAGCCGATTGCATCCCCGTCAGGTTTGCGGTGCGTCGTAATTGTAATTCGACTTGCATTGTGAATTCTTTCAGCGATAGCCTCGAAAGTGGTGGTCGTTACATAAGAGATGGACTGTGTTGTCATGTGTTCCTTTCAAGTAGTCGACATGTTTGTTCGACATCAGTTTGAATTGCATTCTTTAATTCCTCGACAGTATCGAATCGTATCTGATCTCGAAGCCTATGGTCAAAGGTCAATTCTAATTCCCAGCCGTAAAAATCGGAATCACCATGGAACCCGATGAGATGCGCCTCACATGTTCGAGCATGTTCCCCAAAGGTTGGCTTTGTTCCGATGCTGATGGCAGCGGGGAAAAAAGTGCCATCTCGAAGAATTCCTCGACCTGCGTAGATGCCATCAGCAGGGAGTAACGTGTGGATTTTCTCTATATTTGCAGTTGGAAAATCCAACGTGCGGCCTCTTTGATCACCTGAAGTAACAATTCCAGAAACAGAAACTGACCTACCAAGCACAATCTTCGCATCTTCTACGCGACCCTCTTGAATAAGGTTGCGAACCATCGAACTGCTTGCTCGGTGCACAGATTGATCTTGCAAGGTAACCTCGAGTGGTGGAACGATCTTTGTAGAAAAACCATACGTAGTACCAAGTTTCTGAAGATCTTCTAATGTTCCAACTCGATTTTTCCCAAAACGGAATCCATCACCTTCCACGACAAATTGCGGCGTGAGTGAGTCGACAAAAGATTCGACAAACGCTTCTGGAGATTGGCTCAATAATGCCTCGCTAGGTTTCAATTCCACAACTTCATCTGCACCTGCTTCGAGAAGCAACGCGCGACGATGCGTAAATGATGTCAATCGTTTAACCTCAATATCTGGGTGTAAAAACACCGCTGGGCTAGGGTTGAAGCTCCAAATCACCACTTTTCCATGGCCTACTGTGGCTCTGGCCCCCTGCACAATCGCCACATGCCCGCGGTGTACGCCATCAAAATTTCCTATCGAAAGTGCAACATCCATCATGTGGTCATTTTACTCTACCTGACCGGAGATCGGTTCATTCTACGGTTCATTGACCGTTGGTCAATCTTGGGTTGAATAGAGGGGCTATTGCGGTTCTAATACGCAAAATGGCAATCAAACCACAACAACCAGTTGGCAGCAAACCAGAAGATGCTATCCAAGTCATCGATCTGGTGACAA
>Ga0114993_10004696_pt1 | contig 13468 bp, 18 predicted proteins | sample ArcticOcean_MG_C_FD_87042 | JGI IMG/M metagenome (GOLD analysis project Ga0114993, IMG submission 87042) | Marine microbial communities from western Arctic Ocean - ArcticOcean_MG_CB2_150 | ecosystem: Environmental > Aquatic > Marine > Oceanic | place: Arctic Ocean: Canada Basin | collected...
AACAAAGCTTTGCTCAACTAGCTCTGAGGACTCCCCGAGGCGGTTAGGAGTCCCATGATTATTCGGAGGGCTTGTCGCCTATGCCTAACCGATATTTTGTCAAGCAAAAAGTTTATAGCGTGAGGTTATTATTCTTGAGGATTTTGCTTGACAAAAATCTTATGCATTTTCTTCTTGACAAAAATCTTATGCATTTTCTCCTTGACACACCCTATCATTCAGTGCAATACTTCCTATTGCTCTGCTACCTATGTCACGCTAGATAGTTTCTGCTTGACTATCTCCTATGGTTATGGTATGCTCCCGCCTGATATGCATAACCATAAAGAAAGTACTTGACAAAGGAAAAGCCGCTCCCCTAAAGAAGCGGCTCCCCTTGCGTTTGGAGGTACGGACTAAAGGGCTATGATCTCTGTCGCTCCTATGATCTTGATGCTGTTGCCGTCCTCTACCTTGAGGACAGTAGGCGGGATAACATTGCGAGCGTCCCGCAATTCTCTTTCGGGTCTGTCAATGGTATTGCGATGTACTTCGACAACGGCAAGCGATACAGCCTCTTCAACCTGTCGGCGTAGCGATGCGTTCTCGCGCTCAAGCTTCTCGGCTTTCATTTCGAGCTGTCGGCGTTGTCCGTTCTCGGTATTGGTTTTGCTACGGCTTGCGCTAATCCTGCCGCCTTCGATATAGATAGCGAGCCAATCAGCCATACCAAGGGGCAAGCTGTCATGGTACTGACGCGAAGGACGTTTGCCTCTGCCGCGCCTACGAATAGAGTATTGAGGACGGTTGAGGTATGAGGCAAGTTGCTTACAGAACTTGCGTCCCTCTTCGGTATTGGGAACGTTCAAGACTTGCGTTCCCTTGGTATCAATGGTTACGGCTTTGACTTCGCTGACCTTGACATAGGGCATTCCGCAATGCCTGAATCCTGCTGCGTCTGATCCATTGTCGCAGATATACGTCCTAAGGGCGTCGAGGTCGCCCTGTACGTTCTTAGGATTGGCTTCGCCTTCCATGCTGAAGCTATCGCCAATCTGCGCTGCCATAGCCGATTCTACGGCATCCTTGGCGTCTTTCAGCCCTAAGCCTTGTCCGTTCTCGTCTGCAAATGTATGTTTCGCAGCTTTGATGCAGTTGATTTTCTGCGAGGTTGGTAGGTTGTCTAACTTGATTCTCATTCCGTTTTCTCCATTTGGGTTGCAGGGGATTAGCCTTCCCCTATTGTCTGCGCATAGCTTACCATAGATTTCCTATGCCTGTCAAGCCTATTCCGCTTAGTAGTAAGATTTACTATGGGGCATTCGGGTATCACGCTAGAATGTTTTTGATTGACAAATGGAAACCCGCCCCTGTAGTAGCGAGCGGGTTTCCGAATTATTTGCTTGACTTATTCGTTATCGTCGTTCTCGTCGTTCTCTTTTTTGGCGTCCTTGGCGTCCTTGGCGTCCTTGGCATCCTTGGCGGGATCGTTGTCAAGGATATAGTCAACCGCCTTCTGCGCTCTCCCCGCAGCGGTAATCAGCATTTTAGTATCATCCTTCAACCGTCCGAGCCAATTCTTGAGATAGGCAACGGAGTTGTCAAACGTTGACTCGATACCGATTTCGTTGCAGAGGAAAACGGCTCCCATTTCGGCAACGAGTTCCTCGGTTGAGTAGTCATGGCTAGCAAACAGATTGCCGTCCATAACTTCATTCCGATTCAAGCGGCTTGTATGCCCTGTCGCATGAATCATTTCATGGAATCGAGTTGAGTAGTACTCATTGTCGCCATCAAACAATTCTCGGCGCGGCATATTGAGCGTATCCATTGAGGGACGGTAAAAGGCTCGCGCCTCTTTTTCCTCGAATGTTGGCGCGTTTGGCATTTCGTCAATGATCCTGTCGCCGTCCTCGATGGGGTTAAACTCTCGCGTAGGGATTTCGGGGATTTTGCTTTCGTCAATGCCTTCCGTTTGATCAACGTTGAAAACGGTATAGTAGCGAAGGAACGGGATTTTCTTGGGCTTGTCGAGTTGCTTGCCGTCCTTGTCCTTGCTAGCTTCAACCCATTTCCAAAAGACAACGGGACAACCCTTCTCGCCCTTCTTGACCTTGCCGCCTAGCTTCTTGGCTTGGTTATAGGTTACGAAGTAGGGGGAAGCGTAGCCAAGCATAGAGAGCATAAAAATGTTCATGCCTCTGTAATGCTTCTTGCTTACAAGGTTGACAGGCATACCCGCTTGGAACCAAGGACGATGCCAAGGGGCAATAGCGGCATCTCCGTTCTCAACGGCTTTCAGCGCGTCCTCGATCTTATCAACGACTCGCTCCGTAATCATGTCATATATTTTCTGACTCGCCATGACTTGTACTCCTTTTGTTTATCGACCTTTCGGCGTAATTGCCTTTTCTCATTGTCGATGCAGCTATACTAACCTATTGATCCGAAAATTGCAAGCTCTAAATGAAGAAAGATTCTAGCGTGATATGGCAGGTTGGGGAGCGGCGGAGGAGCGGCGGAGGAGCGGTAGGGAACAGGACCATCACGCTAGAATGATTTTCGTTGACATTGGGGCTTAGATATGATACCATTCTTGTTGTCCATCACGCTAGAATGAAAATCATTGACAAAAAAGAATCCGCCCCCGTAATGGAGGCGGATTCTTTTTCGATTTGGCTTGACTTTACGAGGATCGGAAACCAAACGTATCGGCTATCTCGCCGGGGACAACCTCGATTTCGATGCCCCGCATACGGATTGCCTTGATGCTGTTCATGGCGAAGCATTTTTCAATGACCTCTCCTTCAAGGTCGCTCTGAGTTGACGACTTGCCGCTGCTCGGCTTTTTGTACTGTTCAATGACCGCTTGCTGCTCTGCCGTTGCGGGAGAACCGTCAGCGTTGAAGTACCCGTCAAACCGCTGATTCTCTACCTTGAGGATCAGATACGGCATACCCGTTGCGCGATGGACTCGGAAAATGCCCTTGTCGTCCCTGTCGCCCCAAGGATGCGCCTTTGCCTCGCGCTCCGCTTTGCCCTCTTTCGCGGCAACGCGATTGACGGCGCGGGTATAGTCATACTTGGCAACGCCGTTAATCGTCGTCTTGTACGTCATACCCTTGCCGAAGCAAGTATTGGAGCAAGCCCGACCGCCCTTGTTCATTTTCTTGTCAAGGTCGCAAACGAGGTCAACAGTCGCCATTTCCGCGCTATTGACGTTTTGCGTAATCAAGGCTTGGCTCTGCTCGATTGTCAGTTGTAGTACGTTCATTTTATCCGTCCTTCCGTTTTGGTTTCGAGGGATTCGCTTTCCCTCATGTTCTGCGACTATACTACAGTACTGATCTGCAAATTGCAAGCTCTAAATGAAAAAAGATTCTAGCGTGATATGGTAGGATTGAAATGATTTTACTTGACATTGGGGGATTGGATATGATACCATTCTCGCTGTCTGTCACGCCAGAACGATTTTTGTTGACAAAAGAGAATCCGCCCCCGTAAGTAAGGGGCGGGTTCCGTATGGTAGCAAGTTGCTCAGGCAGCGAGCATGGTTGAAGCGGCGGCAACGCCTTTGTCGAATTGATCCTTGTTGACAACCCGTTCTCGTATCGCGCCGATGCGGGTTTGGTTTTTGCCAAGATGGAAACCCTTGCCCATCAGGTTGAGCAATACGTTTTTGGAATGAACCTTGGCTCCCGCTTTCCAATCATGCCATTTGATTTCGCAACCGAATGACAGTAACGCCTTGATCGCATCGTTAGGCTCAGGGAATATGATGTAGTAGTTCTGTCCCCTGTTAGCGTCATCAGGAATGACTGTTAGGTTCTCTCCTCGCTTGTTTGCCGTTGGTACGTTGCTACCTGTCAGCTTGGCATAGGCAGACTTGAACCAAGGCATATCAGACTCTTTCAGTCTGATTGAGAGCCAACCGCTATGGGCGATATAGCCAAGGGTAAAGGATTCGTTATCGCCGTCAAGGTCAAGTTCGCTCATGCGTAGTTCGTCAAGCTCTCTGCGCTTCGCGTTATGAATGACCTTGGCTTGATCTAAGGTCTTGATCGTTTGATGCTCATAGCGTCCCTGATACGAAACGTCCATCGTTGCGCCGTCATCCGATATAGCGGTTACGATGTATGCGCCTTTATGGTTCCATGATTCCTCGCCAACCGTAAAGGTTATGCCGTACTTACCTATCGTTACTTCATTCATGCCGTTCTCCGTTTGTTTTCGAGGGATTCGCTTCCCTCATTGTCTACGCCTATACTACCCTACTGATTTGGAAATTGCAAGCCCAAACTTTGATTGGATGCATTTTTTTTGGGGCAGTAGGGGGGTATCACGCTAGAATGTTTTTGCTCGACATTGGGGATGGATTATGATACCATCCTTGTTGTCCGTCACGATGCTTCAGAGCCTTCAGCATCGCCGTCACGCTAGAATGATTTTCGTTGACAAAAGAGAATCCGCCCCCGTAATGGAGGCGGATTTTCTTTTCGATTTTGCTTGACTTACGAGGCGGAGACCGTCTCGATTTCAATTCCGCGCATACGGATTGCGCGAACATTGTCCATGTTGTAGTCGCGGGGGATGACTTCGCCCTCAAGATCGCTCTGCGTTGACGACTTGCTTTTCTTGGGGATGAACGAGCGGATTGCGCTTTCGTCGATCTGCGTACCGTCAGGGGCAAAAAACCCATGAACCGTTACATTTTCGACTTTCATGGACAAATACGGCTTGTCCGTCTTGCGATGAACCCGAAACAGATGCTTGTCGTCCATATCGCCCCAAGGATGACGCTTTGCTTCGCGCTCGTCCTTGCCCTCTTTCGAGGCGAGGCGGTTGACGCTATTGGCGTAGATGTAGCCAATGACGCCGTTCAGGGTTTCGCGCTTGACGATACCCAAACCCCAAAAGGGATTGCCTGTCTTACGCATCTTGCCCTTGCCGTCCATATCGGAGTCAAGTTCAACCGTTACCATTTCCGCGCCTTTGACATTCTGCGTCAGCATGGCTTGGGATTGGGGTACTGTTAGTTGCAGTTTGCTCATTTTGTCCGTCCTTCCGTTTGGTTGCGAGGGATTCGCTTCCCTCATTGTCTGCCGTCAGCTTACTATACTCTGTCGGGTTTTGCAAGCCTTAATTTCATTTATTTTCGACTCGCTGTAAATGCCTTTCCTCATGTTCTGCGACTATACTACTGTATTGATTTGGAAATTGCAAGCTCTAAATGAAGAAAGATTCTAGCGTGATATGTCTCCCGACTAGCATAAATGGGGGATATTGTCAAGATATTTGTTTCTGGCGTGATGGGGAAATCTCCCCCCCGTTGGAATTGGCAACTCCCCCGTTGGGATTGGCAACTCCCGTTACAGAGAGTTTCTTCATGTATTCAAAACCTTAGTAACCCTTGGCTTTCCCCATTCATCATACTTGTCTTTGCATCGCTTACAGCAAGGAACATCGCCAATGATAGGATTGGGGACGCTTGTCGTTGCTTTGTTCGTACAGAGTAAGAAGTATTGACATTGCATTAGTTTGTCCTCCATTGTTGCGAGCATCCTAGCAGATGGTTGTAGGATTGTCAAGCTCGAAACGTTGCGGGGAACGGTTTTCGTAAACCCCGCAAACTCTAATGCGAATTAGAGTCCGTTTTTCGGTTCGGAGGACATGAACTATGAAACTGTTTCTTCCTTTCGGAGCCATTCGACATCGGTACTTGCTTCAATGCTGATGCTTTGGAAGGCTTGATCTGTTTCGCCCCAAAAGCCGTTGCCGTCTGCGCCGTAGTATTTGACTTGGCAGATAGAGATTTTCTCTGCGCCATCTATCAGCATTTGGAGAGCCTGCTCCCATGCTCCTTCAATGGTTTCGCGCTCGTCTCCGTCGATCCTACGCGGGAAGCGCAAGCTCAATTTTGTTTCGTCTATGCATCCGTACATTGTTTCCTCCTGAACCGTTAGGTTCTCTCCATTGTTGACGCTAGCTGAACCGTTAGGTTCTCTCCATTGTTGACGCTAGCGTATCATACTTTTTGTTGCTTGTCAACTACCATTTTGAAGGGCTAAATCCTAATCCTAATCCGCTCAAGAATGTCAATGCGATTATCCATCCGCTGACATTGGTAGCGAACATATAGATGAGGACAGGGAGCAGCAAGAAAGTCAAGCTAATATCCCAAGAGTCATCTTGCAGATGCCAAGGCAGTTGCCAAACAGGTCCGTTTGCGATAGTTTCAAGTGCTTTAATCATTGCCGTTTCTCCGTTTCCCATTGTTATGCGTATATCGTACACGCATTCAGTGGGTAGTGTCAAGTGTTTTCTCAAGGTAGTTTTGGGAGCCAATGTGAGAAGCGTCCCCAAAGTGACGGTCTACGTGCGAAGTTGCTTGTGGCGCTTGAAAGCATTCTCTTCTGTGTCGCTACTGATGTCATAATATTGCTCTGTTATTATGCATGTACACTAGCGCATTCAGTGGGTAAAGTCAAGAACCATTTCGTATGGACTCCATGAACTGTTGTCCGTGCTCTGAGGTGGTAAGTTCTATTTTTTACAAGTGAGTGAGATTTTTGTTTTTTTCATACCAATTTTCTTCCAACTTCTTAAAGTTATCTACTATGATTTGACATAGGTCATCAATGTTGTCTTGAGACAATTCATAATCTCTATCCAGTAGAGGATTAAGGTAGGTGATCACATCTTCCTGTATTTGTTCTCTGACTTCTTCAGAACGGTTTTTAATTTTCATACCAATTTTCTTCCAACTGAAGTCCTTCGACTTCATCACTTCTCCCGTTATATCCAACGGAAGGAAGTCCGCAGCCCTTCGAGCACGTAAACTTTCAATGGGAAATTCATCATCCTGATCATCAGAACCCTCTATCGGAAGTGCGGTACTCTTACCAGCATACCCATCCTCGATGCAACATTCCTTCTTCTTCAATGCGACCTGCTTTTAATTTTCATTTGTGTACCATATCATCTATTTCGTGTTAAGTCAAGACAATTTATTTGCCCATCTATCCCAACGTCTTTTGTAGGCATGTGTCCAAGGCTTATCCACTTCTTGGCAGCAGATTAAGCAGAGCAAACAGCGTAAGTCTTTTCTCTGAAGCTAGTTGCGTATAATCGCTCATTTTCGTTCCGCTACGGTGAGTGGAACGGATGCTTGCACAAGCTCTTTCCAGAGAATGGCTTGGCAAAGGCTTAATCCCATGTTCATGCAATGAGACTATCACGTATTACGTGCTAAGTCAAGTGTTAATTTGAGAATTTCAAATCGATATAGTTTAAGCATCTAAATCCTAATGCGTCCATATCCGATTCATTGGTTGTGGCTGTGTTCTTTTCCATCCTGCTGACATAATTACTCCTATCATGCGTGTACTATATACGCATTCAGTTGGTGATATAACCAACAAGATTGGTGGATGGCATAGGGGTTGCCTGCATGAGTTCGTCGTATTGGATCATTGCTTCTTTTAACGTCGAACTTAAATTAATGCCGACGTAAACCATTTATAATTACAAGCTTCGCAACGTGTTGGAACTTCGCAACAGTTGACCATTGTTACTTCTCCGCAACGAGAGCAAGTATAAGGTCGAGGTGGTTCGTGAATATGTTCGTTTTTACTCATTATTCGTGATTCAACTCTCCTTAATTGTTGCCCGTAGTATGACACAATTAGGGAAGCTGTCAACTCCTAAACTTTGTCGGAGTTATAAAATAAACTATTCGTTAGGAACGTATCCGCAACCTTCCATTGCGCTATCGATTCCTTTTTCGCGCAGTTTTCTTTTGATCTCAGATTCTTTGTCCGAACAATCCATACAGATCGTATCGTCATTGAACCAAGACATAATCCGTACTTTGAGATTGTTTGGACAACGGGAACAGGTTTTTTGATTTAAAAACATATCGCTCATAGTTCTCTCCTTATTATGCGTGTACTATACGCGCATTCAGTGGGAAAGTCAAGTGTTAATTTGAGAATTTCAAATCTATATAGTCTAAGCATCTAAATCCTAATGCGTCCATATCCGATTCATTGGTTATGTATTCAAATGATTCTCCGTCTGCATCCTCTACTTCAAGAGCTATACATATCTTAACGGTTCTCCCATCGGGTAATTTGAATCCTACAGTTTCCCCGATGCAACTTAGTTCTTGCTCGAACCCATTTTCGATTAAGAAAGTTCCTGTAGCGTCAAACTTAAAGGTTGTTTCTTCGTTTCCCATGTTTATCTCCTTATTATGCGTGTACTATAACGGACATTCAATGGTAAGTCAAGCTGTTTACTTGGGGGGATATCTTCTTTAATGCGGTGCTGAGGTTACTTCAAACAGCAACGTTTGTATTTGAAACCTGACCCACAAAGGCAAGGATCGTTGCGTCCTAGAGTGGGAGCAACACGTGTAGTATTGATTTGCCTGCGAACGTGCTGCGGTTGCTCGACGAACCATTGAATCAGTCCCGCGAGTTCGGGGTTCGATTCCTCTAGCGGGATTGGCTTCTCAATCATCATGCGTGTATCGTATCACGCATTCAATGGGAAGTCAAGAGTTTAAATTCCCATATGAAGCAACTATCTCCTGAGATAGCCCAATTATCTCCTGAGATAGCCCAATAAGCGTTATGGGTCTCAAGGAAGTAACGTTCAGGCAGATCGGGCTGTAGCTGCATGTATGCCCATTGGATAAATGGCGCAGGATTATCTAGTTCAGAAATGGAATATGGTGATCATTAGAGTTATGAATGATAATTACGAATTAATAATTGTTGGTGCAATCATTGCATTAGTGGGTAAAATTATATGGGACTGGCTGAGCAAGACTCGTCATGTAACTAACACCCACAACTATATTGAAGAGCATTACAAACTCATGGGGGTAGTCGCAGCCGATCTACGTAAACTGAATCATGCCGTTGCGAATATGCGGGGTATCATAGATGCGCTTGTGCATGAGGTACAGGAGTTGCGTAACGACCTAAGAGAATATCGCTCTAAGTAGGAAAGGATTCCTTTCTTCATTGCAAAAACAAGTATGAATAAGATGAAGATGAAGTCTGGATTGACCAAAGCGACCCAGAGCCGGAATATGAAGAAGTTGACGGACAAATGTTAGGATTAAGATGAAAATTTACAGATTAGCTAGTCAAGTTGACTATGAATATATTGGAGATGAGTCTGACATGGACGAGGACACCATGGATGCAGCTTTGACTATTTTCAATACGGTTAAAATAAGAGCATCTCAGAGTAGAGATATTTCTGACATAGCCATGAAAGATGGAAAAGTTGTTGGCACAGTGGTCTCTGAATGGAGAGTAGACGAAGATATTGCTCAATTCCATTTTGACATAGCAGTATTACCACAATATGCCAACTTAAAGATAGGGCCTACGTTAATTCAAAGGGCTATAGATAAATTCGAAATGGAAAGAATGGACTATGACGAAGCTATCGGTAAGTCTGAAATTGCAGTAGAAGTTGTAAATCTAAAGTTGTCAGACTTTTTAATCAAGCATTTCGGATTTACAGTAGATATGGAATTTACAGATAGAGTTTTCTTAAGGAAAGAATAACATCACTGCAAATTAATTAAATCTTCCGCATCAGCCACATCGGGAAAGGCTCCGTGATCCCACCAGCAGTTGATGATTTCCGTCTCTGGATCGAGATGCTTTAAGTTTTTAATTACTTCTTTTACTTTCATTTAAAATGCTCCTGTCTAATGTTTCTAGTCTCCAGTTAAACCGGTATGCTGTCATGGAGTTATTGGTTTTAACAAAACAGCATTATGTTCAGGGTTAGGTCCAAAACAAAGTAATAATGTGATTATGATTATTCCGACTATGACCGCAACTATTAATGCTGTCCTATTCATCGGTTACGCGCATCCATCGGGAAGAGTCAAGTTAAATTGCTGCAAGGGCGAAACAAAGCCATCCTAGCGCTGCAATACCCCAAATGACAAAGACTATGCAGATCGTGCGATCTCGGTGGTACTTGGTCACTACGCTTAACGGTGGATACATAACATGTATCTTTGCCACGAGTAAGAGTGCAACGAATGCTCCTGCGAGTATGATTGCTGAGATCATAGGTTGTCTCCGAATGTTAAGTTCTCTTCATTGGCAGGTTTGAACCCCCGTGCTTGGGACAAAAATCAATCCCATAAATTCAAATAATATTTAGCAAACAAATCTAGTCCCTCTTGAACTTTTTTACTATGCTCCTCGCATGGTGTCCAGTCCCATTTACTATCATCCAAGCCCTCGTACCCAACGCTCCCATCACTGTAGGTAGTCTTCTTGTATCTTGGGTCGTAGTCTTTGGGTTTAATTGGTCTAATTGAATCATCCCAGTGCTTGAATGACCAAATCATCTTATCCAAAGTCTTCTCCCAGCTACGCATAGCCCTATCCATAGCTAATTCTCTCTCCTGCTCGGATAATTCGGAGTCGGCGTTGTGATCGTAATCCTTTTCAAACATCTCGGTGGGACAACCGTTAAGATTATTTCGGAGATACTTCAAGCGAGGCACAACCATCTCAGCGTTCCAACTTTGAAAATTCCACGCTTGTTCGTGCGGAAATCCCGTTCGCCAAGTCTGGCGTTTCTTGCGCCACCAATACTCAAGCGCTTCACACTTCCAGCAGAATCGCCACCAGACTAGCGTGTACCAAGGAGCCCTTGACCTATCTTCCATGAATTGCCCAACGATTTCTTCTTTTATGATTGTTCTTTTTTCTTTACTCATCGCTTTGCTCATCCTTATCTAATCTTGTTAAAGGCTCCACGCAAGTTCTTCATCGAGCTCTTTCGCAAGGGAACTGAATACTAATACCGTCGCTGGGGCATGTAATAGATGTTTGTATATCACAGTGATTACATTTATAATTTATGGTATGTGCGCCCCCGCAACCGGAACCACTGTTCTGTTCCATATTACGCTTACATTTAGGGCAAGCAGCCTTTATGAACTTTCCGAATAAGTTATAAACAGAGTTGCAAGTTGAAGTGAACGAAGCTTTCTTTTTAACACAGAGTTCGATTGCTTGTTCTCGATAGTTTCTGGTAGAACTAGAATGCCCCTGTGAACCAAAATACCAATGTTCAGCCTGTTCCAATGGGTTCAAGTGTTCGATTTCAGGCTCAATCCCTAGCTGTTCTCTAATGTTTTCTGGTGTCATACTATTAGTTCTCCCCATCCGATATTATCACAATAGAACTTCTTTGACTATTATCCTCAACCGTACCATGGAATACTGTTATTGGAAATATTTCTTTCATTTAAAATGTATACCCACTATATATCAGGTATTAATTAATGTCAAGACAAAATTCATCAGGAAGTCTGCTGCACTTCCGAACTTCCATCTTTCTCCAGTTTCTTTCGTTTAGAAGCATTCATCTGTTTAGTCTCCTACATATCTTACCTTTATTATTTAATAACCTATCATAAACCATTGTTAAAGTCAAGTATATATTGCGCACATTAAGTCCTCTTACACCTCTCCTTACTCGCTAGACTTATAACATAGTACGCGTTTTCTAGCTGATTCTCCGAGGCGTGGTTGGCTATGTCCTTGGCAACTCCCTCAAGTTCTTCTTGAGTCGCTTCCTGCTCGCCGTCTGTCGCACAGAATAAAGAGTCTATCGCAACCACCGCTGCTGTAGTCACCTTTGCCGTAATCCATTGCGCTCGTTTCATATATGACCTTTCTTTATAATTTAATAACCTATCATAAACCATTGTTAAAGTCAAGTATATATTGCGAACTAATGTACATAGATGGTCGGTAGGAGAAGCATATCTGCTAGAAGCAACTACAAATCCTGAACCAGAAGAAGATACGAACATAGTGAAAGTTTCAATGGATATTTGTCAATACCTATTTTCACTTTTCATACATGGAACTGCATCTATGGTTGCGACTCCCTTGCCGTTGGTCAATATCTTATGAAACAAGCGAACACTTGATGACCAGTAAACAGGCGTTTCCTTTGAACTGTCCACAAACGACTCATACTTGTAAGGGTTGTAAATAACGCTTCGTGTGTTATCGGGATAGTTATCGTCATTCCAATTTGTGTCGATATAACCAGTAACTCCTGCATGAACATTCTTACGCTTTTCCTTTAAAACTCGTTCTCTGCCCTTCTTTCCCACTCTAAACTGAGCGTCATATAAACAAATGTTACTGGCATGTAGTTTCACCAAACCATCCTGCTTAACAGAGTAGCAATCCTTGTGAAGATTCTTGTAGACATAAACCCTTCGGCTTTCGTCTATCTTATAACGTTCATCCATTTTCTTACTCTCCCAAATTTGAACTGGCGATCTCTTGCCGTAAAACTGGCACGGCATAGGGGAGTCGAACCCCTCTTCTCAGATCGAAAATCTGGCGTCCCCAACGGGGTTTGAACCCGTAAGTCTTCAGGTTGAAAACCTGATGTGTTAGCCAATTACACTATGGGGACTCGATTGCCTTTTTATTAAATTATCTAATTTCCATCCATTAGTTGTGATGCCTATATTCTCCGTTACTTACGCCTTCCAAAACTTTCCAAATTGCATTATGTATTTCATCTTCTTGTTCATCCGTCAACGTAATTCCAAACTCTTTCAGTTGATTCTCAATCAACTCGTCCGCATTGACAGCGATACTCAGAACGTCTTCCATCCACATTTCTTTTTTCATATATATTCCTACATTGTTGAGGGACATACTATCACAGTTACTCATAATCGTCAAGCAAATTATGTAATTCTTCGCTCCATGTCCTCGGTTCAACGCCTGTCCATACGATAGTACGATGCAGACCGACAGTATTGGACTTCCAAGCCTGTCGAGTGCTACGGGCATCGGGGAGATTCCACCATATCACGCCAGATAAGGCGAGTACGACAACCAAGATGATGTTAACTTTTGTATGAGTTTTCATATTATTTAACATAAATGGGCAGAGTAACGGTTTCTTTAACCCCTGCCCCATGCTTCAAGGCTGTTGCGCCTTGAGGTCCGTTCCTTGGGAGCCAACTCTCAGTAACCCGTCCCAAGGTTCAATTATTAAAACCATTGCCTGAGAGTTGGCTTATGGGGGGTTAGCGCCGAAGATTGCTCAGGAGGTCCGTCAACTCAGACGGCAATCCCGAAGGCGACTGGATGCGGATGCTGTCCGCAACCTTGAGGATCGTCGGCAGATGCTTGACGACGAACTTGACGATCTTCTCAACGGGGAAGAAAACCTTCAACCGAACCTGCTCGACATAGCCGTTGCTGACGCGATTGGCAATGTATTGAAAGAGGTCGGTCTCGACTTCCGCGAAGGACGATCCCTTGATGGCTCCGCGTCCCTTACCAAAGGCGATGTAGCGCCAATCGGAATTGGTCTGCGGGTTTGCTGTCTGCGTTGCGACGACCCAATTGTTGCCGCCGTGTTCGGGGTCGCGGGTTAGGAATGCGAGATCTGTCATTGT
>Ga0114993_10004698_pt1 | contig 13465 bp, 18 predicted proteins | sample ArcticOcean_MG_C_FD_87042 | JGI IMG/M metagenome (GOLD analysis project Ga0114993, IMG submission 87042) | Marine microbial communities from western Arctic Ocean - ArcticOcean_MG_CB2_150 | ecosystem: Environmental > Aquatic > Marine > Oceanic | place: Arctic Ocean: Canada Basin | collected...
GAACAGGTTATTATTAATGGTTACGCTCAACCTATAGGATTTACAGATAAAGACGAACCACAAGCTTGGTTAGATGCTTTTTTTCCGGTTGGTATAATACATCTATCTGTCATTAATGAAAACCCAGGTGTTAGAATTGCTGGTACCACATGGGAGCAAGTAGCTCAAGGTAAATTTATTGTTGGTGTTGGTGTTGGTACAGATAGAAATAACACCTCAAAAGAATTTGGACCAGAAGATACAGGAGCGGGTAATGAAGACGGTGAATATAGTCACGGGTTAACAGAAAATGAATTAGCGAGCCATGGCCACGAGGCTAATATTGGTGCAGCACCAGCTCTTATACCAAGTGACGGTGGAGTTGTTGTAGATGGTCAAGAATTTCAAGCAGGTACAGCAACAACGGTAACTACAGATTATCAGGCCCAACAACAAGTTTTATTTGAATTAAATGATTGGGTAAAAGCCAATTATAACTTTAAGGACCCGTTTTTTGGCTCGGATAATAACAAAAGGGCGAAAAAATTTCTTGATCCGAGTGGTGAATTAGGCTCTGCGGCTGATTATACTGCGGAAAGACGTGCTAAATTAGTGGCGTATGGTTATAAAGAAGTACAAGGAATTTTTAATGGTCAAACACGCTTTTTAGATAATAGGACACCACAGCGGCGAGTGATCGGTTCACCAAGAGACAAATTTACAATGTATACTAAAGCGCTCGCTTTAGGTGCAGGTAAAGGCCCTAACAATACTGATTTAGTTGTAGATGTAGGTGCTGGTCCTCTCGGTGCACCAATTGGCACCGTTACAGAGCCTGTAACAACAGTTGAACGGATTGAAGGATCAGAAAATTTTAGTACTACAGATAATACCGGTAATTCAGAAGATCACAATAATATCCCTCCCGGTTATGGGGTATATGTATGGAAAAGAACAGCATAAATAAATTATGGCAAATGTAACTATAGTAAAATTAAAAGTAAGAAGAGGTTCAGACGCTCAACGTAAAGCTATTACCCTCGACCAAGGAGAACTTGGATATACATTAGATACTAAACGATTTTATATTGGAGATGGTTCAACAGTAGGTGGTCATGTTATAGGTTCAAAGGTAGCTGGACCATTTACTAGCTTAGCAAATTTAGACCCCGGTAATCTATCACTCGAAGTTGGCGATTTAGCGTATGCAAATAATAAGCTGTTTGCATTAACTGCCTCTAACTATAATGCAGATGCTACGAGTTTGACAGGTTATGCTTATGTCGGTACATCACCTGATGACGGAGCATCAACTGCTAAACTAAAATTTGACTCAAATAATACTTTAACGGTAAAACCTAGTTCATTAAACGCAAGTGATTTCGAAACGAGATTTTTTGGAGCTGGTATACAAAGAGGATCCGGAATATTTCAAGGAGGTATAGAAGTAGCTTTAAACGGAAATTACTTAGAATTATCAGGTGGTACAATTTCACCTATACGTAATTCAATTACCGAAAGAGAGATTAAAACAACAGCGCTTTCAAGTGGATTACAAGGTGGTGATAATACAGTGTTGCGATTAAATGTAGATAAGCAATATTTCGGGTTTGATTTAGATGAACAATTAACTTGGGTAGGCCCTGGTGATATTGATGTACCTGTTGCTTCATTTAAAAATGAACTAGCTAGCGGTTTAAGAATAGATAGTGCTACTAGTAAGTTGACGCCCCTTATTCAAACTATTGATATTAGAAACTTTAGAATTAATGATGGTAGACTTACATTAGCAAATTCTTTTAGTAGTTCAGATACATACGGAAATGCTAAAGAGTGGCCATACTTAAATGTATATGATGGTCAAGTTACAGGTATACAGTCATCAATTTATGATGTAATAACTGCAACAGGGTTATCCGGATCATCTGGTGATGCTGTACCTGTTGGTAGCATATTACCGCATGCGGCTGCTTGGACTTCCCCACCAGCTGGTTTCCTATTATGTGATGGTTCAGCGATAAGTAACTACTTATAATAAGCTATATAATATAATTGGTACATCTTATGGTACTACCGCTGGTGATAACTTTTTACTTCCGAAGCTAAATACAGGTAATGTTGTATTATACGGAAACGATGCTATAGCTACAGGATCTGCAGACGCTTATTCTCTATCAGGAACAACAGTACCACGTGCTTTCGGTGATAATATAGCAAACGGTGCTGGCGCAACATTGAGTGCAGTAGCTGTTAACTTTATTATTAAATATGATAACGACCCAATGGAAAGTATTTTTAATGGAGCTCCAAACCAAATTACACACCACGGGGATATGGCTAATGTATATAATCAACAGGTTTATGAAGGGTTAAATTCTGATGGTGAAAATATACAACTAAGCTCTGCAGGGTTTATTACATTTGCAAATGGCGGTACATCTCGAAACAGTCAAACCTTTGATAAATTTGCAATCCCTGTATTTAACTGGTAAATAAATATAATAAAATGGCTATAGAAATTCTAGAAAACACACTGTTAAAGTTACTCGTTAGACGGGGCAACAATTATGATAGAACGCAAATAACATTAGATAGCGGTGAGCTAGGCTATACTACTGACACAAAGCGTTTATATATAGGAGATGGTAGCACGGCTGGTGGTAACATTATTGGAAATATATATAAAGGGAAAGTAGCTGCTGTAACAGCTTTAGCCCCTGCAGTTGTTGGCGATTATGCTTTTGAAACTAGTTCAAATCAGCTTAAAGTGTTGATACAAAATACTGGATCAGCAGCTACTGACTGGTATGGTGTAGGAAATGTACTAAGTGCAGGTAATACTACTATTAATGTTGATAGTGCTGGTAGAATAACTGTAGATTAACTAAGCGCTGGTAATATTTCATATTCTACACTTGGTAATTCTCTAGAAATTGATACCGATAGTAAAGTAGCGTTAAGTGGTACTGTAAAAATAGATACCATCCTACAAAAAACAATAGATACCACAAGCTATTTAGAATTACCTTCGAAAATAAAAATTAACTCTATTGATTATAATTTTCCTGCAGGTACACCCGCAAACAGTAGTTACCTAGGATCGGATGCTGAAGGCACGTTATCGTGGACGACTCCGTCAGTAATTACAACTGCAGTTGCTCCAACTACGGCTGTTTTAGTGCCTGTTGGTACAATCGTTCCTTATGCATCTGCATCTGCTGCAGTACCTTACGGTTGGCTACCTTGTGATGGTTCAGCTGTTTCTAGAACCGCTTACTCAGACCTATTTGATGTTATTGATACAGCTTATGGAACTGGAGACGGGTCAACTACATTTAATGTACCTAATTTAACAAATAGAACAGTATATGGGGATACCAGTCCCGCGCCTGCTAATAGTACGGAGTATCAGCTTACAACAGCTGCACCAACGCATTCATTATCTGCAACTGCTACTAACTTTATAATTAAATCAATTGGAGGTGTAACGAGTCCAACACTTACAGTAGCTGGCAATCTTTCCGGGTTCTTAAACGAAAGAGGTCAATCTTTTAATACACCATTTAGCTTTTTAAGTGGTGATTTAAAACTACAACGAGTAGTACCAGGTATAAAGGTATTTAATAACGGTGGTTCTTCGGAAAATTTTACAATACCAGCAGGAGTAGAATGGGTAAAATTCTATATTACAGGGTCAGGTGCTCCGGGTAATGATAAGTCAGGCGGTGCAGCAGCTACCATAATAGGTTATCTATCTGCTGCCCCCGGTACAGAATTTATTTGTAATGTTGCTGCGGCTCCTACTAATAATGCGCCGACCGGTATCGCTAGTACTATAATACTAGCCGGTGCTGGTACTACTGTTGCAACAGCAAACGGTGGTCAGGGTTATACTAGCGGTTTAATATTTCCACCCCCGGCGGCTTCATCAGGCACTGTTTCAGATGCAACTAGAGTAATTTCACATTACATAGTGCCAGGTGGAAGTGGTGGTGTTGATACAGATCAAGGTGGTAATGAGGAAGCTAGTGGTGCTGCAAGCTTTTGGGGATCTGCTCCAGCTCCTGGAGCAGGAGGTGGTAGTCACGGTAATAGAAAACCAAGAGACGGTGGTGATTACGTGAATTACACCGGGCTGCAGCCTGGAGCTGGTTTAATAAAATTCGAGTGGAACTAGTTGCTTTACTGTATATTACTTATAACTAAAATATGGAAGAAGTAATTATTGAAGGTTTTGATTATGAAGATTTTGTAGCTTTAAAAAGTATACTCACCAATAACACCACATTTACATCTTCAGAACAGGTAGAATTTTCTAATAGTCAGTCATTAATAGAAAAAGCTGAAAAAATAATACAGTTATTTAATGAAGAATAAATATTTACATGGATTTATTCTTGCCAAACGTAGCCGGCTCTTTATGTGAAGAGTTTTCTGACTTTGTCTTATATGATCATGTTAATAACAGTATCCTTGTAAATTTAGAGGATAAGTATTTTGGAATAGTTTTTAGGGAATTAAAAAAATTAAGGTATAAGATGATATTTAGCACGAGGATCCAAAAAAGTAATTCTATCACTTGTACTTTTATAAAAGTGTGAGTAATTAAATATTAATAATGGCCTTTCCAAGTGACATATCTCTACCCGCCAATGCAAAATATTATAGTATAATTGAAACTAAAAAAGCATTTAATTCAAATTATGATATTACATGGTCATTTCAATACAAATATTCTGACGCATCGAGTCATCAGTTAGGATTTGCAACATTTTTAAGCACAGAATCGAGCCCTGTGTGCTCATTACCTGGTCAATACTTAGGAGATAAAGACCCTGTTTTAAATTTATCTTCGTTCAATGTTTCTACTCAAGCTGGCGCGCCTATAACAACAGAAGGGGGTACATATCTAATTACTTCACCATTTACACTATCAGGTCAATTATTAAAAGTAGCGTTCGACTCAACCGGTTTGTATGCTCTGTCTGGTAGAGATGGTTTGGATGGAGTTGGTATAGCAAGTGTTTATAATAGTGCATTAGTAGTTAGAGATTATGATTACAAGGTAAGAGCTAATGGTCCTTTATCTAGCATGAATACAGCTTTATCTACTTTATCAGTTTCTGATTTTAGAACATTGAGATTTAGATATATAAATTTAGGTAGAAAACTTCATGTTGATTTAAGAGAAAATAACACCACATCATATACACTCTTAACAACTATAGATCTAAATTATAGGATTGGGAATTATAATAATTTAAGTGGGGTATATGTTGGGTTTGCTCTCTGCACACCTATATCCTCAACTAGTACAGCCCAAACAGTTACGGAGGATTTCTTATTTAAAAATTTCCAGGTTGAAGGGTATGAAGGAGGTACATTATTAACTGAGACTCTCTCTTCTTCATTATCAGGTGGATTTTTTGCGCATACTGCTCTATCAGCTAACCCTAATACAATAGTGGAGTCTTCAAATATTGAGGTATATCCTAGCAATCTTACCTAATACTTAAAATGGGACAGTCACAGCCAGCTTTAAACTATAAAATTGAAAAAGTGGAGTATGAGGTCACTAGGTATCCTATCTTAGGTGGTGGTGGAGTAGAGGGGTCATATCTTGGAGCGAATGGGGACATTGTAATAAAGAATATTATATTGGGCAACTTACCGAAGGGTAGAGAGCTTACTGTTAATTTTGAACTTTTTGATCTTAACGCAGATCAATCAACAACGCCTAAATTAAGAGGTACCGATATACCAATAATAACTATAGGTAGGCAGGGGAGAACTAATAATAAGATAAATGTAGAAACAAGAGCTACAACTAAGGATTCTAGAAGATATTTTGCGGGTGAGGACGGTGGTTTAGATGTACAAATAAGAGTTTTTGAGCTGAAAAATGTGGGGTCCGCGAGGATGGCGGTTTTTGAAGAACAAAGTGAAATTTACTTTACACTTAACATTGATTTACCAGTTGTTGATATTGTACAAGAAGAAGAAGTAATACAGGAAGAACCTCAACCTACTCAAACCAAAAGTGGTCGAAGTGTGGTTACTGTAGTTAAAGACGAAAAACCTACTCAAACCAAAAGTGGTCGAAGTGTGGTTAAACCTAAGGATGACACACCTACTCAAACCGGAGGTGGTCGAAGTGTGGTTAAACCTAAGGATGACACACCTACATCTACTGTACAGAGAAGGTTACATGCAGGGGTTAGTAAGGAAGAGGATACACCTACATCTACTGTACAGAAAAGGTTATATACAGGGGATAAAACAGCCCAGGTAGAAGAGGAAGAGGAAGAAGAGGTTAAAGTGGTAATTTCCGACCCGGTTGATCCAATTACCCCGCAGGATCTGCCAGTAGATCGTGATGGTAAAGTATACTGGCCTGAATCGTTACCAGTAGATCCAATTGTACCTAGCGTTACACGTAATGTTAATGTTCCAAGTGAGAGTGATAAGATTGCGCTTCAGGTTGCGTTAAACGAAGCAAATAGAAGCAAAGCTCTAAATGAAGCTATAGAACAACTAAGAGCAGGGGCTCAAGACCAAATAAACGATTTAGCAGGTTATAGTAATGAGGAACGTATACGGTTAAGCGATATTATTATTCAAGCAATAGACGAGACAATAGTGCAACTGCAACAAGAATATAATGACGATAGACAAGAAGACTCCAAACTACTTTATGAGGTTAGTATTAATGAAACTAACGATAGTACGGTATTAACCGGTACTCTACCACCGGGGTTTGTATACATTAGTCCTTCTCTACCTCTACAAGAAAGCTTTACTCCAGTTTTCGGAGATTTAGAGTTACCAACAGAGCAATCTATTGAAATAGTTACAGATGACCAAATAGAGGTTGATGAGGTTGATGATCAACCTAGTAAATTAAGCGATGAGGCAAAATTATTAAAAGATCTTTGTGATGCAGAAGAGAATTGTGATACTTTAAATTATTAAATATTACCCAAAGCAACTTCTACCTTAAGATCATGCTTCATTGAATGAAATCTCTCGTCAATATATTTTTGAAAAGCTAAAGGTTTAATCCAACTATTATCAGAAATATTATCTACCTTTGAACCTACAACTTCTAGCGCTTCTATTAAACAAGACCACCGGACGAATTCTTCAAATTGCATTGTTTTAGTCTCTCCGTCTTTTAACTTAAATTTAAATGTTTTCATATATATATATTATTATAGTTCCGTTCCTTCTGCATCTTTATTACTATCTTGAACTAGATTAGGGTCTGTTCCGATATCGACGAATGCTTTATTAACATCAATCGGGTTTGTAATGAGTGTAGGTGTTATATTAACATCAATTTTAAATTCATTATTACATTTTTCACAAGTATATGTTGATAATACATTTGGAAATATATTTTCTGTAAATGTATAATTTCCACAAGGACAGGCTATATTAACTTCAGATAAATTAATTAGTTGATCAATTTCAGCTTGAAACTCTGTAGATAAAATCTGTATTCTATTAATTTTATATGATGAGATTATAAAAGAAACTACAAATTGTATACCAAATGCTAAGCATGTTGATTCTAGTAAGCCAAAGACATTTCGAAGGGCGAATCCAAATAATAACGATATTAGTAGTGTAAGAAAGAGCGACCGGGCGATGATCATATAGCTATTTTAGCTAGATCATACGGAATTTCAAGTATTAATTCATTAACTTTATCGATTTTTTCCTTTACTACGTGTATAGTGCACTTATTTAGGTCATCTTTTTGTTCAATCTCACTCAGCATATTTCGTAATTGCGCTAGAGATACAAACGCATCTCCTAAAACTTGAGTTACTTGCTCCAGCTCGAAAGGTAAAATAGGGGGTGCTTTTTGATGTTTTTCATTATCCTTGTACATTGTTACCTGATCCTGTACATTCATACTAAAACTTATAGGATTTTCATCTGGTTTAACACTATATGGAGAATCTTGCGACGTATTCATTTAAAATATTTATGCAGAGAATAAATATTTTCATGGCTAAGTTCGAAAAGAGATTTTATACAACATTACATGAAGCGCGAGAAGAGGAAAAAATAGCATTTGAGACAGAACTCGACAAAGATACAGATGTCGAGGACTTTGATGTAGATATAGATGTAGATGAAACAATAGTGGATGATGATCCAAATGTTAAGGCAGCTCGAGCCGTTGGTGAAAGAAATGAAGCTATGAGGACTACATTAAAGGTATGGATTCAAGAGATGGAGAATTTTTTAGAATTCATAAATAGTCAAGATCCGGAGTCTATTCAGTCAGCATTAAGTAATGCTGAGCCTGATACCATCTTTGATAGGATGAAGGATTCACAGCAAAGTAAAATTGCTCGAGTTGCATCTGATATAGCTTCGCTGCAGCAAGGATTTGAAGGTTACCTCGCTCAGACCGGTAACGCTCAATTTAAATACGTATAATTTCTATACTTTTTTATTTCAGATAACCTCACAATACCTTCGAGACCTTCGAAGGTATTTTTTTGTATAAAGTCCCATTTAATTTCATCAATACTGCATGCAATGGCGATATCATTAAAGTCTTTAAATCTTTTACCGAATTTTTCTGGCCAAATAAAAACCCTCTCCCCTTGCTTTAATAAAGCCTCTGATTTTACTAAAGATGCTTGATCAACCCACTGTGAGTCTAATATCCATACTTTATCATATCATTTTAATGTATTGGTTAATTGTTGCTCCTGCCGGGTTGTAAATGATCGACCTCTTTCAGTAATACCAGCCACAGCTACAGAGTTTTTTGTAAAAAATGCATTTAACGGTCCTTCAAAAATATATACTGTGTTATGATCAGTAGAGACTCGATCTATATTAAACAATGTTTTTTCCGCATTTATTCTTCCAAGATATTTTGGCTTTACTTTATTATCTCTATTTAATAAAGTCCTACTTTGATAAAATTCAATTTCTTTGTTCTCATTAATAAACGGTATTACAAGTCTATTTTTATGAACCTTATCAACCAATGAAATATAAAGACTATCAGGCTTATTAACTGCTGTATCTAATCGTCTATTTTTAATAGTTTGAGTTGCTGTTCTCAGCATGTCGTTATTCTTATAAAAATCTAACTGAGCTGTATCTGATAGATTAATACAATCTTTTGGTAGTGTATCAGTAACTACTTTAACTGGTGCTTCTTCTTCTACAATATCAGTAATATCTGGAACATACTCCTTAAGTTCTTGTATTACATCTGCACTTGTATGTCCCGATACTTCAGTTATCCATTTTAAAGGTTTACCCGACCACCCACAATTATGACAAAATATGTTTTCGTTTTTGGGAATATAATAACATCTACGCTTTTTACCTAGGGACTTACCCTCTCTACAAATAGGGCAGCTACACTGATAGACATTGTTAAATTTATTATACTTTGGGTAATAGCCAAGCTCAAAAAATTTAAGAACAACAAAATCTTCAGGAAGTGAGATCATTTAACTTATTATACAGACTTTTTAGAAAAAACAAATTATGCCATTCTGTTTTTTTGTCTAGTATCCTGGTAAAAGAAAATTGTTCACAAAACTTAATAAACTGCTTGTAGTCTGATTCTACTTTAACTGCTAATTGTTCCTTGTAATATTGCTTTTCATCTGGAAGCTCTTCGTATTTATCCAGACAAAATATATCTGCATTGCGGTTAAAAATTTCATGCTCTTGCTCTGTTAAGATATACCCGGGGTCGTTTAAATATTTTTTAGTAGTAACTTTACCAAATCCTGGTATACCTGGTACATTATCTGAACTATCTCCTGTTAAACACTTAGCTGTATACCATTCCTCTACATCTTTAAACCCGGTCTTTTCTTTAAAATTATAATTATTAAAAATAGTCTTCCTTATAGGGTCATATAAAGAACATTCTGAGGTAATTAGTTGTAAAAAGTCCCTATCTACCGAAATTATTACTTTTTTACCTTTATGCTCCCTACATATATATGACACTATATCATCAGCCTCTAATTGACGTGGTAATATGGAATTTATCCCCATAGATAGTAGTATAGATTTTATAGTCTCATTATTTTGATGAGGCGCAGGGTCTTTTGATCTATTCTGCTTATATTCCTTTAAAATATCCCTTCGTATATTGGTTTGCCGCTCTTTTTTTTCATCCCATACAAATATAATGTCTTCTGGAACAAACTGCCTCACGTAGGAGCTCAATGCATTAAGAGTAAAGTAAATATGGAGATTATTAACTTGTTTCTGCGTTATCTCCGGGGATCTCTTCGATTGATTTTTCGCTGTATGAAATGTTCGGTGGATTAAGTTGTTTCCGTCTATTATCAGGGTCTTCATTCTTTATATATTGTGCTTCTGATATTTTATATATCTTTTTAGGTAGAGTCTCTACAAATGTTATTATATTACTATTTACAGCATGTTCAAGAGCGTTCCGTGGAACTTTAACATTTTCCATAACAGGAATTGATAAACACCCAACATTTTCTGTTGTAGGATTTACAACAATAAACATCTGACCGGCATAATCACCGGTTTCGACAGCATATACCTGCCTTTTACAGAATTTCGTCTTGACCATGACTTGTACCTCTAATCGATTGAGATTCAGCCGCGAAATATTTTAAAAGAAATGAATTTAACGCTTCAACTTTTTGAGGAGTATTAGCTGCTTTTATTTCGACATGTCGACCAGAAAAATCAAAACCTAACAGAATATAACTATCTAAGTATTCACTTAATATTGTTGCTAACCTTTGAGTTAAATCGACTCGGCGTTTAAACTGCTTTTTTTCTTTAAGATTTTGTTTAAGGGCTAGCTCAATAAGTTCTCTTAACTCTTCTTCTTCTTCTTCATTAGGAACTTCTGGATCATTGTGCATATTAATATTTATTTTAAAAATACACTATCCTCCTTTTGTGTTACATTGTTTTTTAGCAATCTAGAAACAACAACTTCTATTGAAGATGTTTTTAAACTAAAATTATTTACAAAATTTTGATTACCATCATAAAAGTTAAACAAGTATTCATCCTTAAATGGTGTGTTTTCAAAGCATGTTATAAATACAGAAGCGCCTCCCGGGTCAACTAAAACAGTCCATTTTCTAGGATCTGCCATATTATACTTATCAAACATTCTAAACGTGACGAACCCATTATCTTTTAATCTTTTAATAAAGTATCCTGGTGTCCTTAATTTATTTTTACGGTGATCGATTGTCATTGGGTCAAAGCTGAGATTATATACTTTAATTTAATGTTACTTTGCTCAATATCAAATATTATTACCCCATACTCAGTATTAATGTTAACAGTTATATCATTATTAATAATAGATAACAACCTAATATTATCAAAATTTACCGGGATTGGGTTAAGATTAAAGTCTGCTTTACCTAGACTGATACTAAATTTATCAGTATTATGTCTAGCTCTATCAGTCAGCTCTGCCATAATATTCCCATTATCTGTATAAAAATATAGTTTATTAGTTTCGGAAGCAAAAGTACTACCCTTAAAGACTTGCTGAATAATGTCTTTACTAATAGTAAATGTAATATCAAATTTAAATGAGTTTATTTTATCTAAGTTTAAACTTGGTTTAGATAAAAACCCTTCATCAAATAGATGATATTTAAACTTAATTCCGGATCCATTATATTCTATGTTATTAGAGTTTACCTGCAGTGTAATATCTTCAGATTGTATTGTGTCTATTACTCTATATAATTTTTTTAAATCTGGAATATTTAAAGTATCATTAAACCCGGTATCAGCTGTATATTCTGATTGCAATATTAGAGTATTATCAGCACTTGACGCGAGGCTAGATATTTTATCTGATGTTACCTCTAAGATTGAACTATCGCTTATTTTAGAATTACAATCTAAAAATTTTAGAAATTCATCCGGATTTTTTATTTGAAGCTTTTTTTCCATTATCTAATTTTAAACTAATTTGTTTTAATAGCAAATTTTGGTCTTTTAAGACTTTAATAATTTTATCAAGTTTTGAAAGCTCGGATAAATCTAATTCAAGTTGATTCGATTGTGGTACTGGTTCGGGTGCTACATGTGGTAGTTCCGGTAGTGCTAGTTGCTCAGCAGCCTGCGCAGGCGTTACCGTTGAAATTCCAACTGGCGGTGCCTGAACAGGTGCGGGGGGTGCTCCCATGGGGGGTGGTCCAGGAACATTAGGTTTAGAGTACTGCTCCTGAACCGGGAGTCTCGCAGCGTCTTCAAAAGATTGTTTAACATCGTGTGAACCGGGTTTTAAGTTACCAGCTTGGCCTACTATCATTTGATCTTGTTGATGCACTTGACCATACGTTTGACCCATAAACTGCAGTAGTTGTTTTTTTTCAGTTGGAGTCATTTTTAAAGATCTTTAAGAAGTTCGTCAATATCCTCTTCTACTGTATCTGTGGTCGCTGCTGCTGTCACTAAACTAGGCTCAGGTTGAACTTCACCTGGATAAACATCCGAACCACTCTCCGGTGTAACTACTGGAGCTGGTTCCGGTTCATCGGATTTGCAGTAATAATGCTCATTTAACATTTGCTTGAGTTCATCAAATGATTTAAGAGTAAATACCTCGGTTAAATCAAATACATTGTCATAAACTTCTTTTTGTTGATCCTCTGACAAATCAATCTTACCAGCGGTTGTAAATCTAGAAGAAACATATGTCGGATAATCACCTTGTTGTTCTACTTTAATCTTAAAGTTAACGCCATCAGGTCCGAGATCGAAAATACGAGGACCAAACTCTTCTGCATCTTCACCTTCAATAGCTTCAGTAATAATTTTTTGAAGCTGCTTACCATAACGAAGAAGTTTTACCTTGCCGTTATTATCTGAATTAGAGGGATCATCTACAACGTAAATATTTACTAACCACTTTTCAAGTCTACGAATAGCTCCCATTCTTTCTTTCTCTTCCTCGCTACCTGTTCGTAATACACGGAACCTTTCCTCAGCAATTGGATCACGTTCACCGAATGTCTGAGGGCTTAGCGTTTGAACATACTGACCGGTTGCATAAGATACCCAACCATGGTTATAATAATGGAAAAATGTTTTCGCCGGGTCTTTTGCAAATGGAAGCAATCTTACGGTGTAAGTATTACCTGGCTTTGTTGGCATAATTTCGTTGAATGTAGCCTGACTATTATTGTCTGCAGATGCAAGTGCATCTTTAATTGATTGAAACATGGAAGAATTAAACGTACTCATGTAATTATTATAAGAACTAAGAACTAAACTTCAAGAGCTTTTGCTCAATTATTTTTAGACCCTTAGTAGATTTGTTCTTAAGGTATTTGGAACTTATAAACTTTATACGTGTTTTGGCGTATAAATTATAAAAATCTTTAATAACAAACCCCAACGTACCGGGGGTATTTTTAACATTAGTATCCATGTTTAGAGCATGTAGCATATAAAAATTAATTTTATGGTC
>Ga0114993_10004704_pt1 | contig 13448 bp, 8 predicted proteins | sample ArcticOcean_MG_C_FD_87042 | JGI IMG/M metagenome (GOLD analysis project Ga0114993, IMG submission 87042) | Marine microbial communities from western Arctic Ocean - ArcticOcean_MG_CB2_150 | ecosystem: Environmental > Aquatic > Marine > Oceanic | place: Arctic Ocean: Canada Basin | collected...
CCAGGTGATCCCGAATATTCTCGATAACCTGATTGCCCAAAAGCGTGTCCCACCGCTAATTGCAATCATGGTGGCCAATGGAGGGGGTGACGCCCAAGGGCATGAGCGGGGCAAGGAATACGACACCATGTCAGGGCTTTATGCAGAGTATATCGAGACGGAGGTTCTGCCATTGGTGGAGAAAAACTGCGGGGTCAAACTAACCAAGAACCCGGACGGACGGGCGGTGATTGGAAGCAGTTCGGGCGGATCGGCTGCCCTCATCATGGCCTGGTATCGGACCGACCTTTACCGCCGGGTGCTGACTACCTCCGGGACTTTCGTGAACCAGCAATGGCCCTTTGATCCGAAGACGCCGGGCGGATCCTGGGATTTTCACGATAAGCTGATTCCCCAGAGCGAGAGGAAACCCATCCGTCTATTCCTCGCGGTGGGCGATTATGATTCTCTCAACCCGAACGTGATGCGCGACGGCATGCACGACTGGGTCGAGGCCAACCATCGCATGGCTAAAGTTCTGAAAGCCAAGGGTTATTCCTACCAGTATCTCTTTTGCCAGAATTCCGGTCATGGGATTGGCAACGCCAAGATTCAATTCCTGCCACATGCCATCGAGTGGGTTTGGCATGGTTACAAAGCGAAAGTGCGCTCTCACCAACACGGACGCATCAAGGCGGATACGCAGAAGCAGGACGGTGGATTCATTGATTTCCTCCCAAAATCCAAGGTCCGGTAGCATGGAATCGCTTCTTGCCCGCCCATTCTGGTCGGCTGAGTTATTTGAACCTACGGGAATAAGCCCAGTAATAGTAAACTTAGGTACAACAAAAAATAAAGGAGATCTTATGAATTTGATCTACAAGATTTTCGCAGTTTTAGTGCTGAGCAATCCGATTCATGTCTTCGCAGAAGTGAAAGTTTCAAACATCTTCAGCAGTGATATGATAGTGCAGCGTGACAAACCCGTTAACGTCTGGGGAACTGCTGACAATGGAGAAAAAGTAACTGTTTCGATCAACAGCCAGAATGTTTCGACCACAGCAGAAAATGGCAAGTGGAAGGTAACTCTTAAGCCAATGAAAGCCGGTGGCCCTTCTGACATGAAGATTACCGGTTCCAACACCATTGAATTTAAAAATCTTCTTGTCGGTGATATCTGGCTTTGCGGTGGTCAATCTAACATGGATTATGATTTCGGTGTTTACATGAAGTGGAGGTGGGACCCGATTATTGCTAGACAATATTCCGAAATCGCAAACGAAAACTCTGCCAATCAATCCTTGCGTGTAATCCTGATAAAGAAAGTTTCAGCTCTCTCTGGAGCTGTGGATATTCCAGTTGAGGATGACAAGATTTTCCGGGGAAAATGGCAAACCTGCTCGAAAGAGGTGATCCCTCGAATGTCCGCAGTCGGTTTTGTCTTTGCCCAACGCTTGCAGAAACACCTGAACATTCCCGTCGGCCTAATCGATGCCAATAAGGGTGGAAGCTTCATCAAATTCTGGGAACCACCCTCCTCGATTAAGGTTCGAGGCGAATTACGGCCAGCGCGTAACATGTACAATGCCATGATTGGCAGTATCAAGGATTTCCCGATCAAAGGCTTTATCTGGTATCAGGGGGAGAGCGATGCAATCAATCTGGATCTTGCATTTCAGTATGAGAAGAAATTCCAGCTGATGATCGAGGGCTGGCGCCAGGATTTCGGCGACCCTGAAATGCCATTCCTCTTTGTCCAATTAGCTGGATATGAACGTAATCCCTATCTGCACGGTATTACCTATCCGGTATTGAGGGATGCTCAAACGGCAGCTCTATCTTTGCCAAAAACTGGCATGGCGGTTGCCATAGATCTCGGGGATCCTCGCGATATACATCCTCCGAAGAAGATCCTTGTGAGCGAACGTTTGGTGCTGGCAGCCAGAAAGATAGGCTATGGAGAAGAAATCATCTATAGCGGCCCGATTTTCAAGAAGATGGTTATTAGCGGACCAGTTGCAGAATTGAGTTTCGACCATTGCGGTTCAGGGCTTATGGCAAAAAAATTAGAACTGGCGGATCGCATCCTGACTGCTGATAAACTGGAAGGGTTCGAGATTGCCGATGCTGAGGGAAAGTTCTTTCCAGCAAATGCTAAAATTCAGGGAGACAATGTCGAGGTCAGTTCTGCAAAGGTTTCAACTCCCGTTGCAGTGCGTTACGGGTACCATGGGTACCCTTATGCCAATCTTTACAACAAAGAAGATTTACCGGCGTCTCCATTTCGAACTGACAAATTCAAGATTATTTTTAACAAAGAAAATGCTGATCTTTACCAGCGTGTCCTTTTTTTACCACGAAGCTTCGCAGAAAAAACAATGACTTTGGAACAGCGACGGTCAGTCGCGACCATTCATGATAAATATTTGACAAAAGAGAAAGAAACCAATCGTCGCGAACTATGGAATGCTTGGAGAAACTCCTCAAGAGCTCATGGTCGTGGGTCTGCAGAAGAGAAACAGGCAGCAAAAGAGTATGACGACTTCATGGCACCTTTGTATTCAGCCATGGAGGCCGATATCAAAGCCGATGCCGTTTTTGAATAGAGTTGGCATGCTGCAGCAGGGTAGGCATCTTTGGCGACCAATATCTTCAAAGCACCGCCGTTGGTTGTTGAGTCGAATAGCGTTAAGATAAGCTGACCATGACAATCGATAGATTCTCAAGAATACCAATCTTTGTTTTCCTTAGCTTGTGGACAGAGGCCTTTGGAGTCGCCGCCCATGCACCCGAGCGGACCAACATTCTTTTTTGCATTTCAGACGACCAGTCCTATGCCCACACCGGGGTCGCCCATGATCCGGCGGTCAAGACGCCCGCCTTTGATCGTGTCGCCCGTGAAGGCATTCACTTCTATAATGCTTTTTGCGATGCGCCCAGCTGCGGGCCATCGCGAAGTGCCATCCTGACGGGACAGCTGATCTGGCGTCTGGAGGAAGCGGGCAACATCCACAGCACCTTGCCCGCTAAGTTCACAACCTACACGGAACTGCTGAAGGATGCGGGTTACGCCGTCAGATTTACCGGCAAGGGCTGGAGTCCCGGACGGCTCGAGCCGGGAGGTCGAAAGGCCAACCCGGCCGGCGCAGAATTCAACCGCCGAAAACTGAAGCCGCCCTTCAAAAGCATAGCCAACAGGGATTACGCGGAAAACTTCGGCGACTTCCTCGCCCAGGTCGGCAAGAACCAGCCCTTCTGCTTCTGGCTGGGAACGCATGAGCCCCATCGCGGCTACGAAAAAGGCGCGGGTCGGCGCACAGGAAAAGATCCATCGAAAGTGGCCGTGCCACCGATTTTCCCCGATCACCCTATCGTGAGGAACGACCTGCTCGATTACTTCGTGGAGATCGAGCACTTCGACACGATGGTAGGCCGCGCGATCGCCACCCTGGAAAAAAGAGGCCAGCTCGACAACCCCATCGTGGTGGTCACCAGCGACCACGGCATGCCCTTCCCCCGTGCCAAGGCCAGTCTCTACGATGCGGGAACGCGTGTGCCGCTGGCCATTCGCTGGCCCGGGGGAATCAAGAATCCGGGGCGCGGGTACGGCCGCATGTTCAACCTCAGCGCCCTGGCGCCCACCTTCCTGGAGGCAGCCGGCCTGGAGGTTCCCGAAACGATGAAGCAAGACCCCGGAAATTTCCATGTGATCAACAGCCTGAAGGCCGCGTTCAGCAACCAGGGACGTACGGAGAAGAGACTCTTCACGGATTTTTCCGCCGCTTTCATTGCCATGGAACGCCACGATGGCTGCCGCAAGGGAGGCAAGGGCTACCCCTGTCGTGCCATCCGCACCCATCAATACCTCTACATCAGGAATTACGAACCCACCCGCTGGCCGGCGGGTGATCCCAACCGCAGGGTCTGCGCCCGCGACATCCCCTTTGGCGAGGTGGATTCCTCCCCTACCAAGAAGCTGCTCATGGACAATAAGGACAAGCCCGGCTTCAAGCGCTTTTACGACCTAGCCTTCGCTAAGCGCCCGACCGAGGAGCTCTACGATGTGCGCAAGGATCCCGAGTACGCCGAGGCCCAGAAAAGACTCAGCGCCCGCCTGCAAGAACACCTGGTTCGCACCAAAGATCCGCGCGCCCTGGCTGGGCCTAGACTCTCCCTGGGACTACTATCCCTACTACGGCAGGCGCCGAAACAAGGACTGTAAGGTCGATCCGAAACCGAAGAAATAACTGGATTAATGCTTTATGAAACAACTGCTCCTGATTGCCCTAATAGGTTCCGTCGGCCTGTTGGCCGCCGCTGATCGTGCGAAAGACATCGTCCCACGTCCTAACGAGCCGATTGCCAAAGCGGCGATAATAAAACTCACCGGGGATTGGGGAGATGCCAAACTGAGCCGGAACATTCGGGTTCTCTGGCTCTCCGGACCCGAGGATCACAAGGGCGGTGAGCATGACTACATCCGTATCAAGGATTTGTTTGTCCCCATGCTAAAAACGATTCCGCGGGTGACGGTGAACGAGGCCTTTCAGTTTCCGACCAAGGCTCAATTCGATCGAGCCGATCTCTTGATTCAATACCTGCATCTACCGAACCTGACGGATGAGCAGTTGGCCATGTTTCAGGGCTTTGTTGATGGAGGAGGTAGCGTCGTTTCAATTCACGAGTCTTGCATCATTCGTCCGGTCGAACGGGCGAAGAAACTGGCCGGTTGCATCGGATGTTCCTGGAAGGGCAATAAATCTTCGCAGTGGAGCAAGTTTTCTCATGATCATCCGTTGTATCTGAAGACGGAGCATCCGGCATTTGCGGGGTTACCGAAATCTGTCCGGTTGAACGACGAGTCCTATTGGAATTTACTCACGCGCGACAATGTCGAGGTCATCGGGGTCATTGGTTCCAAAGCCAACAAGGACAGCGCATCGTTCGCTGATATCTTGAAGAGCAAGGACGTGCGCAGTCACGCTTTTTGGACGTTCACTTCCGGCAAGGGAAGAATCTTCGGCACCACAACCGGGCACTACACCTACACCTTTTACGATCCAATGTATCGCCTGCTCTTATTGCGCGGGATCGCATGGACTTTGAAGGAAGATCCGGCACCGTTTATGCCTCTCGTGTTCCACGGCATCACCAACGACAAGGGCCTTGTCGGCACGACTGACACCATGATGGATTACAAAAACCGCAAAAAAGAAAATAACCAAAAATAATCGAATGGATGACGTCACCCTGACAGTCTCATCCCGTTCACCGAATCCGACGAAATACTTAAGGCTTTTAGGTGTTCTTTTTGGGATACCGGATTTACTGTTCCTTGCAAGCGTGACCACGGCGTAATGCCACTCTAAATTTATTAAATGCTATCACTAAATCTCATGAAAAACACAACACGTAGAGACTTTCTAAAAACTTCAACCGCTGTTGGCAGCTTTTTTATCCTGCCTTCCGGGTTGCTCGCCAAATCGCCCAACAGCCGTGTTTGCACCGCCCATATCGGGACCGGCGGCAAGGGTCGCGTGGACACCGGCGAACTGGTCAAGCATGAGCGTGTGCAGGCCGTTGGCTTTTGTGATGTGGACCGCAATCGCGGTCAGGCCGATTCATGGCTTTCTAAGCACAAGAGTGCCAAGTTTTTCCAAGACTACCGCGAAATGCTGACAACCCTCGGCGACAAGGTGGATGTGGTGTCCATCTCCACACCGGATCATACCCATTACCCGGCCACCATGGCCGCGATGAAACTCGGCAAGCACGTGTTCACGCAGAAACCACTAACCCACAAATTAGTCGAGGCGCGCGAGCTGGCGGCGTTTGCCGCGGAGAAAAAGCTCACCACCCAGATGGGCATCCAAAACCAGTCGCGGGCGCCGTATCGGTTTACCCGCCACCACATCAAGGCGGGCATCATCGGTAAGATCAAGAAGGTCTACGTGTGGTCGTTCAAGAACTGGGGCTACGACGGCAAGCCGTTCACCGAGAAATCCGCCGTGCCCGAGTCGCTCGACTGGAACCTCTGGCTCGGCATCGCGCCCAAGCGGCATTTCACCGAAAAGGTTTATCATCCCGGTCAATGGCGGAAGATTCTCGACTTCGGTTGCGGTACGCTCGGCGACATGGGCATTCATATTTTTGACACACCCTTCCGGTCGCTCGATCTTTCCGATCCACTCTGGGTCGAAGCCGAATGCCGAGCACCCAATGGCTTTGGCCATGCCGAGCAAAACAAGGTGCACTACGGCTTCGTGCCCACCAAGTACACCACCGACAATTTCACTTTCACTTGGTGGGACGGCGCCGGCGCCCCGCGCCATGGCGGCAACCCGGACCTGCAGCTGCCCGACGGCGACAAGCTGCCCAGGCAGGGCGCGCTCTATGTGGGCGAAGCGGGCCGGATGGTGCTGCCCCATTGCTCCATGCCCACCTTCTATCCCGACTCCGTTCTGGATGGCGTTAACAAAAAGGAATTCAATAACGTCAACCACTACACGCAATTCCTCGACGCTATCGAGGGCAAGGACAAGACCCTCGCCGGCTTCGACTACGCCGGCCCGCTGGCCGAGTCCTTGTGCCTTGGCGTGGTCGCCTGCCAATTCCCTGGCAAGCGCCTGAACTGGGACGCCAAGAAAATGCACGTCACCAACCTCGCAAAAGCCAACCCGCTATTGGAAGGCAAGTACCGAAAGTTTTGATTCCAGATACTGGAATCAGTCATGAATTAAAACAGTAACAGGAAATGAGAACCATACTTTCCCTGCTTACGTTCCTCGCGCTGTCTATTCAAGCTGCGGCCGAGCGGCCCAACATTCTGTTTATCTTCACAGACGACCACGCCCTCAAGTCACTTTCGGCTTATGGTGGGCCACTTGCAAAGATTGCTCCGACCCCTCACCTCGACCGCATTGCTAAAGAAGGCATGCTCTTTGAGCACTGTCTTGTCTCAAACTCCATTTGCGCTCCATCACGCGCTGTGGTGCTCACCGGCAAGTATTCGCATCTGAACGGGCAACTGACCAACAAGGGAAGCTTCGACGGTTCACAGCAAACCGCACCCAAACTCCTTCGCAAAGCAGGATACCAAACGGCAATTGTGGGTAAATGGCATCTTAAGTCTACTCCCACCGGCTTCGATCATTTTGAAGTGCTCAAGGGGCAGGGCCAGTATTACAACCCGATGCTGATCACCAACGGTAAGAACATTAATCACACCGGCTACACTACCGACATCATTACTGATCAGGCGTTAAAATGGCTCAAGCAAAGGGACACCAAAAAGCCGTTCTTCCTGATGTGCCAGCATAAGGCGCCGCACGGCAGATGGGAACCGGCCCTCCGCCATCTCAATACATTCGAGGAAATTAAAATCCCGGAACCACCGACCTTGTTTGACTATTATTCCGGCCGCAGTGCGGCATCGGCCAACCACAAAATGGGAATCGCCGAGGACATCGGACCAAGCCGACTGATGTTCCGCTACTCCAGCAAGTTCACCCCGGAACAATTCAAAACCTTCGATGGCCATTTTCGTCCACGTAACGAGGCATTCGAAAAACTTAATCTCCAGGGTCGTGATCGCACGCGTTGGAATTATCAACGTTACATCAAGAACTATCTACGTTGTGTCAAAGCGGTGGATGAAAATGTCGGCCGCATGCTAAAATTCCTCGATGACTCCGGCCTCGCGAAAAACACAGTGGTCATCTACAGCTCGGATCAGGGCTTCTGGCTTGGAGAACACGGCTGGTTCGATAAACGCTGGATGTACGAGGAAAGCCTACACACGCCACTGCTCGTTCGTTGGCCTGGCGTCACCAAACCCGGTAGCACCAACGACGCGCTTGTTTCCAACCTGGACTTCGCAGAAACATTTTTGGATATCGCCCGCACCAAAATCCCCAAGGATATGCAGGGACGATCGCTCAAACCGCTTTTGCGTGGCAAGACCCCGGCTGACTGGCGAAAGACACACTACTACCACTACTACGAAGCGGGCGGCCACGGCGTGCCAATTCACTATGGTGTCACTGACGGTCGCTTCAAACTCATCCGCTTTCCCGACGAGAAGCTCAACACCTGGGAATTCTTCGATTTGAAAACAGACCCCATGGAAATGAAGAGTCGCTACGGCGATAGTGAATACACCCAGCCAATTACCAAATTGAAAAGGGAGTTGGACCGACTCCGCCGACAATACAAAGTGAACTAACAAAAATGAGACCACTCCTGCTAATTCTTACAATCGCTACCATGGCGAGTTCCTTGGGAAACACGTGGAAAAAGTGATGAAGAAATTGATCATTACTCTATTTGCCCTGTTATTTGCTCCGGCGGTTCATGCTGCGGATCTTCGTCCGGATAAACCCCTGAAAGATGACGGGTTTGTGGCTCTATTTAATGGTGTCGATTTAAAGGGTTGGGTGGGTAATACCAATGGATATAAGGCGGTTGAAGGGGTGTTGATTTGTCAGGCCAAGAAAAGTAAGGGAGCGAAAATCTATACGGCCAAGGAATACGCTGACTTTATCTTTCAATTCGAATTCAAGCTGACGCCCGGTGCCAATAATGGTGTGGGGATTCGGGCTCCCTTGACGGGCAATCCCTCCAAGAACGCTTTTGAGATTCAAATCCTCGATGACAGTGCAAAAAAATTCGCCAAGATCAAGCCCTCCCAATTCCATGGATCGATTTATAAACGTGCAGCGGCCAAGCGCGGTCATCTCAAGCCGGTGGGTCAGTGGAATAAACAGGAAATACGTGCTGAGAAAAATTTAATCACAGTTATCCTCAATGGCGTTAGAATCGTGGACCGAGCCGATGTCGCGCGCTACAAAAAGCCAGCCAAGGGGCATATCTGCTTTCTGGGGCATGGTTCCCAAGTTGAATTTCGTAACATACGGATCAAGGATTTGAGCCTTCCCAAAAAATAGTAATACCGAGCTTGAACATGAAACACAGTCAAAGAACAACCCGTCGCAACTTTATAGCCACCGCCTCTCTTACTGCCGGGGCTCCCTTTATCAGTCGTCTCTCGTGGGCGGCTGGGTCTCCCCTGCAGAAACTTCAGTACGCGGCTATTGGAGTTGGTGGCCGGGGTGCGGCTGATATCAATTCGATGTCCGGACACAAGAAGGTCCAGATGGTTGCTGCAGCTGATGTGGATTCTGGCGAGTGCAAGAGGTTGAAGTCAAAAATTGCGGGGGTGAAAACCTTTTCAGATTGGCGGGAGATGTTCCAGACCATGGGTAAGGGTATCGATATCGTCAGTGTATCCACCCCCGATCACATGCATGGAATTATGGCGATGAGTGCCATGAATTTGGGCAAGCATGTGTACGTCCAGAAACCTTTGGCGCAAACCGTTGGCGAATGCCGGGCCATGCGGATAGCAGCCCATCAAAACAAGGTGATTGCCCAGATGGGCACACAGGGGGCTTCGAGTTTTAATGACCGGACGGCCGTTGACTGGGTTCAACGTAAATTAATTGGCAAGGTCACTGAGGCGTGGGTTTTCTGCGGAAAAAACTGGGGCGACTTGAACCCGCTCCCCGATCAACAGGATCCGGTTCCTGATGGACTCAATTGGGACGGATGGCTTGGGGTGGGAGAGAAACGGCCCTTTATTGAAAAGTATTATCACCCCAAGAACTGGCGACGAAGACAGGGTTTTGGGACGGGAACCTTGGGGGACATGGGCTGTCATATTTTTAACGCCATGTATCGCGGGCTAGCTCTCACCGCCCCCAAAAGAGTGCGTTCCAAGACGGGCGTTCCCAATCAACATAATTGGACCAATAATGAGCGTGTGGAATACACTTTTCCGGCAACTCCCTATACAGGTGGAGACCTGAAGGTTTTCTGGGTTAGCGGCAGTCAACGTCCTCCGAAGGAATTGACCGACCTTATCCCCAAAGGGATCAAATACCGGTTCGGATGCTTGCTGAAAGGAGAGAAGGGTGTGCTCCTCTTGAGACACGGCAATACTCCTGTTCTATTGCCGGCAGAAAAATTCACAGGCGTGAAGTCCAAAAAACTTGAAAACATCGGCCATCATGATGCGTTTATTGGCGCAGTCCTTGATGGAGACCAGAGCCAGCTATTATCGCCCATCGATTATGCAGCGCCGATGACCGAATTTATTTTGCTCGGAAACATTGCCATGCAGCACTCACCTGATTGGCTTGTGTGGGATGCAAAGAAAGCAGAGATTACCAATCACAAGGATGCCAACAGGCATATCCACCGCACTTACCGGTCCGGTTGGAATATTATGGAGGGTTAACTCTAGTGGCCTTCCGATTGATTGCCATTCTGATCGTGCTCTTGGGCGGTTCTGTGAACGCCAAGGAAAAACACAACGTACTCTTTATTATTTCTGATGACCTAACCTCAACCGCGCTGGGTTGTTACGGCAATAAAATCTGCAAGACCCCCAATATCGATCGTCTGGCCACCCAAGGCACACGATTTGCCCGCGCCTATTGTCAGGCCACCATTTGCGGTCCTTCGCGGGCGTCCCTCATGTTTGGGTATTACCCTTATGCCAGCAAGGCAACTGGTTACACCAGTGGACGCAAGGAAGTCGGTGCAGATAAAGATAGTTGGGCGCAGTACTTTAAAAAGAATGGCTATCACAGCGCACGTATTTCAAAGGTGTTCCACATGGGCGTCCCGACTGATATCGGGCCAGGTCGCGATGGGGCTGATGATCCCGCCTCTTGGGATGAAGCCTACAACAGCCCCGGCCCCGAATCAAAAGCTGCCGGTTTCGGTGAAACGCTGCAGAATAATCCCGGCGGCCTCAAGAAAGGTGCGGCAGGAGGCAACCGTTTTTCAACAGTTGAGGCAGATGGAGATCACTTGGTTCATTCGGACGGTAAAACGGCGGAAAAGGCCGTGAAGCTCATCCGCAAATACAAGGACCTGGACAAGCCGTTCTTTCTGGCAGTGGGATTCGTGCGGCCGCATGTTCCTTTAGTGGCACCGCGGAAATATTTCGGGCCCTACCCGGTGAACAAAATAATTCTCCCTCCCAAGGTTCCCAACGACTGGGATGATATACCCATGAACTCAGCCAACAGAAGGACTTCTGAAAACTGGAAAATGAATCTTATCCAGCAAAAGAAAGTGGTCCGCGCTTATTACGCATCGGTCAGCTTTATGGATGCGATGACCGGGAAGGTCCTAAAGGCACTGGAAGAGACCGGGCAGCGTGACAATACCATCGTCATCTTTACCAGTGACCATGGTTACCATCTGGGCGAACATGATCTCTGGATGAAGGTAAGCATACACGAAGAGTCGGTGCAGGTGCCGCTTATTATCTGCGTGCCGGGCAAGAAGCCAGCGGTTTGCCATTCCCTGGCAGAATTAATCGATCTCTACCCCACAGTCTCCAAATTGTGCGGCTTAAAAATTCCCACGAATATTCAAGGTAAAGACATCTCAGCCATGCTGGATGACCCTGCCCTTAAGGTGCACGATGTCGTCCTGTCCAGTGGTAAAGGCAGACTGCTGCGCACAGAAAACTGGGCCTTTCTCGATTACGGAAAATCCGGGGAGCTTTATGATATGGAGAATGACCCCAAACAATACAACAACCTCATCAATGATCCCAAATACGCCAAGGTGCTTTCAGGGCTTAGGGAGAAACTGAAAGCGAAACTCTCCAAGATCCAGAAGAATGACCTGGGCAAAAAAAATTAGGCAAAGAAGAAATGAAAAAAACTTATCTAACTCTCTTCGCGCTTCTGCTTCCTCTTGCAGTTTGGGCCGAAGTTAAAAAGCCCAACGTCGTTCTATTCCTTGTCGACGACATGGGCTGGATGGATTGCGGGGTCTACGGCTCGAAATACTACGAGACGCCCCACATGGACAAGCTCGCCAAGCAGTCGATGCTCTTCACCGACGCCTACGCCCATCCGCTCTGCTCACCGACACGGGCTTCCATTCTCAGCGGCCAGTACCCGTCACGGCATGGCGTCACCACTGCAAGCGGACATCAGCCCGCCCGGCCCGAGGGGCAGTCGCGTTACCCCAAGGGAGCTCCACGCAACAAACCTTTCCTCTACGCCGCCAGCAAGAACTATTTGGATCCCAAATTGATTACCTTGCCTGAAGTTCTGCGCGAGGCCGGTTATTCCACAGGCCATTTCGGCAAGTGGCACATCGGCCTGGCCCGGGAGCACTGGCCCGAAAAGCATGGCTTCCAGGTTGCCTTCCATGCCCAGCCCAGCCCGGGGCCGCCGCGTGGAAATTACTTCTCCCCATACGGGGTCAAGTTAAACGCCGAGCCCAGCCCCAGAAGTCCGGGGGGCACCATCACCGACGGTCCTAAGGGTGAATACATTACTGACCGGTTAACCGACGAGTCCATCGCCTTCATCGAGGCGAATAAGGACAAGCCCTTTTATCTCAACCTTTGGCACTACGGAGTCCACGGGCCCTGGGGACACAAGGAGGAATACACCGCAAAATTCGCCAAGAAGAAGGATCCCCGGGGCGAGCAGCGCAATCCCATCATGGCCTCCATGTTGAAAAGCATCGATCAGAGCCTCGGGCGGGTGCTGGCCAAGCTCGACGAACTGGGCCTGACCAAGAACACCATCTTCATCTTCTACTCGGACAACGGAGGCAACGTCCACAGCAATGCCGCCGATGACCGCAAGATCGCCAAGATCAAGCCCGGTCACCCCAGATATCCCCAGCTTGAGGATTGGAGAAAGTGGGCGGGCCCCGAACCGCCCACCAACAACGCCCCATTGCGCGAGGGCAAGGCGCGGATCTACGAGGGTGGGCAGCGCGTGCCCCTGATGGCCCGTTGGCCCGGGCACATCGAGCCGGGGTCGACCAGCGACGCCGTGGTCGCCGCGATCGACTTGTATCCCACCTTGCTCGATGCCCTCGATCTTCCGAAGCCCAAGGGCCACCTGATCGACGGCGAATCCATCCTTCCCGTCCTCGAGGGAAAGGGCTCGATCAAGCGCAAGGCCTACTTCACTTGGTTCCCTCACCTCAAAGGGGCCGTTTCCGTACGCCAGGGGAACTACAAGCTGATCCGGCGCTTCGAGCAGTTGCCGGGTTACCCGGACCTGGTCGAACTTTACGACTTAAAGAAAGACATCGGGGAGAGCCGCAACCTTGCCGGCAAGATGCCCAAGAAGGTCAAGGAACTGCAGGCCCTAATCGACGGCTTCGTGAAGGAAACTGGCGCGCTGTATCCCAAGTCGAATCCCAACTACGACCCGGACTGGAAACCCGCCGCCAAGAAACCGGCGCCCAACCGGCCGAGTCCCGAGGAATTCCTGCGCCGACGCGACACCAACAAGGACGGCTTCATCACTCTCAAGGAATACATCGGCAACCCGGAAGGCCGCAACGTGCCCGCCCTGAACCAACAATTCAATCGACGCGATGCAAACAAGGACGCAAAACTCACGCTTGAAGAACTGAAG
>Ga0114993_10004706_pt1 | contig 13445 bp, 9 predicted proteins | sample ArcticOcean_MG_C_FD_87042 | JGI IMG/M metagenome (GOLD analysis project Ga0114993, IMG submission 87042) | Marine microbial communities from western Arctic Ocean - ArcticOcean_MG_CB2_150 | ecosystem: Environmental > Aquatic > Marine > Oceanic | place: Arctic Ocean: Canada Basin | collected...
CAATGAAGGCCTCGGACTCTGATGCCCGCCATTCTATGCCCAAGTTGTCAGAAGCTCATCAGTTCGGATCAGCCAAAGTGCCCGCACTGTGGGCAGATACGTCCTGGCATGTTCGGCTTAACTACCTGGATGAAAAAGCTCGGACTGCAGGTTGATTTTCCGCAGCTGATCACTCTGGTGTGTGTTGTGATGTATGTGATCGCCTTGCTCTTGGATCCGGGTGCCATCTTTCAGTTTCGTGGCATGAACTTTCTGGCACCGTCGAGCGTTGCCAGCTTAGAGGTGGGCATGACAGGGTCCTACCCCGTATTTGTCTTGGGCCGGTGGTGGACACTGGTCACGGCCATCTATCTGCACGGCGGTCTGTTACACATCGGCTTCAATATGATGTGGGTGCGTCAACTCGGTCCCGTCGTCGAAGATCTTTACGGTCCCATGCGGCTCTTCGTCATTTTCACGGTGTCGGGTGTGACAGGCTTCATCGCCTCCGCATATATGGGCGCTGGTTTCACCCTTGGTGCATCTGGCGGCATCTTCGGCTTGCTCGCGGCAGCCATCGTTTACGGGCGCCGTGCCGGGTCCACCATGTTCACACAGCAGTTCCTCAAATGGGCGGGCATTCTCTTCATCTTCGGCCTCGTGTTTCCCGGTGTGGATAACTGGGCGCATGGGGGCGGTTTCGTCGGTGGCTACGCCACGTCGTGGTTGTTCTTACGCCAAGGCGAGAGTCGTGAGGGGATCGGCACCTATGCCCTGGCCGGTGCATGCGGTCTGCTGACCGTGTTTGCCTTCGTTCGCCAGGCGCTGGCAACGATTCTCGGTGTGCAGTAGCCAGATCGGGTGCAGGATAGTCTGATGCCAGCAGACGAACTCATTGATGTGCTGGACGAGAGTGGCGCCGTGATCGGCACCAAGTCACGGGCGAGTGTGCATCAGGATGGTGACTGGCATGGCTTGATCTTCGTCTGGTCCGCCTGGCTGGAAGAAGGCCGATCCATGATGATGTTGCAACGGCGGGCCAAACGATCAGATCCCTTCAGTGCGCAGGTGGATGCCCTGGCAGGCGGCCACCTTCTTCAAGGTGAATCCGCCGCAGAAGGTGCTGTTCGAGAGCTTGAGGAAGAGGTGGGCCTGCAGGTAGCGGAGAGTCAGCTTGTTGAATTGGGAACGATGCGTATGGAACGACCCGGTGTCGACTGCAGCCGGGTGATGGAGCATCTGTTCCTCTGTCCTGTGGCCCTGCAGATCGAGCAACTAAAGACGAGCGACGAAGTCGATGGCTTTGCCCAGGTATCGATCGCCGACCTCTCCGATCTAATAGAAGCTCGTCGCGACAGATTGAAGGCGCATCTGCGAGATCAGGAAGGTACTCGCGTAGGCGACCTGTCGCATCGCGCTGTGGCTGCCTATCCGCCGACAATTCTTGAGACATTTCGACACAGCCTGGCCGCCATCGAACACTATCTGCAACACGGTGAAACCAATCCAGGACTCATCTAAAGGAAACTAGAGATAGATACTGACCCTCTGGTCTTCCACACGGGTTTCGAAGGTTTCGATCGTTGCACCACGGTCTGTCAGACACTGTCCGTCGGTGACATCGAATTGCCAGCCGTGCAAGGGACAGGTAACGACTGATCCTGCTACGGTACCATCAGCAAGTTGGCCGCCAAGATGAACACAGGCGTTGGACGTAGCGTGCACCTGATCGCCCTCGCGGAATAGAGCCAGTCGCTGCCCCTCCACGACCACAAGGTGACCACGTCCGGGTGTCAGGTCTGCCAGACTGGCGACCTCTCGCCACGTGGGTATTGGTGTCTTGGATGTTGGTGTCTTGGGTATTGGGGTAGCGGATGCCTCTGGAATGGAGCGCAGAATGTCGACGGCGTCGATGACGTTGGTGAGTCCTGCGGCGGGATACGCGCATAAAATGGCATCGAGGACTTCGTCACGACTGGCTCCTTCGCGCATGGCCCGCGGGATGTATTGCCGCAGACCGCGAGGCGTAAAGTTCACGACCTTGGTGACGACGGAGATGAGGAAACGGGTCTTGGGATCCAGATGCCGACCGGACTCCTTGAAGAAAGCCAGCAGATGTTCCATGGCCTCTGGGCGGTGGCGACTCAACCACTGCAGGCCGCTCAAGTCGACCTCTGCCTTTTCCTGATTGTCTGCGCTCACACTCTGACTCTCTTGTTGAGGGGTAATCGACTGCTCTACAATATAGAGATCATGCCCATTTTCCTCGTCCCCGCATCGTGCAATCATTGACGACTCCTCCATTGCCTGCCACACATACGTCCGCCGATCTCGCCGACCTGCTGCGGCACCTCGATGGACGCAGCTACAAGGCCTACGCCGACCTGCGCCATCAGGACGGCTACCTCTTTGGTGCCCCCTATCCGTTTCGGCTTCATGTCGATCATGTGCAGGCCGATCCTTTTGCGCCACCGTCGCGCCTACGTGTGTGCATCCAGCGTTCGATCACCGGCCTGCCGACACACTTACTCGACGATCCGGTGCGCTGCGTTGGATTGTGCCACGGAATCGCGGAAGCTGTGGCGGCAGCGATGGATCTGGTGGGTGGATCAGGTGATCGGCCCACGCTGCAGATCGACCGGCCGGGGCAGCAGATTCTTCGGCGCTCCTGTATTCAAATCACGGACGATGAAGTCAGCATCCACTTCAGTGCTCAGCTACCCGCCAACTGTCGTCGCATCCTCGGGCACAAGGCAGCTGATCTACTGTGTGAATATCTGCCGAGCGTCGTTGCGTCCGGCCTCATCTACAAGAATCTCGATTCGCAGAGACTGGAGAGCCTGTCCACGAGTGTCGCTGATTCAGAAGCGATTCGTGCTCAACTCGCTCAGCGGGGATTAACTGCCTTTGTCGCAGACGGTAGCCGCCTGCCCCGCCATAGTGGAGCCAGTGATGAGCCGATGACAGATAATTTGGCAATAAATGCAGATGATTTGGCAGTAAATATCGTCGAATGGAAATCACCCAAATCGGTTCGTGTGCAGCTTCATCTCGCCGATGGACGGCCCATCACGGGTACCGGTTTTCGACGAGGTGTCACAGTGATTGTAGGCGGCGGCTTCCATGGCAAGTCGACACTGCTGGACGCGCTGCGGCTGGGGATCTACGCTCATGTTCCGGGTGATGGACGCGAACGTGTCGTTTGTGATTCGACGGCAGTCGCCATTCGAGCCGAGGATGGACGGCGCGTGAGTGGCGTGGATCTGTCTCCCTTCATTGGTGAGCTGCCCCATGATCGATACCCCAGCCATTTCGTATCCGACGCCGCCTCCGGCTCTACGTCTCAGGCGGCGGCGATCGTGGAGGCTCTGGAACAGAGCTGCCAGCTGTTGTTGATCGATGAGGACACAGCAGCAACCAACTTCATGATCCGCGACCATCGGATGCGACAACTGATCAGTGACGATCGCGAACCCATCACCCCCTTTATCGATCGCGTGCGGCAACTCGCAGCGTCTGGGATATCGACGATCCTCATCAGCGGTGGGAGCAGCGACTACCTGGGCGTGGCCGACACGGTGATCGCCATGGACAACTATCAACCGTCGGATGTGACGACGCGTGCCCACGAGCTGGTCGTACCTTCTCAACAAGGCCGCACCGATCCCTGGCCACCTGGTCAGCGTAGGATCCCTAAACGAGACAGTATCAGCCCACAGCGAGGTAGACGAGCGGCATCCGTCCGCGCGCGAGGTCTGAGGGAAATCCACGTTGGCCAGGACGAACTCGATCTGACGGCGCTCAGTCAGCTCGTCCACTGTAGTCAGACTCGAGCACTTGCTCAGGCAATTGAATATGCTCATGAACATCTTATCGACGGCGAGCGCGATGTAGTTGAGATTTGTGCCGCCATCGCAGCGAAGGTAGACGAGGAGGGACTCGGCATCCTGGCACCCGGCCATCGGCATCCCGACGTAGCTCAATTTCGGCACTTTGAGTTGGCAGCAGCACTCAATCGCCTGCGTTCGCTGCAGATCGCATCTGAACCTGGAGTTTCCGATTGATTCATGTCGAACACGTAACACGAACCTATGGTCGCCTGGTGGCGGTCGATGATGTCAGTTTTTCGGTGAGGCCGAATGAGATTGTCGGTTTCGTCGGGCCCAATGGAGCGGGCAAATCGACGATGCTTAAGATGCTTTCCACCTATCTGGAGCCCACTAGCGGGACGATTCGAGTGGGAAATGCCAACATTGATACCGATCCCGTCGCCGTGCGCCAACAGATTGGCTACCTGCCAGGAGACACACCGCTGTATGGTGATATGGTGGTCATGGACTGGTTGCGCTTCGTCGCCGGCGCCCATTCGCTGACAGGCGAGGCGCTCGGTGCAGCCGTGACGCAAGTGGTCGATACGTGTGGCGTCGGGCCTGTCATCGACAAACGCATCCATCAATGCTCCACCGGGTTCCGCCAACGTGTGGGTCTCGCCTCTGCGCTCATCCACGATCCCCCCGTACTGCTTCTCGATGAACCCACACACGGGTTTGATCCCCTGCAGGTGATGGCCTTCCGCGATTTGCTGCACCAACTCAAGCAGGATCGCGCCATTCTGTTTTCAACCCATATCATCGCCGATGTGGAAGCCGTCAGTGATCGCGTCCTGATCATCGACCATGGGCGTCTGCTCGCGGATGGCACGTTGCCGCACCTATGCGACGAGGCCGGCCTTGCAGACCCCTCGCTGGAGCTATTGTTCGCCCATTTGGTTTCCGAGATCGGAGTTGAAGGTGTCTGACGACACACCCAGACCACGATTGGGGTGGATAGATGCCATCCGCCTGGTAACCAAGCGGGAACTGTGTGCGTATTTCGATTCACCCATCGCCTACATCTACGCCGCGGTGTTTCTCGCACTGTCATCGAGTGCTTTCATGAATGCATTTTTCCTGGAAGCCGTCGTTGACATGTCTTCCTGGTTTGAGCGGCTCCCCTATCTACTCATCGTTTTTGTTCCCGCCATGACGATGCGCAGTTGGGCAGAGGAGCACGCACAAGGCACGATCGAGATTCTGCTCACACTACCGCTGCGCTCAGCGCAGATTGTGGTGGGCAAGTATCTGGCAGCCCTCGCGTTCTACGCCATGGTCATCGCCGGCTCGTTGCCCATCGTTGTCATGCTGGTCCGCCTGGGACCTGCTGACATCGGCACGATCGTTGCCGGCTATCTGGGCGCGCTGTGGCTTGGCGCCTTCTTTCTCGCCTTCGGGCAATTCGTCTCCTCGCTTACGCACAATCAGATTGTCGCCTTTGTACTGGCAGCACTGCTTGCGAGCCTGTTCACCTTTAGTGGACATCCACAGGTCGTGGAGATCATCGATGGCCTGGCACCAGAATGGCAGCTCGGATCCTGGTTGGCGACATCCGTGTCCGTGCTTCCCCAGTACGAGAGCTTTGTCCGCGGCATCGTGGGCCTGGGTGCGCTGGTCTACTTCACCTCGATGATCGGGCTGTTCCTGTGGCTCACGCAGATCGGATTGGGACGGATCCGACGCTAGTGAGACGATTCTTCGCCCTGCAGGCACTGGTCGCGTTCTTCCTCGTGATTGCGATCGTGGCGTATGCAACGCGCGTGACACAGACTCTGATACCGGGGGTCCTGTTCGATCCGGGCGCCCGCCACGCATCTACTCTTTCACACGAGATGCGAAGCTGGGTACAGAACCAGCGCGTCCCCCTGACAGCCACCCTATTTCTGTCTGCTGACGAGCAAATGCCCACGCATCTCAAGCAGGTGGGCCCCGTCACCCGCCAGTTTCTGGCGGCCTTGAAAGATGCCGTCGGAGCGAGCATGCAGGTCCGTATCATCGATCCGGATCGCAGTGGTGCACAGGGCGCCGCGTATGCCGCTTCAGCGCGTGTCTCACCGATCCGCGTGCGGCAGGTGGTCGAGGACCAGAACTCGGAGACGACGATCTGGTCTTCCTTGGTGCTTTCCCGCCCTGGCCATGCAGACGTCCTGATGCAGGGCATTGAGGCCGAACACCTGCCTCATTTGCAACAGTGGGTTCTGTCGCATCTGCTATCGACGACGCGGTCACCACGATTTGCCGTGGATCTTCCTAAAGGGTACCAGCAACTGGCCGCCCACCTCGCCCAGCACGGTCCAGTATACGATGCCTCTTTTACAGACAGTGCCATGCTGCCACCGGATGCCGATCTGTTCGTGTGGGTGCAACCTTCGCAGGTGACGGACGCACACATCGCCAGACTGCGCTCATTCCTCGCCAGTGGTCGCAGTGTCGTGTTGGCGGGAAGTCCCTATGCGATTGTACACGAGGACACGACACGCTTTCACGCGGTCGACAATGGACCCGCCTGGGCCAATCTGCTGCGTGCGTTTGGCTTGTTTCCAGTGCCTGATCTGCTCATGGATCGCAATGACGGACCCGTGCGGGTAACGATGGCAGGGGGCGAAAAGATTGAGATTCGTGCCCCCTACCACTTGCGAAATCTTCCCGCTTTCCGCGACTTCCGTCCCCTCTCCGTGCAAGCCAGGGGCGGATTGGCCTTCGCCGGGGCCGGCGCACTGCAGATCGACACAGAACGCCTGCAAGGAGACGGTTGGCAAGCTCATGTGGCGGCCACGACGACCCAGTTCGCTACGGTAAACGAGATCCCAATGGGATCGACACCCATCGACTCACTGTCACAGGATCTGCGAGTCCCAAAGCAAAATCTGATGGTCCTGCTCACCTCTCACGATCCATGGGCGGGGCAGATGCTCGTCCTCTCAGCGCCTACGCCCTTTGCTGATATGTCCCTGTCGCAGCCAGGATACGGTCACGGTGTATTTGTCCGTGACCTGGTCCGGGCCCTGGCCAACGACGATCGACTCGTACAGATCGACGTTCACCGTCAGGCGGCCCAGGCCATCGCCCCAACGAGTTCGGGTGAGCGCTTCTTATGGCGATTGTTGGTTATCGCCGGGGTGCCTGCTGTCTGGCTTTGGGTGGCCTTGCGACGGCTGCGAAAACAGGGGGAGGTCCAGTTCCACCTGCCGCGCATGAACACATCGCAGCTGGCACCTGCGCTGTTGCTTGTGCTCGCGTGGTTTGCCGCGTCCCCTTTGAATCATTGGCGCATCGATCTGACAGCAGACAACCGCCATTCGCTGACCGAGGCGGCGATCGAGGCCCTGGAATCGATCCCTGAACTCCAACTCGATCTGATCCTGTCATCGGCGGCGAATCTGCCCCCAAGACTGAAACGTGTCATTGCGCAACTTCAGAACGCGCTGGCGACGGCTGACGTCGAGTTGACAGTTCACACTCTCGACGGGACGTCATCGCAGGCACAGCAGTGGACGGCTGCCGGCATCAGACCCTTCGCCGTGCAGCGTGTCGCGCACGATACGAGCCGCGTTGCCCGTGTTATCTCTGGTCTGTCCCTGAAAAATGGTCAGCGACAGACTGTTATACCTCGTCTCGACGAACAGACGATTCCCCATCTCGATTTTCTCCTGGTCTCTGCTCTAGAGAGATTGCAGCAAGGTCACCGACCAAAGCTCACGGTCGTATCGGATCTGCCACGATTGTCGCCGGCAGAGGCACTGGAAGATTTTCAGAAGAAGGGCTTGAGCGCTCCCCGCGGCGTCGACGTGTATTCTCAGGCCAAGCAAATGCTTGAGGATTATGGCTACCAGATACAGCATGTGTCTTTGCGCGAACCACAGTTCCCCGCAGACAGTGACGCCGTATTGTGGTTTCAGCCACGCCGCGATGCGAGTTCCATTACGGCATCATTCAGTCAACATCTAGCTCAGGGTGGTCGAGCCGTGGTGGCTTTGCAGCACTACAACATCCAGCAGCGACAGTATCGTGGTGCCGGATTCGCCACGGTGCATTGGCCGCAACCGCAGTTTCAGGATCTGCAGCGTTATCTGGAGATCATCGGTATCGATCAGCCCCGAGAAGTGTTGATGGATCGATCTCAACATGCGCTGCAGTTGGACACGCAAGTCAACCGCAGCGCGACGCGCGAGTACAATGCGCAGCAGGTCGCTTTGCCCTTCCTGTTGCGAGTTGTCGCAAAGCAACAAGCATCGGGCGATCAGTTAACGCGAAGACTGGGTGACCTACTGTTCATCTGGGGCAATCGCTTTCATGTGACCGATGCTATGAGAGGACTTCAGGTCGACACCCTGGTGACAACCTCCGATCACGCCTGGGCCTACGATTGGCGCGGTGGATGGCTCCCACCAGAGTCGTTTGAACCCGCTTCCTATCTGCCAGGTGCCCAGCCCCTGGTTGTCCGCCTGCGAGGTCGTTTTCCCGCAGTTCGTGCCGCCCGCGACAGCAGCGGCGCACGGGTGTTTGAGACGACGGCAACGACACAGTCCGAGGGACAACTGGTCTTGATCGGTTCCTCAGAAATGTTCAAGGATCCCCATCTGCGCCGGCCTCCCTTTGCTCATGATCAGCTGTTACTCAACGCCGTCGCTGATGCCGTGTATGATGATGACCTGTTGCGCTTGCAGGCTCGCACGGGGGGCACCCATCGTGGCTTTCAACCACCGGATCAGGCAGATCGAACCGCCTGGCGCCTCGCCGTCACAGGTTTGGGACCAGGGCTCTTCGGATTGCTGGGACTGTGGCGTTGGGGACGAAGGCGCTGGCAATGAAGCGATCCTTGCTCCTGATGGCGATCGTGCTGAGTGTACTTGTGCTGTCCGATCATTGGCTGCGCCAAGGCCAGTTGGACGAGCTTGATCGTCATGGGGTCTTGCGACCACTGCTGGCAGTGGACCCGGAGATGGTCCCGGATCGTGTCCATCAGATGGTCCTCAGCCTTGGGACAGGTCAGACCTTCACCTACGTACGTGAAGGTGAGTTGTGGAGATTTCCCGAATATCACAACGCCCTGGCCCACAGTGACCGGATCGAAGGTCTGCTGAGGCTGAGCCTCAGATCTGTTGGTACGTTCAGATCGATCGTTCAGGGCGGTGAGATTGCCGAGCCGCCGCAACTGAGCATGCAGGTAGACCTGTATGATCGCGGCAAGCAAATTCTTACCAAACTGCAGTTCGCCGGCCCCATCTCTGGCGCCGGTGGTTCACACAATTTGGCTCGAGTGGTGGGAAGTGATAGTGTGCTGACCCTGCACGCAAACCCGATTCGCGTGGTCGGCCGAGGCCGTCCGCCTCTACTCGATCCTCATCTGTTGCCACGATCTTTGCCACGCGGAACATTGACCAGGGTGGAGATGGAGTCAGAGCAAGGATCATGGAGTCTGCAGAGAGTTCTGGCCCCCCGAACAGCAGGCGGCCCTCCTATGCCGATGGAGGAGAGCCAGCGATATCGTTGGGTGGCCCACCACGGGGGACGCGTTGATACGTGCCACAGCAGCAGTGTTTTCGCCTATCTCGATTTTCTCAATCGCCTCCCCGTGGATGAGCTGACGACGACAGACCTGCCAACCCATGCGGCCACTCGATTGCGTCTCATCGACGAAGAGGGCGTCGTCGATGAGCTTGTCATCTCCGGCGATCAGGGTGATGGATCTGTCGCCATACACAACCAGCGTGCACGAATTGTTGGTCTCGTACCATCGAGTCGCGCCACGTGGATCATACCTCCAGTGCAGGTATTAATCGACTCACTGCCACAAGCTTCACCTTTTGCTCAAGCCCTGCAATCCACTTCGGGAGCTACACCGTGATCATCGACGTCCACAGCCATACGTGGGAATATCCCCAACACTTCAACGACGAGTTTCGCCAGCAGGCTTCGCGGGCCAAAGGCGGTTCCGAGTTCGACCTGACGGTAACCCTCGACGCCTATCGGTCTACCGGCGGCAGCAAGGCAGATCGAACGATCGTGTTCGGCGGCAAGGCCAAACTATCAGGACTCTGGGTCGATGACGAGTACGTGGCCCAGTATGTCGCCGCAGATCCGGATCACCTGATCGGATTCCTCAGTGTTGATCCAACGCAGGATGGCTGGCAGAAGGAGATGGAAGTTGGACACCAGGAGCTTGGCATGCGTGGCATCAAGCTCCTGTCGATGTATGCAGGCTTCTATCCGAGTGACGAACGACTCGATCCACTCTGGCAGTATGCCACAGACCATCAGTTGCCCGTGCTACTGCATACGGGAACCACCTTTATCGCTCAGGCTCCCCTCGACTGTACTCTGCCACGACACCTCGATTCGGTTGCCACCCGCTTTCCCGATGTACGCATCATCATGGCCCACCTGAGCCATCCATACGAAGGTGAATGTGTCGTCGTCATCCGCAAACACCCCAATGTTTACACCGACGTCTCCGCCCTGCACTACCGTCCCTTTCAGCTGTATCACAGTCTGATGCTGGTGCAGGAATACGGTGTTTGGGATAAGCTGCTATTTGGCACAGACTACCCCTTTACGACGGTCGATGCCTCCATCGATGGGCTCTTCGCGCTGAATCGCATGCTGGATGGTACAGCGCTACCACGCCTCGATGAGACCCAGATACGGGCCGTCATCGAGCGTGATGCATTGGATCTGCTGCGCTTATAATTCGGTAGGCTTTCCAGTGGAGGAGACGGGGTCGGCAGCCGGCGTCGTGTGCGCCATGGCCGCATCCGGCTCTGTGCCGACGAACAGTCCCTGTACGAAAACAGCGAAGTCTTCCGTAAGTGAATACAGGACGGGAACCAGCACGAGGGTCAGGAATGTCGCGAAGACAATTCCGGCAATGACGGCGACCGCCATCGGACCCCACCAGGCGGCATCTTCGCCACCCCAGAACAGATTGGGCTCGAGACTCCCATAGAGACCGAAGAAGTCGAAGTTGAGGCCGATCGCCAGTGGCACCAGTCCGAGGGCCGTCGTCACCGCCGTAAGAATCACGGGGCGCAATCGCGTCCGTCCGCCCTTCACCAACGCATCGTGCCGACTCAATCCATCACGTCGTCGCAACACGTCGATATAGTCGGTCAGAACGATGGCGTTGTTGACGACGATCCCCGCCAGAGAAATGATCCCCACCCCCGTCATGATGATACCGAAGGGCATCTGAAAGATCATCAGGCCGATCAAGACGCCACCGATGGAGAGGATGACGGACGTGAGAATGATGATTGGCTTGATGATTGAGTTGAACTGGGTTACCAGGATGAAGGCGATAAAAGCGAGGGCCGCAAGAAATGCATTGGTCAGGAATGCTTCTGTCTCGGCCTGATCCTGCGACTGTCCCGTATAACGAACAGTGTATCCCGGGGGCAGTTCATCAGCAACAAATCCATCCAGCGTGGCCTTCACTTCAGCCAGCGCCGCGTTCGTGTTGATTCCCGCCTTTACCTCTGAGCTGATCGTGGCGACACGGTCCATGTCCTTGCGTTGGATCGAACCAAGACCTTCTCCGACGCGCCAATCTGCCACCGCAACCAGCGGGATCTGATCACCCGACTCATTGTTGATGGTGAGATCGCGCAGGGACTCGAGATCTTGCCGCCATGGTTCGGCAAGACGGACGATGACGTCGTATTCGTCATTTCCTGTCCGATACTGGGTAGCCTCCGTGCCCTGAATGGCGGTTCGCACCATGCCCGCCACTTTTGTCGTGGACAGACCATACATCGCCGCCCGTTCACGATCGACGAAGACGGACAACTCCGGTCTTGCTTCGTCCAGATTGCTTTCCAAGCCTGTCAGTTGTGAGTGGACGGTGGCATTTCTCAGGATCTGCAGCACGCGATCAGACAACTGCTTGAGCATATCAGCATCCTGGCCAACAATCTCGATATTGACGGGTGGTCCAGAGGGTGGCCCTTCCTGGGGTTTGTCGACGGAAATCTCCGCTCCCGCAATATTCCGACCTATGAGTTCCTGCATGCGTGCCAGCGTCTCGGAACTGTCGAAGACACGGTCCTTGTAGTCGATGAAACTCACCATCACCCGGCCCCGATTTGGGCCCGAGGCTCCACCCATCAACATGTTGCCACTACCACCACCGACGGTGGCCACCGAGGACTCCGCATCGGCGTAGCCTTCGATCGCCAGGGTCTGCTCCTCCAACTCACGCATGATACTGTCGGTGAACTCGACGCGTGTGCCAACGGGCGTTTCAACGTCAACCCAGGCTTGTCGTGGCGGAATATCTTCGGGAAACAACTCGATACCGTTATTGAATTGGCCGAAGGCAACGATCGTGACCACGAGGATGGCAACATTCCCACCCAGTGTGATCAACCGATGACGCAGCGACCATTCAAGAATCCGCTCGTAGCTGTCGGTGATCGACGGCAGCACCTGGCTCTGGAAGCGCGACGCGATTTTACCCAGGATGAAATGATGAATGACGAAGAGAATGACACCCGTCGCCGCCAGCAGCCCGAGCGTGAGTGGGTTGGCACTGGCCGTGACTAGCAAAAACAGGACAGCCGCGATCGACAGGATATAACGCCCCTTGCGTGGCATCGGTGGTGCCGGATCCCCCTCGAGTCGTAGATAACGAGCACACAGAACGGGGACGATGACGAGGGCGACGAAGAGCGAACTGGACAAGGTCACGATCAAGGTCATGGGCAAATAACTCATGAACTCGCCAATGATCCCGGGCCAGAAGAGCATGGGGGCGAAGGCGGCCAGTGTCGTTGCCGTCGCAGCAATGACGGGTACGGCGACTTCACCCGTCGCTTTGCGTGCCGCGACGGTCCGATCCCACCCCTCTTCGACATAGCGATAGGTGTTTTCCACGACGACGATGGCATTGTCGACGAGCATACCCAGAGCCAGGATCAACGAGAACAAGACGACCATGTTCATCGTCACGCCGAGCAGACCCAGCACAAGAAAGGAGAGCAACATGGACGTGGGAATGGCGATGCCGACGAAGAAGGACGTCCGCAGACCAAGGAAAAACAGCAGCACCGCCACGATCAAAACCAGGCCGGAGACGATGTTGTTCTCTAGGCTGCTGACCATCATGCGGATATCCTTCGACATGTCGGATGTGATCTTCACATCCGTCGAGGGAGGATAGAGTGGCCCCATCTCTTCGATGGCCAAACGCACAGCTTCTGCTGTCTCGATGATGTTCTCACCGGAGCGCTTGATGATATCGAGAGTGACCACCGATCGTTGGTCGAGTCGTGCGAAGCTTTCAAGTTCCGCAAAGCCGAAGTCGACGCTTGCCACATCGCGAACATAGATCGGCCCGCCATCACGGGTCACAATGACGAGGTCCTTGATTTGCAGGGGATCGTCGATTTCACCATCGACACGCACGAGGAATTTCAGCTGCCCCACATCGATAGAGCCACCGGGAATGTTGACATTTTCATCGCGGATGGCATCCACAACATCATCGAGAGAGATTCCGTAGTACTGGAGTCGTGGCAGAGACACATCAACTTTGACCTCCCGTTCACGCCCCCCACGCAGATCGACACGCAACACCGTAGGGATCTGCTCGAGCCG
>Ga0114993_10004708_pt1 | contig 13444 bp, 13 predicted proteins | sample ArcticOcean_MG_C_FD_87042 | JGI IMG/M metagenome (GOLD analysis project Ga0114993, IMG submission 87042) | Marine microbial communities from western Arctic Ocean - ArcticOcean_MG_CB2_150 | ecosystem: Environmental > Aquatic > Marine > Oceanic | place: Arctic Ocean: Canada Basin | collected...
ATGAATCTCTACCGCATAGTCAGCTCCATCCTCAAAAACAGTTTTTAAACCTTTTTTATAATTACCCCCATGTCCAAGATTTTTTTCATTTTTTATTACTATCCAATCATATTTTTTTGCAATCTCCGCTGCTCCATCTGTTGAATTGTCATCAAAAAAATATATTTTATCGAATAATTTTTTATCGATCCTTTCATAAAATTTATCTAACACTGGAGCAGCATTATAGCAAAGTATCATGGCATAGATTTTTTTATTAGAAACAAGATTATTCATCACTTTATAAAATTTAATTTTTATTCTAGGAGCTTAAAGTCATATTTTTTGGATTTTAATTCAATATTTTTATCATCTTCTCTTCCGATATATTTATTGTAAAGTTTATGCTTAAACGAGTGAATTGTAAGTATTGTGCTTTTGGCTAAAGGAAATTTGAAACTATGTATATGATCAATCGAATAGCTTAATTTATAATCTAAATCTTGTTTATTAAAATCATCTATTGCTTTTAGCTCTCCGTTGCACTGTCCATTATAATTATAAACAGTATAAAGATCATCAAAATAACATAGCACTCTTGGCAGTAAATAATCGGCTAGTTTAGGTATTTGGTTTAAAAAATATAAAGTAGAAGAATAGAGATCCATATCAAAAAAAATGCATGAAATAGTTTTTGGTTTAATTTTAATAAACTCATCTACTGTGTCTTTAATATTTCCATAAAAAATTTTGCTATTAATTGTTTTCGCTAAATGCTCTTTGTCAGTTTTATACTGACCTTGCTTCCAGTAAAAAGGTAGGTCTTCTGGCATAACTATTTCGGGCATTCCACTCCCCATATCAAAACCATATATATCAATTTTGATATCTAGAACTTTTTCAATTTTTTTTTTATACTTTTCAAGAGCAACAATTCCGTTACCTTGAGCTACTCCTAATTCTAAAGCAGAAACATGATCTATACCTAGCTTTTTGGCTTCCAAGCAAGCTTCATAGAGAATTGATTCATAATGAGGTCTAAAACTTTTAAATATCAAAGATAGATATTTTGTTAATACAACTCTGTAAGGCTTTTCATAACAAAGTATTCTCGTAAGAAATAATTTAATTTTAAAGAAAAAAATAGTAAATTTCATTGTTCTATATAATATTCTTGGTTAATTCATGATCATTATCAGTTTTCTTAAACAGTGGGAAGGGCTAAAAATACAAGATTATGGAAGCATCTTTATAAAAAAATAAGTTAAAGCTAACAATGAGATTAAAATTATTTTCATTTTGTTATCGGTAATTTTACTACTTAAATATGAAAATAATTTATTTTTTTTTATTAAATCACTCTCACTTCCAATAAATGATGGAAATCTTTTTTCTTTCCCAATGTTTAAAAACTTTTGCTTTCTTTGGTTAAAAATTTCTTCTTTAGAAAACCTTTCAAACTCAATTAAATAATCTTCTATAGTTTTTTTTGTAGTTGAAACTACTTCTTCTTTATGTCTGTGAGCTCCACCTGTAGGCTCTTCAATTATGTTATCTATGATTCCCATTTTTAATAATTCATGTGCTGTTATTTTCATAGCTTTTGCAGCTTCTAATGATTTGCTAGGGTCCCTCCACAATATAGCAGCACATCCCTCGGGAGAAATAACAGAATAGATTGAATTCTCTAGCATTAAAACTTTATTAGCTGACGCTAAAGCAATTGCACCACCCGATCCTCCTTCGCCTATGATAACTGAAATTATTGGGACGGTTAAAGACATGCAACACTCAATGGAGCTGGCGATTGCTTCTGCTTGACCTCTTTGTTCAGCACCAATACCTGGGTAAGCCCCCGGAGTATCTATAAAAGAAATGATTGGAATATTAAATTTATTGGCAAGCTTCATTAATCTCACGCATTTTCTATAACCCTCTGGCCTCATCATTCCAAAATTTCTTTTTAAACGGCTATCTAAATCATCTCCTTTTTCTTGACCGATAACTAAAACTGATCTGTTATTAAATTTAGCAAAACCTGCTATAACTGCTTCGTCTTCAGAAAAATGTCTATCACCCGATAAATTAATAAAATCTGAAAACAAGTTTTTAATAAAAAATTTTGCCTTTGGTCTTTCTTCGTGTCTTGCTACTTGAGTTTTTTGCCAATGGTTTAAATTTAAATATGAGGTTTTTAACTTTTGATCTATTTCATTTTGTATGATGTTTATCTTTTTAGTATCAACCTCAGATATACCTTCTTTATTAAAAGGATCTTTTAATTTTTCAAGTTCTTCCTCTAAGGTTTTTACTTCGCGCTCAAAATCTAGATAATTCTTCATTTATTTTATTGAATATTACTTGAATCAAAAATATATATATACATAAATATCACTACCACAAATAAGAATATAAAATTTGATGGCAAAATTTTGTTTTTTTAATATTTAATATGGATTATATAAAACAAGGCAATTTATCTGTTGCCGGCCCGTTATTTAGATTTGTTAATAATGAGCTTCTGCCCGGCACAAAAGTAGACTCTAAAACGTTTTGGGCCGGTTTAGATAAATATGCTCATGAGCTTGCTCCCAAAAATAAAAAGCTTTTAGAATTTAGGGAAAATCTTCAAACAAAAATTGATAATTGGCATAGAGAAAGAGGAGGTGAAAAATTTGATATAAAAGAATATTCAAATTTTTTAGAAGAGATTGGGTATTTAAAAAAAGAAGGAAAAAAATTTCAAATTGAAACTAAAAATATAGATAATGAAATTTCAAAAATTGCCGGTCCACAACTGGTAGTGCCAGTTATGAACGCAAGATATTCATTAAATGCTGCGAATGCTAGATGGGGAAGTTTATATAATGCTTTGTATGGAACTGATGTAATCGCAGAAACGGATGGAGCAGAGCGTGGAAAAAAATATAATTATATAAGAGGAGAAAAAGTCGTTGACTATGCTCGTAATATTTTGGATTCTTATGTTCCGCTACAAAAAGGTAGCTGGAAAGATATCTCAAAAATTCCAAAAGTTGAAAATAATCAATTAGACTTAAAACTTAGAAATCCTAAACAGTTTGTAGGCTATACAAAAAAACTAAATAATTTATCTTCACTTTTGTTAATTAATAATAATCTTCATATTGACGTTAAGTTTGATCCAGACCGCACTCTTGGAGGACTTAAAGATAAAGCTGCAATATACGATATAATTATGGAATCAGCTATAACTACGATTGTAGACCATGAAGATTCTGTAGCAGCCGTAGATGCTAAAGACAAAATTCACGGATATAAAAATTGGTTAGGATTAATGAAAGGTGACTTGCAGTATAAAGGAGAAAAAAATGGAAAAAAACTTACAAGAAAACTAAATTCTGACCGAGAATATATTTCTTCTGACGGCAATAAAATTAAATTACATGGAAGAGCTTTAATGCTTAATCGAAATGTGGGACATTTAATGACTAACTCTTCCATTTTGTTAAGTAATGGATCGGAAATTCCAGAGGGTATAATGGATGCATTTATAACAACCGCAGCTGCTATTCATGATTTTAAAAATAAAGGAAATTCACGTACAAATTCTTTTTATATTGTAAAGCCTAAAATGCATGGACCTGAAGAAGTTGCTTTTGCAGACTTAATTTTTGAAAAAGTTGAAAATGTTTTAGGATTAGATAAATATACTATTAAAATAGGAATAATGGATGAAGAAAGAAGAACAACTATAAATCTCAAAGAATGTGTTAGATCTGTTAAAAATAGAGTTGTGTTTATCAATACAGGTTTTTTAGATCGTACTGGCGATGAAATACATACCTCTATGGAGGCTGGACCAATGATGAAAAAAGAAGAAATGAAAGCGTCTAAATGGATTTCAGCTTATGAAGATAATAATGTTGATATAGGTTTGGAGTGTGGGTTTTCTGGTATAGCTCAAATAGGAAAAGGAATGTGGGCTGCTCCCGATAAAATGGCAGACATGCTTACTCAAAAAATTAACCATCCAAAATCTGGAGCTAACTGCGCTTGGGTTCCTTCACCAACGGCAGCTACACTTCATGGCTTACATTATCACCAAGTTCATGTTTTTTCTAAACAGAAAGAATTAAAAAATAGGAAGCTAGCAAGAATAATAGACATTCTTGCGATCCCAATTGCGGATAGACCTAATTGGTCGGTAGAAGAAATTACCAAAGAATTAGAAAATAATGCTCAAGGTATTTTAGGTTATGTTGTTAGATGGATTGATCAAGGAGTGGGTTGCTCAAAAGTCCCTGATATTAATAATGTAGGTTTGATGGAAGATAGAGCCACATTGAGAATTTCATCTCAACATATTGCAAATTGGCTTCACCATGGAATTTGCAGTAAAGAACAAGTTTTAAAAACTATGAAAAAAATGGCAAAAATTGTAGATAAGCAAAATATTAAAGATCCAGATTTAAAAGGTTACGCTTCTTATAAACCTATGTCTGATAATTACGACACATCAATTGCGTTTAAAGCTGCATGCGAACTAGTTTTTCATGGAAGAAGCCAACCATCTGGTTATACTGAACCCATTCTTCATTTAAATAGGTTGCTAAAAAAAATCTAATCTTTAGCCACAGGACCTCTATTTTTAAAAGCTGAAAATAGAGTTCCATCATCTAAATATTCAATTTCTCCCCCAACAGGCAATCCTTGTGCAAGTTTTGAAATTTTTACATTCATATTTTTTAGACTATCTTGGATATAGTGAGCTGTAGTTTGACCTTCAACTGTGGCACTTGTTGCCAAAATTACTTCTTTAATAGAGCTTTTGCTTACTCTATCAATTAATGATTTTATCAATAGCCCATCATCTTTTTTGCTTTCTAAAGAAGGTAGAGTGCCCCCTAAAATATGATAATGACCCTTATAAATTCCAGTACTTTCAATTACCCACATATCAGCAATATTTTCAACTACACAAATTTGTTCATATTTTTTGCTTGAACAAGAACAATTAGAATTTATTGATTTTAGATTTCCGCAAGTTTTACAACGAATAATATTTTTGTAAACTTCCGCTAATGTGTTAGTCAAAGGTTTAATAATTTCTTCTTTATTATTAATTAGTTTTAAAACAATTCGTTTAGCAGACTTTGGTCCTAGACCAGGTAGTTTAGAAATAATTTTAATTAAGTTTTCAATTTCTTTAACATTTGCGCTATTATCAGTCATTTTTTCCTTAGAATGGGAATTTAAATCCAGGTGGTAAATCAATGCCTCCTGTTACTTTAGAAATTTCTTCAGAGGTTTTTTTTTTTAATTTTGATTTAGCATCATTATGAGCTGCAATTATAAGATCCTCTAATATCTCTTTTGAATCTTTAAAAAGAGATTGATCAATAAAAACTTTTTTTAACTCACCATCACCATTCATGGTTATTTTTACTGCACCACCTCCAGATTCTCCATTAACCTCTATTTTTTTAAGCGCATCTTGCGTCTCTTTCATTTTTTCTTGCATTAACTTCGCTTGAGATATTAAATTTGTAAAATCTGTCATAAATTAGTCTTCCTCTGAAACTTCTATCAATTCTCCATCAGAAAAAACATCCTTAAATTTTTTGTTTACCTCACCTTTTGATTCTTTTTCAAAAAATTTTTTTTTTTTCAAGGACTGAGTTTCTGAAAAAGTTTTCTGTCCTGGGCTTTTTGTTAAAGTAATTACCCATCTCTTACCTGTCCATTCAAGTAATTTCTTTGATAAATTTCTAACAAAATTTTTACTTAATTTTTCATTTAGGCTTATATCAATATTACCTTCTATGAATTTTATTAAATTTACATTTCTTTCTAATTCATACTTTAGCTCTACTTCCTTTTTTGTTGATGTCAGTTTAATTAAATCTTCTAAAGATAAAATAGATTCATATTTGACATTATTAATTAAATTTTCCTCATTTGTAGCCGTGACTTCTGGTTTTATTTGAACTGTATTTTTAATTTGATTCTTAGAAATATTACTTTTTTCATTTTCTGTTTTTAGAATATTTTTTTTATCTGATATTTTTTGCATTTCATGATTTGAGTTATCAGAATTATTTATATGAATTTTATTTAATACTTCTTCATAAGAAGGCATATCTTTTAAATGAATAAGTCTAATTATTAGCATTTCGAGAGAAAGATTAGGATTAGACACAATAGATAACTCTTCTAGACCTTTTAGTATGAATTGCCAAAAAAGTACTATTGTGGGTGCGTTTATATTTTGTGAAATTGAACTTATAGTCTGCAACTCTGATTCTGATAAAGATAAATCAGAATCAAAGTCACCAAGGTTAATTTTTCTATGAACAAAATATATAATTTCTAATAAATCATTTAAAAAGTTTACTGGTTCGATTCCTTCATTTATTAATTCTCTAATTTTTTCAACAGATTTTTTCTGATCACCCTCAAATACTGTAGTCAATAACTCTAAAAGTTTTGAACGATCTGCTATTCCTAACATCTGCCTTATGAATGTTTCATCTATCTTTTTTCCATCCACACTTTGACTCACCAATGCTCTATCTAGTAGTGAAAGAGAATCCCTGACAGACCCTTCTGCTGCTTTGGCTATTAATTTTAAAGCACCATCAGATATTTTTCCTTCTTCCATATCTGAAATTTTTTTCAAGTTAGACGTTAAAGAAGTTACAGATACTCTATTTAAATCAAAACGTTGACACCTTGATATAATAGTGACTGGTATTTTTTTAACTTCTGTTGTTGCAAATATAAACTTCAAATGTGGAGGTGGTTCTTCCAAAGTTTTTAAAAGTCCATTAAACGCTTGCTTAGATAGCATATGCACCTCATCGATAATGAAAATTTTATACTTAGCGCTAGTAGGATTATATCTAGAAGATTCAATTAATTCCCTAACATCATCTATTCCTGTTCTTGAAGCTGCATCCATTTCTAATACATCAAGATGTTTTGATTTGCCTATTTCTTTACAATGATCACAATCACAATATGTATTAGATTTTTCTGAAATAAAATTTTTACTACAATTTAAAGCTTTAGCAATTAAACGTGCTGTGGTCGTTTTTCCTACACCTCTAATTCCAGTAAGTAGGTAAGCATTTGGTAACCTATTTAATTTTATTGCATTGGTAATGGTTTGAACCATTATTTCTTGACCAATTAATTCACTAAAATTTTTAGGTCTATATTTTAGTGCGAGTATTTTATGATCATCATTTTTCATATTTTTTAGGAGACTGAACAATAACCTGAAATATTTTGTTAGTGCTGCTAACTTTCGTTCCTGACACGGTTATGCAAAAAATTCCACCTATCGCCAGCCTCCATTTTGATTATATCAGTATCAAAATAAGAACTACAAGATAAGTATAGGTTGTTTATTTATTTTTAAATCTAAACTCATGTGCTTCGTAAACCCCTAAAATATCTAACTTTTCAGTGTGAAATCCCAGCTCTTCTAGAGCTTTTTGTATAGATGTATTCTCAATATGTCCCTCTATATCAATATAAAAATTTACTTGGTCAAATGTATTTTTAACAGAAAAACTTTCCAGCTTACACAAATTTACTCCGTTTGTTGCAAAACCACCTAGAGCTTTATATAAAGCCGCCGGAATACTTTTAAGTTTAAATATACAGCTTGTAATATATTTTTTGTTTTTACTCTCAGGGTGCATTGGATCTTTCCCCATAACAAAAAATCTTGTCACATTTCCTGATTCGTCTTCAATATTCGGTTGAAGTATCTCTAAATTATAAATTTTAGCAGCAAGCTCAGATGCAATCGCTGAGTCACTTATATCTTTTTTTTCTGCTACAAATTTAGCTGAACCAGCAGTATCTGCTGAAATAATTGCTTTTAATTTATTGCTTTCAATTATTTTAGTACATTGCCCAATAGCCTGAGAATGACTTCTAACTGTTTTAATATCTTTTATTTTTGCTCCTTTTATAGCAAGTAAATTATGATTAACTTTTTGAAAATGTTCTGCATGAATTTGCAATTTATATTTAGGTATCAAATAATGTATATCCGCAACCCTTCCTGCCAAAGAATTTTCGATTGGTATAACTATTTTGTATTCTGAATCATCTTTTACTAATTGAAAAGCTTTTTCAAAAGTAGAACATGCTTTTGCTTCAATATTTGGAAAAATTTCTAAACTTGCTAAATGAGAGTAAGCTCCCTTTTCTCCTTGAAAGGCTACTTTGATTTTTTTTTCCATACTATTTCATTTCCTTTGCCACTTTACTTAAATCGTTTTCTGTATCGACGCCAAGTGGAGTCGAGTCACTAAAAGCAACCTTAATTGACATATTATTTTCCATTGCTCTCATTTGTTCCAAACTTCTTTCTTTTTCAAGTCTAGATCTAGATAATTTTACATACTTTGTCAAAGCACTGTTTGTAAAAGCGTAAATACCTATGTGATGATAGATGTTTGCGTTGTTTAAACTACGTTGAATCCGAAAAAAATCTTTTGCATCCACAAAATTATCATTTGTTAGTTCTTCTTTTGTGAGAACTTTGACTGCATTAACATTGCTTAATTCTTCTTTACTTTTAATTAAGGAAGCTAATGTCCCAATTTCACAATTATCGTTTCTCATAAATTTCTCTAGTTTTGAAATAGAATCTGATTTTATATTAGGCATATCGCCCTGTAGATTGATAATTAAATCTGCACTATTTTTAAGATAATTAACATATACTTCATGAACGCGATCGCTCCCTGAATAATGATCTTCTTTAGTAACAATAGCAGTTCCACCGTTTTCTTTTACAACCTCAATTATCTTGCTATCTGACGTTGCTACAAATACTTCCCCAACTTTTGACTCTTTAGCTCTATTAAGAACATGAACAATCATAGGAATATTATTAATTTTAGCTAAAGGTTTATTAGGAAATCTTTTTGCTTTTAATCTTGTGGGTATAATTATCGCTGTATTTTTCATAAATTGCAAAGTTATGCGTCTAACCGTCGCAAAATAAACTTGTTAAAGTTTATTCTTTTAACTTAGCTCATGGTATATCTTAATAATACGTTGTACTAAATTTATTAACTTTTTTAAAATGAATAAAATTATTGTTTCAATTGTTTTAGCTTTAATCCTAATTGTGGGAATTAATAAATTCGCAGATGTTATATTTTATGCAGAAAAACCTGAAAAATCTGCATATCAAGTTGTTAATTCAGACACTTCTTCAACTGTAGCTACTAATGAAACAAGTTCAGAATCTGAAAGTATTATGGCTTTATTTGCCTCAACAAGTGCTACTGATGGAGCAAAAATTTTTAAAAAATGCGCAGCTTGTCATAGCATAGCTGAAAGAGGAGCAAATAAAATTGGTCCAGCATTGTGGGGTGTTCTTGGAAGAAAAGCTGGTGGTGTTTCAGACTATAAATATTCAAAGGCAATGGTAGCGCATGGAAAAGCATGGTCTCTTGAGGAAATAAATGGATTTTTAATAAAACCGAAAGATTGGATAAAAGGAACAAAAATGTCTTTTGCAGGATTAAAAAATGCAAAAGAAAGAGCTGCTGTAATTTTATATATGAACACAAATACTAACAACCCTTTACCTTTAAACTAAATATTTATTTAAGACACCACTCTATAATACTTTTTTGAGCATGGATTCTATTTAACGCTTCTAACCATACGGCAGATTGATTACTATCCATCACTTCATCAGTAACCTCCTCACCTCTGCTAGCTGGTAGGCAGTGCATAAAAATTGAATTTTTACTTGCAACCTTCATTATTTTTTTGTTTACTTGATAAGGTTTAAGAGCTTTTTTCTTTTTAACTTTATTTATTTTTTCTCCCATTGAAATCCATTTATCAGTCATGACACAATCGGCAGAGTTTGCTGCTTTTATAGGGTCCTTTGTAAGCAAAATATTTCCTTTATTTTTTTTAGCCCACTGAAGAATATTTTTATTTGGTTCATAACCCTTCGGAGTGGCAATTCTTAATTCAAAGTCGAACTGAACTGCTGCTTCAATTAATGAGTAAACAACATTATTTCCATCACCCAACCAAGCAATTTTTTTATTTTTTATTGGGCCTTTAAGCTCTTCAAATGTCATTATATCTGACATAATTTGGCAAGGGTGACTTAAGTCTGTTAAGCCATTAATTAAAGGAATATCTAAATATTTAGAAAACTCTGCAGCATTTTTATGTGCGTACGTTCTCAACATCACAATATCTGCATATTGTGATAAAATTTTTGCAGTGTCGTACAAACTTTCGTTTCCAGTACCATAATGTATTTCATCTGGATTTAAAATTAGTGATTTACCTCCTAGCTGTTTCACGGCTAGATCAAAAGAAATTCGAGTTCTCGTTGAAGGTTTCTCAAAAAGCATAATTAAAATTTTTCCATCTAATGGTGCATCAGAATCTATTACATTTTTATTTAAACCAGATCTTTTTTCTTTTCTTAATTTAGCGTTATCGATAATAAATCTTAAATCTTTTTTATCTATATCAGCAATATTTATAAATTTTTTCATGCCAAGCTTATTTTCTTGCAAACTGTTTCAATCTTGTTAACCGCTTCATCTAGTTCATTATTATTTACTATAAGTGGAGGAAAAAGTCTTATAACATTCTCTTCAGCTTTTACAGTCAGCATTTTATGATCCATGAGTTTCTTCATAAATTCAGTATTATCTACTAACATCTTTAAACCTATCATTAAACCAGCGCCTCTTATTTCTCCAATAATTTTTGGGTATTTTTCTTTAATTTTATTTAACTTCTGATGAAAATACTTTCCTTTTTGTTTTACATTTTTTAAGAAATCTTTTTCAAAAAGTATATCAAGCACAGCATTTCCCACAGCCATTGCTAAAGGATTCCCTCCAAAAGTACTTCCGTGCGTACCAAGCGTCATTCCAACTGAAACTTTTTTTGTGACTAGACAAGCGCCAAGTGGAAAACCACCGCCTATTCCTTTGGCAATAGGCACTATATCTGGAATAATTCCTGAAGTTTCAAATGCAAAAAAATTTCCTGTTCTATACGCGCTTTGCACTTCATCTAAAATTAAAAGTATGCCTTTTTCGTCACACAACTCTCTTAATCCTTTAAGACAAAAATCTGGAACAACTTTAATACCTCCTTCTCCCATAATAGTTTCAACCATTATTGCTGCCGTATTTTCATTAATAGCTTTTTTTATAGCCTCATGATCGGCAAAGGGAACTTGGTCAAAACCATCAACCTTAGGCTCAAAACCTTCAGTGTGCTTAGGATTATTGGCTGCAAATAAAGCAGCTAAAGTCCTTCCATGAAAAGCGCCTTGAAATGTAATAATTCTATTTTTTTTTGGTTTGCCAATTTTATGGAAATATTTTCTAGCTATTTTAATGCTTGCTTCTGTTGCTTCTGTGCCTGAATTTTGAAAACAAATAAAATCGGCAAATGTTTTTTCTGTTAATCTTTTTGCTAATTTTTCCTGGTCTGGAATTATAAATGTATTAGAGACATGCCATAATTTTTCAGATTGTTCTTGAATAGTTTTAACTAAGTGTTTATGACAGTGTCCTAAGATATTAGTCGCAATACCTTGAACAAAATCTAAATATTTATCCCCGTTTTCTGTAAAAAGATAAGTACCTTTTCCTTTTGTAAAAGAAATATTTTTTCTCGCGTATGTGCCAAGAACGGAACTCATAAATAAATTAAGATTTAATTTTATAACCTTTTTTAAATAAAATATACGCTATAAACCAAATTACAAAGCTCAATAAAATAAGAAAATAAAATCCAAATTTAATAGAGCCGTCAGATACTCCTAAAAAACCATACCTAAACCCATCTATAATATAAAAAAATGGATTTAGTTCGCTAATACTTTTTAAAACACCTGGGAGTCTTTCGGTTGAATAAAAGGTTCCCGATAAAAAAGACAGTGGAACTATAATAAAATTAGTAGCAGATGCCATGTGATCAAATTTTTCTGCCCATAAACCTATAATAATACCTATAGAGCTTAAGATAAATGATCCTAAAAATGTAAAAATAAAAATATAAAAAAAATTATAAAACTTTAAATCCACAAGGAAGCTAAAAACCATAATAGAGGCAGACGTTATCATGATGCTTCTAGTACAAGCGGCTAGGTTAATAGCTATAGTTATTTCTCCTGCTGATAAAGGCGCATACAAAACATCTACTATATTTCCTTGGATTTTACCTATCATAATTGATGAGGCGGAGTGAGAAAAAGCTTGTTGTATAACTTGCATTGCAATAAGTCCTGGAGCTAAAAAAGTAATAAAAGGGAAGCCTAAGACTTCGCCTCTATCGTTACCAATAGCTAAAGTAAGCACAAGTAAAAATAGAAGTGATGTTACAAGAGGTGATATTACTGTTTGGATTGCAACCACCAAGAACCTTAAAACTTCTTTTTTATAGAGAGTCCAAAACCCAAGCCAATTTACGGGACCAAATTTTTTTTCATAAATTTTATATTTATTTTCACTGCTGTGCATAAAAAACTAATATATTAAAAACCAAGCAAGTCAAAGAACACCCCCATAAGTTGAGTGCTGTTAGTAACATATCCACATAAGGCATTTTTTATTATTGCAAACACTACATATAGTGGATCTAATCAAGTAAAAAAAATATGAGCTGGACACCTGAAAGAGAAGAAAAATTAAGAGAATTATGGAAGAAAGGCAATACAGCAAGCCAGATTGCCAACATTCTAAGTGGTACGACTCGAAATGCTGTTATAGGAAAAGCTCACAGATTAAATCTTCAAGCAAGATCAAAATCAAAAAAAATAACTTCGAAAATAAATATTGAGAATATCGTTCAAACAGAAAATAAATCAAATCCAAAAATTGGTAGGAAAGCAAAATTCAAAGCTTTATTGTTAGATAAAAATTTTGAAGAAGAAAATCCAAAAAAACTTGAAGAATTAACTGATGAAACTTGTAGGTGGCCAATTGGACATCCGCATGAAGAAAGTTTCTATTTTTGCGGAAGAAAATCAATTAATAAATTTCCCTATTGCAAACTTCATGTTCTGTATGCTTTCCAACCTAAAAATGCTAAGGAAGAAGATATAATTACTGAAGAAGATGTTCCTCAATTTATTGAAAAGAAAATTAAATCAGCTTAGTTTACTAGGATAGTCCTTTAATTTTTTTTACTAAGTCCTCATTTATTTTTCTTAAACCTAAATCTAGTCTATTTTTATGTCGTCTCTCACCTGGTAAGCGAACACCATCCATAGCGGACATTTTATTAAAAAATTCATCAGCATGTTTATCCCAACCTGATCCAGCTATTTTTTCAGGTGATATTGCTAATATAAATTCGCCTCCACTTGGAGGTCCGCCATCATTATTATCTTTAGTTGCTGTTTCAAAACTAAAATTATCTCCAACTAAAGCTCCAGCTAATAACTCTACCATCATTG
>Ga0114993_10004714_pt1 | contig 13432 bp, 9 predicted proteins | sample ArcticOcean_MG_C_FD_87042 | JGI IMG/M metagenome (GOLD analysis project Ga0114993, IMG submission 87042) | Marine microbial communities from western Arctic Ocean - ArcticOcean_MG_CB2_150 | ecosystem: Environmental > Aquatic > Marine > Oceanic | place: Arctic Ocean: Canada Basin | collected...
CCGGTGCTTCTTATTTCAGTAGGATAGAGCTTAGCAGCCACGGCATACATGCCGGTGAACCCGCCTTGTAAACTGATCCCAATAACAAAAATGAGCGCCATAAGGATTGTTTTATCCGCTGCAAAGGATGCTGCCGCGGCAAAGAACCACATTAATATCGCAGCGGTAATCGCAAAGATACTAATTAGGGTTGAGAGTGACCATTTGGTTGCCAGCCAACCGAGAGTGTATATTCCAAGAACTCCACCGAAATTAAATAGTGTAAATGCCAGGTTGCCTGCTTCTGCGTCGTAACCCAGGTTAATGATGAGTTTGGGAGTCCAACTCATCAGAAAGTAAAGCGTGCTGATACAGAGGAAAAATGTTCCCCAGAGCATTAGGGTAGAGCGCCTTAACGCTGGGGTTAACAGTGACATGACTTTTTGCAGGCTACTTGCGCTATCAGCGACAGTGTTTTCTTTGTCTAACCCCTTGGTCGGTAATTGCGACAAAGGTTGAACCGAAAACATAGCAATGATCTTGTTGACCTTTTGTAATGCGCCTTGTGGTTGTTTGTTACACAGGAAATGAAGTGATTCTGGAATGAGTACAAAGGCAATTAGCGCCAGGACTACTGTTATTGAACCACCCGCGATGAACATACCGCGCCAGCCAAATTCTGGTATGACACTGGAAGCGACAAGCCCCGTCATCATTGCGCCCAGGGGATAACCTGAAGTGACCGCGGTCACCGAAAATGCGCGATAACGCTCCGGGCTGTATTCGGCTGCGAGTGTTGCGACAGTCGCCAGCATCGCACCGGCACCGAGGCCACTGACAAACCTGAGAACGATGAGCATGGGGAAGGAGTTGACCGTTGCTGTCAGTAGTACCGTTGAGCCGACAAGTAATAGTGTGATAATAATCATGGTTCGCCGACCGATGATGTCGGAAAAGGTTGCAAGAAACATTGCCCCCAGCATCATGCCCGCAAGAGAGAAACTGAACACAAGACCAAGTTTGTCTGCGCCCAATTGCATTTCCTCACCGATTTGGTGAGCAGTCACCGCCATTGCTGTAATGTCGAAGCCATCAACCATATTGAAGATAAGACAGAGAGCCACAATCATTATCTGCCGGCCAGAAAAATCACCGTGATCTATTAGTTCGCTGATATTCATTGATTGAGTAGTGATGAGTGAACCTCGCCGTGAAAGTCTATTTTTGTTTGTCTGGTCTATCCCATTCTACGTATAGTGCTGATGGCCCTCGAAATGTAATATTCGGCGCAAATGATAACTTTTGGTTTTCTACCAGGCGTAGGTTGGGCAGTCGCTTAGCGAGTGTTTCAATTGCAATTTGAGCTTCAAGACGAGCAAGCCGAGCGCCCAGGCAGAAATGAATACCGTGCCCAAAAGAGATATGTTTGTTCGCGTTATTACGGTCTGGAATGAATTCCGATGGTGTGGGAAATAGCGCCGGATCATGATTGGCCGCACCCAGACTGACGAAAATTCTGGTGCCTTTGGGAATGTCGACGCCGTCTAAATGCGTATCTTGAGTGGCGACTCGCCGCCAACTGGTTTGCGGTGAATCAACGCGGAGCATTTCTTCCAGTGCATTGGGTATAAGTGACGGATCATTAACTAATGCCTCCCAATGCACTCGTTCGGGAAGAATGTTCATGAGCGTTAAAGAAATAAAGTTGCTGACGATCTCATGCCCGGCGAAGGATAGACCGTAAATGATCGACTCCACCTCACGGTAAGCAAGACCTTCGGGGTCAGCTTTGTGAGCAGCTAATAATTCAGAGGTAAGGTCGTCAGCGGGCGTTTCGTTTCTTTGTGCAACAAATGCCCGGCAATATCGCCAATATTTCAGCATGTTTTCTGCAATTTGTGTCTGAGCTTCATCGGTGGGTTTACCCCAGGTGAATATCAGACGGTTCGAAGTCCAGAAAATTAACTGATCATCGTCAATTTCTGGAAAACCAATGAGTCGGAAAATCACGCGTCCCGGCAGTGCATGTGATAGCGAAGAAACAACTTCCGATTGGAGCCCACCCGCTATCATTTGAGAGACTAAATTGGCGGTCGTCTCGCGGATATAGGGTTCAAGCAGGTTCATGCGCCGCGCGTTAAAACCATCACGAGTATACTTGCGGATTCGAGTGTGGTCGGGTTGCTGGCAATTCGACATCACTGCTTTCGGGTTATAGTCGGAGGCGGACATCACTGCCGTTGCTTTTTCACAAACCGGGAAAACAGGATCTTGAACATTCTCCGATGAAAAGACTTCGTGGTTCTTTAATACCGTAGTGACGTTTTCCATTCCCGTCACCACCAAGTAGCCGAGTTCTTCAGCATAGAAAATAGGTTTGTCCGACATCAACGCTTCAAGTTGGGGGTATGGGTTAGCCAGATAGTCTTCATCAAACGGTGTGAACGAAGCATCAAGAGGGCATCCGGTTGGTTGGGTCGCAGGCGGAACACTGATCTTGTGGTAGGCGTCGTCTTTATCTTTGCTCATGGTTCTTTCCACATTGATATTGGTTAGTCTTTCTCATCAATTTTTTCAATCAACTCGTCTAACAATTCGTAAAGTAGCTCAAGCTTGCCGTAGCCAAATTTTTCAGTGATCAGATCATAACGTTCGGCTGATTTTGGCGCGATTTTTTGAAACAATTTCTTACCGGGCGCAGTGATTGAGATAACCGATTTTCGATTGTCTGATGAAGACTGGTTTCGAATGACGAGCTTACGTTTCTCCAGATTTTGGATGATTCGTGAAAGGCTGGGCATTAACAAGAAACATCTATGTGCTAATTCTGTGATGTCGAGTCCTTCCTCTTCATTCAGAGCCCTGATGACCCGCCACTGTTGAGAGGATAAGCCGTTTTCGCGTAATGAAGGAATGAATTTTTTCATTACTGCTTCCCTGGCACGTAGTAATGCCATGGGGAGTGAACGGTCAAATCCGCGCAGTGTTTTGTTTTGTGAATTAGTCATAGAAGGCTTTAGTTATCCGTCTCATTAATCACCTCATCAATTACCTCATTCGACAGGATGCCTACACCTTCAACCTCAACTTCAACAACATCTCCTGGTTTCAGATAGCGTGGAGGATCGAATCGAGCACCTGCACCATTGGGAGTTCCAGTGGCAATCATATCCCCGGGTTTTAGGTTGAAAAACTGTGACATGTAAGCGATCAGGTACTTTATTGGGAATGTCATGTTGTCGGTTGTATCTTGCTGCCGTTCCTCGCCGTTGACCCGAGTTTTCACAATCATGTCCTCGTAGATAGCCGGGGTGAATTCATCGGCGGTGACCATCCAGGGACCAACGCTACCAGAATGGTAAAAGTTCTTACCCTGCGTAACATTAAATTTAGAATGCCTTAACCAGTCCCGGATCGTCCCTTCGTTCATAATAGTGAGCCCTGCGATATAATCAAAGGCGTTGTCTTCTGATATACGGCGGCCTTCCTTGCCTATGATGACGACAATTTCGCCTTCATAATCCAATTGGTCTGATTCGGGCGGTCGCAGTAGATGATGTCCATGGCCTACCAAAGAGTCTGGTGTTCGCATAAAGAGACTCGGGAACTTTGATGCCTTGGAACCGTCTTTGTACTCAGCGTTCCGATCAGCATAATTGACCCCAATGCAGGCAATCTTTTCGGGATTAGCAACAGGTGGAAGATAGGTGATCTCATCAGTGTTCACATCAGGTGATAGCCCGGAAGCGAGCTCTTGCGCCTCATTCAGGCGATCACTGCTAATGGCTTGCTTGAAGTCGCACTTCATTCTTGCGCCGAGATCGATTATTCCCTCCTCCGTAATCGCGCCCCAGGAACTCTGGGGTTGAGAGGAATGGTGTGAAGGATGGCTGCCATTCGTGAAAGAGAGGAATCGCATAGTAAAACCTTATTAAATTTAACCTGTTATGCATATAACCGCATAACCGCGCAAATAGATAGCCATTTACAACATTAGTGATTAACATGTTATGTAATAATGCGTCAAGGTAAAAATATGTCGGGCAACAAAGAGAGCAATGAGGAAAATCTAGGCAAAGCAAAATCCTATCTGCAAAGGTTTAGCGACAACATCACAGGGCATTTCATCAATGGTCAATTTGAAGTGCCAACAAACGCTGAGACCTTTGAGAACTTTACGCCGGTTGATAATACAACCCTCGGTAAAATTGTGGCCGGTAGTGCTCAGGATATAGACCGGGCTTGTGATGCCGCCCAGGCAGCTTTCGCCGATTGGCGGGATATGTCCGGAGCAGCCCGTAAGAAACTGCTCAATCACTTTGCTGACAAAATTGCCGCGCGTGCAGAGGAAATTGCACTGATTGAATCGATGGACTGTGGGCAGCCAATTCGCTTTATGAAGCAGGCAGCACTCAGGGGAGCAGACAACTTTCGTTTTTTTGCTGACAAAGCACCTGAAGCTGTCAATGGCCAAGCGCTATATCAGGATGTTCATACTAACTACACCATGCGAACGCCGGTAGGACCCGTGGGTATTGTCACGCCGTGGAATACGCCGTTTATGTTGTCGACCTGGAAGATTGCACCGGCACTTGCGGCGGGCTGTACTGTTGTTCACAAGCCCGCGGAAATGTCACCTCTGAGTGCGCTGCTGTTGGCTGAAGTTGCCAAAGAGGCGGGGATTCCGGATGGTGTCTTAAATACCGTGAATGGCTTTGGTGAAACTGCGGGTAAACGGTTGACAGAACACCCGGCAATCAAAGCTGTCGCATTAGTCGGTGAAAGTGCTACTGGCACGCATATCATGCGTCAGGCTGCGGGTACGCTAAAACGCCTTCACTTTGAGCTGGGTGGTAAAAACCCTGTGATCGTTTTTGATGATGCAGACTTTGACCGTGCGCTAGATGCCGTGGTGTTTATGCTATATAGCCTTAACGGTCAGCGTTGTACGTCGAGTTCAAGATTGTTGGTCCAACAGGGTATTCAAGTTGAGTTTATGGCAGCGCTTAAAGAACGGGTAGGAAACCTGAAGGTCGGTCATCCCCTTGACCCTGAAACGGAGGTAGGGCCGGTTGTCAGCCGGGCGCATTTTCAAAAAGTCATGAGCTATATGGATATCGCAAAAAGCGATGGCGCAACAACAGCCGTAGGTGGTTATGCAATAGAAACGCTGGGAGATGGTAATTATATTAGTCCCACACTGTTCACAGAGACGGATAACAGTATGCGGGTAGCGAGAGAAGAGATATTTGGCCCAGTGTTGACGGCCATGACATTTGATTCAGAAGAAGATGCCGTTCGAATGGCTAATGATACGCCGTACGGGCTTGCTGGATATGTCTGGACCAAAGATGTAGGTAGAACAATGCGTCTAGCAAAGAATTTGGAGGCGGGCATGCTCTGGTTTAATTCCGAAAACAACAGAAACCTGCCATCACCTTTTGGCGGCATGAAAGCCAGTGGGATAGGTCGGGACGGGGGTGACTTCAGTTTCGATTTTTATATGGAAACCAAGAACGTTTGTATCGCACATGACCTGCACAACGTACCCGTCTTAGGTAGATAGGCCATTTAGAATATCGAGAAGGAGATTTACAATGGGTGAACTCGCCTACGCGGCTAAGATTACACATGTCCCCTCTATGTATCTGTCCGAGATGGATGGACCGCACAAGGGTTGCAGAGACCACGCGATCGAAGGCCATCGGGAAATTTCAAAACGATGTCGCGCCCTGGGTGTTGATACAATCGTTGTGTTTGATACCCATTGGTTAGTCAATTCCGGCTATCACCTGAACAACGCGGCGCATTTCAAAGGAATCTATACAAGTAACGAATTACCTCATTTCATTAAAAATTTACCCTACGAATATGATGGAAACCCTGAACTTGGCCACCTGATTGCAGATGCTGTCACGAAAGCCGGGGTGCACATGCGTGCCCATGAGGACACCAGCCTGAGTTTAGAATACGGCAGCCTGGTCCCCATGCGGTATATGAATGAAGACCGGCACTTCAAGGTGGTTTCAATTGCTTCTTTGCTTATGGTGCATGACCTGAAGGATAGCGTGACCGCGGGAAGGGCGCTTCGGTCGGCTATCGAAAATGATTATGACGGTAAAGTTGCCATATTCGCTTCTGGGTCGTTGTCACACAGGTTTGCGCAGAATGGCACCGCCGATGAATTTATGCATAAAGTCTGGTCTCCCTTCTTGGAGGAATTTGACCATCGTGTCATTGAGATGTGGCAGAACGGGGACTGGGAACGCTTCACGGAAATGTTGCCTGAGTATGCAAACAAGTGTCACGGTGAAGGATTTATGCACGACACCGCAATGTTGCTGGGTGCATTAGGCTGGGATCAGTACCGCGGTAAGGCCGAGGTCATCAGTCCTTACTTTGGCAGCTCTGGCACGGGGCAAATTAATGTTGAATTTCCTGTTTAAGAGTTAGACGTTGGGGGGTTAAAGGGCATGGCACATTTTATTTATGAGTACTCAGCTAATCTGTCTGAGGATCTGTTAGATCTGCAGGGCTTGATGCAGAAGATGCACGAGAAAGCTGCGGAAACTAACATCTTTCCAATGGCTGGAATGAGAAGCAGGGCTATCAAGTGTGAGCACTTTCGCGTTGCGGATGGTGACTCTGACAAAGGTTTTCTCAACCTCAGTATGAAAGTGGGTCGCGGCCGCGATGAACCGACCAGAATCCATGTCGGTGAAATGTTCTGGCAAATCATGCTGGAGCATCTTGAACCGCTCATGGCTGAGTATTCAGTGACGCTTTCTTACGAGATGCGGGAGTTGGAAGAAAAGGTGAAGTTTAACAGCAGGAATTTTTAGGATGTTGACCCAACAACAGATTACGGTCGCGGCGGATCGTCTATATCAGGCAGAAAAAGAGCATGAACAAATTAAGGCGCTGACAATGTCTTTTAATATGGACATGGACGACGCTTATGCTATTCAAAAAGCCTGGATGGATCGGAGGCTGAAGGACGGTGAAAAAATTATTGGATATAAGATTGGGCTGACCTCTCGCACTATGCAAGTTGCTATGAATATCAATACGCCCGATTACGGTGTACTGACAGATGCGATGCTGTTCCCCAACAAATCGAAGCTCAATGCCGCAGATTATCTAGACCCACGAATTGAATCAGAATTTGCGTTTGTGATGAAGAAGCGACTTTTTGGAGAAAATGTTTCTATTGAAGAGGTTATGGACGCCACAGATTATGTACAGCCCGCGCTCGAACTCATTTCGGCTAGAAGTCGTCGGGTCGATCCTGAAACGGGCTATACCCGAAATGTGTGTGACACCATTGCTGACAATGCGGCTAATGCCGGCATAATTTGTGGTGGTGAGAAGGTTGCGCCGGCGGATATAGATCTCAAATGGGCTGGTTCTTTGCTCTATCTCAACGGTGAAATTGAAGATTCAGGTATGGGTGGTGCGGTGATGGGCCATCCTGCACATGGTATCCGCTGGGTGTGTAAACGATTCGCACCGCATGGAATCGCCCTTGAGCCGGGCCAGGTTATTCTCTCTGGCTCGTTTACAAGGCCCGTGCCTGTGAAAGCGGGAGATCGTGTCTTTGCTGATTATGGGAAATCAGGATCTATTGAAGTTGATTTTGTTTAGCGGCTTCAAGCTGCGCGACACGAACGCCTTGCCAGCCCCTGACAGTTAATTCCAACCCCCCGGGTCATCACAGAACAAGCATCTGTAATTACCCCTCGGAACGTCAGTGTGAAGCCACAAATTCTGGCAGTGCATAACTGTTATCTGGAAAGCAGTTTCGGTTGCTCGCGAAATGAAAGCCAACGGATGTTGCTTCGGTATTCAGAAGTTTGACTGAATATCCCTGTTAAAATACCTATCCTGTTTTTTGAAACCGTTTGATAAGGGTTAGCCATGAAAAGCGTTGTTGTCGTTGGAGCAGGACCTGCAGGAGCAAGCATTGCCTATTTGCTGGCGAATCGAGGCATAGACGTGACACTGGTGGAGCGGCGTCGAGATTTCTCCAGGGAATTTCGTGGTGAAATCTTGATGCCTAGTGGAATCGAAGCACTGCAACAGATGGGCCTTGGTGAAGCGCTGGCGCAAACAGATAGTCATGCTGCGCCAGACATCGCGTTATATATGAACGGCAAGCTGATATTGACCGAAAATCTGGACCCTGAGGTTTTTCATGGACATCCCCCGCTTGCGATTTCTCAACCCGCGCTACTTGAAGCCATTGTGGCAGAAGCCGAAAAACTACCCAGGTTCAAATTTGAACGTGGCGTGTCAGTGAAAGAATTGGTCGAGGACAGTGGGGCTGTTACAGGTGTTACGATTCGAGATGATGATCGCGAAAGGTTCCTGCCTGCTGACCTGGTTATCGGTTCAGATGGTCGAAACTCGGTAGTCCGCAAACATCTGGGTCACGGTGTGACCAAAAAAAGCCCTCCCATGGACATTGTCTGGTGCAAACTTCCTTGCCCGGACGATTGGCCAGGTTTAAAAGCCTATGTTGGTCGTGGACATTTGCTAGTGGCATACCACACCTGGGATCACTGCTTGCAATTAGGGTGGGTCATTCTTAAAGGGACCTTTGGTGAGCTTCGCAGCAAAGGGATTGAAGCATGGATAGAAGAAATGGCGCGCCATGTGTCACCAGATTTAGCTGCTCATTTACGGGCTCACAGCGATGCTGCCCAAAAGCCTTTTCTCCTTGATGCCGTGTCGGACTGTGTCGACAGTTGGAGTGGACCGGGGGTCTTGTTGATTGGGGATGCCGCACACACGATGTCGCCGGTGGGTGGACAGGGCGTCAATATTGCGCTGCGCGATGCGGTTGTTGCCGCTAATTATCTGGTGCCTATATTAAACAACTCGTCAACGTCAGTAACAGAGATGACTTCCGCACTTCAGGGCATAGAGAAAGAACGCAGGATCGAGGTTGATTACATTCAAAACCTGCAGGCGAAACCGCCAAAAATTGTACTCAGTCGCGCGTGGTGGGGCGAGCCCGTTCGCCGTATCGCAGGATTTGCGCTCGGCACGCGGCGGATAAGACGAAAGGCTGCCTACAGAGTGTCGGCTTTTCCATTTGGCGTGAGAGACGTCAAACTCGAAGTTTGAGGAAGCACCATGAAAACCAGTAACGCATTCGTGCTTTTTATTCTCATTTTCGCAGTTTTGCCGGATGCTGCCTTGATATTCAGAAGTTTGACTGAATGTCCCTGTTAAAATGCCTACTCTCAAAATCATCCAGTTGCTGGCCAATTTCCGGGGCCCATTACTGTTTTAGATTGTAGTGCTAGTGGTGCCAGACGGGCCGACAAGGTAGCCGATCTGTCCGGGTTTTAGCATAGGTAGCCAGGTTTGTTCGACGGGAAGAATCATGAAGTCTATTAGTTCAAGATCACTTTAGTGTTGCGACGCACCATAAGCATAGGACGCAAGGCTTATAACGGTGTATTATAACGATGCATTATAACGTTGACACGGATCAATGTTTCGATAGAAACTGATAACAGTCAGAGATGATTGTTTTGATAGGTTTATTCACAAAGGGGAACACCACTAATGCGACTAAAAAACATGAGTAAGTTAGGTCTTGCCGCAGCATTTCTATTTACGACTTTTACGTCACTGCCGGCATTGTCGGCGGAACAAAAATCCGGACTGTATATCGAAGAGATCGTTGTTACTTCGAGGAAGGTAGAGGAGTCCTCTCAGGCAGTCCCTCTTGCGATTACCGCAATTTCTGAAGAGCTGGCCAGTTCGACGATCAGGGATCTGTCAGACCTTAATGGATTCGCACCCAACGTGCAGATTGACTCAAACGGCGGTAGATCGGGCGGCGCCGTGATCAATATCAGGGGGATCAGCCCAACTCGATCAGACGACAATTCGTTCGACGCACCGATTGGTGTGATGATCGACGGCATTTACATGGGTACCACGGCCGGTCAGATACTTGAAAACTTTGACCTTGAACGCGTAGAGATTCTGCGTGGTCCACAAGGGACATTATTTGGTAAAAATACAGTGGGTGGTGTGCTCAATGTTATTCGAAGTCGACCAACTGGTGAGTATGGCGCGCGCATGAAAGCGACTGTGGGTTCGGACGGCCAACAGGAACTGCGAGCTGTCGTGAACCTACCATTGATAGATGACAAGTTAGCCGCCAAGATCTTTGCAACCAGCATCGGAGACGATGGCTACTATAGGAATATCACGACCGGTGATAATTCGGGTGAGAAAGACTACCAAAATATTGGGGCGACCTTCCTCTGGACGCCTAACGACAGGTTTGAAGCAACCTTAACTGTCGAGACCTTCCAGGATGACAGCCTGCTCAATGCCTACCAGACGAATTACAACGTTTCACCCGGTGTTATAGCGGCGCCGAGTGCTGAAGCAGCAGCGCGTGGAGAAGGTGACTACAGTGGCGGCTTTGCTACCTGCACCAGTTATGATCCCTCAACCTGCCGAGATACGCTCAAGACGCCTGGTTATTCCGAGAATGACACGACCAATAACGCGTCGCTCGACACGGATGCCATCACATTGAATATGCGATACGAAATCAATGACCATTTAACATTGGTTAGTGTGACAGGTCGCCGGGAGGTGGATGAGTACCGGATCTATGACTTCGATGGCTCTGCTGCGGATTACATCACGATCGAACGATGGAACGAGTACGAACAATTCAGCCAGGAACTTCGAATCGACGGTTCCTGGGACACTCTCACGTTAACCGCTGGCCTGTATTACTGGGAGAGCGAATTCGAACAGGACTGGGTTACCGGCGGTGGCTTCTGGGCGTCGCTTTTCGGGGGTGTAGCTTATTCCCCGGCTCTTTGGGGTCTCTGTCAGGGTACCAACGGGCTGGACGGGATCTTCGCACCAATCGCGTGTGACCAGGGCATAAGCAGCGTTGCGCCTGGAGCAAATGTCACGCAGATACTCTATGAACAACAAGATACTGACTCTGTTGCAGCCTTTGCTCAGGTAGAGTGGCAGTTTGCCGAGGATTGGACTTTGACCGCAGGTCTACGCTGGACCCGGGAAGAGAAAGACTTCATCGCCGGTCAGTCATATCTGTCTAACGAGGAGCGGCAACGGTTACGCAACTTCCCAGGCTACTCTGACCTTGATAATGAATGGACAGAAACCTCTCCCAAGCTTGGACTCACTTATCAGCTGACCGACGATTCGATAGTTTACGGTTCCTACTCGGAAGGTTTTCACTCAGGTGGCTTTTTCGGTGTAAACCAGAATCTTCGTGACTTTGAGCGAGACCAGTATGATCCTGAGTTTGCAGAAAACTGGGAGATTGGTTACAAGAGTATGCACATGGATAATCGCCTGCGATTAAACTTGACGGCATTCTATAACGATTTCACGGACAAGCAGGAGTCGTTTGTTGCACTTGATCCGGATACCAAGACGGTTGCGTCAAAATTCGACAACGCGGGTTCGGTGATCTATAAGGGCTTCGAAATGGAGGCTGAATACCTGGTCAACGAAAACTTAAAGGTTTTCTTGAACTATGGTTATTTGGATGCCGAGTATGATGAGTTTGAAACTGACATCAATGCTACAGATGGCATAGACCTTATCGAAGATGCAACTCACCTGACACCGCGTAATGCACCTGAGTCTACACTCGGCATCGGCGGTACTTTCAGTTATCCGGTCGGTAACGGGGATCTCGAAATCTACGCCAAGTTCGCAAGGGTTGGCGACATCGAAACCAGCCTGACCAATGCACCACTGGGCAGGATCGACGAACGTGACGATGTGAGTGCATCAATCGGTTACTACACAGAACAATGGTCTGTTGTGGCCTTTGGTCGTAACCTGGCTGATGACGAATTTGAAGCCTTCACTCCTATCGCCACCTTGTTCGCAGTCGGTTCCATTAACCGTGGACGAACTTTTGGACTTGAACTTGCGTTTGAATTCTAGTTCTTTTACTAAGAGCTTCACGAAATAAAAAAACCCGGCATTAGCCGGGTTTTTTTATCAACCATTTTTTGCTCCCAACGAACGGCTGAAGCGTGTTTTTGATATAGATATTTCGGTGTGTCCGTTCAGCGGTGACACGCTGCGGGTGATCGCAGATGTGACAGGCCCCGGACGTCATCCAAACCATTCTGAAGCATCTGAAGCAGCGAGCACCGCACGGTAATACGCGCCCGCTAACGCGGCTTCAAGCTGCGCAACACAAGCTCTTTGCCCCCTGCTGACAGTTGATTCCAAAAACAGCGCTTACCCCGGCGCCATCACAGAACAAGCGTCGGCAATCACCCCTCAGAACGTCAGTGTGAAGCCACAAATCCTGGTAGAGCATGATTGTTATCTGGAAAGCAATTTCGGTTGCTCACGAAATGAAAGCCAACGGATGCTGCTTCGATATTCAGAATGTTGACTGAATATCCCTGTCAAAATACTTGTTCACCAAGACCTGTTCCCAGAGATTTTTCACTCGGATACTTTTTACAATTTCGAGAATAATATTTTTATTAATTTCTATTCTCCGTTTGATAGTTCCTGTTCTCAAACCTGATACAGTCTGGGATTAATTGACAATATCAATGCGGATGTAGATCAAACATGTCTGATGTTAGCGTTGCAAACACCATCTACTCGAAGAAATATAGAAACTATGCCCTGGGTGTCCTGTTCCTTGGCTATGTCGTTAACTTCATCGATCGCTCTATTCTCTCTATTCTACTAGAGCCCATTAAAAAGGAATTATTGCTCACAGATACACAACTGGGTTTACTTGGCGGGCTCGCGTTTGCGATGTTCTATGCAACCCTCGGTATTCCGATAGCCTCCCTGGCAGATCGTTGGAGCCGCACCAAGGTTCTCGCGATCTCCATGATAATATGGAGTGCGATGACGGCAGTGTGTGGTGCAGCAAGCAATTTCACGATGCTTCTGCTTGCAAGAATAGGTGTCGGCGTAGGCGAGGCAGGCGCTAGTCCGCCCTCACACTCACTTATTTCGGACTATTTCCCCATCGAGTCCAGAGCAACGGCTTTGTCCATTTATGCTCTGGGCATCCCTTTCGGTTCCATGATCGGCAACTATGTAGGAGGCTGGGGAGCATCAGAGCTTGGCTGGCGAATGACTTTTTTCCTGGTAGGTGTGCCCGGGATTTTTGTCGCACTCCTGATACTTGGGACACTACGCGAACCACCCAGAGGCTTATCCGAAACCGCTGCAGTGAAAGCGGCGGTGGCTAAAAATGCAGAGCCAGCACCCTCATTGAGAGAAGTCTTTAAATTTCTATGGCACCGCCGTTCCTTCAGGCACATTGGCTTCGCAGCCGGCCTACACGCCTTTGTGGGTTATGGCGCTGGAACCTGGAACGCGCCGTTCCTGATTCGCAGTCACGAAATGCCCATCACAGAAGTCGGTTCATGGCTGGCGATAATCTCAG
>Ga0114993_10004728_pt1 | contig 13411 bp, 9 predicted proteins | sample ArcticOcean_MG_C_FD_87042 | JGI IMG/M metagenome (GOLD analysis project Ga0114993, IMG submission 87042) | Marine microbial communities from western Arctic Ocean - ArcticOcean_MG_CB2_150 | ecosystem: Environmental > Aquatic > Marine > Oceanic | place: Arctic Ocean: Canada Basin | collected...
GTCGCCGACGCCGCCGCTTAGGGTTTCGGCGCTATTGGTGCCATCGATCAGCAGATCGGGGGTGGCGGCCAGAAAATCGGCGAAGCTGCCGGTGCCGGTGAAATCGGTGCCCATGACGTAGGCGCCGCCGCCGGCTTCCAGCCGTTCCAGGGCGTCGCCGGAGAAATGGCCGGTGATGGTGAGCGAACCACCATCATTGAAATCGAAGGTCAGGTCATTGCCGGTATGGGATACCTGGTTAATTTCCGCCCAGGCGTCGATGCCGTCGAACCTGAGAATATCGTAGCCGTCGAAATCATAGATCACATCACTGCCGGCCAGATCGTCGGTTCCAATCAGATAGACATCGCCGTCCTTGCCGCCCTCCAGCCGATCATCGCCCAAGCCGCCGGCCAGTGTGTCGGCGCCCCAATCGCCGATAAGGGTATCGTTGCCGCTGCCGCCGGTCATGACGTCGTTGTTCCAGCCGCCGTTCAACAGATCATCGCCGCCGCCGCCGTTCAAAGCATCGTGGCCGAAACCGCCATAGAGCGCGTCGCCGCCCTCACCGCCAAGGAGCACATCATTGCCGAAATTGCCGACCAGCGTGTCGGCGCCGGCGCCGCCTTCCAGGCGATCATGATCAAAGCCGCCATTCAGGTAATCGTCGCCGTCTTCGCCGAGCAGCACATCGTTCTTGGCCTCGCCATAGAGGCGGTCGTTGCCGGCGCCGCCATGGATGATGTCGGCGCCGTCCCAGATGGAAAAGCCGTTGCTGTCGCCATAGACCAGATCATCGCCGTCGCCGGCAGAAATCGTGTCGGCACCGGATAGCCCGGTCACGGTGTCGTTGCCGCTGCCGCCGGTCAATGTATCGGCGCCCGCCGTGCCCACCAGGGTTTGATCGGCATCGGGCGCGGGCGGCGGCGGAGGCGGCGGCGGAGCAGGGGCGGCGGCCACGGTATCTGTTTTGGTGTCCGATGCGGCGCCCAAGGGTGCGGTCACCTCGGTAAATTCGTCGGTGTCCTCTTCGCCGGCATCGTCTACCGCCGCGTCCGATGCCGCGCTTGCAGACTGGGCCGGCTCGGAGGCGGGCTCCTCCGCATCGGCTTCGGTGGACCCGAATGTCTCCAGGCTGGCCGATAGTTGGGCGGCGTCAGTCGCGCTGGCGTCCGCCGTCGGGTCTTCAATTTCCAGAAGTTCGTACCCTTCGGAATTGCCCGATGCCGCTGTGGCAGGAGGCTTTACCGATAAAAACGTTGCCAGTTCATCCGAGGAATTTACACCAAATAGTTCCGTCGTTTCCATGTCGTTAGCCCATATATTGTTTTCGATTTAAGTAATAGTTTATATAAAAAATTATTAGTTACCTAATATTTTATATTAATTATTATTTACTTTAAATTTTATCTAAATTAATATTACTTATGGCATGATTGTACATGCTAATATTGGCGAAATAGAATACATCTATTGGGGCGTGGGGCGTGGGGCGCGGGGCGCGGTCAGGCGTCTGGCGCCGTCCGGCAGATGCCCAGCTTCATGAGCCAGACCAAAGTGCGCTGCAAAATATCGGCGTCCACATGGGGCATGGCGCCTAAGATATCGGCGACGGTGACGCCCGGGTTGGCTTCCAGATGGCCGATCAAAAATGGCAATTCTTCCAGCTCCATGAGTGAGCCGGAATAAACCAGCCCGGCCTTCAGCTTGATCCGCTCAAATGCTTCGGTCCAATCGAGGCCGGTCAGTTGCACCGGATCGCCTTTGCCGAGGGCCCGGGTGGCAAAGCCAGCGAACATGGCGAACGGATCCGGGTGCGAGGGGTGAAAGGCCTGGCCGCCGCTACGCGCGCCCATCTCCGTTTCCGACATACGGCTTTCCGATAGCGCGTCCCACAACGTCTCGTAAAGCCCGATGACGCGCGCCCAGTCGTAGGTATCCCTTGCCCGCTTTTTTGCCGCCTCGGCCATTGTCCGGCGGGCGCCATCGTCATTGACCAATTGATAGAGCGCTTGGCCAAGGGCGTTCACATCCACCGATGTGGATTGGGACTGGGCGCCGAGATAGTCGCCATAGGTGTTTTGCCGGGTGAAATAGCGGTAGGCGATTTCCGCGCCGGTTCCGGGCGGCGCCATGGTTGTCGGGATGCAGTAACCATCGATGCCGTCGCGGATCGATTCCCGGTAGCCGTTCCAGTCGCTGACGATGGAGGGCAGGCCCGCCGCCATGGCTTCCACCGGCGTCAATCCGAAGCTTTCCTGGATATTGTCCGACAGCGAGCAGAAAATATCCGCCGCCGCCCAGACGCCGTCGGGAAAATCCTCGTCGCCGTGGCGGACGATCTGCAATTTGGCGACGTCGAGGATGCCATTGGCCGCCTCGATGAAGGCGGCTTCGTTCACGTCGTCATTGAAATAACCGTTGAGCAGGATGCGCACCGGACGCGACGAGCGTTTGGCGGTCTCTTCGGCGGCGATGAACAGGGCCAGGGGGTTGGCCTTGGCCACATAATTCAAGCGGCCCACATAGAGTATGGCAATTTCATTGTCGCCAAGGGCCAGCGCCCGGCGTTGGGATTGGCGCTTGGTCTCGCCGGTGATGGCGGCGAAGCGGCCGGTATCGACGCCGAGGGGGATAATGGGAAGCTGCACCGGGCACGATACAGGGCTGCCGAAACGGGCGCCCAGATAGTCGCACCAGCCGTCGATGATATGACGGACAGCCGATTGAATGGCCTCCGACGGGCAGATGAGGGCGTCCCAGCTTTGCAGGGGCGCCGCCACATAATCGCCGATCGCCTGCATGGCGTTCGCCGATGCGCTGGCATGGGCGATGCCGATGAGCGAGTAGCGGCGCTGGCCGTGGTAGCGGCGCAGCCAGGCCTGGCTGACCAGATCGGGATCATAGCGCACCAGGACGCCTGAGGCTTCGATCGCGTCGGCGCCGTGGCGGCCAAGGGCGGTGCAGCGCGACGCCGCGACGTTTTCTTCGGCGGCGAAATTGGTGAACTCGGTAAAGGCCTTGTCGTTGGGGCAGAGGCACGCAAACTGGTTTTGCCGGGCGTGCCGGAAAAAGCCGCGCAGGAATTCCCGCGTCGCCACATCGATGCCGAGGGGGCCCGCGCCGGTGTCAGGCAATCCGCTGAAATCTATGATCGCCGGCATGGTAACCTGCTCCGGGAGGCTCTAGGTGAAGGCCTTGAAGGTGATCATGGTAAAGGTGTCTTTGATGCCAGGCACGGTTTGGATGCGCTCGGTAACGAAATGGCCGGCATCCTCGCCGTCATTCAGATAGCATTTCAGCAAAAGATCAAACTGCCCGGATGTGGAATGCACCTCGGAGACCTGCTCGACGGTCTCGATGGCCGCCTCGGCAACTTTATAAGCCTGTCCGAGATCGCACTTAACCTGAATGAAGATGGTCTGCATCTGGGGCTCCGAATTATCCGGTTAGGGTGGTTGAGGATCGAAGCTTACACGAAATTGGCTGGCCGCCGAAAGGCAAACCGTCAGGATTTGACCGGGTTGGCCAGGAACGCCGGCATATGATCGCCCATGCCGGTCACCGGTTTATCGGACGCCGTGTCTTCCTTGGCGGCTTGCTTGGGTTTGCGCGCGGCTTTCGGTTTGGCGCGTCTCTTGGGCGCTTCCGGGGTGGGCGCTTCCGGGGCGGGCGCTTCCGGGGCGGGCGCCTCTGATGTTGGTGCTTCCGGAGCCGGCGCGGCGGTTTTTTCCGGCTCCGCATCCGGCTTGGCTTCCTTAGCGGGGATTGCCTCTGGCGCCGCTTCGGCGGCGCTGGTCTTGCCGGCTCCGTGCAGCGGGATCGGCTTGCCGATCAGCTTTTCGATGGCATCGATATATTTCCGGTCTTCGCGCCAGGCGAGGGTGAAGGCTCGCCCATCGCGCCCGGCGCGCCCGGTGCGGCCGATGCGGTGAACGTAATCTTCCGCATGCATGGGCACATCGAAATTAAACACATGGCTCAGATCATCGATATCCAGCCCACGGGCGGCGACATCGCTGCACACCAGCAGGGCGATCTCTTGGGCTTTGAATTTGTTCATGGTCTCGGTGCGCGCCGGCTGGCTCATATCGCCATGCAGTCGCGCCGCGTCGTGCCCGTGTTTGACCAGCGATTTGTGCAAGATATCCACGTCGCGCTTGCGATTGCAGAAAATCAGCGCGTTGCGCACATTGTCCTCGGCGATCAATTTGCGCAAGGCATCGCGTTTTTTCTTGCCGAGCCCGTCCATATCGCGCTTTGTGCGGTGATCGACCATGACCAGTCTTTGGACGATTTTTTCGACTGGTGTTGCCGGCGGCGCGACGGTGATTTCCCTCGGGTTCATCAAAAACGCGTCGGCGAGCCGTTTGATCTCCGCCGGCATGGTGGCCGAGAAAAACAGGGTCTGGCGAATCTTCGGGATCAAGGAAACGATCTTTTCCACATCCGGGATAAAGCCCATATCGAGCATCCGGTCGGCTTCATCGATGACCAGGATCTTCACGTCGTTGAGGATCATGCCGCCGCGATCAAACAGATCGAGCAGCCGGCCCGGCGTGGCGATCAGCACATCGACGCCGCGGTCCAATATCTTGACCTGTTCGCCCATGGATTCGCCGCCGATGATCAGCGCCTTGGCGAGGGACGTATATTTGCCATAAATATCGAAATTTTCCGCCACTTGCGTCGCCAGCTCGCGGGTCGGTTCCAGGATCAGTGTCCTCGGCATGCGCGCGCGGGCGCGGCCCGATGCCAGGATGTCGATCATCGGAAGGGTGAAAGAAGCCGTCTTTCCGGTACCCGTTTGGGCGCACCCCAGGATGTCGCGGCCCATCAATACATGGGGGATGGCTTTTTCTTGAATGGGGGTTGGTTCGCTATAGCCGGCGTCGTTTACCGCCTTTAGAACCTCGTTACTCAGACCGAGGTCGTCGAAAATCATACGCTAATATCCAATTTGAAAATGTTGCCGGTTACGCGCACATGTGCGCCCGGTTGCCTTGGAAATAGGCATTCAGTGGCATTTTGTCAATTGTTTACATAGGCGAAGCCTGATTTATTGGTTGGCGTCGGCTGATTTTTTTCGATTTCAGTGTTTGCGGGGCCGGATACTTAGTCTATTTTCGGGATATGTTTTCAAAAACCGGAATTTCGTAGCGTCGTTCGCATCCCGTTAACTATCTTTGGTCATTTATCTTAAGGTTGGGTAAATTGCCGATCTCACCGGTGCGAGGGGGACAGAAGGGAATTATGCAGCTAGTCAATAAATCAGTGGCCGCTTGTTTGCGGCGGACAACCAAATTCTTGGGCTCGAAGCGCGCGCCCCTGACCCTTGCCGTGCTCGCCTTTACGCTGGCCGCCTGCGCCGACGTGCCGGACGCCGCCAATCCTATCGAATGGTATAAGAGTGCGAAAAACGTGCTGACCGGCGAAAGCTCGGATAAATCCGGCGAGGCCGGCGATCCATCCAACCGGCTGGTCGCTGACCGGGACAAACCGGCGCCAGGCGCCGACGAGGCAACGCCCAGTCTCTCCACTGTGCCGCCGCGCCCGGTGGCGCCGGCCCGGTTTGACCGGGACAGTATTTCCAGTGGGCTGGTCGCCGACCGGGAAAGCGCGCGCCGCTATTCCAACGAAGTGATCCGCCGCCAAGGGGAAGCTGGCGCGGTCGTCCGGCGCGCGCCGCCGCCGCCGCCCGCACCAACGCCGGCGCTTAAGCCCGCTCCCAAAGCGGCGCCCCAGCCCGCTCCCAAAGCGGCGCCCCAGCCCGCTCCCAAAGCGGCGCCCCAGCCGGCGCCTAAACCCGCCGCATCCGCACCGGCGCCCGCAACGCCGGCGCCGGCCGTGGTCTCGGCGCCGGTGCAACAGGCCGCCGCGCCCGATCCAATTCCGGCGCCGCCCCGTTTGCGCAGCGTGAGCCCGCCGGCGCGCCAAGCGCGCACCGCCGCCCAGCCGCCGGCCCTGCCCAATATTGATATTCCAGCGGTGACGCCCAATGCGCCGCAATTGGCGGAAGTGCGGCCCTATATTCCGCCGCGCGGCGTCGACGATCTGGGCACCGTTATTATTTCCGGCTCCGGCCAGGTCAGCAGCAATGCCGCCAGCCCGCGCCGGTTGTCGCCGAGGCCGGCCGCTCGGCCAAGAGCAGCCGCGCCGCCATTGGCGGCCTCCGGACCGGCATTTCCGGCGCGCACCTTGGCGGGTGGCAATGGCTCCTATCAGGTGGCGACCATCCAGTTTCTGAATGGATCGTCGAAAATCGGCGCCGCCGAGCGTAGAATCCTTCGCCAGGTCTCGGCCCAGCACAAGAAAACCGGCGGAACGATTCGCGTCGTCGGCCATGCCAGCAGCCGCACCCGGTCCACGGATGTCGCCAAGCACAAATTGATCAATTTGCGGGTGTCGGCGGCGCGCGCCGATTCGATCGCCAAGGAATTGGTGGGATTCGGGACCAAGACCAGTGATATAGCCATCGGCGCGGTTTCAGATTCAGAACCGAAGTACCATGAATATATGCCGTCCGGTGAAGCCGGAAATCGGCGCGCCGAAATTTATATCGATTTTTAAATCGCGCCGATAGCGTTACCCTGGCCAGCCTAAATCTGTTAGGCTTTGCCGGCATTTTAATTTGTGCGCACTCTGGATAGTTACAAACGATGCAACAGGAATTCCATCGGATTAAACGGTTGCCGCCGTACGTCTTCAACGAAGTGAACGCGATGAAGGCCAAGGCGCGCGCCGCCGGCGAGGACATTATTGATTTCGGCATGGGCAATCCCGATAGCCCGACGCCGGCCCATATTGTTGAAAAGCTGGTGGAAACGATCGCCGATCCGCGCACCCACCGCTATTCGGCTTCGCGCGGCATTCCGGGCTTGCGCAAAGCCATCGCCGCCTATTACGAGCGCCGCTTCGGCGTTAATATTGATCCCGAAAGCGAAGCCATCGTTACCCTGGGCTCCAAGGAAGGGCTGGCCAATCTTGCCTCGGCGATCACCAGCCCCGGCGATGTGATTTTGGTGCCCAACCCGTCTTACCCGATCCACCAATTCGGTTTCATCATCGCCGATGGCGCGGTGCGCAATATCCCGGTGCTCCCCGACGAGGATTTTTTCACTGCCTTGGACAGCGCCGTTGCGCAAAGCGTGCCGAAGCCGATGGCGGTGGTGCTCAACTATCCCAACAATCCGACCACCGCCATGGCCGATTTGGCCTTCTATGAGCGGGTGGTGGATTATTGCCGCCATCACGAAATTTATATTCTGTCCGATCTGGCTTATGCGGAGCTGTATTTCGATGGCCCGCCGCCGCCGTCCATCCTGCAGGTGCCGGGCGCCAGGGACATCGCCGTGGAATTCACATCCATGAGCAAGACCTATTCCATGCCCGGCTGGCGCATCGGTTTCGCCACCGGCAATAAACATTTGATCTCGGCCCTGTCGCGGATCAAATCCTATCTCGATTACGGCGCCTTTACGCCGATCCAGGTGGCCGCCACCGCCGCCCTCAACGGGCCCCAGGATTGCGTCGATCAGATGCGCCAATTGTACCGGGAGCGGCGCGACGTGCTGATCGACAGCATGGACCAGGCCGGCTGGGAAATCCCGTCGCCGCCATCGACCATGTTTGCCTGGGCGCCGCTGCCAGCTGCCTTCGCCGATTTGGGCTCCAACGAATTTGCCAAGCTGTTGCTGCGCGAAGCCATGGTCGCGGTTTCGCCGGGCATCGCCTTTGGCGAGCATGGCGACGGCCATGTGCGTATCTCCCTGGTCGAAAATCGTCAGCGCATCCGCCAGGCGGCGCGCAATATCAAAGCCTTCTTCGGGCGCTATGATCAGGCGTCCGCCGGAACGGAGCCGCGCCAAGCGGTCGTGTCTTGAGCGCACCCAGCGGAGCCGCGCCGCTAAAGGTAGGCATTGCCGGTCTCGGCACCGTCGGCGCCGGCACCCACAAGGTCCTCGTCCAAAACCGCGAAATATTGGCCGCCCGCTGTGGCCGGGAATTGGTGGTAACGGCGGTTAGCGCGCGCGACAAATCCAAGGATCGGGGTATCGATCTGGCCGGCATCCATTGGTGCGATGACGCCGCCGAGCTGGCGGCGCGCGATGATGTGGATGTTATCGCCGAATTGATCGGCGGCGAGGCTGGTATCGCCAAATCCCTGGTCGAGGCTGCCATCCAAAACGGCAAGCATGTGGTGACCGCCAACAAGGCGTTGCTGGCCCATCACGGCACAACCCTGGCCCTGGCCGCCGAGGCGGCGGGCGTTACTTTGGCGTTTGAGGCTGCCGTCGCCGGCGGCATTCCCATCGTCAAGGCCATGCGCGAAGGCCTCGCCGCCAATCAAATCTCCCGGGTCTATGGCATCTTGAACGGCACTTGCAATTATATCCTGTCCGAGATGCGCGAAACCGGGCGCGATTTTGGCGATGTTCTGGCCGAAGCCCAGGCGCTTGGTTATGCCGAAGCCGATCCGGCTTTCGATATCGACGGCGTCGACGCCGCCCACAAACTGGCGCTGCTGACTGCCCTGGCGTTCGGCTGCGAGGTGAGCTTCGACGATGTCCATGTGGAAGGCATCCGCGCCATTTCGCCATTGGATATCCACTTTGCCGAGGAGCTCGGCTACCGCATCAAATTGCTCGGCCTGGCCTCCAGGACGGAGCGCGGCATCGAGCAGCGCGTGCATCCCTCCATGGTGCCCATGGGCGCGCCCATTGCCCATGTGGAAGATGTTTTCAACGCCGTGGTCGCCGACGGTGATTTCGTGGGCACGACGCTCTATCAAGGCCCGGGCGCCGGCGCCGGTCCGACCGCATCGGCGGTGGTCGCCGATCTGACCGATATCGCCCGCGGCAACAAATCGGCCACCTTCGCGGTGCCGGCGGCAGCGTTGACGCCGTTAAAGGCGGCGCCCATGGCGGGCCATGTGGGCTGCTATTATGTGCGCCTCATGGTCGTCGATAAGCCCGGCGTGTTTGCCGAAATAGCCGGCGTGCTGCACGATCATCAGGTGTCCATGGAATCGATTTTGCAGCATGGCCGCGATCCCGGCGAGGCGGTGCCGGTTGTGTTGACCACCCACGAAACCAAAGAGGCGGCGATGCTGGACACCTTGGCGGCAATCGAAAAATCCAACGCGGTGGTTGAAACACCGATGCTGATTAGAATAGAAGCGTTATAGAGCCGAATGGAAAATTTAAGGGGCGTGTGAAAAAATGAGTGACGAAACGGTGAAAATGGATCGTAATCTGGCGTTGGAGGCGGTGCGCGTTACCGAAGCCGCCGCCTTGGCGGCATCCCGGCTGATGGGCCGGGGCGATGAAAAGGCGGCCGATCAGGCGGCGGTGGATGCCATGCGCCGGGCCCTCAACAGCTTGCATATCCAAGGCACGGTGCGCATCGGCGAGGGCGAGCGCGACGAAGCGCCGATGCTGTTCATCGGCGAAGAGGTTGGCGTCGGCGACGGCCCGGCCATTGATATCGCCCTCGATCCCCTGGAAGGCACGACGCTGACCGCCAAGGGCGGGCCCAACGCCCTGGCGGTGATCGCCATGGCCGAGGCCGGCGGCTTTCTCAATGCGCCCGACACCTATATGGACAAAATCGCCATCGGCAAGGGACTGCCCGAAGAGGTGGTCGATCTGGACGAAGACCCGGCGACCAATTTGAAAGCGTTGGCGGCCGCCAAAAAAGTCGAAGTGGGTGATCTGGTCGCCTGCATTTTGGACCGGCCCCGCCATGACGAGCTGATCGCCAAATCCCGCGAAGCCGGCGCCCGCATCATGCTGATCGGCGACGGCGACGTATCCGGCGTCATCGCCACGTCCGAGGTGGAGGCCGGCGTTGACATATATATGGGCGTCGGCGGCGCGCCCGAAGGCGTGCTGGCGGCGGCCGCCTTGCGCTGCATTGGCGGCCAGATGCAAGGCCGGCTGGTGTTCCGCAACGACGACGAGCGGGGCCGGGGCTCGCGCCTCGGCATCACCGATTTCGACCGCAAATACAATCTGCACGAACTGGCCGGCGGTGAGGTGATGTTCGCCGCTACCGGCGTGACCTCGGGCGCTATGTTACGCGGCGTGCGCCGTTTCCGGGGCGGCGCCGCCACCCAATCGCTGGTCATGCGCTCCAAATCGGGCACCGTTCGCTATATCGAAGCGAGCCACAACTTCGAGCAAAAAACCGGGTTCGATCCGGTCGACGGTTAGATGACACAGGCCACTTGAGCGGTGCCCCAAGAAGATTTCGTCTTCGGTGTCGCGCGCTCGTTTTCGGGCAAGGAGTGGCGCTTGCGGGCAGCCGACGACCGCCTGGGTCTGGCCTTGTCACAGCAATTGGGCCTCGCCGAGATTGTCGGGCGCCTCTTGGCCCAGCGCGGCGTCGATGCGGGTGCTGCCGAAAGCTATCTCGATCCCAAACTGTCCGGCCTGTTGCCCGACCCATCCCATCTAAAAGACATGGACGTGGCAGCAGCCCGCCTCGCCGATGCGGTCGAGGCCGGCGAAGGCATCGCCGTCTTTGGTGATTACGATGTGGATGGCGCCACCTCATCGGCATTGCTGGAGCGATATTTCCGGGCCATCGGCGTTGCCATCCAGGTCTATATCCCGGACCGTATGGCCGAAGGCTACGGCCCCAACATCGCCGCCCTCGAAAAATTAAAGGCCGGCGGCGCCAAGGTGGTGATCACCGTCGATTGCGGCACCACCGCTTATGAGCCCCTGGCCAAGGCGCGCGCTATTGGACTGGATGTCATCGTCGCCGATCACCACGTGGCCGAGGCCGGCCTGCCGGAAGCTGCTGCCGTGGTCAATCCGAACCGCCTGGACGATGACAGCCCGCACGGCCAACTTGCCGCCGTTGGCGTCACTTTTCTGCTCGCCATCGCCCTCAACCGCCAGCTTCGCGAACGCGGCTTTTTCGGTGGGGCTGAGCTGGCTGAGCCCGATCTGCTCGGTCTGTTGGATCTGGTTGCCCTCGGCACTGTCGCCGACGTGGTGCCGCTCACCGGCGTCAACCGGGCGCTGGTGGTGCAGGGGCTTAAAATTTTGGCCAAGCGGCGCAATCCCGGCCTGGTGGCGCTGGCCGACGGCGCCGGCATCGACGAGACCCCCAGCGCCTATCATCTTGGCTTTGTGCTCGGCCCCCGGGTCAATGCCGGCGGGCGCGTTGGCGAGGCCCGGTTGGGCTCGCGCCTGCTGGCCACCGAAGATGCCGGTGAAGCCCGCGAGATCGCCGCCCGGCTGGAAGTCTGCAACGCCGAACGGCGCGTCATCGAAGACGGCATTTTAGGCGAAGCCATTGCATCTTGCGAACAAGACGAAAGCGCCGGCGTCGTGGCGTTCGCCGCCGGCGCGGGCTGGCATGCCGGCGTCATCGGCATTATCGCCAGCCGCCTGAAAGACCGCTACAACCGGCCCGCCTGCGTGGTGTCCATCGGCGACGAGGCTTGCGTCGGATCGGCGCGCTCGATCCCCGGCTTCGATCTCGGCGCTGCCGTCATCGCGGCCCGGCAATCGGGCCTGCTGATCAACGGCGGCGGTCACGCCATGGCCGCCGGCATAACCTGCGCACCGGACAAGCTGGCGGAATTTCGCGCCTTCCTGGAGGAGCGCGTCGCCCGCCATATTGCCGCTTCGGGCTTCGTGCCCTCGCTTTCCGTCGATGGCGTGCTCAATGCCGGCGGCGCCACGCTGGAGCTGATCGCCGATGTGCAGAAGCTGGGCCCCTTCGGCAGCGGCAACGCCGAGCCGCGCTTCGCCTTCGCCGGACTTCGGGTTGCCAAGTCAGACGTGGTCGGCAAGGACCATGTGCGCTGCTATTTGAACGATGCGGGCGGCGCGCGGCTAACCGCCATCGCCTTTCGCGCCGCCGACAGCGATATGGGCAAGGCGCTTCTGGACCGCAGCGGCGTGCCTCTCAATCTGGTGGGCCGCTTGCGCGAAAACATATGGCAGGGCCGCTCGTCGGTGCAATTGCTCATCGATGACGCCGCTCATGGCTGACAAGCCATCCTCCACAGAGGCTGATAAGCCATCCTCCACATTTGCGGTCATCGCTATCTGCGCCACCCAGGTGATGACCATGATGGGCCTGTTCACCTTTCCCGCCCTGCTGCCCGAATTTTCCGAGATTTGGAAATTGAGCAACACCGAGGCGGGCTGGATATCGGGCATCGTGCTCGGCGCCTATGCGATCACGGTGCCGGTATTGGTGGCGCTGACCGACCGCATCGATGCCCGCCTGATCCATATGGCGGGCACCTTCACCACAACCCTGTCCCTGGCCGGTTTCGCGTTGTTCGCCGAAGGCTTTTGGTCGGCGTTTGCTTTTCGCGGCCTTGCCGGAGTTGCCCTGGCGGCCACCTACATGCCGGGCCTCCGCATGCTTGTCGATCGCTACCACGGCAAGCGGCAAGCCCGCATGGTGGCCTTTTATACCGCCAGCTTCAGCCTCGGCTCGGCATTGTCCTTCTACCTGGCCGGCGTCATTGGCGAGGCTTCGGGCTGGCAATGGGCGTTCGGTGCTGCCGCCGTCGGCGCCGCCGGGGCGTTTCTGGTGATCCTCCTGGCGGTCCGGCCGAGCCCGCCGGAAGAAGCCGCCGGCGACACGGCGCTACTGGATTTCCGCCCGATTTTGCGCAACCGGGAGGTTCTCGGCTACATCATCGCCTACGGCGCCCATTCGTGGGAATTGTTCGCCATGCGCGCCTGGCTGGTGGCATTCCTGGCATTTTCGTTGAGCCTGGCCCCGGCTAGCCGGGGCCTATGGCCGAGCCCCACCGACGTGGCCGCCATCGGCGCCGTTATTGCGGTTTTTGCCAGCATCTTCGGCAACGAGGCTGCGGGCCGCTATGGCCGCCGCCGGGTGGTGTCGGGCTATTTGCTGGTCTCTGCGATCATGGCCTCGTTCCTGGGCTTCCTGGCGGGCGCCCCCTATTGGACGCTGGTCTTGCTGACCCTTCTATACGCGGCCCTGATCCAGTTAGACTCGGCGGCCCTGACCGCCGGCGCCATCGAAGAATCCGAGCCCGGCCGCCGCGGCGCCACCTTGGGCGTGCATTCCTTCGTCGGTTTCATGGGCGCCGCCGCCGGTCCCTTGGCGGTCGGCATCGTGCTTGACGTTTCCGGCGGCGGCGGGGGCGGCGGCGTGATCGGCGGCGATGCCTTCACCTGGGGTTTGGGGTTCATCGCCATGGGCCTGGTCGGCTTTATCGGCCCGGTGGCGCTGGCCCTTTTGCGCGGCAAAGCACCGGGCTAGTTTATGGCCTGGAACGGCGCTGCCGATTGGGTCTTGATTTCCGCCGACGCTCCGGTTATTCCACCGCCTCGGCAACGTGACCCCTTCGTCTAGCCAGGTCTAGGACACCAGATTTTCATTCTGGCAACACGGGTTCAAATCCCGTAGGGGTCACCAACTACCTCCA
>Ga0114993_10004737_pt1 | contig 13397 bp, 12 predicted proteins | sample ArcticOcean_MG_C_FD_87042 | JGI IMG/M metagenome (GOLD analysis project Ga0114993, IMG submission 87042) | Marine microbial communities from western Arctic Ocean - ArcticOcean_MG_CB2_150 | ecosystem: Environmental > Aquatic > Marine > Oceanic | place: Arctic Ocean: Canada Basin | collected...
AGGCGGGGACGCCGCCGTACATCAGGCCGATGTCACCGCCCCGGAAGACTGCCAGGCAATGGTGGGCGCTGCGATCGACCGCTGGGGGCGGCTCGACATCCTGCACAACAACGTCGGCATCGGTGGCCGCGGCACGGTCGTGGAGACCGAGTTGGACGATTGGAACCGCGTACTCAACGTCAACGTCACGGGCATGATGCTGGCCGGGAAGTATGCCATCCCAGCGATCGCCGACTCCGGTGGCGGCGCGATCATCAACATCTCCTCGATCGCGGCCATGCGCGCCCGAGGCCTGACTTCGTACACGACCTCCAAAGGCGCGGTGATCGCGCTGACGAAGGCGATGGCCGTGGACCACGCACCGCAGGGAATCCGCGTCAATTGCATCGCCCCCGGTCCGGTCTACACGCCCATGGTGGGGCAGGGCGGAGCGATGCCGGACGATCTGCGCGAGCGCCGCCGTCGTGCCTCGCTGCTGGAGATTGAGGGGACCGGCTGGGACATCGGCTATGCCGCGTTGTTCCTGGCCTCGGAAGAGGCCCGCTACATCACGGGCGTCGTCTTGCCTGTCGATGGGGGCGTACTGATGCGTGGCCCCGCTCGCTGAGACAGGGCCAGCGAAGTTGGCTGTGTGAATTGGCCCGCTAGGTCAGCCCACATTCCTTGCGGATTTTGGCCTCATCGAGGTTGTACAGATTGACGACGTTGTCCCACGTCATCGCCTTGGATTCGTGCTCCGGGACATCGCGCATGATGCGTTCCAGCACCGCCTGAGAATTCGGCCAGATCGAATCGTGGTGCGGATAGTCGTTGCCCCACATCATCCGGTCCACGCCGATGCCGTGCCGGGTGGCTAGGCCGAACTCGTCGTCCTCGAAAGTCGCATAGAAGTTACTGCGGAAGTACTCGCTGGGCTTGCCCTGCACGTCGGGCGAGATCTCGCGAGGGACCCGGTAGGCGGCGTGGTCCAAGCGCTCCAGCCAGTGCGCCATCCAGCCCGTCTCCCACTCGGCGCAGACGAATTGCAAGTCGGGATGCCGGGCCACGACCCCTGACGTGATCAGGGTCTCCACCGTCCAGGCGATGGCCGAGAGCCCCAGCGCGTAGGAGCTGACTCCGTTCCAGTACGACGGCAGGCCCATCCCCCATGACGCCCCGCAGAAGATGTGCATCGAAACCGGAACCCCGGCCTCTTCCGCGGCCGTCCAAAACGGCTCATAGATCGGATCGCTGTACGGCAGCTCGGGGGGCGCGGTGCACGGGATCGCCAGGCCTCTTGCGCCCCGCTTCACGGTGCGCTCCAATTCCGCGATCGACTCCTCGATATCCGGCAGCGGTAAACAAGCGATGCCCATCAGACGCTCGGGCGAGTGCGACGCGTAGTCAATGATCCAGTCGTTGTGGCGGTGGAAGACTTCATGGACGACATCGCGATCCGGGATGGAGAACGTGAACATATTGATCGAGGGGTAGAGAACTTCCCCCACGATCCCGTCTTGATCTTGCTCTTTCAGACGGGCCACGGGGTCCTTCACGCCCGGATTGATCTGGTCCCAGCCGCGCTTGATCCGTTCTTTGGTCTCCGGGAGATCCAGGTCGGCCCCGGCGATTCCAAACCGGCCGATCGGCAGCGGCAGATCTTGCTGCGGCCAGACCAGGTACTGGCCCTCTCGGCCGGGCGGATCATGCACGACCCGGGGCGCTCGCTCACCAAACTTGTCGACAAGCCCTTCGTAGACCTCGGGCCCCTCAACGACATGCGAGTCACAGGAGTAGTACAGATGGTCGGCCATGATCGTTCCTTCCGCCGGTTGTCTCACAGGCTAGCGAATTCAGCTGGCAGCTGCGCTTACTCGGCCTCCGCAGTCACGAAGCGCATGATCGGCGCCTTGAAGAGGAGGACATAGACGTTTCCCTGCGCGTCCTCACCGAAGGAAGCGATGTTTCCCGGTGCCAGCATGAGCTCGATCGCTTCGCCGGGAAGGTCCGCGTCCACCACCCAGACACGGCCCGAGCAGAAGTCGCCGTAGACGTAGGCGCCGTCGAGGAAGGGCAGCCCGGAACGACGCACGACGACGCCACCCGTCACCGAGCAGCCGAGTTCGTGGTCGTAAACGGCGATCGGGGGCGTGAAGCCACTGGCGTCGCACTCTCCGTTGAAACAGACGTTGCCCTCCAGGACGTTCCAGCCGAGATTGTTGCCCCGCCTGACGAGGTTCACTTCCTCGTACTCGCCCTGTCCGACGTCTCCAACCCAGAGGGCGCCGGTCGCGGCGTCGAAGGACATTCGCCAGGGGTTGCGCAGGCCCCAGGCCCAGATCTCCGTTCGCACGCCTGGGAAGCCGACGAAGGGATTCGTGCCAGGGATCACATAGGGCTGACTGGTGGAGGCGTTGCGCACATCGAGTCGCACAATGCTTCCGAGCAGGGAGCCGAGATTTTGTCCATTCTCCGCTGGGTCCCCGGCCGCGCCGCCGTCGCCCAGGCCTAGATAGAGAAATCCATCCGCTCCGAAGCGAACGGAGCCGCCGTTGTGGTTGCGGAAGGGCTGTGGCACCTCGAGCACGATCAGTTCCGACTCGGGCGCCGCCACCTCATCCACCAGGCTGAACCGCGATAGCCGCGACAGTGACGTATCCACTGCGGAGTAGTACGCCCAGAGATGTCCGTTGCTGGCGAAATCGGGATCGAGCGCGAGGCTAAGCAATCCCTCCTCCCTCCCCTCGCGGCCGACCCTGCCCCGGAGATCAAGGACGAGGGACTGATTGCCATCCACATCGAGGAGCAAGACGACGCCGGATCGGTCGGCAAGGAGGACGCGGTCGTTGTCGAACGGGAGCAACTCGATGGGGGCATCGAAGACGAGGCCGCCGAAGGCGGGCTCCAGAGCGAGGACTTCCGCCGCGTCGAGAGGCCCTTGAGGCGCATCGGCGTTGGGATCCAGGGGGAGGTCATTGGGCGAAGTGATCTCTATCGGATCGGCCACGTCGTCTTCTGACGGCTCCCGCTCGTCCGCTGGATCGGGATCCAACTCGCCCGTGTCCGACTCCGCCCCGATTGACTGCGTCTCGAACGCTTCATTGTCGGTGGGGCTGACGCTTGGATTCGATAGACCTGAGTCGCCCGATGAGCCCGTGCAAGCGGAGACGATCCCGCCGACAGCGAGCAGGAACAAGATGAGGGTGCGGCGCATCGATCCTCCGGAAACCCGTCTCGAACAGAGTACACAGGAGTCGTGCCGGGGAGGTCAAGGTCTGCATCGGCTTGTGCACCGCGGTGCAGGAGACGGCTGCGACCGCCGGAGGGCGTTACTGTTTCGTCATGACGAAGCTGGCTGAAGCACCTCAGAGTGAAAGCGTCGCGAGCCACCGCTGTGAAGCGCACTTCGAAATCTGTAGCCCCTGGCAAGATGTGCCGTATGGGGAGCAGCTCCGCCGCAAGCAGCAACGCCTCGTGGATCTCTATGCCGAAATCGAGGACGGGCTGCCTGAACTCCCGTCGATCATGGACGACTTTCGCGCCTCCCCCTCGAGGTTGGGCTATCGCACGAAGATGGAGTTTAGCTTCACGAACGGGGAGTCGAACGACGAACCGCTACGGCTCGCTTTCCACAAGCGCGGACGCCGCTACGACATGGAGCCCCTTCCCCTCGGCTGCAGCTTGGCGGGAGACGCGGCCAACGCCGTGGCGCTGGACGTGGTCGATCGGCTGCGAGCAGAGGGCGTCGCCGCCTGCCAACTGAAGAGCGTCGTGATCCGTGAGGCGAAGCGGACTGGGGAGATCGTTGCGGCGCTGTACGTGCGCGACGAAGAGTTCCCGGCGGAGATCCTGGCGAACCTCTCTGGCACGCGCGGCTCGGTGGTGATCTACTCCCGCCCGAATACTCCGGCATCGGTCCTGACGCGGGTCTTGGCGACCAGCGGCACTCCAGACCTGACCGAGGAAGTTGCCGGGCTGAGACTGCGCTATGCGCACGATGGCTTCTTCCAAATCAACGTCCCGGTCTTTGAGCAGGCAGTCCGAGACCTCGCGGCGCACGTCCAACCGACTGGGACCATCCTGGAGCTGTACTCCGGCGTGGGAGCCATTGGTCTGCAACTGGCGGAGCGGGCGGAGCGGGTGTTGGGATTCGAGCTGAATGCGCCAGCAGTGGCTTGTGCCCGCCAGAACGCTCTCCAGAACGACATCGGCAACTACGAGGCGTTCGCGATGTCCGCGCAACAGATCCACGCCGACACTTTGTCGGCACCACGAGCTCTGGTCCTGGACCCGCCCAGAGAGGGGCTGGCGCCGAAGGTCGTGCAGCGGCTCGTGAAGGCGCGCCCGGCGCGTATTCTCTATCTCTCCTGCAACCCCGCGACCCAGGCCCGCGACTACGCGCAGCTCAGCAGCACGTATCGTCCGGCTTATCTCGCGGGCTACGACTTCTTTCCGCACACCCCTCACATCGAGTCGCTGCTGGTCCTGGAAGCTCGATAGATCGCGCCCCCCAGCTACTACCCTAGAATGCAGGCAACGACTGACGTTAGGGGCTGGCATGACTACCTCGGTGTACACGCTCGACCAATTCGTGATCGATGCCCAGGAGATCGCCGCGCAACGCTTGCAGAGCGACGCCGCCATCGCGGCGTTGACCGGGCCGTTGGCGCGGATCATCGCGCGGCCCGATTGCCTGGCGGACTTTGCCGGCAACGACGACCCGAGCCCGGAGAAGGGCTTCGTCATCCACCGGTCCGAGACGCTGACGGCGCTCGCGGTGGTCTGGGCGGAAGGCAGTAGCGCGCCGATCCATGACCACCACGGTTGGGCGATGGAGGGCGTGGTTGCTGGCGTGGAGCTGAACCGCAACTACACCCGCGTCGATGACGGGTCGAAGCCATGGTTCGCTGAGCTTGAGGAACGGGATCCCACGCGTCTTGGCGCCGGCGAGACGACCTATCTTGCTGATCCGCCCGCGGATATCCACGCCGTGGAGATCCCGGAAGGCAAGACGGTGGCGATTCATCTCTACGGTCTCGATCTTCTCAAGCAGTGGCGGTTCCGGTTCGATCAGGAGACGGGCGCTGTGACGCCGTTCATTGGACGGACGCGCGACTGACGTCGATCACCTGCCTGACGAATCGACGCGCCCCTCCTCATGCGTGGAGGATCGTGCGCTCTTGATCGCAGTGTCGAAGTTGGTCATGGAAACCTCCTCGCTATCGGAACGCTGTCTGTGACCTACTCCGTTCGTACCAGGTTGTCAGATCGAGACGGCGGGCTGCGCCAGGTCCGCCGTATCCATGGGGAAGTGCGTCGCCCGTTCTGATCGCTCCCTTCGGTGTCATCCAGTCTGGTCAAGGGCGATACTCTGCTTCCGGTGGTGCGCGCTGCACGATCGAGTGGAGTCTCCTTGGCGGAAGCTACCGACGCAGACCAACCGCAGTTTGTCGCACCCCCCGTGGCGGGGATCCCCTACCGCTTTGTGGCGCTGGCGATCGTTTGCCTGGGCATCTTTCTGGGCACACTCGATACGTCGATCATCAACATCGCGCTGCCCACCCTGGCGGCGGAGTTCGACGTCTCCAGTGGCGATGTCATCTGGGTCTCGCTGATCTTTATCCTCGTCAGTACCGGCTTGGGATTGTCCATGGGGCGGCTCGGCGACCTCTATGGCCGCAAACAGCTCTACATCGTGGGCTTCGCCTTGTTTACGGTCGCAGCGGGATTCGCTGCGATGGCGGGCTCACTGCCGGAGTTGCTTGGGGCCCGCGCGGTCCAGGCGGTCGGCGCTTCCATGGTCTTGGCCAATGGCGCGGCGATCATTACGGCGACCTTCCCGGTCTCGCAACGGGGGATGGGCTTGGGAATCATGGTGGCGACCGTCGGCGCCGGTGTGGCGACGGGACCCGTCCTGGGTGGTGTCTTGATGGAAGTGTTGGACTGGCGGGCGATTTTCTGGGTGCGTATCCCCTTTGGCTTGGTGGGCTCCCTGCTGGTCGCACGATTCTTGGTCGACACCCCTCCGGACCAACGTCCCCGCGGGCTCGATTTGGCGGGGTCGCTGACACTGTTTTTAATGCTGGGTGGGGCCGTCTTAGCCGTCAATCGTGGCGACGCCTGGGGCTGGGACAGCGCCAAGGTTGTGGGGTTGTTTTCGCTGTCCGCCGTCTTGGCCGTGGTCTTCGTCTGGATCGAGCGACGCTCAACTGGGCCGGTGGTGGATCTGGGGCTGTTCCGAAAGCGGGCGTTCTCGGGCGGCATTGTTTCCGCGATCTTTCAGTTCTTCGGGCTGTCTGCCGTGATCATTTTGATGCCGTTCTATCTGGTGGAAGCGCGGGGTTTCAGCACCTTGGAGGCGGGAGGCATCATGGCTGCGTTCCCAATCGCCATGCTGGTGGTCTCCCCGATCTCGGGCCTACTGGCGGATCGCGTCTCCGCGCCCATCTTGACGACGGCGGGGTTGCTGGTGGTGACGGGAGGGCTGATCTTCTGCGCGACGCTGACGGTGGAGACATCAGTCGCGGGGATCGTGGCGCGGCTGTTCATGGTCGGATGCGGCACCGCCATTTTTTCGTCCCCGAACACGTCGGCGATCATGAGTGCGGTCCCCCCGGATCGATTGGGCACCGCATCCGCCGCCCAAACCACCGCCCGGACGATTGGGAATGCGATCGGCATTGCCGTCGCCGGGGCGATTTTGACGTCGCACGTGGCATCCGTGGTTGCGCGGGATTCGTCGGCAGGGTTGGGAGATCCGGAGCTAGCGGCTGACGCCATCGTCAGCGGGGTCCGCTTGGCATTGGTCGTGGCGGCGGCGATGGCGGCCTTCGCGATACCGCCGGCGCTACTGCGTGGCAAGTCCGCCGCCATCCCGGTGGCTCGTGACGCTGAGCTGGCCGCGGCGTCCGCCCCTCCGGACTGACCGCGCGGCGTCGGCCGCGCCAATGGCGCGCCACGCCAAAAGCGCAGGCCCATGCCGACGTGCAGGCGCGTCTAGTTCATGGATTGTCTACTTCGCATTACATATGGGAATAGGTAAATGGTGACCTTCAGCCCTTGATGAGTCATGTCGCTATCTTTCATAATGAACGGCACTGGCGGGAGGCCTACGGATGACCGAGCAGGAATGGTGGAAGTGTCCGCACTGCGGGGAAGAGAAGCCCGCCTTCGCGTTCCATTTGGTGGGACGCTTCGTGCCTGGCTTCCACCCTGGTCAGCGGCGACGGTGTTCCGCCTGTGACCAGATCAGCTCCGAACGCTCTCTGCGGAAGAAGCGTCGGCCGGCGTTCGGCGTACCCCAGGCGACCACCCGGGACGCAACCGCCTCCTAAGCGCGCAGGCGCGGACCCTCAGGCCTCGCCCAGCTTTCCCTGACCGGGTCCCCGTCCGGGCTTCGGTGAGCCCTTCGATCCGTTCAACCGTGGCTCGATCCGCGCGCTATCGGAACCGCGGCAACACCTCTTTGGCGAAACGCTCAAGACTCCGCGTCATCAGCGCCGGAGGGATTCCGGGCGGTGCTCCCCACGTTATGAGATCTGTGACGCCAAATTCTTCCACGAACGCTCGAATCTGCGTGACGCACGCCTCGGCGTCTCCCAGTACGTAGGTCTGGGGAATCCCTGTTCCGGCGTCTCGGCCGCGTTCGAGCTGCCGCGTCATGTCATCGGCGGCGTCATCGATCCACTCCGCGTAGACCGCGCCTCGATACCGTTCCGCTTCCCGGACCTGGGGCCAGATCGACTCCGGATCGTCCGTCAGTAGCCAGGGTTTGATGATCCCCACTCGATAATCGGCCGGATCCCGGCCGGTTGCGGTCAGATCCTGACGCCACGGATCGAGAACCGCGTTGCGATCTCCTTGCGGCAGGAGATGGGTATCGAAGCGGGCGGCGCGATGCGCCCCCGCCTCGCTCATTGCCGCGATCCAGATCGGTGGTCCGCCCGGCTGGACGGGACGGGGTCGTACGCGTACGTCGTCGAAATGGAAGCGCTTGCCATGGAAGGAAAATTCATCTTGCGACCAGGCCAAACGCAAGATCTCGATCCCCTCCTCCGTCAAGGAGACGCGGTGTCGGCGATTGACACCAAACGCCGCGAACTCGTGCCGCGCGTATCCCAGCCCCACGCCCAGCATCAAGCGGCCTCCGCTCAGATTGTCGAGGACGGCAAGATCTTCCGCCAGGCGGACGGGATGCTGGAAGGGCATCAGGAGGACGTCGGACCCGATGGCGACATTTTTGGTCAGTGCCGCGATGGCGCCCGCCGCCGCGACATAAGACGGCATATAGCCGTCCTCCACGAAGTGATGCTCGGTGATCCAGACATGGTCGTAGCCGAGTTGGTCGACGTACTGGATTTGTTCGAGCGTTTGGGCGTAAAGGTCGGGAAGAGGGACGTCGCTGCCTGGCGGCAAGCGGAAGTCGTAGGCAATGCCAAAGCGGATCGGTTGGGCCATGGGGTACCTCCGCCGCCAAGATAGCTTGGTCGAGCTGAGACGGACGGCGCGCCGGTTCGGTCTGGTGCGGAGCGGCCGACTTCTTTACCTAACCTTTGAAGTAGATGCCCCGATGAACGGTAGGCAGGCGTACTGTGACGGAGTGGTCGGCGGCGGCGAGAGGCGCGTCATGAACGACTGCCCGAATTACCGATGTCGCCGAGAGATCAAGCGTCCCCGGGTTCTCACGCTGGCGGGTGATCGCTGGAATTCCGTCGTCTGCCCTCACTGTCACTGGGTCTTGCAGTTGAACTACATACCGGCGCCCGGTGAGGCGCCGCTGGCCGTGCCGAACTAGGATGTGGCCCACGCTGCTCCGGGTGCCTCACACCGTGTGAGGGCAATGGGGACGCGGGCGAGGGCCGGCTGGCTTCGGCTGCCCTTCGGTGCTTGGAAGTGAGCTGGGGGATTCATGCGTCGAAGTCCCTTTCGGCAAACGGTCACGACCACGCGGGAATGGGTCGTCCTCAGCTTCGGCCTGCTTGGCGGCGTGCTGGTCCTTGTCGGTTCCCCGCTCGTCTGGGCGTCTGCGGATCTGCCCTTCCTCGGTTCGATCGAACTGGACGGGTTTCACGGGCATCGGAACGGCTGGGAGACGCTTGTTTTCGGAGCCCTCTTTCTTACCGGTTGGCTCCTTCCCTTCCCGGCTGATCGCCGAATCCGCTGGGGGTGGCGGCCGCATTCGCGGCCGCGGCCTTCGTTGTGGTGCTCATCGACGCGGGCGAATTGTGGGCCCGGCAGCCCTTGGTTGAAGAGCTGGGGTTGGGGCTGGTGGACGCATCGGTCGGGATCGGGATGATATTCGTTCTTGTAGGAAGTAGTATCGCTCTCGTGGCAGCGCTGGCCGGGTGCGCAGCTGCTCAACTCGAGCATCGAGCTGCGCGCACCGCAGCCCATCTGTCACCGGGGAGCATGCCGCATGACGACACCTGAGTTCCGCCCGGATGGAGCGGAGAGCCTCCGTAGCATTCCGTTGTTTCAGACACTTTCTGACGCAGAATGCGCCGAGTTGGAGTCCACGCTCAGCCCCAGGCGCCTCGCGCCCGACGAGGTTCTATTTCATCAGGGCGATCCGGGCGACGCCCTCTTCCTGATCCGGAGCGGTCAAGTCCGCATTGTTTCCGAGGCGGGGGAGCAGGCCGTGCTCCTCGCCAGACTTGGACCCGGTGAGTTCCTTGGCGAGATGTCTCTGCTCTCCGACGATCCACGCTCGGCGGCGGCCATTGCGGAAGTGGAGACGGAGATTCTCGAACTGCGCCGCTCCAGCTTTGAAGCATTGACGGAGCGGCGACCATTGATCGCTGAGCAAGCGCGGCGCGTGATGGACGCCCGCCGCGCCGGCGACTGGGATCGGGCCTTCGCGAATGAAGCGCGTTCGCTCGTCGCGATCCCGGAGACGATGGATCGCATCCTGATTGGGCGCAGCGAAAGCTGCGATGTCGTGGTCGCCGAGCCCACGATCGATGCCGAGCATGCGGAGATCCGTCGCACGCCGGATGGGCTCATCTTGCGGGATCTTGGCTCGGTTTCGGGGACCTACTGCAACCGCGTGCCGGTCAAGGAGACCCCGCTGAACGACGGCGACGAGATCTGGCTGGGCGCCGTGAAGATGTTTCTCCAGAACGGCGTGCTCAAGCAATTTGAGCCGTCACGGAGGATTCGCTTGGAAGCGGAGGGTGTGGGGAACGTCGTGCGCGGCGGACGCCGGATCTTGCAGGGAATCGATCTCGCCATCTACCCCGGTGAGCTCGTCGCGTTGGTGGGGCCTTCCGGCGCCGGCAAGACAACGCTGCTCCACGATCTGCTGGGCTTCCAGCCTCCGACGGATGGCGAAATCTACTACGACTCCTTGCCGTTGCGCACGCACCATGACGTCTTCCGCCGCGTCTTGGGCTATGTACCCCAGAGCGACATCATTCATCCCCAACTCACCGTGGAGCAGACGCTGCACTATGCCGGTCGGCTCCGCTTGCCCGCGGACACGACCGAGGAAGAGTTACGGGCGCGGATCGACCGAGTGCTGGACCAGGTGGGCCTGGCCGATGAGCGGCAGAACACGGTGGGCCGGTTGAGTGGTGGCCAGCGCAAGCGAGCCAGCATCGCCGTGGAACTGCTCACGGAACCACGTATTTTCTTCCTGGACGAGCCGACCTCGGGCTTGGATCCCGGCTTGGATGAGCAGATGATGCTGCTCTTCCGGCGGCTGGCCGACGAAGGACGCACGGTGATCCTGACGACCCATGCAACGCGCAACTTGCGCGTCTGTGACCGCGTCGTGGTGCTCTCCCATGGCCGCGATGTCTTCATGGGCTCGCCGGATGAGGCCCTCACCCATTTCGACGTAGATGATTTCATCGACGTGTATCCGAAGCTCGCAACGGATGATCCGGTCGAGCTTTCGGAGCGCTACCACGCGTCAGAGCTCTACAGCCGGGGGGTTCGAAGCCGCCTCATCACGACGATCGGGTCGTCCCCGGCAGAGTTGGCGGCGGCCGCGGATGCCGTTCCGCGACGACCGGAGCAGTCGGCCTTGGAGCAAGGCGCGCGGTCCTGGCGGCAGTTTCAACAACTCTCGGCGCGTTACCTCGCCACGATCCGAGCAGACCGTCCGAGTCTGGCATTGTTGGTGCTGGGAGCCTTGGTTGTCGCGGCGTTATCGATTCCGGTCTTCGGTCGCGACATCTTCGCGCTCAGCTCGCTCAATGGCGGCAGCTTCGTCAGCGCCATCGTCTTGCTGTTTGTGATTGCGTTGTCGTCATTCTTCCTCGGTTCCGCCAATGCGGCGCGGGAGATCACCAAGGAAGCGGAGATCTATCGACGAGAGCGTCTCGTCGATCTGTCGCCGGTGGCCTACGTCGCGTCGAAGGTGGCCGTGCTTTCCATGTTCTCGGTCGTGCAGAGCGTGCTCCTCGTAGGAGCGCTAGCGCTCGCGATCCGGTTCCCAGGCCCGCAGTCCGAGACGATCCCACTGATGATGACGACGGCGCTGCTGACCTCCTTGGCGGGGATGGCGATGGGGCTCTTTATCTCGTCCTTCAGCCGCAACTCGGACCAAGCGATGATCTTGGTGCCACTCTTGCTGATTCCCTAGATTGTCTACGCGGGCGTCGCCATCCCTCTGCAGAAGCTGCCGGACATCGGCGCCGTGATCTCCGAATTCATGGTGAGCAAATGGGCGGTGGAACTGATGGGTTCGATCGCTGAAATCGAACCGCGACTCGCCGCGCAGACTGATACGGGAATCACGACGTTCCTCCAGGTCAAGACGGCCGCGCTCGACACGGGTTTCGAGGATGCGTTTACCATGGAATCCGTGTGGCGTTGGCTGGTGTTGGGAGGGTTCGCGGTGTTCTTCATCTTGGCGACGCTGACCTTGCAATGGCGGAAGGGTCGATTCTGATCGCACAGCGCCTGAGATTTCGGCAACCTCGCACTCTCCGCCTTCTGGGCTTGAGCCTCGCGACGCTCGCCGTTGGTGTGGTGCTCATGGCGTGTGGTGGTGGCGATGGGCGTTCCAGCGAGATCGTTGAGGCAAGCCTGGTCCGGCAGGAGTCTTTGCCCGGAGACGACTGGCGCCCGGTTGGGGAGGGGCTTCCCGATCTCTTCAGTCTGCTTGACATCGCCGGTCTTCCCGAGGACGGGCTTCTCGATCACCCTGCCTGCGGAGCGCTGACGGAGACCATCGAGGAGAGCTTGATTGAGTTCGCGCACGTCCCAGCCGAAGAGTCGGGGTCGACAGCCTACGTGCGCGGGGCGCTGCCACTCTCGCAGGCGCTGATCGTCTCGATGGTCGTGGTCTACGGGGACGACGAGCGGGCGCTCCAGGCGGCGACGGAGCTCAGCGGACTGTTGGACGATCGACTCGTGGCCCCGTGTCTTGCCGTCCTCGCCGATCAAATCACCCTGCTTCGCGGCGCCACGGGGACGGTGACCACGCCGATCGTTGATTTGAACGATGTTGGACAGCTGGGCTTCAGTTTCGATGGGCTCGTCTTGATCTTTCCGGTCCAGCTCCGCGGAGAGCTGCACGTGATCCAGCATGGACGTGCCGTGGGCGTCTTGGCGGTCATCGATTTCAATACGCGGTTCTTGCGCCGTGATGGGTCGGGCGTCATGCGGGCCTTCGATGATCGACTGCGCGCGCAGGCCTCAGGCATCTGAGCTTTGGCACTGGCGCAGGGTTAGGGCATCCAGCCGCCCCCGGAAACCGAGATCAGCTGGCCGGTCACGTGTTGCGCGTCCTCGGAGGCGAGGAAGGCGACAGAATTGGCCACGTCCTCGGGTTCCCCGTTGCGCCGCAGGGGGTTCCTGTTTGCAGCGGCGGTAAGAGAGTCCGGCGTTGAGTTCTTGCGCACCCATTCGCTGAGCGTCGTTCCGGGGGCGACGGCATTGACGCGGATCAGAGACGGGCCGAGCTCGACGGCCATGGCGCGCGTCAGTCCAATCACGCCGGCCTTCGAGGCGCTGTAGGCCGGGTTGCCATCGAGTCCTCCGGCGGAGGTGGAGCTGATGTTGACGATGGCGCCGCCGCCCTGCGCTTTCATTTGAGCCGCGGCGATCTGGCTGCAGAAGAAGACGGCCTTGAGGTTGGTGTCCAGGATCCAATCCCAGTCTTCGTCGGTCGTGGTGAGGGAGTCAGCGGCACGGTTGCGGCCCGCGTTGTTGACCAGGACATCGAGACGCCCCCACCGATCGACTGCCGCCTGGACCGCTGCCTCGATCTCCGCTCTGGAGGTGACATCGACACGAGCCGGGAGCAAACGCTCATCCGATCGGGCCGTAGCGCGCTCCTGCAAGACTTCGAGCCCCCGCCGGCTGACCTCCGCGGCGACGACCCCATACCCGTCGCGAAGCAGGCGCTCGGTAATCGCCCAGCCAATGCCGCGTCCAGATCCGGTGACAAGTGCAGTGCGCATGGGAAG
>Ga0114993_10004740_pt1 | contig 13387 bp, 9 predicted proteins | sample ArcticOcean_MG_C_FD_87042 | JGI IMG/M metagenome (GOLD analysis project Ga0114993, IMG submission 87042) | Marine microbial communities from western Arctic Ocean - ArcticOcean_MG_CB2_150 | ecosystem: Environmental > Aquatic > Marine > Oceanic | place: Arctic Ocean: Canada Basin | collected...
ATGGATTGTCTTATTCGTTATCACCGCATGTGTGGTAAAAATACCTTGTGGCAAGTAGGAACTGATCATGCTGGAATTGCAACTGAAATGGTTGTTGAGCGTCGCCTTAATGCTAAAGGAAAATCAAAAGAGAGTATTGGTAGAGAAGCTTTTGAAGAAGAGGTGTGGGATTGGAAAAAATACTCTGGCAATAAAATCACATCCCAATTAAGACGTTTGGGCTCTAGCTTAGACTGGAGCTCGGAAAGATTTACTCTCGATGATGGCTATCAGCATGCTGTTCAAAGTGCATTTATTCAGTTATTTGAAGATGGCTTGATCTATCAGGGAAAGAGACTGGTGAACTGGGATCCTGTACTCGAAACCTCTTTGTCTGACTTGGAAGTGGTTAATAAAGATCTAACAATAAAAATTTGGGAAATTAAATATCAATTAGAGGATTCTGATCAATTTGTCACGGTGGCAACCACAAGACCAGAGACTCTTTTGGGTGACATGGCTCTTGCCGTAAATCCTGGTGATGAAAGATTTTCCCACCTCATTGGCAGGAATGCTGAAATACCCTTATGCAATCGCCTGATTCCAATAGTTGGTGACGACTATGTAGATCCAGAATTTGGAACAGGGGTTGTAAAAATAACTCCCGGTCATGATTTTAATGACTATGAATTGGGCAAAAGGCATGGTTTGCATCTTGTTGATGAAACTCAATGCGGAATAGGAACAGAAAAAGAATTTGATCCAATTTCCATCCTAAGTAAAGCTGTAAAAATTATTGGCATTGCACCAGAAAAATTTCATGGCATGGATCGTTTTGATGCCCGAGCAGAACTACTAAATGACCTTAAAGAAAACGATTGTCTTATCAAAGAGTCTGAATATGAAAGCACCCTGCCTTATGGGGATCGATCAGATCAAATTCTTGAGCCACTCCTAACAGATCAATGGTATGTAGATGCCAAGACTTTGGCTAAACCAGCTATTGAAGCTGTTAAAACAAAGGAAATAACTTTTGTTCCGGCAAACTGGGAAAAGACTTACTTTCAGTGGATGGACAATATTCAAGACTGGTGTGTTAGTAGGCAGCTATGGTGGGGTCACAGAATTCCAATTTGGTATGATGAAAACGGTCAAGCCTTTGCTGGGCACTCAGAAGATGACGTTAGAGCAAAAAATACTCTCACAGGCCCTCTCACTCAAGAAGAAGATGTATTGGATACATGGTTTTCCTCCAGCTTGTGGACTTTTGCGACTCTGGGCTGGCCAGAAAAAAATTCTAAGCTAGAGCTTTTTCATCCAACTACTGCCTTAGTTACAGGATTTGATATTATTTTTTTCTGGGTTGCCAGAATGATCATGATGACTAAATATTTCATGAAAGAAGTTCCCTTTAAAGAGGTCTATATAACAGGCTTAATTAAAGATGAGAATGGTCAAAAGATGTCCAAATCTAAAGGCAATATTCTAGACCCAATTGATTTGATTGATGGTGTGTCTTTAGAGGAATTGCTAGAAAAAAGAACAGAAGGAATGATGCAGCCTCAGTTAAAAGAAAAAATTATTAAACAAACAAAGAAGCAGTTTCCGGATGGAATAGATAGCTATGGAACGGATGCTCTGAGATATACATACTATTCACTAGCTTCTCCTGGTCGAGATATTAATTTTGATATAGGAAGAATTAAAGGCTACAGAAATTTTTGCAATAAGATTTGGAATGCATTTCGATTTATAGAAATGCAAGCTGTAAATCATGAATATCAGCCCACCACACCCAAAGCAGATGATTTCTCAGATTGGATGTCGCAAAAAATTAATCAGACCTCCATTAATTGTAAAACTCACATAGAAACATATCGCTTTGATTTGGCTGCCGCTGAAATATATGAACTGGTCTGGTCAAATTTCTGTGATTGGTACATAGAGCTAAACAAAGTTGCCATTCAAGCCTCTAATAACAATAATGAAACCAATAACTTAATCAGTAATTTAATTGTAAACTTTGATAGTATTTTGAGACTGCTTCATCCTTTTATGCCTTTTATAACAGAAGATCTCTCTTCTAAATTAGCGATATTAGAGGGAAAAGATAAATCAGAGTTTTTAGTTAAGAGCGGTTTTACTCAACATCAACCTTCAAACAATAATACTGCTGAGCACATCGAGGAAATAATTAATATTATCTCTGCGATAAGAGTTATCAGGGCTGAGAATACACCTATTAAAAATGAAACCTTGCATCTTATTCTCTCAGCAGACATGAATTCAGAATTACAATCCATGGTTACCGAAAAAGAAAGCATCATAGCTAGTATTGCTAAGCTTGATGGTGTTGAGTTCACCAACGAGATACCTGATGAAGCAATTGAAAAGGCAATGATTGGTTATAAAATTATCATTCCATTAGAGGGACTGATCGATCCAGAGCTGGAGCTTAGCCGCCTTACAAAAGAACTCAGCAAAGTTGAAAATGATATAAAAATTATCAACTCAAAATTATCAAATGAGCAATTTGTTGCTAAAGCACCCGAAGCGGTAATTATTAAAGAGAAAGAAAAGTTGGCTAGCGCAGTTGAAAAAAAATTAATGGTAGAAAGTAGCTTATTAAAGCTTAATTCTTAAATACCAAGCTCAGACTTAAATTTTAGAATTTCTGCTGCTTATCTAAAAACTCTAATATGGTATTACCAACGACGGAGGGATTGGCATAAGCTATATCATGCTTTCCTTCGTTGATTATTTTTAACTCTGAATGAGGAATGCTTTGCATGAGTTCAGAACTTCCCGCAAAAGGAACAACTCCATCATCTGTTCCCCAAATAGTTATTGTGGGTATTTTCAGATCTCCAACCTTATCAAACATTCTTTTTGCATTAAAAAAATTAAAATTTCTAACAGTGGACAATAAAGCTTCTATCAGTCCTTTGTATTTCATTTGTACGCTGTATTTTTTCACAAACTTTGATTCTGACAATCCCACGGAATCATCTGAACTTGTAGCCTCATTCCTAACTTCTCTAAAATAAAGCCATTTCCCAAATACTTGCCAAAACCAGTCTCCAACCACTGGCATAACGGCAATCCTGCTTACTGAATCCTCTTTCATGAAACCAGCAGGAGCAATGAAAGAGATGCTCTTCACTGAATCAGGATATTGCTGAGTAAAATAACCCACAACCGGTCCACCCATTGAGTACCCAACAAGGTGAACTGACTGAGAAATATTTTGATAATCTAGTAAGCCCTTTAAAGATTCAACATATAGATCTTGATCATAGACCACGGAGGGACGCTCAGAAAAACCTCTGCCAAAATGATCGTAAACTAATACTTTGTATCCAGCATCTACAAGGAATTCTTTCATGCCATCCCACACAAAATGAGGAGTTGAGAACCCATGAACTAAAACGACGATTTCATTATTTGAAATCTCAGGTTCGTACCATCGATAATAAAGATTACCCTGAACTAATGGTGCCCAGCCACCAACCTCAGGTATGTCAGTTTCTGAGATTGTTTTTAAACTACTCGTTTTTATAAAATAAGGTAGCCAAAGCAAAATAAAAACTACAACCAAACCAATTAGAAACTTATTCATAGTAAAGCCTCAGAAGCATTAAATGCTTTGATAACAACCATTCTTGTATCAGCAGGATCTATCACTGCATCTATTTCTAAAAATGAGGCTGCCTCTACAGCTTGACCAACTTCATACATTTTTGAGACAAGCTTATCGAATAATTCTTTGCGCTTATCCTCATCTTTAATCTCCTCTAGCTCCTTTTTATACCCTAACTTTACTGCGCCCTCTATTCCCATAGCTCCAAATTCACCCGTAGGCCAAGCTGCTGTATAAACTGGATTATGAAGACTACCTCCCACCAATGCTTGAGCACCAAGCCCGTATCCTTTTCTTAGAAAAATTGCCACCAAAGGCACCGATAGATTTGCTCCTTGCTTTAAGAGGGAGGACATTCTTCTGACAGCCCCGCCTTGCTCACTTGCTGGACCAACCATAAATCCAGGAGTGTCTGCCAAAACTAAAATTGGTAACTGATGGTCATTGCAGATAGAGATAAACTCTCCAGCTTTTTCAGCAGATTCTGAATCTATTGCACCGCCAAGTTGCTTGCAATCACTTGCTAAAAGAGCAAAGGGTTTGCCTTCAATTCTTATAAAACCAGTCACAATGCTCTTGCCATACTGGTTTCTAAGTTCCAAAAAAGTATCAGCATCAGCAATAGTGCCAATAATGTCTCTGACTTCATAAGTATAGCGCCTGTCATCTGGCATCATTTCTTGCAACTGACCTTGATCTGAAAATGTAAATTCTTCAATAGGTCCCTGAAAGTATGCAAGCAATTGTTTCGCAATGATCGTGGCCTCTTCTTCATTTTCTGCGACATAATCAACAACACCATTTTTCTGTTGAACCTCTATAGGGCCGATTTCCTTTGGTTTAAAAGTGCCCAATCCACCTCCCTCAATCATTGCTGGACCAGCCATCCCAATCCATGAATCTTTGGTTGCTATTTTAAAGTCAGCGCATCCAAATAAAACTGCATTCCCTGCAAAACAATAACCATTGTTAACTGCGATTTTTAAACATATGCCTGTTAATTGAGCCCAAGAAGAAAATGATGGGATATGTAAGCCAGCAATTTGAGTTAAGACATCTGTGTCTCCGGGTCTTCCTCCTCCTCCCTCAGTAAAAATAATGACGGGGAGATAAAATTTCTTAGCTTGCTCACAAATACGATCAAGCTTTGCATGATGAAAGAACCCTTGAGTGCCAGCCAAGACAGAGTAATCATAGACAATTGCCACAGCCTTAGCATCGTCCTCACCAACCAGCGCAGAATTAATAGAGCAAAAACCTGTAATAATACCGTCAGCATTTGTTTTATCTTGAAGCTCTTCATAATCCCGCCGGCTTCTTTGAGCTGCTACTGCAAATTGACCAAACTCTAAAAAGGTATCCTCATCAATTAAATAATTTAGATTCTCTCTGGCAGTTCTATATTGCTTGGAATGTCTTTTTTCAGTTGATGAAGCTCTAAATTCATCAGAGCTCTTTGCAACTCTGCTAATAAATTTTTCAAACTCAGGTCGGTTTTTAATAGTCATGGTCTCTATGCTACTAAAAAAATATCAATTCGGGTAAAACTAACTTGCTGTATGTTTTTTGAATGTGTCTCCTGTCAGTTTTAACACCCTAGCTCTAGATAAAATTCTTGGTAAAAATGCAAACTTTGAATTGCCTTTACCGGGAACAATGTAATGCTTATTTAGTAAAAAAGCATCGAGGGTTTCTTGAGAGACTTTTTCACATGTGTCGCCAACCTGACCAGAGCCTTTAAGCTTACTAATCCTTTGTTGTAATTGCTCAGAAGATTTTTCTGAGGCTACGTTTCTAAAATTTGAATCTGTGGCTCCCGGACAAGAAGCCATCACTCGAATATTGCTATTTGCATATTCGTATCTCAATGCCTCAGAAAACATTAAAACATAGGCTTTTGTAGACGAATAAACGCTGGCATATGGAACAGGCAAGAATGAAGCAGAAGAACCAATATTGATGACTCCTCCACCCCCTTTAGTGACCATTGCAGGCATAAATAAATGACACAGATCAGTGAGGGAAGTAATATTTAATTGGATCATGGCGGCGTAATCATCTCGGTTAAACTCTCCAAATTGACCCCACCTTCCATAGCCAGCATTATTTACCAATAAATCTACATGAAGATTTGCCGATGTAATTTGTTGATGTAGTGTCTCAGCTGAGCCTACTTGAGCTAAGTCGCAAATATAAACATGAGCTTTACCACCGTTTGCATTAATCTTATTAGCAAGTGACTCCAATGGAGCTTGCGATCGAGCGGTGAGAATTACTTCCGCCCCTTGCTTTGCAAAGTCATGAGCCATTGCCTCGCCAATTCCACTAGATGCTCCTGTTACTAACACGGTTTTATTTTTAAATGTATCCATTTTTAACTCTCCTTAATGCAGTTTTCAATCTGTTGAATTTCAACCTGAGATAGAGTGCCTCGTTCTTCTGCCTCAATGCACTCAATCAACTCTTTTCTATTTTTAACACCCAAAATAACTGATGAAACATCTCGCATACTTAACGCATAACGATGCGCCAAACTGGCTGGAGATTCATTCCAGTCGCTTGCCAAGTCTCTAAAGGGCTGGGCTTTTCTAAAGTCCTCAAAATCACTTTGATCAAATCCTGAGCTGTGAGGCAGTCTATCCATTGCAGAAGTCAAGGCTCCTGCTTGCACAGCTCTGATAGCTAAGATGGGAATCTTATGATGCTGGCATGCAGAAAGTACTGAGTGTGGATTAAAATTCTCTGATACATAACCGATTGCACCAGCTGAATTCAAAGGGTTAACAACACACTGAACAGCACTTGGAGGTTTGGAGTGATCTAAAGCTTTTAAAATTGCTTCTTCTTGGCCAAGCCCTCCAATACCCCAATGATCTATCTTGCCTTCTTTTTGTAAACGTTCGAATGCAGGAATCGCTGAATTAAAAAAGCAACTGAGTGTTGTGGTACTTTTTTGTCTTAATTCATCAAATTTAAAAAGTTTGAAGTTATCTTCAATAAGTTGAGAGTGGAGTAAAAATAGATTTACTTTTTCCAGACCTAGGTTATCTAAGCTTTCAGTAAGTGAGGTATTTAATTTATCGTAGACCTCGCTGTCGGGCAGTGTTCCTAATTGACATTTGGTGGTAAAAAAAAGATCGTCTGTATTTTTACCATGCAAGGATTCTCCAACCACTCTTTCAGCTTCTCCTCTTCCGTACATAGGAGCTACATCAAAGTGATTAATGCCATGATCTAAAGCAGTATGTACAGTTTGAATAGCCTCTTCTTTAGTTGTTTCTCCCCAAACTTGACCAATACCACCTCCCCCTAGAGTGAGCGCACTGACTTGAGTAAAAGGTCTGAAGTCTCGAATATTCATGTCTAGATTTTCATTTCAATTTTTGCTTCTACCATTTTTAAATACTTTTTTTGCGTTTTTATCTCCAGCAATATTTTTTCTCTGTGGCTCTCAAGCATTGCATTTCTTTCCTCAAACTTTTTCTTGCCCTGCGCATATAAGCTTCCATATTCTTTAATTTGCTTCAAAGACATTCCAGTGCCTTTTAAACATTTGATAAATCCAATTCTCTGTATGTCATCTTCGTGATAGTTTCTCCTGCCTGCAGAGTCTTTTTTAACCCCAGGGAGTAAACCCTCTTTTTCATAGTAGCGAAGTGTGTATGGGGTCAAGTGTACTTCCGCAGAAGCTTGTGAAATTGTATACAAGCTCATATTACGTGCTCCTCTTGATCCAAAACATTTGCAAGACTAATACAACAATATAGATTGAGAAAAAGGCGCCATAAAAACCCATCAAAAGAGGATCGTTGAAAGTGGTAATCACAGGATCGTCTACTGGCAAACGTCGCAAACCATCAGTGATTGCTGGAATAGAATGAAAAAGGAAAAGAGATGTATAGCAGATTGCTTGAAAGTAAGGTGCTAACCACCCAAATAAGAGTCCTTGCTCATTAATCCTACCAACTATTAAAGCTAACAATGTTAAAACAGCTAATATATGTCCCACACCAAAACCACCTTGTTTATATAAAGTTAAAGCGGTCAATGCTGCAATTAATGTGCAAATTAAAAATATTTTTGCAGAAGTATTTTGCGAACTAATAACTTTGTATCTGATTAAAGAATATAAACCACTTAACAAAGCAATAATTCCCATGACGGTATGAAACCATCCATAAAGTGACATCTCTGGCATTTTTTTCTCCCAAAATAAATTACTGAGTTAGTCTAACAGTTATAGCTAACTCTAAGTCAAGGTCTAAACTAATGACGCCTTAGTAAGAAATCAGATGGATCTTTTTGTAATGGAGTGTATGGCCTCATAACTAGGTTTTAATTGACCATACATTTTTTTGTAGACCTTATGATATAGGTCGCTATATATGTCTTTATTGGCATCTATAGGTTCAAAGCTATCACCACTATGAGTCATTTTATCAACCGCAGTAGAAAAGTCTGGATATAGACCAATGCCAACAGCGCTGGCTATGGCAGCACCAAGAGAAGATGTCTCAAAAGTATGTGGACGCAACACTGTCATACCAAAAATATCAGCAGTAATTTGCATTATCTGATCGCTTTGAGATCCTCCGCCAGATACTACCAATCGAGAGATAGATTTCCCACTTTTTTTCTCTAAGAGCTCTTTACCCTCTCTTAAGGCGTAGGTCAGTCCCTCAATCATTGCGCGATAAAGATGCGCTCTTGTATGATCTTCATTAAAACCAATAACAGCGCCTCGGGTTTCTGGTCCATCACCATTGGAAGGTGACCAATAAGGTTGGAGCATTAATCCTTCACAGCCAGCAGGAACTTTAGCAAGCAATTCATCAAATAAAGACTCCGGTGATAAGTCTTGGTTGGCTGCAGATTGCTCTTCTTGAAGCCCAAACTCCTTTTTAAACCAACTCACCATCCAGTATCCCCGTTGCACCATCATCTCAATATTAAATGTATTGGGTATTACGCCAGGATACGCTGGATAAAAAGGTATAGCCTCAAGGTATTTATCAGAAGTGATATTTAGAGTGGCTAAACTACCATAACTCAAACTACCTGTTTCATTATCAATACAACCAGTTCCCAAGACCTCACAGGCTTTATCTGAACCACTGGCAATTAATGGCAATCCTTCGGGTATGCCTGTTGCATCGGCAGCAGCTGCAGTGATTTCTCCTAGCACTGACCCCGCTGGTAATACCTTCGGCAACATTTCAGGTCGAATTGGCATAGCTCGCCACTTCCAATCTTTTTCATCGGCCCATTGTTGAGTCTTATATTCAAACGGCACAAATCCGACAGTACTGGCAATAGCATCATTGTATTGACCGGTGAGCTTGTAATTATGATAGCCAGATAGAAGTAAAAATTTATGAACTTGCTGCCAGATGTCAGGCTCATTTTGTTCAATCCAATTAGCTTCAGCTTGGCTATGCATCAAATCTACCAATGGCTTTGCTCTGATCAGACTCATCAGCGCCGACTCTAGCTTTCCAAGTTTAGGCTTAGTTTCTACTTGTCTCTGATCTAGCCAACTAATTGCGGGTCGCAGGGGTTGATTATCTTTACCCATCGGAACTACTGTAGCCCTTTGTGTGGTTACTGAAACTGCAACAATTGATTCCTTAGGTATCGGCAGCTTTGACCAAAGTTCTTGGCAGGCCTGACAGAGTGAATCCCAAAAATAGTCGGCGTGTTGCTCTGCCCATCCTTTCTGATTAGAGAAATAGGGCTCAATATCAATTTTACTTTTTGCGATGAGTTGACCCTGTCCATCAAAAACAATGGCACGGACACTTTGCGTGCCATTATCAATGCTTAAAAAGTACTGTTCTTTCATCGCTGCCTCATCTTAAGAGTTGCTAGGAAGACTGTAATGGTTTTTCCAGATTTTTTCATATCGATTAACTTCTTTTTGCCAACGCTCATCATCCCAGCTCCCATTACTTAAGAAAATATCTTTTAATGCAGGATAGAGATTAATGCCCCCGTTAGGCAGACACATACCTAAACGAGTTCTTCTTAGCAAAAGATCATCGAGATGTTCCACTGCCTCATGCTGAACTGCCCATCTGCATTCCGCTAGAGAAAATTCAGTATCGCCAAGATTCTGTTGGTCCTCTAGTGAGCTGTCATTTGCCAGGTTAAACGCTTTCTCTCCATATCGACCTAATAAACGTTGACCCCAACTATGATTTTCTGGTGACAAGGACTGGGCACTAATTTTTGGAGTTGAGAACACTCGATCATCAACAAATTCTTTGGCTGTAGGCAAATTATCTTTGGCTGCAGCCAGTGCATCTAATGCAATCAATCTAAAGGTGGTTAGTTTTCCACCGCTGACGGTAATTAATCCGTTATCAGACCAAACGGCGTGATCACGACGTTCTTTGGAGGGGTCTTTATTTTTTTCTGCGCCAATGACAGGACGGACGCCAGCCCAGGTCGATAAGACATCGCTGTGCTTGAGTTCGTTATCAGGAAATTGGCTGTTAAAAGCTTTTAAAAGGTAGTCTACCTCTTGCTCGGAAATGCTAGCCTCTAAATCTAAATCGTCATCATGATCCAAATCTGTGGTGCCAATAACAGTTGTTCCCTCCCAAGGGTAAACGAATACACCACGTCTATCATCGACATGTAAAAAAGTCATTACGTCAGTTACAGGATATAAAGATTTAGAAATAACAACATGACTACCGCGCAAGGGTCTGATTCGCTTCTCACTATTTACAACGTTTCTAAGTCGATCTGCCCATGCGCCAGTAGCATTGATAACAACCGGGGCAGTTAAGTTAATAGAGGAAGAATTAACGCTGTCCTCAATAGTCACGCCAGAAACTTTCCCATCAGTGAGCAAGAGATCTTCCACTTTTGTGTAATTGAGTGCGTATCCACCATCATCAATACTGTCTTGTAATACACGAAGGACTAATCGGGAGTCATCCACCATAGCATCGGTATAGCAGCTAGCACCTTGAAGTTTATGCTCATCTAGACCCTTGAAACGCTGTAATAATTCCTTGTTATTACAGTATCTGTTATCTTGAGCGCCAGCAAAAAAATCATAAATAGTTAGTATGACCTTCATGGCTATTCGGCCAGGAAATTTGCCCTTTCTAAAGGTGAAGTAAAAAGATATAGGGTCCACTAATCCAGGAGCCTCATTTAATAGTCGCTGTCTCTCCTGAACTGATTCCTTGGTGAGTTTAAGATCACCTGCAGCAAGATAACGAAGGCCTCCATGCACCATCTTAGATGATCGACTTGAGGTGCCCCATGAGAAATCTTGTTGCTCAAGTAGCAGCGCTCGATAACCGCGTCGCCGAGCTTCACGAAGTACACCAGCCCCGGTAATGCCGCCACCAATGATAATAATATCCCAATCTAGATTCTGCCCATTGCGCATTTCAGATAGAAGTTGATCGCGATTAGTAAATCCTTTCATAGTAAATTAGTGCTAATTATCAGGGAGTAATTTTCCTGGATTCATTTGGCCATTAGGATCAAATTGCTCACATAAGCTTTTTATTGCAGCAATACCAAGCTCCCCTTTTTCGGCGGTTAAATAGTTCTTATGATCGCTTCCAACACCATGCTGATGGCTGATGGTGCCCCCATGAGCAACAATCTGCTCGGCACCAGCTTTTTTTAGCTTAAGCCATCGATTCATACCCTGCTCATAGCTTTCACCTATGCGAAACAAATAGGTAGTGTAAATGCTCGATCCCTGGCCATAGACATGAGATAGATGCGTGTAAGCATGAACTTGCTCACCCTCATCATCCAAAGCTGTGCGAATCGCTTGTTCTATATTTTCTGCTGCTTGAGAAACTTTTGACCAATCAACTGCTGTCTCCATGGTGTCGACAACATAACCCTCGGCGCCTAAAGGGTCGCGAAGATATGGGGCACGGAATCGACCATGAGCCCAGTTCTCTCCGAGGTCAGACTCATCTGCAACACCGCCAAGACCAGAACAATGATCGAGTGCTAATTGATAGGCAGCATCGCAATGACGAGCTGAGCCAGTGACTCCAAATGTCATCATGACTTTGCCTTCGCCAACACCTTTTTCAGATAATGATTCCTCTAGCGCAACAACTCCACTGCTATCGCTGCCCGCGCCCATGTATAAAAGACTCGTTGTCTCAAGCGGGTTACTTAAACGCACCATAGACAGAGCAACTCGCTGCTGAATAAGTTCCCTTGCTGCACTCATGCCAATTTCCCAAGAAGGGAAAAAAACCACTTGGAATTTTTCTTTTTCAGATAGAGGAGTTATTCGTATAGTTACTTCAGTGATGATGCCCAAACGACCTTCAGAGCCAAGAATCATCTCTCGAACATCAGGACCTGCAGAGGATGCAGGAATAGTTGGAATTATCATGGTGCCATTAAGAGTTTCAATCCTACCCCCAGCAAACATATTCTCAATTCGCCCATAGTGAAGGGATTGCTGGCCACTTGATCGACTTGCCACCCAGCCACCAAGCGTAGAAAGCTCCCAAGATTGCGGGAAGTGCCCTAATGTGTAGCCATGTTTTTTAAGCTCTTCTTCAACAATAGGCCCTGGGGCACCAGCGCCGAAGGTAGCTAATTGACTTTCAGTATCAATACTCATCATGGAATTCATTTTTCCCATATCAATAGTCAATATCGGCTTATCAGTATTCTCAGGATTGATATGACCCACCACTGATGTTCCGCCACCATAAGGAATTACTACCAAATTATTTTCTTTAGCATGAACTAAAAGTTCTCTTACCTGCTCTGATGATTCTGGAAATGCAACGCCATCTGGAAATGTATCAACATTGCCACTATGCATTTCTAACCAATCAGGCAAACTCTGGCCACGAGAATGACGAACTCGTGTTTCAGGATCAGTAATTATCAATGGATGATTTTCAAGACGAGTGTTTGGCACTTTAGAGATAACATCATTTAGGGTTGCCTGAGGAAGCGCGGTCCCTGTTCCAACAAGAGCCTCCAACAACATACTCAGACCAGAGCTAAGTTCCATTGTTAGGTCGCTATCTTCATTCCCCCAACCATTCCATAAACGCATTAATTTCACCTAATTATGATTTTGTACAATAAGCGTGACACTGCTGCACTTTTCGATACAAGTATAGCCTTTTTCATGATGAACATTTAAAGTTAGATCAGGATTTATGTAGAAAATAGCCCGAATTATTTGCGGAGCAATCCCTGCTCCTTTGCCCATTCATGCGTTGATTTCATACCCTCTTCAAATGAAATTTCGGGCTTCCATCCAAGAATACGTTCAGCTTTTTTGATAGAAAACCAACTCTTGGTTGAAAGCTGCATAATAGTGGATGGCGAGGCTTCATTAAGGTTGCCCATAAGATCGGCCACTTTTGATGCTATCCCAGATACCCTAAGTGCAAATTTCGTAGATACCAGCATGGGACCTTTTTTTCCTAGCCATTGGTAATGAGGTGCAAAGTATTCCTTGGTAGCCATATAACCTTCGCAAGATATATTAAATATCTCACCTGCAGCATCTGGGTGACTTGCTGCCATTACAATGCCGCGCACTAAGTCATCTATGTAAATGGGTCTAAAAAAGCCTTCCCCTTTTGCTGGAAGCATAAACTGATTTTTAGCAATGGCCTCTAGTGGGGCAATAATCCAAGGGCGACTGCCTGGACCATAAGCATCGCCAGGTCGAAGAATCACTACCTCTATATCGTCATTTGCCTGGGCGCCCAATACAACATGTTCTGAAGCAAGTTTTGTAAG
>Ga0114993_10004748_pt1 | contig 13372 bp, 10 predicted proteins | sample ArcticOcean_MG_C_FD_87042 | JGI IMG/M metagenome (GOLD analysis project Ga0114993, IMG submission 87042) | Marine microbial communities from western Arctic Ocean - ArcticOcean_MG_CB2_150 | ecosystem: Environmental > Aquatic > Marine > Oceanic | place: Arctic Ocean: Canada Basin | collected...
AAGCCATCCCCAAAATCCTTAAGTAGCTGCTTCTGTTCATCAGTAAGAGATCTAGGAGTAACAACGCGAATAGTCACCAAAAGATCTCCATAGCGGCTATTCCGCAAATGCTGTATACCTTTCCCTTTTGCACGAAGGATAGCTCCGCTTTGTGTGCCTGCTGGTATCTCCAACTCTATCGACCCATTAAGTACAGGCACTTCCATCGAATCTCCTAAAGCAGCTTGTGTAAAGTTAATCGGTAATTCATAAAGCAGGTCGTATCCATTTCGTTTGAAGAATTTATGCGATCCTATAGATAAGATGACATATAGGTCTCCCGCTGAACCTCCGCGCTCTCCAGCCTGACCTTCACCTGAAAGTCTAATTTGGGAGCCATGTTCAATACCTGGTGGTATAGCGACCTCGAGATTGCGAGTATGATATTGCTGTCCACTACCATGGCATATATCGCATGGATTTGTGATAACTTCCCCTTCGCCATGGCAAGTCGGACAACTTACAACCTGTACAAATTGACCGAAAAGGCTTTGCTGTGAACGACGTACCTGACCATTACCATGACATGTACCACATCTCTGCGGAGAGCTTCCTACTGCTGCACGAGACCCCTTACATTCAGTACATATCTCATTACGTTTAATGTTTAACGTTTTTTGAACACCCAGTGCCGCTGCTTCGAAAGAGATCGTTTGACTTATCTGAACATCAGCCCCTTTCCGAGGACCCGACTGTGCCTTAGAGCTAAATCCACCAAAAAAGGACTCGAAAATGTCCCCGAATCCCCCAGAGTTACCAAACCCTTCAAATCCCTGGTCAGAACCTCCATTACCAGTTAGCCCATCATGGCCAAAACGGTCATAAACAGTACGTTTTTCCGGATTATTTAAAACTTGGTAAGCTTCGTTGATTTCCTTAAATTTTTTCTCTGCATTTGCATCTTTATTGCGATCTGGGTGATATTCCAGTGCCTGACGACGAAAAGCTTTCTTTAACTCCTCCTCAGATGCATTGGACGGAACACCTAGAACCTCATAATAATCATGTTTATCTGGCATAGTATCAGTCGTTAGATATCATAGTTAGAAACACCATATTATACTTTGGAATAGTCATGCAGGCAATCTGGGTTACCTAAGAAGATAGAATAGCCAAGTATCATAGAGGAAAATCGATTAGCTAAAATTCTAGCTAGAGCCCATGGGTCTCTGATACTAGCTCGCTCATAATACCCGAAAGATAACGAACATGCGAGATCGCTGTAGCATATTCCATGCGAGTAGGGCCGACCACACCAAGCACACCCGATGCCTCTTCAGGTATTCCATACTGTGCAAATACAACACTGGATTGGTGAAGAAAGTTCGCTTTATTCTCTCCTCCTATAGCCACACGCACCATACCTTTCTCAGGAATTTCACTGAGAATCGAACGCAGAAGCAAACGGTCCTCAAAAAGTTCGGTTAATTCTCGAGGTTGAGAACCTTTAAGTTCATCATTATCACTAAAAATATGTCGAAGCCCACCCACGTATGGATCTGCCAATCCCAACTGGTCTTCGCTCTGGAAGATGAGCATAGCCTCATGCAGTACATCATTTTCAAAGGGAGAGAGAGAAACCTCCTTTTGAGCAACTTGATGACGGGTCAACCCACCAAAATTCTTATTAAGTTTATTAGAAACCTGAGTGAGTTCATCTTGAGTGGTAGGATTTTCCAAAAGTATGAATTGTTGTTTAAGACGAATACCCTTCATAACAATAACCATAAGTGCCAAGAAATCTTGCACATGAACTAATTGTAAATAATTCCATCGACTTTGTGACGCTATAGGAGGAGTGACAACAGCAATATTCTGTACCAATTGAGCCAAAATCTGAACCGCTACCCTCGTCCATCCGTCCATGTCAGTCTGAGTTTGGCGTAATTTATAACGCATCTCCTTCCGGAGTTCTTCTCTTGGTTCTACATAGTTATCCAAGTTTTCTACGTATAGGCGATAGGCTTTATCAGATGGTAGGCCACCTGCGGATGTATGAGGTCGGATAATATATCCTGATTTTTCCAGACTTGCAATTTCCCCACGAACTGTCGCCGAACTTACCGATACTGGAAGCTTATTAGCAATAAAATCAGAGGACACCGGAATTCCGCTTCGAATATATTCGACTACAAGTATCGTAAGAATTTCACATTGACGATTCGAAACGCTAGAATTCATAATGGGAGCATTCTAACATCACAACGGTCAACGTAGTAAGGCTATTTAAAATATAATTTCCAGCTTTTTTGAATGTTATTTGAATCGTCTCCGGTTCATGAATAAGATAGAGCTAGATACCAGAACTGCGGCAAACAAGAGTCCCGCAATGATAATCGATCTAAAATATGATGGACCTTTAGCCCTTCCATCTTTTACAACAGTTCCTTTAATTTCTTTTAAAGGAATTTCACTATCTAGAATCACCTGAATTTTACCTTGGAGAAAATGAATATCAAATGTGGTTTTAAAAATAGGGGAAGCCGATTGGGTAAAAACATCGACTTCGACAGCTACCATATCCGAAATATTGAAAGTAATTTTTCTATCATAGTAACTACTATCAGGTGGTTGAACTAATAGATTCCTATACAGACCATTAGGTTCGACCAGAACAGTTACTAGGTAATCACCAACTTGTGCTTGTAGCTCTGTCTCTGCTTCTACAAGTTGATCATTTATATATACATGGCCACCATACAATATCGGTGCAGGGGGAAACTCTGCAAAGGAAAAAGCTTTCACACTTCCACTACTAAAGCCACCCTGAAAAATAAGAGCAAGTACAAATCCGAATAACAACCATTTTGAAGTTTGCGGAAGTATACCCTTCACATAATCACCCTAATAGAAAAGGGGAGAGCCCTTTCGAGCCCTCCCCTTTTCACGATTCACTGTTTCTTCCTTACGGTACGAGTACTCCATCCGCTGTGATGTAGACCCAGTATCCGTTACCGACCTTAACTTTGTCAGCTGGAACCTGCTTTGGCAATACCTTCACCCAAGCATCACTGGAAGTATCAAACCAGTATGCAGTAATCCAGGATGTGCTACCGAAGTATGTATCGGAGCTTATCTCTGTACCAACTGCGGCACCTGAGACACTAGATACTGGCAACAGGTTCCATCCACTAACTACCGCTACAGATGGCGGAGTCGCTTGGAATGCCTGAGCAGGCACGTCAACCTTTAGCGGAGCCGAAGATGTTGTCTCAACCCAGTAAGCATGGGAGGAGTCGAAGGTTGTCAAAGTACCAGCAAGCGTACCATCGGCACCCTTGGTTGCAACCAACCACTTACCACCGTCATAGCTGAGAACCGATTTCACTTCAGTAGGCAACCCAACACTATTGATAGCCGAGTCGGCGGGTGCGCCAGGCAGAGATATCAAGTTATATCCAGGTACCAGAGTGATAGATATCTTCGGTCGTGCAGCAATCTTGAACGAGACAGACTGATCTGCCAGCTTGTTACCTGCTGCGTCCTCACCGGACAGCTTCAGCTTATACGTCGAACCAACGACTAGGCCAGAGGCAGCATAAATGTGCTGCTTGCTGTCTGAAGAGAACATGGAGGCAAGTACATCAGCACCAGTCACCGTACTCAATCCAAACTCTGCCTTAGTCAGAGTCACCTTGTTCACATCTGTGTAAGTCGCCTTCACGAATGGTGTGGCTGACGTAACATCAGCTGAACCACTTGGATCAAAGGTAACCGACGGTGCAGTAGTATCCTGCGTGAACGTTATAGCAGTTGTAACTGTCGGGTCCTTGCTACCCTTTGTTCCAGCATTACCAGGAACGGCGAGGTCACTACCCGTTACATATATGGACTTCTTGCCATCAGATCCAGAAATCTGCGAGAAGGAAGCTGTCCAAGAAGTCAATGTCTTGACTACAACGGACAAGGTCTTCTCCGCACTGGAGTCGCCAACGGCCTTCCAAATCTGAACAACTGGAACACCAGATATTGTCTCGTCTGACGTTATGGAAACCGTAGCAGTGTCCTTCGTGAGGGTCTTGTCAACGGTAACAGTGAACGTAGGAGCGATAGTATCTTTCGCCTTCTTTGATCCAACGTTCAAAGCGTTTCCTGCTTTGTCGCTAACAGCTCCAGCGGCGGCAAGTGCTACCGTTGGCGTTCCATTAGCGGTAATGGCAGTAGCTACGGTCAAGAAAATGCTGCCAGGCTTTTTCGTGTAAACATCTGCATTCGTAGGAGAAATAGAGTCTACAGTGAAGTCAGCAGCCGTTACTGAAGTAGCATCCAAATTTTCATTGAATATTATTTCAATAGACGTAGCCTTGTTGCTTTTCGTCGTGTTCGTTACGGAATCCCAGTAATTACCGGTATTCGCAGAAGTTATCGACGGAGGTGTCTTGTCAATTCTTACGACATGAACCTGACTGCCAGTAGTGTCACCATCCGAGTCACTTAAGGAAGTGTTGCCAGCCATGTCAGTAACTTCGACTTGCCAGTCGATATCACCTTCAGGAAGGACGGTAGTAGTGTACTTCCATGTAACTTGAACATCACCATCAGAACCAACCACGGTAGGTGTGAACTTCTCATCGGCATCGATTGTACTGGAATTATCCGTGTCAATACCGATAACGACCGTACTCACATCAAGCCCAGCACCGGAGTCAGTAATCGTACCAGTGAACTCTGGCTGAGTCGCCTGTGTGGCAAACGCAGTAATCGGAGCCAGGTTCGTGGAAACTGGCGTTGACGTCTCTATTTGAGAAGCTGCACTAACCTTAACTGAGGTGCCAGATGAAGGCGTAGTGTCAGTGTACTGAGCATTAAGACCGTTCAGGTTAAGTGCATGCAGGTAACCAGTTACATCAGTTGCTGAACTTATCAGCGTTACCGTAGCATCAAACTTACCAGTAGACACACCAGTCTCTGTAGCTGTCAGTGAAAGTGCACCGGACTCACCAGTCTGGGTGCTCCACACCTTAACAATTAATGTGTCTTTCTTACCTTGGTCGAAGCAAACAGTACGGGTTTGTTCTGTGCCAATGCTACCTGAGAACGACTGGACTATCAGGCTCGCCGCCGCGGCATTAGCCACGGTTACAGTCAGGTCCTCGTCCGTATCAGTCTTCGTAGCACAGGTGGTCTTTGTATTGTCCAGCAAGTACGGCGTTCCAACGATCTCATCACCGCTGGGCATTGTCACCGTAACAGCTCCAGTACTCAACGCCGCTGCCAGCGTCAGTGCAACAGTAGTACTGGAAGCAGCTGTAATGTTCGCATCAGCGTCAGTTACGCTGACCTTAACAGCTGATCCACTGCCAAGTGCACCTGTTGTGTACCAGGCCTTATCGAATACTACCGAACCGGTCGAAGCACCAGAAGGTGCTGCTAACGCAGTTACGGCACCTAGGAGTCCTAGGAGTAGTGTACCGACCACAAAAAGAGTGAGACTATTGATTCGTTTATTCACGGCTTTGCCCCCTTGTACAGATAATCATCGTGATTAGATTCCGTTTGTTGATTTTGTTGATTTTGAGTTTGAAACGACAAAACTGAAACATACCATCTCTGGCGCCCCCAGAACGCCGGGACTGATCCTACTAAATTCATCTATCTCCTTGTCTCTATCAAACCCTAGACCTTTGTACACAATAACCGACGAGTTGTCAAGTACCAAATGCCTTTTCTTTCACATTAAAGGCAGTCTGGGCGAGCAACCAATCGTGTAATAAATTCCCCGTGCCTCTTACACAACCCAACTTGCTGTGACAAGCAAGCCAGAAGAGAATCTGTCGCCAGACTGTAGAACAAAAGCATCGTATTGTCAATACTTATATGGCAGATTGGTTCTGCGATTTAAGGACAAATGAACCACTTGAGCAGTTTTTGGGCTTTTCTAAATACGGATACACATGCATGCACTATGAATCAGAGACATGTTAAATCTCTTTAGTAAGAGTCGAAAGAAACTCAACATTATCCTTCGTTTTGGATAAACGATCTAACAGTTTTTCAGTAGCATCGTTATAATGCAAACCATCACTGGTTATCATAGAGACCATGCGCCGCAACAAAACCACCTGGCGCATAGTCTCCTTATCTAATAGTAAGTCTTCTCTCCGTGTACCACTCCTTTGGATATCTATGGCCGGGAAAACCCTACGCTCTGCAAGTTTGCGGTCTAGATGAAGCTCCCAGTTCCCTGTACCCTTAAACTCCTCATAGATAACTTCATCCATCCTACTACCAGTATCTACGAGACAAGTCGCAATAATCGTGATACTCCCCCCGCCTTCTGTGTTGCGGGCTGTTCCAAAAAACTTCTTTGGAGGATACAAGGCAACGGGATCAACTCCTCCAGAAAGCGTCCGTCCACTCGAAGGCACAGCTAAATTATATGCTCTTGTAAGCCGCGTAACACTATCCACAAGGAGAACCACATCGGTTCCGCTTTCTGCTAAACGCTTGGACCGTTCTAATGCCAACTCAGCTATTCTGCAATGATCCTCAACCGGCTCATCAAATGTGGAGCTGAATACCTCTCCAGCAACAGAACGAGTAACATCAGTAACTTCTTCAGGTCGCTCACCCACAAGTGCCACCATAAGATGTATATCTTTATGATTAGCTGTCACGCCGTTCGCAATTTCCTTCAAAAGCATCGTCTTCCCAGCCTTTGGAGGTGAAACGATAAGTCCACGTTGACCTCGGCCGATGGGTGCAAGAACATCAATAAGCCTTGTTGAAAGTTTCTGAGAAGTTGTCTCCATTTTAATAATCTTGTCTGGGAAAACAGGAGTGAGATCTTCAAACGCACGTCGAGTTCGCGCTACGTCTGGTTCTACTCCATTCACCTCTTGTACTCTTATAAGGCCAAAATACCGCTCTGAGTCCTTTGGAGGCCTAACTTGTCCAGATATCATATCTCCAGTACGTAGTCCGAATCTCCTGATCTGAGACTGAGAAATGTACACGTTCTTACCATGCGCTCGTATAACACCTCTCTGCCTCAAAAATCCATATCCTTCATTCATAACATCGAGAATACCTTTTGCTATAAGTATTCCCTGCCCCTCTGTAAAAGCGAAAAGCAGTTTCTGAGCGAGTTCTTCTCTACCCATATCTGCCAAAGAACTTCCAAATTCAAAGCCGATTACACGGGCTAGCTCAATCAGTTCTTCTTTCGTTTTTACATCTATTTCTGATAATACTAATGTCTGTTCTGTAGTCAAATTTATCTCCAAATTTTTAGGGAATTTTGCCGAGGCCTTTAAGTACGCTGTCCCTAACCAACCGTTCTCCTGAAATTCAAAAGAAGGATAACTGAGCAGTTTTTGTGGGAATGACGGAAAAGATGCTTCTTAGAGAAGCGTACCACACAATAGTGAAGGGTTTTTCGTGTCTATAGAAACACTATCACATTATTATAACTTGTGTAAAGTAAAGTTCACTTTCCGACCTCAATTCTCATAGGATTCCGGTCTTCCTCACGAATAATCTTGCTAGCTTGTCCAACGAACTCACGGAATAGCGGATGTGGTCGATCCGGCCTCGATAAAAATTCGGGGTGAAACTGAACGCCAACCATGAAAGGATGGTCGCGAATTTCACTGATTTCAACAAGAAGACCGTCCGGGGAAATACCGCTGAGAACTAAACCTGCCTTCTCCAAGGCATCTCGGTATCCATTATTAAATTCATACCGATGACGATGACGCTCCAAAACAATCGGATCGTCATAAGCCTCAGCAGCCCAGCTCCCGGAAACCAGTCGACAAGGATAAAGGCCAAGACGCATGCTCCCACCCATATTTTCTACATCATATTGGTCAGGCATTAAATGGATCACCGGATCGGGAGTATTTAAATCAAATTCAGAAGAGTTGGCCTTTTCCATACCAATAAGGTGACGGGCATATTCCACAACCATAAGTTGCATACCCAAACACAGTCCGAAATAAGGTATTTTGTTCTCTCTTGCATACCGCGCTGCCTCAATCATTCCCTCAATTCCTCGGGAACCAAACCCCCCGGGTACAACAATCCCACCTGCAGATGCAAGTAATTCCTTTGGGCCATACCGTTCTATTTCCTCTGAGGGAATCCATAAAACTTCAATGTCCAGATTATGGTAGAGCCCAGCATGGCGCAATGCTTCTTTCACAGATATGTAAGCCTCAGGAAGATCTGCATACTTACCCACAACTGCAACTTCTATGTGCCGTTTAGGTTTTCGCATCTGATCAACCATCTCTTCCCAAGCACATAGATCCTGGCTACTCGCCGGGAGACCAAGGTTTTCCACCAACATATTGCCAAGTCCCGATTCTTCCAGGATTAATGGGACGGCATATATGTTATCGACTGTGGGCAGTGGTATGACTCCACCTTTTGGCACATCACAAAACAACATAATTTTCTCAGTAATTGACTGAGATACGGGGTGGTCACTCCGAGCAATAATGGCATCGGGCTGAATTCCAATTCGCCGAAGCTCCTGAACACTATGTTGTGTAGGCTTGGTTTTAAGTTCTCCTGTCGAGCCGATAAACGGCAGGAGAGTAACATGAATATAGAAAACGTTGTCTCTCCCAACCTCATTACGCATTTGCCGAATCGCTTCAAGAAATGGTAGTCCCTCAATATCCCCTACAGTTCCACCTACCTCCACCACCTGAACATCAGCGTCTGAATCCTGACCCAAATGCAGGATCCGCGATTTTATTTCATTAGTAACATGTGGCACAGATTGAATGGTTCCACCCAGGTAGTCTCCTCTACGCTCACGAGTGATTACTGAACTATAGATCTGCCCAGCAGTTATATTTGAAGAGGATAAAAGTTCAATATCTATAAACCGCTCGTAATGTCCTAGATCTAGATCAGTTTCACAACCATCCTTTGTAACAAAGACTTCCCCATGTTGGTAAGGGGACATGGTTCCTGGATCGACGTTGAGGTAAGGATCCAGTTTCTGTACAACAACGTTATATCCTCGGCTTTTCAGTATACGTCCTATAGAAGCAACGCTTATACCTTTACCTATAGAACTAACGACACCACCGGTAACAAATATGTACTTAGTCATACGGAAACATTAACCAAAAACATAAACAATGAAACTCCTAAGAAACGGCCCATAAACGAGGTGGAATCGGGAAGGCCAATACCGTAGGGCAACGAAAAGGACGCATTAGAAAACAATGTCCAGAAACACCTAGAAACAAACACGTCGACCAAATATAAAGACGCGACATAATCAATTTTAGAAATATCGGTTCCAACTGTCAAGTAGTAAGGAGGCAACCTCAGAAGGTTTTTATCCAATTTACGAGACTCGTAGAAACAATAAACCTGTTGGGTATTGACCTGATTTCGAGAAGGCTTATGGCCTTTCCTAAACTTTACAAGTACATACTTGCATGGTACATTTCAGACTCAAGGCCGAGAGTACCGCTACTATCGAAGTCCCTTCTGGTACCGTAAAGCTCAAAGTTGTGAAGGTCGCATAAGCTCTGCACGTGACCGTCCTGAACAGGCATTGGTTGCAGTTTAAGACGGTCCAGACAGGATATAGATGTCAGAACGTGGACAGCAACTCACCCAATCACGCCAGCAGAAGCTTAATCGGCTTCGGAAGCAACACATAGACCCGTATCCACCACGGTTTCAACGGACCCATACTAACCAGAGTGCTGTAGCATATTTTGAAAAAGGGCAGGCTACTCGTACTAGTAGCTTCCGAACTCGCAAACAATTCGCTCTGGCTGGTCGAATCACCGGAATTCGACCTCATGGCAAAGCTGCATTCATTGATCTTCGTGATAGCACACAAAAAATTCAGGTGCATCTGAAAAGAGACCTCCTGAAAGAAGACTACGATCTGATGGAGAACCTCGACCTCGGGGATATATTGGGTGTGCACGGCATCCTATTTAAAACTCGCACCGGACAGGTCACTATGGAGACACGTAACATCACTATCCTTGCGAAGGCAATGAAACCCCCTCCAGAAAAATGGCATGGATTACGAGATATTGAGATACGTTATCGCCAACGTTATTTAGATCTCATTGCGAATGAAGAAATTGCCCCTATTTTTCAAGCACGCAGCAAGATCATATCCCAAATACGCTCCTTTTTTGATGGAAGGGGTTTTGTAGAAGTCGAAACGCCGATTCTCGTACCTATACCTGCGGGAGCTATGGCACAGCCTTTCGTTACACACCACCACGCACTTAACAGAACCCTTTACCTAAGAATCGCAACTGAGTTGTACTTGAAACGGCTTATTGTAGGTGGAATGGATAAAGTGTACGAGATAGGACGTGTATTCCGAAACGAAGGAATTGATTTGGATCACAATCCTGAATTCACACTCTTGGAGAGTTACGAAGCATACGCAGACTACAATGATGTCATGCAAATGGTCGAGGAAATGATCGAAGGCTTAGCACGTTCTTTATTCGGAACCACTAAAATCCTGTACGGAGAAAACGAAATAGACTTTTCTGCTCCATGGAAGCGCATTTCACTTCGTGAAGAGATACATCGATACATGGGGATTGATATTGAATCCTATCAAGAAACAAAAGAACTCTATACGGAAATGCGAAAACAAGGAATAGATGCTTCGGGAAAGATGAGCAAGGGTCGCCTACTCGATAAGCTCATCAGCTCAACCATTGAGCCACGCCTTATACAACCCACCTTTCTCGTAGATTATCCCGTAGAAATGTCCCCTCTAGCCAAAACTAAACCCGATAATCCACGGTATGTCGAACGTTTCGAGGCTTTCTGCGGAGCTATGGAAATAGCAAATTCCTTTACTGAACTCAATGACCCTGAAGTTCAGCGTCAGCGATTTCAGGAACAAGAGTCACTGCGTAAAACGTATGATGGAGAGGATTTTGACCGACTAGATGAAGATTACCTAACAGCTTTAGAATACGGTATGCCTCCGACAGGCGGCCTAGGGATTGGAATCGACAGACTGGTAATGCTACTAACGGGGCAAAGGACTATCAGGGACGTCGTGCTTTTCCCCCAACTGCGAACTCGAGCCAAGAAACTGGATGATACATCGGAGCCAGACTCATGAAGCGCCACTTCACTGTAACCACATTTATATCCTCCAACGGAAAAACCCTACTCCATTGGCACAAAAAGAACCAAATGTGGTTACCTCCCGGAGGTCATATAGAACCAGATGAAGACCCGTATGAAGCAGCGTTACGAGAAGTTCAAGAGGAAATCGGGTTTGGGATAACACTACTGAAAACAGTACAGCCATACCCATATTATCAACCACAACAACTCCCGCCTCCAGTGACGATTATGATAGAGAATATTCCCGCCACGTCCTCCGAGCCTGCACACCAACACATCGACTTAATCTATTTCGCGAAACCTTCAGTCATGATTGAACCAATACCAATAAATGGCATATGGTACTGGGTATCGTCAGATGTGATGCAGGAGAATCGTCCGTTTGCACCGAATAAAACCCTACCGCCAATTTCAATACCAGAGGATGTCCGAATCCTAGGCTTAGCCGCAATAGAGGAGTCATCGAAAGAAAACTTTTAACATGCTCAACCTAGAACTAATTCGACATGATCCAACTTTCGTCCGCGAAGCGATAAAACGTCGCGGAACAGATATTCATGTCGAATCAATCTTGGAAATGGATACACGTCGTAGGCTCTTAACTCATCAAGGAGATGAGTTAAGAGAACACCGCAACGAGGTAAGTAGAGATGGTCAGCCCTCAAAAAAAATGATCCAGGAAATGCGCCAGATTGGTGAACGTATAAAAGAGTTAGAGCAGGATGTAAAAGACCTGGAAAGTAAACTGGTCGATTTGCTACTTACGATCCCTAACATTCCAATGGATCAAGTCCCAAATGGCTTAGACGAAACAGGCAATGTGGTGGTTCGTACGTGGGGCAACCCGTATACGTTCGATTTCACACCTTTACCTCACTGGGATATAGGAGAAGGTCTAGATATAATCGACTTTAAAAGGGGCGTGAAATTGTCCGGGTCCCGTTTTTATGCCCTTAGAGGCGCAGGTGCAAAACTTCAAAGAGGATTAATTAACTGGATGCTTGACCTGCACACTCATAAGCACGGATATATGGAAATCTACACTCCTGTTATGGTTTTGAAGGAAATAATGCAGGGGAGTGGAAACCTCCCGAAATTTAGGGATAACCTCTACCACGATGCCGAGGATGATCTATGGCTTATCCCATCAGCCGAAGTGCCTCTCACAGGACTTCACAATAACGAGATCCTAGGTATCGATGCTTTACCTCTATCATACGTTGCTTATTCCCCTTGCTTCCGTAGAGAAAAAGCAGCGGCAGGAAAGGACACTCGGGGCATAAAACGAGTACATCAGTTCGATAAAGTAGAGCTCTATAAATACACTAAACCTGAGGATTCCGAGAAGGAACTTGAGAAACTTCTAGGTCATGCTGAAAACGTAATCCAACAACTCAAAATCCCATACAAGGTTGTACAGCTCTGTGCAGGCGAACTAGGATTCCAATCAGCAAAAAGTTATGACTTGGAAATGTGGGCACCCGGTAGTGGTGAATGGCTAGAAGTCAGTTCATGCTCAAACTGTACAGATTTTCAAGGAAGACGTTCTAATATCCGTTTTCGCAGAGAGCCTCGAAGTCAAACAGAATTTGTACATACACTCAACGGTTCCGGACTAGCAATTCCGCGTGTTATGATCTCCATACTTGAAAACTACCAACAAAAAGATGGCTCCGTGATCATTCCGGATGTTCTTCAACCGTATATGGGTTCTGAAACAATAAATTCGATTTGACCAATCGGTTTAATACCGTTGCCCTATCACCATAGATTCGGATATTATAAACCTTGCTAAGTTTGGAGGGGTGGCCGAGCGGTTTAAGGTACTGCTCTTGAAAAGCAGCGTGCCCGTAAGGGTACCGTGGGTTCGAATCCCACCCCCTCCGCAGATATGAGCCTGAAACAAGAATAACCTACCATCTAAAAGCCTACGGCTAGCAGAAATTTTAGTAAGTAACTTACGAGCTAGAATATTAGAACAATAATTCATTGACCAAAAAGACAAGGAGAAATCAGTGAAACTACACGAATACCAGGCTAAGGAGCTACTGGCTTCCTACGGCATCCCTATTCCGGAAGGAAGTGTCGCATCTAGCCCTGAAGAGGCACGGGAAAAAGCACAGAAACTTGGCGGATCCTGTGTGGTTAAGGCACAGGTGCATGCTGGAGGTAGAGGAAAGGCAGGAGGGATTCACATATCGAGCACTCCAGAAGAAGCCGAGAAAGGCGCTAAACTCCTCCT
>Ga0114993_10004752_pt1 | contig 13351 bp, 12 predicted proteins | sample ArcticOcean_MG_C_FD_87042 | JGI IMG/M metagenome (GOLD analysis project Ga0114993, IMG submission 87042) | Marine microbial communities from western Arctic Ocean - ArcticOcean_MG_CB2_150 | ecosystem: Environmental > Aquatic > Marine > Oceanic | place: Arctic Ocean: Canada Basin | collected...
AGATATGCAATAGATTATGATAATAATAAAAAAATTGAGTTAAAATTATCATTAGATGATTCGTTGGCTTCTGCTGCAAATTATATTTCAAAAATTGGTTGGAAAAATGACCAGCCATGTTTTTATAGAGTTAAACTAACTAAAAAAATTAAAAAAAAACTTTTTAATTTCTCAGCTAAAAAACTCACAAATAAATTAACTATTTCTAAATGGTCAAAAATGGGTGTTACCAATATTGATGGATCAAGTTTAAAAACTAATTTTAATGCAGCTTTAATTATGCCGGATGGCAAGGAAGGTAGCCCAACATATTTAGTTTTTGACAATTATGAAAAAATATTAAAATGGAATAGATCTTTAAGATTTGCTATTAGCGTTTGCACACTTTCAGATAAAATTAAAATATGAGCTTAAAAAAATATCTTTTATTTTTTGCTTTTTTATTTTTGTGTTCGTGCGCAGAATATAGTAAAAACAACAAAACCTTCGTCAATCAAACTAATTTATTTTCTTCCAAAGGTTTTGCTTTAATTTACTCTGATCAAAACTATTACGATAAAATAGTAAACAGAAAAATAGACAATACAAAGCTTGTTGTTGGTCATTCTAAGCTTAAAAAAAATACCTTGATAAAAATTATAAATCCAACTAATTCTAAAGTCCTAAATTTAAAAATATCAAAAAATTTAATTTATCCAAAGGTATTTAATATCGTTATATCAAAAAAAGTTGCTACAAGTTTAGAGCTAGATTTAGAAAATCCTTATGTAGAAATATTTGAGCAAAAAAAAAACAAAACCTTTGTAGCTAAAGAGTCAAACATGTTTGATGAAGAAAAAAATGTCGCAAACACAGCTCCAGTCGATGAAGTAAAAATGGATGACTTGTCACTTAAAGATAAACCCAAAAAAGATATTGTTAGTAAAAAAAATAATTTTTACCTAGTTATCTCTGATTTTTATTATCTAGAATCAGCAAAAAGCTTAAAAGCTGATCTTACTAAGAAAATAAATATAAATAATTTCTTGATTAAAAAAATAAATACCAATAAGTATAGATTAACAATAGGACCTTTTAAAAATTTTAATTCTTTAAAAGAACCTTATATTAAGTTAACTAATTTAGGCTTTGAAGATCTTAATATTTATAATGAGTAAAGCATTTAAAATTAAAATTTTTGTTCTTTTGATAACTTTTTTACTTTCTTCACAAAAAGTTAGTTCTGATATATCTGTTCGTGCTAATTATGTAATACTTCAGGATTATTTATCAGGTCAAATACTTTACGAAAAAGATGCGGATACTAAAATTTATCCAGCCTCAATGACAAAAATCATGACTACTATTGTTGCATTTGATTTAATTAAACAAGGCGAAACCTCGCTTGATGAACTAATAACTATTCCAGAAAGTGCTTGGAGGCTTTCACAAAGCGGATATTCATCTATGTTTGTAATGTTGAATGACAAAGTTTCTGTTGAAGAATTATTAAAAGGAATAATTATTGTATCTGGTAATGATGCTTGCGTTGCTTTAGCTATAGGTTTAACAGGATCTGAAGAAAATTTTGTTATGTTAATGAATGAAAAAGTAAAAGAAATTGGAATGAAAGATACTAATTTTGCTAATACTTCAGGGATTAATAATCCTTATAATTACTCTACCGTGAGAGATATACTAATAATGTCAGGGTATTTAATTAGAAATTATCCTGAATTTTATACATATTATAAAGAAAAATCTTTTACCTGGGACAGAACTGGTGGTGATCCCATTACTCAAGGAAATAGAAATCCACTTTTATATAAAAATATTGGAGTAGATGGAATTAAAACAGGTTTTCTTACAGTAGAAAAATATTCCTTAGCTTCAACAATAAAAAAAAAGGAGAGGAGATTAATAGCGGTTGCAAGTGGCTTTCAAACTAAAAATTTACGATCTACAGAATCTGCAAAATTGTTAGGCTGGGGTTTAAGAAACTTTGACACAGTTCAAGTAGCTAAAAAAAACGAACCATTTACAAATCTTGATGTCTGGCTAGGTAAAAAAAATTCAGTAGAAGTATCTGTTAATGAAGATATTTATTTTACAATTCCAAGAAGAAAAAAAAGTACAATTAATGTTGTTGTATCTTACAAAGATCCTCTAAAAGCTCCTATAACAAAAGGTGAAAAATTGGGTTTACTTGATATTTATATTTTAGATGAATTAGTAAAATCAATTGATGTTTTAGCTAACGAAAGTATAAAAAGACCTAATATTATCGCAAGGTTATTTAAAAAAATTAATTTCCTAGTGTGGGGAGATGCTTAGAAATAGAAATCTTTTTATTACCTTTGAAGGTATTGAGGGTTCTGGAAAAAGTTATCAAAGTCAAAAACTTTTCAAAAAACTTAAGCGTTTAGGTTATCCAGTAATTAAAACAAGAGAGCCTGGTGGAACAAAAAATGCTGAAGCTATAAGAAATATTATTTTATCCGGCCCAAAGAATAAATTTACAAAAATTACTGATACACTTTTATATTTAGCTGCAAGAAATGAACATATAGAAAAGATATTAAAACCTGCAATTTTAAAAAAAAAATATATTATTTGTGATCGTTTTGTTGATTCTACTATTGCTTATCAGGTTTATGGAAAAAATGTGAGCAGAACACTTGTTGATTCTGTTCATAAGACAATTTTAAAAAACATAAAGCCAGATATTACCTTCATTTTAAAACTTAATATTAAAAAAGCTTTTGAAAGAATTAAAAAAAGAAAAAATTTAAATAGATATGATAAATTTTCAATGAAATTCTATCAAAAAGTTCAAAATGCATTTATAAAAATTGCAAAAAATAATCCAAAATATGTAGTAATTGACACTTCTTTAAATGACAATAAAGCAGAAAATATAGTATATAAAAAATTTTTAAGTTATTCTAAATATGGTAAAAAAAAACATTAGTAATTCTTTTTTAAAAAAAACAAGTAAGAGTCTTTTTTTATTTGGTTATGAAAAATATTTTAATTTTTTCAGAAATCTTTATGAAAATAAAAATTTACCTCATAGTATTATTCTTACTGGACCCAAAGGGTCGGGTAAATCTACCTTTGTTTATCATTTCATTAACTATATATTTTCAAAAAGTCAAACTGATAGCTATGATTTATTAAATTTTAAAGTTAACGAAGCCAACAAAAATTACAAATTATTAGAAAATAATTTACATACTAATTTTTTCTTACTTGATAATGAAAATTTTGCTACTGAAATAAAAATAGAACAGGTGAGAAAACTTCATAAATTTTTAAATTCTTCTACGTACTCAAAAGATATTAAAGTTGTTCTTATTGATAATGCTGAAACTTTAAACAAAAGCTCAGTCAATTCATTGCTTAAATCTATTGAAGAACCAAAAAAAAATACTTTTTTCTTTATTATACAAAATAGCTCTTCCAAAACACTTGAAACACTGAAGTCGAGATGTGTTGAATTTAAAATTCATTTTTCTTTTGAAGAAAAAAAAAAAATTTTTAAAAATATTCATTCAAATTTATTTTCTGATGATTACTCTGATGATTTTATAAAAGATTTTTTATTTATTGATTCACCTGGTAACGTGATAAAGTATTTTTTAGAACTAAGCAAACTTCAATTAAATAATAATTTAGAATATATCTATCACTTTATAAAGAAATATAAAGTGAAAAAAGATTCTGAAACCTTATCTTTTCTTTTGCTGTTTATAAGTAATTACTATAAAAATTTGTTATTAAATATTAATAATAATCATAACAATTATTTTACCAATCATTCAAAAGTTATCCGCTTTATTCATGATATGAAAAATTTTAACCTTAATCAAAAAAACGTTTTAAATACAATTGAACATATTTTAGAAAATGAAAAAAGATAGCTTTTATATAACTACACCAATATATTATCCTTCAGGTCAACCTCATATGGGTCATGCCTACTCAAGTATTATTGCTGATGTGCTTGCTAGATTCAAACGTAATGATAATTTTAATGTTCATTTTCTTACTGGCACAGATGAACATGGTCTTAAAATTCAGAGATCTGCAGAAAAAAACTCTAAATCACCCGAAGAATTTTGTGATGAAATTTCAACTGTTTTTAAAAATTTATCTAAGAATCTTAATTTGTCAAATGATGACTTTATTAGAACTACTGAGAAACGACACCACAATGCAGTAACTTTTTTATGGAACAAACTTGTTGAGTCTGGAGATATTTACCTATCAAAATATAAAGGCTGGTATTCACTTTCAGATGAAGCGTATTATAATAAAGAGGAAATTACTGATAAAGATGGTAAAAAAATATCTATTAGCTCTGGTTCATTAGTAGAGTGGGTTGAAGAAGAATCTTATTTTTTTAAACTATCATCTTGGCAAAAAAAATTGTTAGACTTTTACGATCAAAATAAGAATTTTATAACTCCTAGTTCAAGAAAAAATGAAGTAGTTAATTTTGTTAAAAGTGGTTTAACAGACTTATCAATAAGCAGAACGTCATTCACATGGGGAATCAAAGTTCCTGAAAAAAAAAATCATGTAATCTATGTATGGTTAGACGCTTTAACAAATTATATAAGCGCATTAAATTATCCTAATATTAATGATGATCTTTATAAAAAATATTGGCCTGCATCGTTACATGTTATAGGCAAAGATATTTTAAGATTTCACGCTGTATACTGGCCCGCTTTTCTTTTTGCTGCAAATATTGCTCCTCCATGCAAAATATTTAGTCATGGCTGGATCATGTCGGGTGATGAAAAAATGTCAAAATCTAAAGGTAATATTTTAGATCCAATTGATATAGTAAAAAAATATGGCATTGATGAGCTTAGATATTATTTAATTAAAGAAATCTCTCATGGAAGTGACGCAAGCATTTCACTTGGTAATTTAGAAAAATGTATTAATAGTGATTTAGCAAACAATTTTGGTAATTTATGTCAAAGAATTTTTTCATTTATAAATAATAATTGCAACGGTGAAGTTGTGAAATCTAAAAATTTAACTGATGAAGATATTATGTTAGTTAATAAAACAAAAAATTTAACAAACGAACTAAGAAAAATGATAGATAATCAAAGTCTAAATAGCTATATAAAATCTGTTATAGAAATAAGTTTTTTAACAAATAAATATATTAATGATGAGGAACCTTGGAAATTAAAAAAAACAAATGTTGAAAAAATGAATAATATTCTTCATGTATCATTAGAGCAAATTGCGAAAATCTCTATATTACTTAATCCTATTATACCAGAGTCTACAGCAAAAGTACTTAACGCACTTAATATTGATTCTGATAAAAGAAATTTTACTTTTATTAATGATAATTCTATTCTACCAAACAAAGCCTCTATAAAAAAATTAGAAATATTATTTAAAAAATTTTTATAATGATAATTGATTCTCATTGTCACTTAGATTTCCCGGAACTTTATAACAATCTAGATGAAATCATAGAACGAGCTTCTGTAAACAAAATAGATCATATGCTAACTATCTGCACAACCTTAAATAGTTTTGAAAAAATTAAACTAATAATTAATAAATATAAAAATATATATGGTACTATTGGTATTCATCCTCACGAAACTAAAAACTATACCAATATTAATTCCACACAAATTTGTGATTTAAAAAAACAAAGTAAAAAAATTATTGGTATTGGGGAAACAGGGCTTGATTTTTATTATAACAATAGTGACAAAAATTTACAAAAAAAAATATTTATTAGTCATATTGAATCTGCCATTAAGTTAGATTTGCCTATTATAGTACATTCACGAAATGCCGAAACTGAAACCTTAGACATTTTAAAGAGTGAAGCTAAAAATTCAAATCTGAAAACTTTAATACACTGTTTTACTGGAACCAAAGAATTTGCTAAAAATCTTTTGAATATTGATGCTTATATTTCTATCAGTGGCATTATAACTTTTAAAAATTCAACAGATTTAGCAAATACAGTTTCTTTTATTCCTAACAATAAACTTTTGGTTGAAACTGATTCTCCATATTTGTCTCCAACACCACTAAGGGGTAAAGTTAATGAACCATCTCACATAATACATACGATCAAAAAAATAGCTGACATCAAAAATGTATCTGAAAATACTATTGTTGAATCTACTACCGAAAATTTTAAAAAACTTTTTGATATTATTTAAATGAAAACAAAATTAATAATTTTAGGATGTGGTAACTCTACTGGAGTACCTAGAATTGATGGTTATTGGGGGAAATGTAAAAAAAAAAATAAGAAAAACATAAGAACAAGATGTTCAATTGCCATAATTAGAGGCTCTAACACTATATTAATTGATACATCTCCTGATATAAGAAATCAGTTTGTAGATAATAATATTAAAAGTATTTCATCAGTTCTTTTTACACATGAGCATGCCGATCAAACTAATGGACTTTTTGAATTGAGACCTTTTTACTGGAAAACAAATAAAAAAATAAATATTTATGGTAACAAAGATACAATAAAAAAATTAAAAAAAAGATTTGATTATTGCTTTAAAGAATCAGGATATTATCCTGCTATAGTAAAACCTAACATTATTTCTAATAAATTCTCTCTAGGAACGAATTTTGAATCTATTGATTTTAAAACTACAGAGGTAAAGCATGGAACTACAAAATCTGTTGCATATATTTTTAAAAAAGTTGCTTATATTAGCGACTGTAATGATCTATCAATTATTAAAAATAAACTCTTTAAAAATCTTAATATTTTAGTTTTAGACTGCTTGTCTTTATATAAAAATTGGGCACATTTTAGTTTAGAAGAAAGCCTATATGTCCACAAAATGTTAAAACCTAAAAAAACCATACTTACAAACCTAAGAGCTGACTTAGATTATGAAAATTTTTCCAGAAAGCTTCCAAAAAATGTTATACCCGCTTATGATGGTTTAAATATAAATATATGAAAAAAATTTCAATTTTATTACCATACAAGGAAAATTTTTCACCCAAATATGCTGGTGCAGTTTCATTACTTGTTAATGATACGATTTTATTGAGCAAATATAAAAAAACAACTACCGTATATGGTTCTACCGATTTTAAAGAAAAGTTTTATGCAAATTATAAAAATATTTCTTTCCAAAAATATTTTTTTGAAAGCTCTAATATTAAGTATGCTGAAAATTTTTTAAAGTTAGAAAACAAAAGCAAATCCGATATAATTGAAATTCATAATAGGCCTGCTGTTTTTAATTACATTATTAAAAAAATTAATCCAAATAGAAAATTAATTCTTTATTTTCATAATGACCCTCTTTCTTTGCGTGGTTCAATTTCAATAAACCAAAGAGTAAAAATTTTAGATAAAGCAAACGCTATAATATTTGTAAGTGAATGGACAAAAAAAAGATTTTTTAAAGATTTAGATTACTCCACAAATCACGAAAAAACATTTGTTGTATATCCCAGTGTAAATAAAAAAAAATTTAACAACAATAAAGAAAAAACAATCTTATTTGTTGGTAAACTAAACCGATCTAAAGGGTATGATATTTTTTGCTCTTCAGTAATTAAAATTTTAGATAAGTATCCAAAATGGAAAGCTTGTGTTATTGGAGACGAACCAAGAGAACAAATTGATTACTTTCATACCAGATTATTAAAATTAGGATTCTTAAATCATAACCAAGTTTTAAATTATTATGATAAAGCATCAATTGCTGTAGGCTGTTCAAAATGGGAGGAACCTTTAGGAAGAATTGGTTTAGAATCAAGTAGTAGAGGTTGCGCCACAATAGTTAGCGATAGAGGAGGCTTGCCTGAAACTATAACTAGTGGAATAATTCTTAATAAGTTAAGTGAAGTTTCTTTATTTAAAGCTTTGGATAAGCTAGTTTCTGACTCTGCGTATAGAAAAAAGATTTGCAAAATTTCATACAATAATTTTTCAAAAAATCTCGATAAAGCAATTAATCAAATTGATTCAATAAGAGATAAAGTTTTAGCACCTAAAATTCTAAATGGCTTCATATATACACAACCAAAGAAGCTAAGAATTATGCATATTACAAATTTTGCTGACAGACATAATGGTAGACTTTATTTTGTATCTATTGGACAGAAATTGTCGAGAGGATTTGTAAAAACTGGTCACAGTGTTTTAAATTTTAGCGACAGAGACATGTTGAGAATTGGAAGGGGAGTATTCGATATTTTTGGTCGCAATAGTTTAAATAAAAAAATTATTTCTTCAGTTAAAAATTACAATCCTGATTTATTACTTATGGGTCATGCTGATTTAATTTACTCTAGTACTTTAGAACATTTAAAAACTTTTAATAAAAATTTAAAAATTGCCCAATGGTTTGAAGATCCATTGATAGTAAGTGGCCCTGATTATGAAGAAAATTCAAGAAAAGTATTAGATAAATTAGATTTTATAGATAATACTTTTATTACTACTAGCCCTGACGCATTAGACTTTAATAAAAATGGATCAAATTTTCATTATTTTCCAATTCCAGTTGATGATTCAGTAGAAAGACTAAAAGTATTTGAATCTAATGAATCAATATATGATTTATTTTTTGCAATGAGTCATGGAGTTAATAGAGGAGTTTTAAAAAGAGGAAAAAAAGATGGTAGAGAGGTTTTTTTAGAAACGTTAATAGAAGATAACCCAACTATTAAATTTGACATTTACGGTCTAAATGGTCGACAGCCTATTTGGGCAGAAAGTTTTTTTAATATTATATCTAAATCAAAAATGGCTTTAAATTTAAGCAGGGGAGTACCAAAAAAATATTATTCCAGCAACAGGATAGCGTCACTATTAGGTAATGGACTCTTAACATTTATTGATAGAAAGACAAAATTTGATCATTTTTTTGCTAATGATGAACTTGTTTTTTATAATAACTTAGAAGATTTATCTGAGAAAATGCAAAGACTATCTTTAGATGATGAATTAAGAAAAAAAATAGCTAAAAAAGGTTGGCTCAAGTATCATAAACATTTCAATTCCCAAACTGTTTCCGATTATATGATTAAAAAAATATTTAATATTGATTCAAAGAATAAAACCTTATGGGAAAAGTAGTTTTTTGAAAATTACTAAACACCTGTCAATGTGTCCAAGACTTTAATAAATCTTTTAGACGATGGTTTTGTGATTGACGAAAACGTTTTATAAACTTTTCCTGATTTATCTATTATTATTTTATGAAAATTCCAAATTGGTATTGCAGATTTACCGTGGTTTTTCTTAGCCCATAGATAAAATGGATGAGTTTTATCACCTTTTACGATCATTTTATCAGTCATTGGAAAAGTTATACCAAACTTACTCTCACAAAAATTTTTAATTTCTTTATTTGTGCCAGGCTCTTGATTTCCAAAATCATTTGATGGAACACCAATTAAAACTAGATCTTTTTGTTCGTACTTTTCCCACACTTTTTGCATATCTCCATATTGTTTTGTAAATCCACATTGACTTGCTACATTTATTATTACAATAACTTTATTTTTATAATTTGAAAGATTAAGCATATCACCTTCTAAAGTTTTAAATTTGAAATCATATGCCAATTTATCGTATTTTGCATTCAAGCTATTATTAAAAAATATCATTATCAGTAATATTATAATTAATCTTTTTTTTTCATCATTTTAATTACTTTTTTTAGAAACTAGTAATATCAAAAAGTATCCCAGCATAGCAGAAAGTAGTGATCCTGCTAAAACACCTATTTTAACTCCATTTATATACACAGGGTCATTAATAAATGCTAGGTTTCCAACAAATAAACTCATAGTAAAACCAATACCAGTTAAAATTCCCACACCATAAAATTTAACCCAATTTGAGTTAGTGGGCATTTCAGCTATTTTTAATTTTACTGAAACAAAAGAAAATAGAAATACCCCAATTTGTTTTCCAAAAAATAATCCACACATTACACCTAGTGGAACAGGATTCATTAAGCTTTTAAATGATAAATTTTCTAATGATACGCCGGCATTTGCAAAAGCAAATAATGGCATTATTCCAAAGGCAACGTATGGAGATAAAAGGTGTTCTAGTTTTAGAAGTAAAGAAAAGCCATTTTTTTCTTTTCTATGTGGTATTGTAAGCGCTAACAAAACTCCTGAAATAGTTGCGTGAATTCCTGATCCATGAGTAAAATACCAAAGCAAAAGTCCTAAAAAAAGATAAGGAGTAAATATTTTAATATTAAATTTATTTAATGTTATTAATGCAATAAATATTATTAACATTGATATTAAATAACTTAATTGTAGTTCAGTAGAATAAAAAAAAGCAATAATTACTATTGCTCCCAAGTCATCAATAATAGCTAAAGCTGTTAAAAAAACTTTAAGTGAAATTGGAACTCTTGAACCCAATAATGATAATACTCCTATTGAAAAAGCAATATCTGTAGCAGAAGGTATTGCCCAGCCTTTTAATGTATCTCCCGTCTTTATATTTATTATTATGTAAATAAGAGCTGGCACTAACATTCCACCAATAGCGCCAATTATTGGTAATAAAGCTTGTTTTGGTCTAGAAAGTTCACCTTTTAAAAACTCTCTTTTAATTTCTAAAGTCACGACAAAGAAAAAAATGGCCATTAAAACATCGTTAATCCAATGAATTACACTTAAATCTAGATTAAAACTTTTTATACCTAATTTAAAATGAGCGTTTAAAATTGAAAAATAGTTTTCACTTAATATGCTATTGCTAACTAAAAGAGCAATAAAAGCAGCTATTACAAGTAGCAGTCCACTAGCAGCTTCAAGTTTAAAAAACCATTTAAATGGAGTGGTAATATAATTAATCATCAAGTAATTCTTTTTAATTAAACATTATAATATAATCTATATTACAATTTCATCGTTAATATAAATTTTTTCACTATTTAAGATTTCACATCTCAAACCACCTTTAAATATCATATCTTTAAGTATATTTTTTTGTTTAAGATTATCTTGTAAATGCTTACAGGGCTTACATAAAGCATGACCTTTAACTTTAACTTTCCCAATAACAAATTCTTTTCCCACCAAATCATTAAGTTTAATATCTTTAGTAACTATATTCCGTCTAAATTTTAATGGCTCAATAGAAGTATTTGATAATTTGTTAAAAAAAATTATGTTTTCAATTTCAATTAATGTAATTTGATTTTTAATGTCATTTTCTATTTTTAAATGTCTATCGCCAGTTAATCCTTGACCTTTAACAACAAGAACTTCGTCTAAACTTACAATTTCATTACCATTTTCTCGACATATTCCAATTTTTACTACTTTAGGCATAATGTATTTAAAACATAATTAACTTAAATTTGGTAGATTAATATTCCATAGCTATAATTCATTGAAAGTTGCCCATAATTGACTTATAAAAACTTAACTCGGGGCGTAGCGCAGCCTGGTAGCGCATCTGGTTTGGGACCAGAGGGTCGCAGGTTCAAATCCTGCCGCCCCGACCAAATCTCAATATTTGAGATTTAATAATAATTTAAGTATTTAAAACTGTGAAAAATAATATTAAAGCTAATTTTTGGAAAAATAAAAAGGTTTTTGTAACTGGACATACTGGTTTTAAAGGTAGTTGGCTTTGTATTATTTTACATATGTTGGGTGCCAAAGTTACTGGCTATTCATTAACACCTAAAACAAAACCTAATTTATATAATCTTGCTTCTGTAAAATCACTGCTCCAAAAATCTATTATTGCAGATATAAATAATTATCAAAATTTATTTAATGAAATTAAGAAATCAAATGCAGAAATTGTATTTCATTTAGCGGCACAACCTTTAGTTAGATATTCATATTTAAACCCAAAAGAAACTTTTGATACTAATATTGCTGGCTCTCTAAACATTTTAGAATCAGTAAGAAAAATCAAAAAAATTAAAACTGCAGTCCTGATTACATCTGATAAGGTTTATGATAATAAATTAAATAAAGTTTTTAAAGAAAATGATACTCTTGGAGGTTTGGATCCATATAGTTCTTCTAAAGTATGTATTGAATTTTTATTTTCTTCTTACATTAATTCTTTTTTTATTAACAATTCTAGACAAAAATTAGCTACTGTTAGAGCTGGAAATGTTATTGGTGGTGGAGATTATTCTCAAGACAGATTAATACCGGATATTTTTAAGTCTTCAAAAAAATTTAAGCATGTTTTAATTAGAAATCCTAAATCAACAAGACCTTGGCAACACGTTTTGGAACCTTTAACTGGGTATTTAATCTTAGCTGAAAAACTTTTTAATAATAAATTAAAAGGTATAAATCAAAATTGGAACTTTGGTCCAAATATTGAAAGTTGCAAACCAGTAAAATATATTGCTACTAAACTGGCTAAATCATTAAATCTAAAACTTATTATAAAAAGTGAAAAAAATAGTAGCTTTAAAAAAGAAACAATTTTATTAAGATTAAATAATAGCAAATCAAAAAGGTTATTAAAATGGCACCCTAAGTGGTCTCTTGATGAATCTTTAGATAAAATAATTGAATGGAATAAACAAATAAAAAAAAATAACCCACTAGATGTTACAAAAAAACAAATAAAAGAATTTTTAAACCTCTAAAATCTTAAGAGTCTTTGTTAATGTTTTCTTCACTTTGCTCTTTAATAAAAAACTCTGGCCTTTTTTTAGTATTATCAATTAGTATTGTTATATATTTGCCTAAAATACCCATTCCTATTAATTGAACACTACCAATAAATAAGACTGCTATTATTATTGAAGTCCATCCAGGGGGAAACAAATTCTGTATACTTTCTGGCGATGTTAACCACTTATACCAATTAATACCGTGATCTAAATTAATAATATTAGTAAATACTATAGATAATAAATAAATTAAATACCCAAAACACATAGTTGAAATAATTAGACCCATCCAAAAAAGAACTGTAATAGGAAACTTAGTAAAAGATAAAATTCCATCAAATGCTAAATTAATATATTCAAAAAAAGAAAATTTTGATTTTCCTTCTTTTCTTTTTGCTGACACATATTCTACTACAGAATAATTGAAACCAAGTGATTTAATTATACCTCTAATAAAGTTTTTTCTCTCAGGCAAACTTTTTAAAATGCTGAGTACTGATAGGTCAATTAAGCAGAAATCTGACTGACCTGACATTAATTTTAGATTAGTTACTTTATTAATTATTTTATAAAAAAAGTTAGAAAATATTTTTTTCCAAATTCTAACATCGTTATAATTTACTTTTTTGTTGTGGACTACTTTGGATCCATCTTCCCACTTTTTAAGAATGTCAGGAATAATTTCAGGTGGATGTTGTAGA
>Ga0114993_10004757_pt1 | contig 13347 bp, 12 predicted proteins | sample ArcticOcean_MG_C_FD_87042 | JGI IMG/M metagenome (GOLD analysis project Ga0114993, IMG submission 87042) | Marine microbial communities from western Arctic Ocean - ArcticOcean_MG_CB2_150 | ecosystem: Environmental > Aquatic > Marine > Oceanic | place: Arctic Ocean: Canada Basin | collected...
CAAAACAGATCATAAGAATGATCAGGGTATTCAGCAATAAAAGCAAAATCTACCCTGTTATTGCTAATTTTATCATAAGAAATCTTTAGGTAAGGATGACGGGAGCTCAAGCTGGCCCTAATATGATGGAATAATAAAGAGACTATAGGATTAAAGAATCACCCCTAGGCTGCACTTTCCCCGGAAGAGGATCTTATAACTATGAGAAAATTCAAGAACTTCAAGGCCAAGCGACTGGCTATGATCTTTACATTTCTTGCAACACTTTCGACTGGCTGTGAATCCGAATCCGATAATTTTCAAGAATTGGCAGAAAATCATCTCCCTCAGATAGAGGGTGAAATTATCATCCCTGGACTTCAATCAGAAGTGGAGATTATACGAGACCCTTGGGGAGTTCCTCATATATACGCTGACAACATTGATGACCTCTTTTTCGCACAAGGTTTTGTGCAAGCCCAAGACAGACTATGGCAAATGGATATGTACCGCAGAGCAGGCGAAGGCAGGCTTTCAGAGATCATGGGACCTGAATGGCTAGAGCATGACCGCACTGCCAGACTCTTGAAATATAGAGGTCCTTGGACTGAGGAAGAATTCAGTAGTTACCATCCTGAAGGACACCGTATCCTAACCGCTTTTTCTTCTGGAATAAACGCTTACATAGGCCACGCCAAATCTTCTGGAGAATTGCCCGTGGAATTCACTATCACTGGGATTGAGCCGGAACCGTGGACCGCTGAAACCCCACTGCTTAGGATCGCAACCGCTATGCCCACACGAGATGGAATGAGAGAAATTTCTCTCGCTCGAAGTGTCTTGGACCTGGGCCCTGAAGAAGCTAACCGGCAGGCTCGTCCCACCCCTTTTAGAGAATTAACGATTCCTAAAGGACTCAACCTTTCAGCCATCAGTCAAAACATTGCCGATGGCCTCAGAGGATTCCGTGGCACGATAGTTAAGCCAAATGTGATTAAACCCTTTGACTCTTGGAGTAATAGACAAGCATCAGTAAACCTGGGAGCTTTCGAAAATTCTCCTGGAAGTAACAACTGGGTAATCAGCGGAGATCTGACAGCTTCCGGACAAGTCATCCTGGCCAATGACCCACACCGCGGAGTTACCAATCCTTCTTTGCGATACATGGTTCACTTGGATGCTCCGGGATGGACCGCTATCGGTTCTACTGAGCCTGTTCTCCCTGGCGTTGCCATTGGCCACAATGGAAGGATCGGATGGGGACTGACCATAGTGGGTACGGACCAATCAGATGTATACCAAGAAACAGTGAACCCAGAAAATCCGAATGAAGTTTTTTGGAACGGAGAATATGAATCAATACGGGTAGAAATGGACACTATCTACGTAAAAGGTGAAGAGCCACAACTGGTTGACCTAAGGTTCACACGGCACGGACCTATCTTCTTTGAAGACCAAGAAAATGATTTGGCTTATTCGCTACGTTCTACCATGCATGAACCTGGTACGACTGGCTACTTGCCGGCTCTGCGACTAAATGTGGCTAATGATTGTTCTGAATTTCTTGAAGCGATGAATTATTGGATGGCACCTACTGAAAACATGATCTGCGGTGACATTCAAGGGAATATAGCCTGGCAAGCTGCCGCCTTATCCCCAAAAAGAGATGGCTGGCACGGTAGATTACCAGTTCCTGGAACGGGCGAATATGAATGGGATGGTTTCCGGAATGACCTACCTACAGAGTTCAATCCCTCTCGGGGCTGGATAGGAACCGCCAACCATGACATCCATCCGCCTGGCTATGACCCTCCTCTTTTCTTCAAAACGGCTCCTGCACTCACTCCTCGAATCTTGAGAGTACAAGACATCTTGAATAACGGGAGTCAATTCACAATCCAAGATTCCAAAGACCTTCAACACGACGCCTACTCCTCCTCTTCCTTTGCATCTCTTGAGTTACTGAGAGGCTGGGTTGCAAGTGACCCAGAAGTAGAAGCCTTACGTCAAGAAGTAGAGTCTTGGGACGGAATATATGGACGCGATAGTCGGCCAGCTGCAATTTTCAGCCATCTACAAGGACTTCTCCAGGACGAGCCGATCACAGAAGACGTCTTTATCCAAGCCCTCAACAGTATCCAGCAAGAACAGGGTGAAGACTCTGATCAGTGGAGATGGGGTAGAATCCAAAGAAGTGAATTCCCTCACGATCTGATATCTGCATATGATATCGAGCCCGTCGAAAGGCTGGGAGGAGCGGGAACTGTAGCTGCTACCGGTGCAACTTTTAGAGAAATAATAGACTTCTCTGACCTGGACGCCTCACAGGCTACGATCAGCCCAGGACAGTCTGGTCGACCCGGAAGTCCATTCTATGATAACCTGGCTGAAAGCTGGGGTAACCAAGAATACTTCCCTCTTTCCTTTAGTAGAGAAGCGGTAGAACGAAATGGCCAGTATACCTTGACCCTAAAACCAGAGTAGGACATGAAACATAGCCCTTCAGCTTAGTATTTGTCGGTAGAAAGGTAGAATAATTGTTAGCTATGAATACCACACAAACAAATAGCAACTTTTGGCTTCTTCTTGAGAAGTCTGATGAAACTCGCGTATCAAATTCATTTGATAGCTATGACGATAGTACTGGTGAAATTTATAACTATGATAGCTTTGTCCCGAACCACTTAAATCACAGTGAAAATGATACTGTTTTAATTAGGAAAGAAAATTCAATTATTGGTTATGGAATGATTGGAAATATTTCAAAAAAAGATGGGACCAAGTCACTTAGAAGATGTCCTGAATGTGAAAAAACTGATATTAGAGAAAGGAAAATAAAAACTCCGAAGTGGAGATGTGGAAAATGTAGCTATGAATTTACAACTCCAATAGAAACTATCAGTGACGTCACATCATATAGTGCTTCAATTGAATCGTTTGTTAAAATATCTAATCCTCCAGATGTTGAATCTGTAAAAAGATGTTCTCTGGCTCCGGGGGGACCGCAATTACAAGTATCCATGATGCGATTGGATAAAGATCAAATAAAGAAGCTACTAAGTGATCTGGATTTGCCTGAAAAAACAATATAAGTAAAAAACGAAATCAACAGAGATCTAATCGGGGACAAGGCTTTGGGCTAACTCAACCACAAAAAAAGCAGTTGAATTATGTGCTATGCAAAAAGCAACAGAAATATATAAAGAACGAGGTTGGAAAATTTCAGATAAATCTGCAACACAACCATATGACCTTTTAGCAATTAAAGACAAACAAAGGAAATTTATTGAAGTAAAAGGAACCACGGGTGACGGGAAATCAGTTTTGTTAACTCATGGTGAAGTTAAACATGCTAATGATCATCCAAATGAATCGGTAATAATTATTATTGGACGAATAGAATTAGAAAAAAGCAAAGATGTGTGGCTTGGACTAAATGGCGAGATTATGTCCATTGAAGACCCATGGCATATAGATCAGAAAGATTTAAAGGCAACTCAATTTCGATATTCAATATGATATCATGAGTGTTACTATAATGAAGACGACACAGTGAAATTATTTGTTGTCGTATTGTTTATCCGGCAGAAACACTTATTCTCAGCTCCTCATAGTATTTGACAACTTGCCAAGGTTGCCAATCTCCACTGCATAACTATCACCGTCCGTCATCCATGCCTTATCTTCCCTGCCCATGATGACTCCAGGAGGAGTTCCAGTGATAACGACATCACCTGGGTCGAGAGTTATGTACTGACTGATATAGCTAATGATCTCTGCGACCGTAAAAATCATGTCTGAAGTATTGCTGTCCTGCCTAATTTCCCCATTTAACCAACCCTTGATAGATAGATTTTGAGGATCAGGCACTTCATCTGCAGTCACTAGATAAGGGCCTACTGGTAAGAATCCGTCCAACGCCTTGCCAAGCAACCACTGGCCAGATCGGAACTGAAGTTCCCGCTCGCTGAGGTCATTCGAAGTACAATAACCAAAGACTTTATCTAAAGCATTTTCAACAGAAACTCTCCGTGTTTCTTCTCCCATGACAAAAGCCAACTCAGCCTCATAATCAACTCTTGCCAGGCCAGTAATATCTATATCCTGCCCCGGAGCAGCTATAGAGTTATTAAACTTGTTAAATAGTACCGGCGCATTCGGAATATCCATGCCTGCTTCAGCAGCATGTTCTCGATAATTCAACCCTACACAAATGATCTTATGAGGATTAATTACGGCAGGGCCCAATTCCAGGTCCTCCTCTTTATAGCAACATCCAGGACTCCCCAGGGCTCCCTCGATTAGTCTCTCCCACCCAGAAAGAGCACCCACACCATCTTTTACCAAAGTATCATAGGTGCATGGAATTTCCATGCCTAGCAGATTAGCAGCCATCTGTACATCAACAATTTTTTCATCGGATTTCAGTCCGAGTTTGAAATCTCCGTCTTTCTTGAAGGTCAGGAATCTCATGGGAAAAATCACCTTTTCATAATTATCAAGAACCCGAATCATCGTGGGATCTATAAAAACCGTATCCGATCAGCCTGCGAACGCAAAACTACCATTTTACATTTTTATATCAACAAGGTTAACTCATATCTTCTCCTTTGCCACAAAGTGCTATTTCCCCTGTGGCGGATTAACCTGCTGTCCATTATGGTTTCACAACTGGCCTTGCAGGCATATCAGACATTCACAGCAAACACATGAACTCAGAAAAACTTAAAGACCGCTTGGTTGCAAATATTTATTCCGCGGGCATACCTGCCAATGCAAACGACATTGAACGAGTCATTTCCCAGGAATGCCTCGAGCGAGTTATCTCTCTCCATAAGCTATCTGAAATCGTCGAAACTTCGGCAAATCCTGACTACTTTGCAGACTGGAATCCCTCTCTGCCAGTAAATGAATTAACTCCGCATAAAAATGGAAAAGATCTGGTATCAAAAGAAAATTCCTCAGACCAAGCTCTAACTATCGGTCAACTCAGCCGTCGAATAAAAGACCGGCATATCTCTCCAGTTGAATTGACACAGCAAACCTTGAACCTTATTACTGAGAAAGACCCACAACTCAATGCGTTCCAGAGTGTTCTCACGGACCAAGCCTTACGGTCTGCTGAGCAAGCAGAAGCGGAGATATGTGCTGGAAAATACCGTGGCCCGTTGCACGGAGTGCCTGTAGCCATCAAAGACCTTTTAGCCATGACTGGGACTATTAGGACAGCTGGATCAAAAATACTAAACAACCAGATCAGCGACTTTAATGCTGGAGCTGTAGACCGTCTTCTAAAAGCAGGTGCTATCATCGTTGGCAAGACCCGTCTTTCTGAATTTGCCTATTGGCCAGGTTCTAGTAACCCACACTACGGTTCGACCAGTAACCCGCATAACTTGGATTATGATGCTGGTGGCTCCAGCAGTGGATCAGCTGCAGCCGTAGCCGCTAGTATCGTCTGTGCAGCACTAGGGTCAGACACTGGTGGCTCCATCAGAATCCCAGCCACACTCTGCGGGCTCGTGGGATTGAAAGCAACCTTCGGACGAGTGGGCCTATCTGGCTGCACACCGCTTGCTTGGTCTCTTGACCATCTTGGACCTTTAACTAAGAACGTGGAAGATTCTGCTCTCTTGTTAAGCGTCCTGGCTGGTCATGACCCCCTAGATTCGAGAACCAGAAAAAATAGTGAGTTTACTGTACCTGCAGACTTAAACGCAGGAATTCACGGTCTACGGATCGGTGTGCTGAGAGAGGATGGGTTTTCACAACCCGTAAACAACGGTGAAATGCTTGATTCCTGGAACACAACACTGACTCTCTTGGAGGATGCTGGTGCTGAACTGGCCGAAATCGACCTTGAGGACATTTCTGCACTCTGGCTAACCAGTAACGCTATCCTGGCTGTAGAAGCAGCCACATTTCACACTCCCAATCTTATCAACCACTATCAGGACTATGGCGAATTCTGTAAAGATCGATTGCTTGCCGCTTTTGCTTTCAGTGGAGAAGATTTCGTACAAGCACAGAAAATACGTCGAGTCATTCGAAATAAATGGGATCAGTCATTACAAGATTTTGACCTAATCTTGACCCATTCTCAACCAGACACGACTCCCCTACTCGGAGAACCTTCCTCCACACGATTCATGAACTCTTTCAATATTTTAGGGTGGCCAGCCATCAGCATTCCTGTAGGTAAAAATCAGGCAGGGCTCCCGCTTGGCATTCAGCTTGTTGCTAAGCCTTGGAAAGAAGGATTACTATTGCGAGCAGCTCAGACCATTGAGTCCTCACAGTAATTATTGTTTCTGTTTCCAAATAGATCGATGGCCAAATGAAACGCCTTAATTAATAGGAGAGACAACGCCCATGGGACATTTCCTCGAATCCTTCACTGTCAAATCCATCATAACCTTCATTCTAGTGTCTTGTCAGACCCCCCTGATTGGACAGGAAATCTCGTACGATCAGGTAATCGACTACATGGAACAACTGAGGAGTGACCATGACCTTCCAGGAATATCGGTAGCTGTATCCGTAGATGGGGAAATCGTTTTTTCTGAAGGCGTTGGTTACGCTGAATTGGACAATCGCACTCCCGCCACTGGACGTACGGTTCACAACGTCGGCTCCGTCTCCAAAGTCTTCGCAGTCGTTGGACTCATGCAACTCGTAGAAACAGGGTTAATCGATCTGGATGCTACCCTCCAACGATATATGCCCTATTACCCAGAGCAACCTTCTCCGATAACGATTCGTCATATTCTCACCCATACCTCTGGCATTCGACACTACAGAAATGGTGAATTCGGACCGTACGGACTATTAAAATTTCGACATTACGACAGTTTCGAAGAAGCTACTCGTTTATGGCGTGACGACCCTTTGATTTATGACCCAGGCACCGCATGGATGTACTCATCCCATGCACACAACCTACAGCATGGTATTGTCGAGTCCGTGACTGATGCGAAGTATGAAGAATACCTCAAGTACAACGTTTTTGAACCTGCAGGAATGATGGCGACCCAGTTCGATGTCCCATCCAGAATAGTAAATAACAGAGGGAAAGGTTATGTCCGTGACGCAAACGGACAATTCATTAATGCTCCAAATGAAAATCCAAGCTATAAGTATGCTGGTGGAGGAATACTATCCAATGTCGAGGATATGGTCAGGTTGGCCCTCGCCATTAACAATGGAAAACTTCTAGATCGACAAACCGTAACAGAAATGCATACACCGCAAATTGACCCTTCAATTAGAGAATACGGAACGAACACAACCTTGGGTCACGAACAAGCTTTAGCTTGGTTCATACGGACAGACCAGGCTGGTCGCCGTTACCCAAGCCATACCGGAACAGTAAAGGGAACACGCTCGTTCCTTGCTAATTTTGCGGACCAAGGTGTCGTAGTCGCATTACAGGTCAACAGCCTTCCTTTCGACTCTGCTCGATACGGTGAGGCAATCGCACAAATGTTTCTGGGAAACAGATAGATCAGGTAAGCTTTGTTTATGCACCAGAAGGGGGGATCAATCTATCCTCTCTGGTTCCATAACACGCTCCACCACTTCATCTCCGACCCGACTCACATAATAGACTTTGGCATCAGCTCGAGTAGATACTACTCGTCTTACCTCATTATCTTCAAAGTAAATTCCCGCATCATTGTCACAGGCATACCCAGGCATCAACTCACCCGACTTGATGAGCTTCTCATAAAGAGGTCTGCGAGCCGCTTCGGCATCGTAATGAGGCGAATGACTTCCTTTGAGAAAACCCAGGCATTCGATTTTTGTGACTTCTTTAGGCCTAGAATCAGTTGTTCCTTCTTCGAACCAGCACAAAGAACCAGCACTAGCCCCTCCTAATACGATCCCCCTGTCCCAAGCTTCTTTCAAGATCACATCGATCCCCTGAACTTTCCAAATTGCCTGTTGGTTGAGAGTGTTCCCTCCAGAAACCACTATTCCATCCATCGAGAGCAGGACATCCTCAAAACTTTGATCCATCCTATAACTACTGATGAAACTATCTTGGACAAATGGGACAACGTTGAGATTAGCACAATTCTGAAACCAGCTAATGGTTCCTGATGGACTATCTGCAGAGGCTGTAGGTAGGTAACAAAGCCGTGGCCTTTCCTTACCAGTGAGCTCAGCCATATAGCGAATAAATGCTTCCCTAAACCCACCACCAGCAATGAGAATCTTTCTTCCTTCTGCTCCAGCAGTCACTGGATTAACATCCGAAGAAATCAATTCCCCTGAGTTTACTGCGATAGAACTCAAAGCTGAAGAAACAATAAATTTTCTTCTCTTCATGATAATTATCCTTGGTCTGAAGCCCGCCCTGCCAATAGAAAAAACTTGTGATAATCCTATCTTATCTAAAGGAATTAAGAAACCACAAGAGTGTTGCGTTAGCCATATCTTCCTTCTATGTAGTCGGCAGTTTGCTGATGTCGGGGATTCAGAAACAAATCTCCAGTATTCTGTTTCTCTACCAATTTTCCAAGCAACATGAAGGCGGACTCAGTACTCGCACGTCTAGCTTGAGCCATATTGTGGGTTACGATAAGAATCGTATACTCTCCAGCCAAAGTCCAAATCATCTGTTCTAACGCTTCTGTCCCTTTTGGATCCAGTGCAGAAGTAGGCTCGTCCATTAAGATAACTGATGGCTTTAAAGGAATAAGACGAGCTATACAAAGCTTCTGTTGTGCTTCAAGAGACAACCCCCTAGCATCCCTACCTAAACGATCTTTCACATCATCCCATAGTAGGACCGTCCTAAGTGAATCCTCTAAAATCTTCTCCTCTTCTCCCTTGGAGAGTTTTTTGCTTGATCCGTGAATCCTATGAGCAAAAAGGACATTGTCACGAATAGAAAGAGGTAGAGGATTTGGACGTTGAAACACCATACCCACCCGCTTCCTGAGTTGTGACAAATCTACACTTTCATCCAAGATATCCTGGTCCAGAATGCGGATAGATCCCGAGGTTCTCGCATAAGACCCCAATCGCTCATTGATGCGATTGATTGATCTCAACAAAGTTGATTTCCCACATCCTGATGGACCGATAAGGGAGGTCACAGAGCCCTTTTTGACTTCCAGATCAACGTCAAAGAGAGCTTGGAAGTCTCCGTACCAAAAATTCAATTTGTCCACTTGGATGGCAAATCTTAAACTCTCCACTCTATCCAAAACGACCCTCCACGTAGTCACGAGTACGTTGGTCTTCGACTACACCAGTGAAGAAATCTTCCGTCTCGCCCACCTCCACCAATTCTCCATTTAGAAAAAATGCTGTCCTCTCGGATAATCGCCTAACCTGTTGCACCAAGTTGGTCACCAAAACCACTGTCATCTCTTTCTTTAGTTCTTTTAAGACATCCTCTATACGCATAGTCGTGACTGGATCGACGGCAATAGAAAACTCATCCAAAAGGAGGAGTTTCGGTTCCTGAGAGAGTGCTCTCGCAATGGTAAGCCTCTGCTGTTGTCCTCCCGAGAGCAAACTACCAAGTTGATGCAATCGGTCCTTCACTTCCTCCCAAAGAGCAGCTCGTATCAGGCAGCGCTCCACAATCTCATCCAGCTTGGTTTTGTCTTTGATTCCAGAGAGCCGTGGAGATAGTGCCACGTTCTCATAAATACTTAATGGAAGTCCGACAGGTAGGGGGAAAACAACTCCGATTTTTTTTCGGAGTGCATAAACATTTTTCACGTTACCAACTTCAAGCCCGCCAAAGTTGATAGACCCTTGGACATTCATAGAATCGTTGAACTCATCCATCCTATTGATAGCGTTCAAAAAGCTCGTCTTTCCACTTCCTGCTGGGCCGATGATCCCGAATATTTCATTCTTCCGAATCTCCAGTTTGTCTACCCGAAGAGCAATGTCATTATCATAACGGATAGTCAAATCCTGGACCAAAAGCTCAATCGCTGCTTCTACCATTTCTTCTGACCTCTGACATATGCCCGAAGAATTATGGAAGCTGCGTTCATAATTAAAACCATTGACACTAAAACCAATGCCACACTATAGGGAAGAGTTTCTGGCACACCAGGAACTTGAGTGGAGACTACAAAAAGATGCAGCGACATAGCCATTGTCTGGTCTAGGATTCCCTGTGGAAGGAAAGGTAGAAAAAATGCTGCTCCAGTAAACATGATCGGTGCTGTTTCCCCTGCAGTCCTGGAAACCTCGAGAATCACTCCAGTCAAAATTCCGCTCATCGCATTAGGTAGAACCACCTTCCGGATCGTCTGCCACCGGGTGGCACCCATTCCCCAACAAGCCATTCTAAATTCTGGAGGAACCGCCTGCAAGGACTCTCGCGTTGCTACAATCACAACAGGTAAAGTCATAATCCCCAAGGTGAGGCTTGCTGCCAATATGCTGGTTCCAAATCCTGCGAAAATCACAAACGCTCCTAGCCCAAATAAAGCATGAACAATTGAAGGAACCCCTGCCAGATTAATAATGGCTAAATTGATGAGGCGAGTTAACCAAGTGTCCGAAGCATATTCAGAGAGATATACTGCTGTTGCTACACCCAAAGGCACTGAGAAGATTAGTGCCACAACTACCAGCAAAATCGTGCCTAAAAGGGCAGGGAATATTCCACCAGCAGTCATTCCATTTGTAGGAGCGCTGAAAAGAAATTCGAAGGAAATATTTGGACCACCTTTATAGACTAAGACAGTCATAATCGTTAACACTGGTACAATCAATAGACAGGTCACCACCCCAAACAGAATAGACACTAATTTCTGTACACTGTGATTCCGGCGATTCAACTCCGTAGATTGAAACACCTAATGCCTCTTGTTGCCCTTAACCACTATGTCTGCGATTAGGTTGATTACGAAGGTGACAAGAAAAAGAAGTATTCCGAGAGTGAACAAGGCTTTGTAGTGCTCAGAACCAACAGCAGTTTCACCTAACTCTGCAGCGATTGTCGCTGTCAGTGCTCGTACTGAATCAAAGGGGCTGGTTGGCAGGTTGATCGAGTGACCGCTGGTCATGAGAACCGCCATAGTTTCTCCAAATCCCCTACCTACTCCGAGCAGAATCGCTGCGACAAGCCCATTTTTCGCTGCTGGTAAAACCACTTTAAAAGTTACCTGCCACTTAGTAGCACCCAGTGCTTCTGCCGCCTCTCTATAATGATCGGGCACAGCCTTAAGAGCATCTTCCGCAATAGTCGTCATGATTGGAGCTGCCATCAATCCAAGAATAATTCCAGAATTTAAGATTCCCAAACCTACGGGTACATCAAATAAATCTATGATCAACGGATTCATGATCGAAAGCCCTATAAATCCCCAAACTACTGACGGAATAGCGGCAAGAAGCTCAATCAACACTTTCAATATTTCTCGGACTCGACCAGATGCAAATTCAGAGATAAAAATAGCAGCACAAAGTGAAAATGGTACTGCTAACAGCATCGCAAATCCTGTTACACTGGCTGTTCCAATTGCCAGGGCCAATATCCCGTGAGTGGGATTAGAGAGAGAGGTGGGCCTCCATGCTGAGGAGAGGAAGAACTCCCGGAAACTGAAAGATTCAAAGAAAAAACTAAAGCCTTCTTTAGTGATAAAAAAGAAAATACTAACAATTAAAAAGATCGCTGACACACCTGATATGAACATCAGTATTTGGAAGAACTTATCCCAATACCAGGCACTGTCTTTAACATCCAGATTCTGGCTCACCAATATGTTTTTGTCACTGTTCATTGAATTATTTAGCATCGGTTCCAGCTAAAATTGTCAGCAATTTCTGGACGGAACCAGCGACATTCTGATAAAGGCCGTCCAAATCAGATACGTCAGATCGCTTCCAGTGCAGAACTGTTGTTCTAAAAGGGACATCTCCTAGAAAATCGTCGGCCACTCCCTCGTCTCCCGAAAAAACGACCACAACATGGAAATGATTAGACAGTTCCGAAATGGGAATCAATTTTTTCGAACGTGCATGTCTGAGGTCAAGGCCCTTAGCATCCATGAAATGAACCAAGTCATCTTCCAAATACTTGTCCTCTTCGACGTTCCATCCTGCACTCTCATAAACACCACTCTCTGGAAACGCCTTAGTAGCATATTTTTCAGCTACATGGGCCTCTAAATTATGCTTTTCATCTAAAAAAAGGATTCGGAACACTCTCGGTTTTCGTTGCTCCCCTGAAAACGCAAAGACCGTTTGTTCCGAAAGATTTTCTGCCTGCTCTTCCATCCTCCTGAAAAGCATTAACACCCTACTGAGACCCAGCACATCTACCACACTAATGCCTGCTGTAGAGCCCAATTCCATTACCTCATTGAATACGAGACTTAGGGCATGATCAGATCTTTCGGAGTGCCAGTAGGTCTCTCTAGCACTCTCCACATCTCCCTGCTGGAAAGCCCGGATTGCTTTTTCTAAGGTATAACGTGCCTGCTGAGCGATCATTTCAATCTGCTTAGTAATCCGATCTGGAGGCGCTGATTCAATCCTGACAATCTGCCTCCCAATGGCACCAGCATAATCGCCAATTCTTTCCAGAGCTACCGAAAGCCGTAGGACGGCAGAAGCATATCGCAGGTGTTTACCACTGGGTGCATGCCTCACTACAAATGCATGCACCAGTTCGTCGATTATTTCTATTTTCCGGTTTATTCTGCGATCACCTAAAACGACCTCGTTGGCTCCTTCAACATCCCTATGGATAAACGAGTGTAAGACTTTCGCGATCTGATCCAAAATTTCATCGGAAACCCGATCGATATGTGTACCGATCTCTTTCAGATCCGATTCAATACGTTCAGCATAATGTTGGTGTTGCATCTCTTAGATCCCTCCTAACTACAGACTACCGACGTCACCGGCGCATAACCTTTCCCAAACAAGATACACTGGCCCATTTCTCCTAAAATCCAATCCAGGTAAGCTCCCACCTGTCCCTCAGGTTGACCAGCTGTGTACATAAAGAGAGGCCGTGAAATTGGATAACTCCCATCGATCGCAGTTTCAACGGATGGGAAAACACAATCACTTCCTTCATCGACAGTCACGCACGGCATAAAAACTTCTTCTGTAGCATAGGCTAGTCCACTATATCCGATGCCACAAGGAGTGCTAGCGACCAAATCTACGACCTCTGACGAACCATTCATATCCCTAGATCCCAGTCCGAAATCTTTCCCTTCACCTAGCACCGCTTCCTGGAAATATGCATATGTGCCAGAATTATTTTGTCTACTCACTCGAACAATCTCTCCACTAGAACACCCAGGCATCTCAATGCCTAGTTGGCTCCAATTATCAACATTGCCACCGTCTCCGTAGATACTACCCAGCTGGGCA
>Ga0114993_10004759_pt1 | contig 13344 bp, 10 predicted proteins | sample ArcticOcean_MG_C_FD_87042 | JGI IMG/M metagenome (GOLD analysis project Ga0114993, IMG submission 87042) | Marine microbial communities from western Arctic Ocean - ArcticOcean_MG_CB2_150 | ecosystem: Environmental > Aquatic > Marine > Oceanic | place: Arctic Ocean: Canada Basin | collected...
CCGCTCGACCTACGATCGCCGCATCCTGATTCGATCGCGACTCGAAATCCGACCAAGAACCACTCATAACCGGAAATCCCGAACCCGCCGCACCTCCTCGGCCGGCAACCCGTAAAACACCACCACGTCCAGACTCGCTCGACAGTTGTTCGTGAAGACCTGGATCGGTACCGCACGCTTGACTCCAGGCAACTCCTCGATCTTTGACCGGTAATCCTCGGGCAATTGACTGGTCGCCGGGCAAAACTTGTTGGCTTGGAATACGATCAACGACCGTTCGCCCGCCTGCCGATTCCGCAGATCCTCCATCCCCTCCTGCACCGCACCCACAAAACAAAACACGTACAACGCAACGGCCGAACCGGCCAACGTCAAAAGCGTACGAGACCTGTGTCGCCAGAGTGTCTTGAGAATGTAGGGGAGGAACCGGGTCATGCTGGCTCCCCAATACCCAGTACCTCGCCACCCGATTCCATCAACAGGCCGCTGACCAACTCCAATTGACGACCAGCCACGTTGGACGCCTGGTTGTCGTGAGTCACCATCAAGAGCGTGATGTCGAGTTCGCGGTTCAGTCGTCCCAGCAACCCGAGTATCTGCTCGGATGTCTCGGAGTCCAGATCGCCGGTCGGTTCGTCGGCCACCACCAAAGTTGGATGAGCCACAATCGCACGGGCGATCCCGACCCTCTGTTCCTGACCGCCCGACAGCTGCCGGGGATAGTGACTGGCCCGATCCGACAAATCCACCGCCTGAAGTGCAATGTCCACACGCCGCTGCCGGTCGGCTCGAGACATCTTTACCAACAACAACGGCAACTCGACATTCTCCCACGCCGTCAACACCGGCACCAGATTGTGGTCCTGGAAAATGTAACCGATGTGCTCGGCTCGCCACCTGGCCAACTGGCTCCGCGACAACGACGTAATGTCAACACCCGCCACCCGGATCGTGCCCTCATCAGGCGTGTCGATACCTGCCAACAGATTCAACAACGTCGACTTGCCGCTGCCGCTGGCACCCATCAACGACACGAAGTCACCGGATTCGATGTCCAACGACACGCCCGCCAACGGAGTGATCGTCTCGCCACCCTTGTGGTACTGCCGCACCACGTCTCGAATCTCGACCAACGACATCAGCGTCCTTTCTCCTCCGACAAAGCCCTGCCATCCAAATCGATATTCCCGCCCGCCCCACCAGGACCACTTGCCCCATCACTGTAGGCCGCTTCCGGCTCCTCGCCTCGAATCCGAATCCTCTGGCCATCCACCAACCCGTCGGCACCACCGGCCACCACTCGACTTCCCACAGCCAGGTCCCCGGTCACCTCGACCAATCCCCCCGGAGCCTCCACCCCAATCGTGACCGCGACACGCCGAACTCGACCCATCGACCGGTCGGCCAGCCAGACGTAACTGCCCGCTGCATCCGAACGGATCAATGCTCGAGGCAAGAAATGACGCGGACGGACCAACTCGGCCTGACCTCCTCCACTCGAACCACTCGACAAAAACGTGATCACCACCAACATGTCCGGCTTGAACAGGGACGGAGGTCGATCGATCGCCACCTTGATCTCTAACGTGTTTTTTTGAATGTCGGCGATCGAGCTGATCAATAGCACGCGACCCGTCAACGGCTCCGACACCGCCGCATTGGTGATCCGAACCGCCTGGCCGACCGACACCTGAGGCAGGTTGTCGAAACGCACATCCACCTTCACCTGCAACCGTTCGGGCTGGTACATCGTCACCACCGTGCTCCCGTCAAAGTCCACCGCCACCGTCGGTCCCGAACCAACCCGAGACCCCGGTACGGCGACCAACTGATACACGCGTCCGGCTGCGGGAGCAGTGATCGTCATCCGGTCCAATCGCAATCGAGCCTCCGACACCATCACCCCCGCCGCCGCCACCCGAGCGGCCGACGCTCGTAACTTCGCAAGTGCCTGGTCTCTCGCCTCGGTCTCGTCGGCCAGTAACTCCAATCCAGTCGTCAGAGCCCGAACCTGCTGACGCCACGCCGTCGACTCGTCGGTCAACGACTTGGATCGACTCTCCACATCTCGCAACGACGCAACAGCCCGATCCCACACCGCCTTTGCCCTGGCAATCTCAATCTCGGCCACCACACCCCGGGCAGCCATCTTCCCCGCATGATCCGCCTCGGCCACCAGCAGATCCGCCGCAGCCTGACGCTTCTGGAATGGCAGACTCCCCAACCGAGTCATCACCCGAGCCAATTGACCCAGGGCGGCGGCCCGTGGGGCCTCGAGATGAACCGGTTGAGCCAACCGGGTTTCCGCCGCCTGCAATACCGCCTTGGCCTCCAGTTCCTCGGCCAACCGCAGACTCAATCCTGCCTCGGCCGACGCAAGACCCAATGTCGCATCGTCAGAAACCAGGACCGCAATCCGATCCCCCAACGACACCGCCTGGTCCTCGACCACCAACAACGTCTCGACCACACCCGGTGCCAAGGCCGGCACGCGGATCGCCGTCGGACGAGGCTCGACCCAGCCGCTGGCCTGGAAGACCGGCTCACCCGATTCGGTCACCACTGTTTGCGACGTCATCAACTGAACAACCGTCACATCGACCGCCGGGAACACCAGGTCCCAGGCCATCCAACCAGCCAGCAACACGAAACCGACGATCACCGAACCGGGCAACACATACCGCGTCAACAGCCGACCCGCACCACGTCCACTCGGACGCGGATCCGAATCGCCACTGCGATCGATTGCCAGTCCCCTCAAATCGACTTCAGGCATGACTTTTGCCTCTGATACGCACAACCAGGCGGCCCAGACTCACTTCTTGACGTACACGGCCGTTGCCAAAACCACCAGGTTGCCATTTTCATCCTTGCTCGCAGTGCCGCGAACATAGACCGTCTGCAACTCCTTCATCCCAAACAGACTCCGAGCATCGGCGGCCAACAACCGACCCGACGAATCGACCACCTTCACCAAGGCCATCGCGCCGGGCAAACCGTCACGAGTGCAACAGTAGTCCCACGGAGTCGGACACGTGTCGCCGGGAATATCGGTACACGCCTTCACGGATCGGTCCACAATGTTGAACGCGGCACGACCATCAATCCACGGGTCCAGACTCCCGCCAATCCTGCCAACCATCACCACCTCAGACCCCTTCACCTCGCCACCATCCTCGCCACCATCCTCAGCACCACCCTCGTACACGGCCTTCACCTCTCGAGCTGACTCGGGCAGCTCGGCCAACAGGTACGGCGTCACGTCGATTCGGGTCGCCGCGTCAGGCTCGGGTGGATCGTCCCCGCAACCGGGCAACGCGACCAGAAGACCAACTGCCAACAGTGCCGCTCGGAACGAACCGCCCCAAACAATCGGCCGTGCTGTCGTTCCCAATCTTTCCATCATGTCTTGCATCGTTTTCTCCCTGATCCACCATTCCTTGGATCGGCTAGTTCGTTCAGGCATAACCCGAATATTTCGCAACTCGACAGTTTCCCACACGCCAAACAACCACCTAGACCGCCTTCAACCCCTCGACAATCGGCATCCGCAAGGCTCGAATCGCCGGCGGAACCGCTCCGAATACCCCCAGCAACAACCCGATCCCACACACCAGTAACACGCTCGGGCCATCGATCGCCAGATCGAACGCACCCATCGTGAACTGGATCGAAGCACTCCGCAGACCCAATAACGCAATCCCCGATGCCAGCAACGTCGCCGACGACGACAACAGAACACCCTCCTGTACCAAACCCAATAACAACGCCCCACGTCCAAAACCGATCGTCTGCAACGCAGCCAGTTCCCCAACCCGACCCATCGCCGAAGCGTACATCGTGTTCAACCCGGCAAATACCCCCGCACCAGCCACCAGCACAACCACCAGCCACGCCAACCAGCGGATTGGACCATAATCCTTCTGCAACAACGCGTAATAATCCGTCTCGAGAATCGACTGAAGCTCCAGATCTTTTCGCTCGCTGCAGAACAACTGCAGGTCCGCGTAGTCGCCGTCTGGACCAAATGTCAAAGCCACCAAGCTCAGGTCCTGACGCTGCATCGCCACATGCAGGTCCTCCAATCGACACCACGCTTCCGATTCGAACGCCGCACCGGCCGCCGAGAACACTCCCGACACTCTCCCCTGCCGACCCTCAAACCACAAACTGCTCCCCAGCCCCAACTCGTCATCACCCACACCCAGCTTTGTCGCCGCCAGGGTCCCAACCATCACCTCGCCCACACCAGGCCATTCGCCCCGCTCGATCTGGACCCCTCGCCGCACCTGCAACACGTCCGATGTCACTCCCCGAATCAACCCCAATGACGGTTCGCTGCGTTCACCCACAGTGATCTCCGTCCCAAGATACAACTCCGGCGATACGTACTTCCGCCCGTAACGCTCGCCGATGCCCGGGACACTCGAAGAGACTAATGCCGCCGACTGGCCGGGGATCGAGGAATACTCGAGATTCTCGTTCATATTCAACGCAAACACGATCGCCGTATCCGGGTCGCCACTGTTGGACAACGACGCCTCGAGACCCCGGATAAATCCCACCACCACCAACACCAGCAGCAACACCGTGGTCAGACCCAACAGGGTCAGCAGAGTGCGCAGGGGACGGCGGAACAGGTTGCGAACCGAGTACTCCCAGGGGAGCAGGCGTAGAGTGGGCACGAACTGAGTGTCCTGTTTTCGACCCGATCGAGGTCGCCGCGTGGCATCAAACCAATCAACTCGACCCGCGGCGGAACAAAGGCCGCCCGGGCGGGATCGGTCCTAACGCAACAGCACACCGTGCAGAACGCACAGCGAACAACCCGACGACACACGATCCGCCGCACCCGCTGCTTCTTCTCGCAAACGCGAACCAGACAGCCCGTGCGGCTCACACACACTCGCCACAGACTGACGGATCGTCGAAACTTGCTGATCAGATACCGATACCAGCAACGGGACAATCGCTCCCGAACACAGACAACCGCCCTCACCACCCCGATCACCCGGTGGCACAGGCAACACCGGCGTTTGCCGTTGCTGATCGTCGTGATGGCACAAACGACAAACGTCGCCGCTGGCCTCGAACACCGGCTCGGAACTCGCGCGACCCGAACAACACGAACCCGACGATCCCGCTCGACACAACAGCGGACAAGCCAGAAGCAGCAAGACCAGAAACGCACCGATCACCGAACGCCAAGCTCCACGCCGGCTCTGGCGAAATCCTCTGATCGACTGCCCAATGCTCATGGCTACCACCAATGCTCAGAAAGACCGCCCATGCGGTGTTCTGCGGTGTTCTGTGGTTACCCACGAATCATAAGCTCGTACACAACCGCCGACAACACCTTCTTTTCAGAACGCGTTCAACGGCCCAGACGACTTCCGTGGCCGTGCAAACCGGAGATCATCAACTGAGACTGGATGACCGACGCCGATTCACGCAGCTTGCGGATGCTCAAAAGGTACGACAAGTTCACTTCGACGTACTTCTGCTGAGCCACCAGGAGTTCCAGATACCGTACCTGGCCTTCGCTGTAACCGCGTCGCACCCACTCGATCGATTCCCGAGCCTTTGGCAAGATCCGAGCGGAGTAACGCCGAGCCTGATGCCGGGCGTTGGAATACTCGCGATATGCCATCGCTGCACGCTGCTGCAGGTCGATTTCCAATCGATCGATCTCAAACCGTCTCCGTACCACTTCAGCCTCCGAACGAGCGATCCCACCCTGGTTGCGATCAAAAATTGGAAATCCAATCCCAACAATCACGCTCGTCACGTCGCTTTCGGTCGAATGCATGTAGCCACGCCCCACCTTCAGATCCACGTCGGGAACAACCACCCGCTTCTGCCACAACACTTCGCGTCGGGCTGTCACCAACCGAGCCCGAGCTGCCGCCAGTTCGGGGTTGCCGGCCAACACCAGCTGCCGGCAATCCGACCAGGTCATGTCGGGCAGATCAGCCGTCACATTTCCCTGCAACGCACCCACCTCAAGATCCATAACACCAACCGACAAGCCCAGCAATCGTCGCGCCTCGGACAACTCGTTCTCAGCATCCTCCTTGAGCGCCAAGGCCTGCTCGGCAGCAATCTCGGACTGCAACAACCCGTTGGGTGAAACCTGTTTCGCCTCGACCAGCTTCGACGTGGCCAACGACAACGCAGTGCTCAGTCCAGCCAACCGGCTGGTCAGTGCGACTCGCTGCTGAGCCACCAATGCGTCATAAAACCGTACCCGAACACCACTCGCCACACGAACGCGATCCGCCTGGGCCATATGCTCGACCTCGCTCACCCGACCAGCAGCCACTGCTGATGCCAACTCCAACTTGCCCCCCGTCACGATCCGCTGCCGAATGAAACCGCCCTGCATGCCTGGCGTGCCCCGATTGCCCATCTCTCTGCCGCTGTAACCCACCACCGGGTTGGGCCACAGTCGAGCCTGCTGTTGGTCGCCTTGGGCTTCGTTGATCCGAGCCGACGCAATCCGCAACAGCGGATGACGTAACTTGGCCAGCGACTGGAACTCTGGCAACGATCGAGGCGAGCTCGAGCCGACCGCAACACGAGCCACCGCTGGTTCCACCCGAAACCCTGGTGATTGCACAGGAACTGAACGCTCAACCGCTCGACGCCATCCAGTCAACTCGCCTGCCTCGGCCACCACCGGCACGATGCAACACAGCACGATCGGCGCACACAATCTCATATCACTGCTATCGGCTCCTTCCTGCCCCACAGGCCTCAAAAACCAAAAGGAACCCGATCCACCAGTACCACTTACCGGCCACGCCCGCCGGCATGCTTGCTGCCAATCGATACCCGAGGCATCATGGACCATCACGGTCCGCCTCAACGACCTCCCTCCCGCCTGCCAGCTCAACAAATGCCAGGCCGACAACAAGGAACCACTACGATGCTCGTCGGTTATGCCAGCAACGAACGCTACGTCGCCGTGCCCAACGTGCTGTTCGAATTCCGCAGCAAGACTGGCCAGGTCACCACCGCGGCGTCGACCATCTCCGGAGCCGTCTACGCCGAGATCGAACCGGGCGAATACGAAGTCGTACTTGGCCGAGATGGCTATGGCTCCAAGATCATCACCATCACCGTATCGACCGACTCGCCCTACCAGTTCCGACTGCTCGCCGACGGCCTGCTTGGCTACATGTGGCCCAAGTGCGTCACGAGCGGCCAACAAAGCGAGTTTCGAGTGCACGCCGTCCACGAATACGAACTGCAGCTCTGGCGATACGGACAAACCAAGGAGTACATCCGACGCATCGGTACCTACGACGAACACGGACCGCGGGCCACGATGCAGATCACACCCGACGGCGATTACACCCAGACCGGAGTCCGGTGGAACACACAGGGCTACAACAGCCAGGCACTCTCACAGTTCATCCAAGCCCCCAGTCGCAGCGGTCTCTACTTCCTCCACGCCCTCGACAAGTCCGGCTCGTTCTTCGCCTTCCCCTGGATAGTCGCCCCCGCCACACCCACAACCGACATCGCCGTCCTCGCCTCCGACCTCAATTGGAACGCCTACAACAGCTTCGGCGGACGCAGCAACTACATCCACGCCGATGGCTTCCCACCAACACCCACCATCAACTCCCGACTCGAACTCAAACGCTACACCGAAACTCAACACCGCAGCTACCACAGCGACCACTACCCACCCCTCTCACTCGAACGACCCGACCCCTACAACCACATCGACTTCGACGAAGGACTCACCGACCCGATCGGTGGCCGACAGGGATGCCACATGGCCTCCGCCGAATGGCGACTGCTGGGATGGATGGAACAACACGGCTTCGACTACGACTACTACAGCGAAACGCAACTCCACTTCGATCAGGTCCCGCTCGATGACTACAAGACACTGATCATTAGTACCCACCCCGAGTACTGGTCCAAGGACATGTATTTCCGAGTCAAGAGTTGGGTCTTCGAGCGAGGCGGACGGCTGATCTACCTCGGAGGCAATGGACTGAACTGCGAAATCGAATTCCTCGACGACCACCGTGTGGTTTACCAGAACACCGACTGGAGTCACTCGGAACCGCAACTCAAAGACGACGGATCCGAATACCAGAGCCGATTCGACAAGCGAGTCGAATCCGAGGCCAACCTGCTCGGCGTCGTCTTCACATTCCCCGGCATCATGACCGCAGCCCCCTACAAGGTGATCGACGCCGAACACTGGACGCTAAGGGACACCGGACTCGCAAACGGTGACACGTTCGGAGCCGACAGCCTGCACAAGCGAATCCCCGGAGGCGCCTCAGGACACGAAACTGACAAGGTCTCGGACCAGTCACCACAAAACGTCCACACGATCGCCAAAGGGACCAACCCCGGCAATGGCGGAGCCGAAATTGTTCACTTCGAAACACCCTCCGGCGGAGAAGTCTTCTCGGTCGGCTCGATCACCTGGCCCGCCTCGATCCTCGTCGATGACAGTGTCGCCAAAATCACCGCCAACGTCATCCAACACTTCACCCGCTGACCACAACCCCGAACCTGAACCCCAACTCTTTCATCATGCCTCTATCACTCGGTTTCGTCTCCGCCATACTCCCCAACGCATCGCTCGACGATGTGCTCGACACCGCAGACACTCTTGGCTTCGACTGCGTCGAACTGATGTGCTGGCCACCCGGTGACGCCGATCGGCGGTATGCCGGAGTCACCCACATCGACGTCGACAGCCTGGATACCGGCGAAGAACTCAAGAAACGCCTCGCCAACTCCAACGTCACCGTCAGCGGACTGGGCTTTTACCCCAACCCCCTGGCCGCCGATACTCAGGCAGCCTCCAACGCCGTCGAACACATCCGACAGGTCATCTCCGGATGCGCCACCCTGGGCATCCCCGTCATGAACACCTTCATCGGCCGAAATCCCACTCTCTCGATCGACGAGAACTGGGGCCGCTGCCTGGACACCTGGGGGCCGCTGGTCGAATGGGCTCAATCGCACGACGTGCGGATCGGGATCGAGAACTGCCCGATGCTGTTCACTCGAGACGAATGGCCCGGTGGCCACAACCTCGCCGTCAGTCCCGCCGTCTGGCGACGCCTCTTTGCCGACCTCCCCTCACACCACCTCGGACTCAACTACGACCCCTCGCACATGGTCTGGCAACACATGGACCACCTGGCCCCCCTCGCCGAATTCTCGGACCGACTGGTCCACATCCACGCCAAGGATGTCACAGTCGACACGGACCGACTCAACGACGTCGGCATCCTCGCCACTCCAGTCGAGTTTCACACACCCGTACTGCCCGGCCGTGGAACCATCGATTGGAACACGTTCCTGGCCACCCTCGGCAATGTCGGCTACCAGGGAGCCGTCTGTGTCGAAGTCGAAGATCGAGATTTCGAGGCCAGTCACGACCTGAGACTCGAAGCACTGCGGCAAAGCCTCCAACACCTCCGCAACGCCTAACAGACAACCATCGGATACAACCACAATGCCCAGCACCAGACCGTTCGCAACGCCGGCCCTGGCGCTCATGGCACTTCTGGCCACACACTCCCTCCAGGCCGCTGCACCCAACCCGGTCATCACAACCCTCTGGCCGGCCGGGGCCCGAGCCGGGACCACCGTCGAAGTCACGGTCACCGGCAGCGGCATCGCAAAACAGACCCAACTCCTCTGCTCGGCCCCCGGCTTCCAGGCCGGATTCCTCGGCAGCGACAAGCCCCCTCACTTTCAGATCACAATCCCAAAATCCACTCCGCCGGGACTCTACGAAATCCGGCTCGCCGGCCCCGACGGCATCAGCACTCCACGCACGTTCCAGGTCGGTAACCGACGCGAGACGACCGAACTGGAACCCAACAACACTCTGCCCACAGCCGCTACGGCATCAATCAACTCGATCCTCAACGGCCGCATCCTCGAACCCGGCGACCAGGACTGCTTTCGCTTCACCGCCAGCACTGGTCAGCGAGTCGTCCTGGAATGCTGGGCCGAACGCATCGATTCCGCGCTGCACCCGGTCCTGCAACTGTTCGATTCCAACGGGCGACTGTTGCAAGTCAGCCGAGGCTACTTCGGCATCGACCCGCTGATCGACTTCCGCGTCCCCGCCGATGGCGACTACGTCGTCCGACTCCACGACCTCACCTACACCGGCAGCCCCAACCACGTCTACCGACTCGACATCGATACCGGACCTCGAGTCGCGTTGGCCGTGCCGTCGGTCATCCAACGTGGCCACGCAACCCGCATCACACTCTACGGCTGGAACCTCGACAATCGCACAAAAGACAAGGCCCCGGCCATGGACCGTGTCGAAATCCAAATCGCAGCCAAACAGGCTGTCGCGACCTGGCCACTGCCTACTCACCTCGCCCCCGCACAAGCCCCCTTCGACTCCATGGTGTGGCGACTGCCCGGTGCACACGCTCCAGTTTTGATCGGAATCACCGACGTGCCGGTTGTCACCGAATCCTCGGACAATCACTCACCCGCACTCGCTCAACAACTCGAAATCCCCGGCGAAGCCAGCGGCCGACTGGTCGAAGCCGACGAAAAGGACTGGTACTCGTTCGCAGCACGGCGGGGTGAAGTGGTTCATGTCGAATTGATTGGCGAGCGAATCGGGTCACCTGTCCACCTGGCCGCTTCGATACTCGATGCCAATGGCCGTACCGAACTGCTGCGTTGCCGGCCCGACCCTCGCAACATCGGTGGACTGGGACTGCCCACCCGACACTCCGACCCGACTGGCCGCTTCGTCGCACCCGCCGACGGACATTTCACCGTTGTCGTCTACAACCGCAGAGCGGGAATTCATCCCGACCCACGGCGAAGTTACCGACTGTCGCTGCGACGAGAAGTCCCGCAGGTCGACGTTGTGGTCGCGCCCACGGCAACCAGCCCCGATGGCATCAACCTGGCACCCGGTGGACGCATGCCGCTGCAAGTCGTCGCCTTTCGACGTCGCGGCCAAAACGGAACGATCCGGGTTTCTGCCGGCACACTCCCGAGCGGAATCTCCTGCCCCGATGTGTTCCTCGGCCCCAACGTCTCACTGGCCCAACTCGTGCTCAGTGCCGACCCCAATGCCGCACGTCTCCACGGACATTTGAACCTCTGGTCCCAGCCGGCCGACTCCACATCAGACCTCAAACGCCCCGTCCGAGGCGCCTCGGTCGTCCGCTCGGGACGGCCCAACGGTTGGAGCCGCTTGACCCAGGAACTGGCCATCGGTGTCGCCGGCGACTCGCCACTTCGCATCACGGCCAACGGCCACGAAACCCGAGTCCACCAGCTCTTCGGAGAACTCAACGTGAGGCACTCGCCCGGAGGCGTGCTCGATGTCGCGGTCGAGGTCCAACGCCGTGACCCCAATCATCGGGCCGACGTGCAGTTGATCGGCACCGGACTGCCGCCGGGGATCGCCAACCGCACGGCCACCATCCCTGCGGCAAAGGACAAGGGTTACGTCAGCTTCTACTTGCCCCGAAACCTGAAGCCGGGTCGCTATACGCTGGGCGTTCGGGCCACCACCACCGTGCCCACCTCGAATGGCAAGAAGACTCAGACGGTCAGCGTCTTCAGCAACGCCGTCGTCTTCGAGATCCACGAACCGATGTTTCATGTCACTCTCGATCCGTACAACCCGCAAACCATCCGGCGAGGCCAGGTGGTGCAGATCAAGTACCAGGTCAAACGACTCAACGGCTTCATCAACAAGGTCCACTCCGAACTGGCTGCCCCGGGAACGGTGACCAATGTCGGAGGCCTTCGTGGTCGAGGAGTGACCTTTGTGGGGCAGTCCGAGAGCGGAGCCATCCAGGTCGTCGCCAGCGATGACGCACCACTCGGGCAACGGGCCTTCCTGAGAATCTATGCAGTCGGTGTACTCGAAGATCAAGCTCTCTATCATGGCAGCCACTTCCTACAACTCCGCATTGTGGAATGACGATGCCCGCCTGAATTCCGTCCCATCCAGGCACAGCCCGACCGACATCCAAAAGGACTCTCCGATGAGATTCACTCGACTGGCCCTATCTACCCTCATACTGGCTCTCGTGGTCGTCACCTCAACCGCCAACGCCGCGCGGAAACCCAATATCGTCTTCATCATGGCCGATGACCTCGGCTTCGCCGAATTGGGCTGCTATGGCCAGAAAAAAATCCGCACGCCAAACATCGATCGACTGGCACGCGATGGCATGAAATTCACCCGGAACTACGCCGGCAACGCCGTCTGTGCTCCCTCACGCTGTGTGCTCATGACCGGAAAACACCCCGGACACGCATGGATCCGCAGCAACCGTGAAGCCAAGCCTGAAGGCCAGGCACCCATCCCCACGACCGAAGTCACTATCGCCGAACTGCTCAAGAAAGACGGCTACACCACCGGTGCCTTCGGCAAATGGGGACTCGGCCCCCCAGGCTCCGAAGGCGGACCACTCCAACAAGGCTTCGATCGATTCTTCGGCTACAACTGCCAACGACACGCTCACAGCTACTACCCCTCCTACCTCTGGGACGACAATCGAAAAGTCCCACTCAAAAACAACCCGCCCGTCGGAGGTCACGCCCGCTTTCCACAGGACGCCGACACCACCAACCCGGGTAACTACGCCCGCTTCAAAGGACAGGACTACGCACCCGATCGAATCGCCGCACAAGCCCTGAAATTCATCAAGACAAACAAGGACAAACCCTTCTTCCTCTATTACCCATCTGTCATCCCACACCTCGCACTTCACGTCCCCGACGAAGCACTCCAACCCTATCTCGACCTCAAGTGGGACGACCCACCGTTCACCAAGTTGACCGGAGGTGGCTACACGCCGCACTTCACGCCGCGAGCCGCCTACGCCGCGATGATCACGCGACTCGACACCTACGTCGGACGCATCCTCAGCCTGCTCGGACAACTTGGACTCGACGACAACACCATCGTCGTCTTCACCTCCGACAACGGAACCACACACCTCAAACGCGAAGTCGACTACGATTTCTTCGACAGCGTGAAATCACTTCGAGGCCTCAAGGGGTCGCTCTATGAAGGTGGAGTCCGCGTGCCGCTAATCGTGAAATGGCCCGGACATGTCGCCAAGAACACCGTCTCGAACTTCGTCACCGGGTTCGAAGACTGGATCCCCACGCTTCTCGGACTGACCGGCAGCCGACAACCTGTCCCACAAGGCGTCGATGGAGTCAGCCTCGTCGCCACACTCAACGGAAACCAACAACCGCCCCGGAACTTCCTCTACCGCGAATTCCCCAGCTACGGCGGACAACAGGCCGTGTGGTTGGGAAACTGGAAGGGTGTCCGACAACGACTCGCTC
>Ga0114993_10004761_pt1 | contig 13343 bp, 9 predicted proteins | sample ArcticOcean_MG_C_FD_87042 | JGI IMG/M metagenome (GOLD analysis project Ga0114993, IMG submission 87042) | Marine microbial communities from western Arctic Ocean - ArcticOcean_MG_CB2_150 | ecosystem: Environmental > Aquatic > Marine > Oceanic | place: Arctic Ocean: Canada Basin | collected...
AACCCCAAGGCCGTCGATGCTCGCAAATTCCTCTACGGCGAAGTCTTCCTCCACAACGCCGTCGACATCCAAACTCCCGCCGCCAATCTCACCTACCGCTGGGGCATCGTCGATGGCTGGAAACTCATCCTCCCACACAAACAAAACGTGACCACCCGCGCCGGCAAAGGAGCCAAGGGTGCTGGTGCCATTGAGCTGTACCACTTGGCGAAAGACCCGCTTGAAACCAAAAATCTCGCCGAGGCCAACGCCAGCAAGGTGGCGGAATTGCGCAAGTTAATCAACGCAGAATGGTCGGCGAAGTGACGACGCGGATTTGCACGGTTACAAAAACCGTGTCAATTACTTGTCACGGCGCGGGAAGAGCGCTTCGGGTTGGCCGGTTTGGTGGCCTTCGGATAGTTCGGCCCAGTTTTCTTCGGCGATGTTTTGGAGGTCGGTGGGGAGGTTGAGCTGCTCGCGGATGCGTTGGCTGGTGGTGGGGAGGTAGGGCTGGAGCCAGACGGCGAGGTGGCGGCAGCCTTCGGCGAGGTTGTAGAGGACTTCGCCGAGGCGTTCGGTTTGGGTTTCGTCCTTGGCGAGCTTGAAGGGAGCGGTCTCGTCGACATATTGGTTCATGCGGGCGACGAAGGCCCAGATAGTTTGGAGGCCGGCTTGGAGTTGGTTTTTGTTTAACTGGATGACGAGCTGGTTGCGGGTGGCGAGTGCCTCGGCGGCGAGGTCGTCGTGCGGGGGGGGCACGATGCCGTCGCGGTAGCGTTGGAGCATGGAGAGGGAACGGTTGACGAGGTTGCCGAGGCTGTTGGCCAGTTCTGCATTATAGCGGGTGGCGAAGCCTTCGTCGGTCCAGTTGCCATCGGGGCCGATGGCCAGCTCGCGCACGACGTAGTATCGGAAGGCGTCGAGGCCCCAGTCGTCGATGACGGTGACGGGGTCGGCGACGTTGCCAGTGCTCTTGCTCATTTTCTCGTTGTCCTTTTGCCACCAGCCGTGGACGAGTACTTGCTTGGGCAGCGTGAGGTTGGCGGCCTTTAGCATTATCGGCCAGTAGACCGCGTGGAACTTGAGGATGTCCTTGCCGATGACGTGGATGTCGGCGGGCCAAAGCTCGGCCTCTTCGCCACGGCTGCGCGGGATGCTCAGGTAGTTGACTAGCGCATCGAACCAAACATAGGTGACGTAGTCCGCATCGAAGGGCAGGGGGATGCCCCAGGTGAGGCGCGCGCGCGGGCGGCTGATGCAGAGGTCCTCGAGAGTCTCGTTCTTGAGGAAGCCGAGCACCTCGTTGCGGCGATAGTCGGGCGCGATGAAATCGGGATTAGCCTCAATGTGGTCAATGAGCCATTGCTGGTGTCGGCCGAGCTTGAAGTAGTAGTTCTTTTCCTTCAGCTCGGTGACCTCGCCGTACAACGGGTCGAACTCGCCGTCGTCATTGCGGTCGCGCTCGGTGAGAAAGCTCTCCTGTTTGGCGGAGTAAAAGCCGACGTACTCGTCTTCGTAAAACTCATCGGCGTCGTAAAATTGTTGGAGGATTTGCTGGACGACTTTCTGGTGGGCGGCATCTGTGGTGCGGACAAAGTCGTGATTGCAGAGGCCGAGCTTCTCGACGAACGCCTGCCAGTCGGCGGCCAACTCGTCGCAGTAAACCTGCGGCTCCTTGTCCACGGCCTCGGCGGCTTGCTGGACTTTTTGGCCATGCTCGTCGAGGCCAGTCAGGTAAAACACTTCGCCGCCGAGGCACAGCCGCGCGCGCGCGATGACGTCGGTGATGATTTTCTCATACGCATGCCCCAGATGCGGCTGGCCGTTGACGTAATCAATGGCGGTGGTGATGTAAAATTTCTTGCCCACGGGCGCGAGTTGTAGCGCAGGGCGGATGGCCGGGCAAATTATATCGCAATTTGCCGGGGGATTTGGCATGGATAACACATGCGGTTTTGGAGTTTCATTTTGGCGTTGCTGTGGCTGATTAGCCCGGGCGATGCCATTGCCCAGCAGAAAAAGAAGCCCAAGAAAAAAACTATCCCTTTGCGTACGAAATGGGACGATATGGATATCGGCACATTTCAGGCGTACGGTCTGGAGGTGCCGGGACGGGGGAAGATTTGGCGGCCGGCCTTGAAGGGGTTGAACATTCGTCTGGGGCACAATGCCTCAGTTTGTTTTGACACCGAGCGGCTGCGCATGGCGGTGGGCTGGACGGGCGGATTTCTCAAGCTGCCCACGGGCCGTGATGGCTTGGAGGGAGTGCCGCAACTCGCGGGGGAGATCAGGTTTCGCACCCGCATGATGCCCGGCTGGGCCAACGCAAAGGGCGAGTGGAACGCCACAAATCCGCCGGTCATTGCCGGGAGTGACGTGTATTCCCATGGGCCGCTGCCCCGTGATTGGGCGAAGTGGGAGGGGCATTACCAGTTCAGAAACCAGGTGATCCTCAGTTATTCAGTCGGTGAAACCAGTGTGCTTGAAATGCCTGAATACGCTGCGCGCCGCGGGGTTTTCATACGCTGGTTTGAGATTGAAAAACCTAAGGGAGCGCGGGGGCTTAAAATGTTGGTTGCCGAAGTGGCTGGTGCCAAGGCCGTGAATCTCGAGCACGGCAGGTTTGCCTATCTTGAAAAGGAAGGGAACTGCACGCTTGCCATGATGCTGAATCGGGAGGGGGAGCCGTTTGGTGATCTGCTTGCAACTCAGGGCGGCCAGTTGATCATGTCGGAAGATTCAACCTTACCACGTGTTTTCTTGGGGGTGGCGGTTTGGCACGGGCCCAGGGAAAAGCTGGGGGAAATTCAGAAGGCGATGAATGGCTGGAAGCGCCGCCCTCAGCCGCTCAAGCCGCTTACCCGGGGCGGGCCAGCAAAGTGGAGTCAGTCGGTTATCACGCGCGGTCGGCTGGGGCTGACGCCGGGCGCCTACGTGGTGGACACCATCACGGTGCCCGAGGAGAACCCGTGGAAGTCGTGGATTCGCTGCAGTGGTTTTGATTTTTTTAAAGACGGCACGACGGCAGCGATTTGTTCGGTGACGGGCGATGTGTGGGTCGTGAGTGGTATTGATGATTCCCTGAAGGAACTGAAATGGCGGCGGTATGCCACGGGGTTGTTTCAGCCGCTGGGGCTGAAAATTGTGAACGAAAAAGTCTATGTCCTTGGCCGCGATCAGATCACGCGGCTGCACGACCTGAACGACGATGGCGAGGCGGATTATTACGAGAACTTCAACAACGACATTTCCATCAGCAACCATTATCACGAGTTCTGTTTAAATCTGGAGACAGATGCTGGGGGGAATTTTTATTTCATCAAGGGCAGCAATCTGCGTCAGGCCACCGTGCCACATCACGGTTGCCTTGTGAAGGTGAGCGCCGATGGATCGAAACTGGAAGTTGTCGCCACCGGCCATCGCGCGCCCAACGGAATGAGCGTTGGGCCGGGCGGCGAGATCACCAGCGCTGACAACGAGGGCAACTGGGTGCCGACCTCACGGATCAACCTCGTCAAGCGCGGAGGTTTTTACGGGCACGTCTTCACCGCGCATCGCCAACCGGTGCCGACGGATTATGACAAGCCGCTGCTCTGGCTGCCGCACCAGGTGGACAACTCCAGCGGCGGGCAGGTGTGGGTGGACAGCGGCCGCTGGGGGCCGTTCAAGGGCGGGCTGCTTCATCTTTCGTACGGGCGCTGCTCGATGTTTCACGTCCTGCAGGAGGAGGTTGACGGGCAGCCGCAGGGCGGCGTGGTGAAATTTCCGCTGCGGTTCGAGTCGGGCATCATGCGGGGGCGGTTTAATCCGCATGATGGTCAGCTTTATTTGGCGGGGTTGCGCGTGTGGCAATCGAGCGGCGCGCGCTTTGGTGCCTTTCACCGCGTGCGGTACACCGGCAAGCCAGTGCACATGCCAGCCGCGCTTCACGTTAAAAAGAACGGCCTCGAGATCACCTTTACCAATCCACTCGATGCCGCCTCCGCCGTCGACGACCAGAACTACGCCATCGACCAGTGGAATTACCAATGGACCGAATCCTATGGTTCCAAGCTTTACTCGGTGAAGGATCCCTCCAAGGTGCTCGGCGAGAAAAAACAACAGGAGGTCCGCGGTGACCCGGTTGAAATTAAATCGATCAAACTCTCTGATGACAAGAAGACTGTTTTTTTGGAAACCGATGCGCTCAAATCCGTCATGCAATCACGCATTCGATACAACATCAAGGCCGCCGACGGCATGGTTTTAAAACAAGAAATCATCCATACCATCAACCGCGTCCCCGCGAATTAATGAGCACTCCACGCACCAGTTGCCAAATCCGTCAGGACTTCCTCGACTTTTTTGCGGAGCGCCAGCACACCGTCGTTCCCTCCGCCAGTCTCATGCCCGATGCGCCAAATCTGCTTTTCACCAACGCCGGCATGAACCAGTTCGTCCCCATTTTCATCGGTGATCAAACCTGCCCGTATACGCCCGGCCGCGCCGCTGACACTCAAAAGTGTATTCGCGCCGGTGGCAAACACAACGACCTCGAGGACGTGGGGATGGACACGTATCACCACACGTTTTTTGAAATGCTTGGCAACTGGTCTTTCGGCGACTACTTCAAAAAAGAGGCCATCGAATGGGCGTGGGAACTACTCACCGAGGTTTGGTGTTTTCCGAAGGAGCGACTGTACGCAACGGTTTATCAGCCGGGCAAAGGCGACCCCGGCGATTTCGATCAAGAGGCGCACGATTACTGGAAAGCGATTTTTGAAAAAGCCCGACTCGACCCAGCTGTGCACATTGTCAACGGCAGCAAGAAAGACAACTTTTGGATGATGGGCGACACCGGCCCGTGTGGTCCGTGCAGCGAACTACATATTGATCTCACGCCTGCCGGCGACACGGGCGGCAGGCTCGTCAACGCCGACACCGGCCAGTGCATCGAGATTTGGAATCTAGTTTTCATTCAATACAACGCCAACGCGGACGGCGCTTTCCCGCCGCTCGCTGCGCAGCACGTGGACACCGGAATGGGATTCGAGCGCGTCGCCGCCATCATCCAAACCACAAACAATTTCACAGACTTCAGCAAACCTGTTTCCAATTATGACACCGACGTCTTCAGCCCCATCTTCGCCGAACTGGAAAAACTCAGCGGCAAAAAATACACCGCCACGCTCCCCAGTGCCGAGCCGACCGAACAGGGAAAAATCGACATAGCCTTCCGGGTTATCGGCGACCATCTCCGCACGCTCAGCTTCGCCATCGCCGACGGAATCCTCCCTGGAAACACCGACCGCAACTACGTCCTCCGCCGCATCCTCCGCCGCGCAGTCCGCTACGGCCGCACGCTCGGATTTTCGGAGCCGTTTTTTTCCAAGCTAGTCGACGTGCTGGTCGACTCAATGAGCGACGTGTTCCCCGAATTAAAAAAACGCCGCAAAGACATCCAGCAAGCTATACACACCGAAGAGGAATCATTTAATCGCACCCTCGATAACGGCATCGCGCTTTTCAACAAAGAAGCGGCGAATCGAGAGGGCAAGGAATTATCCGCTGCGTTTATCTTCAAACTTTACGACACGTACGGCTTTCCACTGGACCTCACAGAGTTGATGGCGCGCGAAGCGGCGTTGGCAGTTGACACTGACGGATTTGACAGACTGATGGAGGAACAACGCGCACGGGCGCGGGCGGCGCAGAAGAAAGAGGTCGTCAGCGTCACCAGTTTGGAGAGCGGGGCGAGCACGGAGTTTTTTGGCTTTGAGGAGATGTCCGGCACGGCTCGCGTGATGGAGATTGTGCGCGAGCAGAAACGCGTGGCGGTGGTGCTGGATCGCTCGCCGTTTTATGCGGAGATGGGCGGGCAGGTTGGTGACTCTGGAACGCTGGCGGTCGAAGGGAAAACTTGGGCGGTCACTAATACGCATAAAGCGGGCGATGCTTTTTTGCATTATATAAAAGGCGATGACGCGCCGGGGCAGGGGAGTAAAGTTGAGATTGCCGTGGATGCCAGTCGGCGTGTGGCCATTCAGCGGCATCACACGGTGACACATCTTTTTCACTGGGCGCTGTACGAGGTTGTCGGCACGGACGCGTCGCAAAAGGGCTCGTACGTTGGTCCAGAAAAATTGACGTTTGATTTTAACAGCCAAGCACTGAGCGCCCAACAAGTCGCCGACATTGAGCGTTTGGTGAACGAGCGTATTGTCGAGAACGCGGCGGTGTCGTGGACGGAAATGCCACACGGGAAAGTGGCGAAACGCGAGGACATTTTGCAGTTCTTTGGCGACAAGTATGGCGACTCAGTTCGCGTAGTGCAAATCGGCGGCGCGGCGGGCGCGCTGGACGGATACTCTATGGAACTTTGCGGTGGCACGCACACGCGGGCGACGGGCGAGTTGGGGCTGTTCAGAATCACCGGCGAGGCGGCCATCGCGGCGGGCGTGAGGCGCGTGGAGGCCATCGCCGGATTGGTCGCTGCCGAGCAGGCGCGGGCCGACGCGGGGAGGATTGCGGCGTTGGCGGAGACTTTGAATTCGCCGGTTAAGTTGATTGAGCAAAAAGTTGGGAAGGCGCTGGAGCAGGTGAGGAAGGTGGAGAAGCAGTTGAAGGGTCTCCAGCAAAATCAGGCGGCGGACACGGCGAAGGCGCTTTTGGCCAAGGCAGAGTCGGCGGGCGACATCAGTTTTATTTCCGCAAACTTGGGCGCGGTGGATGGTAGCTTTGCGCAGTCGGTGGCGGATGCGTTGAAGGGGCAATTTGACGGCGTGGTGGTGCTGGGCACGACGGGCAAGGGTAACGTGGCGTTGGTGGCGACGGTGCCAGATGCGTTGACAGACAAGGTGCAGGCGGGGAAAATCATCCAATCCATCGCGCCAATCGTCGGCGGCAAGGGCGGCGGCAAGCTGACCAGCGCGCGCGGCGGCGGCAAGGATGCCGGGAAACTCGATGAAGCCTTGGCGGTGGTGCCCAAGTTTTTGGCAAACTAAAATGGCCGGCAAAAAAAATAAAAAGACCGTCAAAGGCAAGTCACCGTGTGACTCGATTGAATCGGTCATTGCCGATATCCGACGCGGGCGGATGGTGATAGTGGTGGACGACGAAGACCGCGAGAACGAGGGCGACCTCATCATGGCCGGCGAGCACGCCACCGCCAAGTCGGTCAATTTCATGGCCAAGCACGGGCGCGGGCTCATCTGCGTGCCGACCTCCGGCGACCGCCTGCGGCAACTCGGCGTGGAGAGGATGGTGCCGATAAATCAAGAGTCGTTCAAAACGGATTTTCAGGTCAGCGTCGATGCGGCGACAGGTATCAGCACCGGCATTAGCGCCCGCGACCGCGCGCGGACCATTCGCGTGATGGCCGACCCCACCGCTGTGCCCGATGACCTCTCGCAGCCGGGGCACATCTTCCCCCTGCGCGCGCAACCCGGGGGCGTGCTCCAGCGCGCGGGGCACACCGAGGCGGCGGTTGACATGGCGCGACTGGCGAAGTGCCGGCCCATCGGCGTTATTTGCGAAATCATGAAGGACGACGGCAACATGGCACGCCTGCCGCAGTTGAAACGATTCGCGAAAAAGCACGGCCTGAAAATTGCCAGCATCGAGGACCTCATCAAGCACCGGCGCGAACGCGAAAAGCTCATCGAGAAAATCGAGGTGGTCAACATGCCAACTGAGTTTGGCGAATTCACGCTGCACCTTTATCGCTCGGCGATTGATGGCCAGCATCACCTCGCGCTGGTGAAGGGCGATGTGGAAACAGCGCGGGACGTCCTCGTGCGCGTCCACAGCGAATGCCTCACCGGCGATGTCTTCAGCAGTCTGCGCTGCGACTGCGGCTCGCAACTGCACCGGGCGATGAAACAAATTTCCGAGGCCAAGGCCGGCGTCATCGTTTACATGCGGCAGGAAGGTCGCGGCATTGGGCTCGAGCCAAAGATTCATGCGTACAAGCTGCAGGAAAAAGGCCTCGATACAGTAGAGGCAAATCGCAAGCTCGGCTTCCCTATGGACCTCCGCGAGTACGGCCTCGGCGCGCAGATTCTTGTGGATCTCGGCGTGCGCAAAATTCGACTACTGACGAACAACCCCAGAAAGGTCGTCGGCCTTGAAGGCTATGGACTGGAGATTGTGAAGCAACTTCCCATCAAAATTTTGCCCAACGAGCACAACCAAAAATACCTGCGCACCAAGCGCGACAAGATGGGCCACACAATTTAACCATGCTGCAAAAGACCGTCTGCAAAAACCCGAAGCCCACACCCGAGCGCATCGCGATTGTGGCATCGGCTTACAACGCCGAATACGTCGACAGCATGCTCGACGCCGCACTGTCCGTACTGGCCGAGGCAGGCGTAAGCGAGGTGGAACTGATCCGCGTGCCCGGCGCTTTTGAAATTCCTGTGGTCGCCGCGAAGATTGCCCGGCGTAAACGCCAACGCCCCGGCGCGGTCATTTGCCTCGGTGTCATCCTGCGCGGCCAAACCACTCACGCCGAGCACATCGGCCAAAACGTCAGCCGGCTCTTGGGCGACCTCGCGATGGAAACCAGCGTCCCCGTCATCCACGAAGTGTTGCTGCTGGAAAACAAGGCGCAGGCCAAGGCTCGCTGTATTTCCACTAAGACCAACCGCGGTACAGAAGCGGCCCACACGTCCTTGAAAATGTGTCACGTGATGCTATCTCTGTGATTCTCGACGAAATCTTGAGACTAACTTCACATGGCGCTTGTCCAGTGTCCAAGTCGGTGATAGCGTCGCGCGCTGTTTTGGTGGGCTGTCTTTGATTTATTGAAACGCATTGAGTAATTTCATCTACAACAAGTGGTTTAGTTGGGCTACGTTTTTAACGGTGTTGGCCACGCTCTGTCTCATTGGGATGGGCGGTCTTGTTACCAGCCGTGAAGTGGGATTGGCGGTGCATGATTGGCCGACTAGTTTCGGCTACAACGTATTCCTGCTGCCTTTGGACCGATGGGTGGGACGCTTTGGTGTATTCGAGGAACACTCGCACCGCATTTTGGCTTCTCTGGTTGGGCTAATGACTGCTTGCTTGGCCGGCTGGCTGTGGGTTCGTGAAACCTGCGGGCGACCGCGCATAATTGCGATGGGGGGCATTCTCTTGACTCTAGGATTACTCGGGGTAAGGACACAAGGCGTATTCGTGGTGATGGCTGGCTTGGCGGTGGTGATGCTTGCGTTTTCTATTTATAAAATCATAATTATTAGTGGTGTGCTGCGTTGGTGGGCAATGTTGGCTTACAGTATGGTTATTGTCCAAGGCGTGCTTGGGGGGCTGCGCGTCACCCGTATCGATGATCGGATTGGGATTTTTCACGGTGTGTTGGCGCAGTTGTTCCTGGTCGTGCTGGGATGTCTTGCGCTATTTAGCAGCCGTTGGTGGCTGGCTGCCCGGGCCGCGAAAAACTCCAGCGAACTTGTGCCGAAAGTCGTTCGTTCGCATTTTATTTTCGCCACAATTCCGATTTTTTCGCAGTTAATAATCGGGGCGACGATGCGCCATCAGCATGCGGGGTTGCCGGTTTGGGATTTCCCCAAAGCTCATGACCAATGGTGGCCGGCAACGGATAAGGCGGCCATGGCTCAATACAATGAAGATCGCTCGAGACTGCAAAAGAGATTAAACGACGAAAAAAGGGTGGTTGATTCCAGAGCTCAGCCAATGATTTTCCTCAGTACAGGGCGTGACATTCAGTCTGGGCACATCACGTTGCATATGGTTCATAGAATGATGGCAATCTTGGTAGCTGGGCTGGTGCTGGGTACGGCGATTCTGGCACGCCTGAAACTTGGGGCAAGTCACGTGTTGAGTCGGCTGTCTCTGGTGTGGATTGGATTAATCGTGATTCAGGTAACTCTAGGTGCACTGACAGTAGTTAAATACAAGCCGGCTGATATCGCTACTTTGCATGTTGTTTTCGGGGCAATGGTGTTGATGTTTGGATCAATAGGTACAATTATCTCAAGAAACAAGTATTTGCCAGAGTTGAAACTGGATGCAGCTCAGGCGGACTCGATGAGTGTGACTAGCGAGAATACAATTTGTTAAATGAGTCCAAATCAAGCTATTGAGAATAAGCGAAGTGCCATTTCCTGGCGATTGGCCGTATTTGCGGAATTGATCAAGGCGCGGTTGACGTTGATGGTTTTGGTCACAGCCAGCGTTGGATATTACATGGGGACGGGGTCAATGGATTGGGTGCTTCTGTTTCACTCGCTCCTGGGCACTGGATTGGTGGCCAGCGGAGCGCAGGCTCTCAATGAATATCTTGAAAAAGATCACGACGCCAAAATGCCGCGCACAGCTGGTCGGCCCATACCGACTGGGCGAATTCGCCCGGAGGTTGCGCTTCTGTACGGAGGCGCGGCAAGTGTGACAGGGCTCGTTTGGCTGGCGTTAATGGTGAATCCACTGACCAGCGTAATCGGCGCGGTCACACTTGTGAGTTATGTGCTAATTTATACACCTCTCAAACGAGTAACAACATTAAACACATTGGTTGGTGCCGTGCCCGGCGCATTGCCGCCCCTTATGGGGTGGACATCTGTGCGCGGCGAGATAACCGTTGAGGGATTGGTGCTGGTAGCAATTTTGTTTTTTTGGCAACTTCCGCATTTCTTGGCTATCTCATGGATGTATCGTGATGAATATGCCAAGGCCGGGTTTGTCATGCTCTCGGTGGAAGACGAGACCGGGGAACGAACCAGTCAGCAGGCGGTCAGTTACACGCTGGTGTTGCTTCCGTTTTCATTGATGCCATTCTTTGTAAAGATGTCTGGGCTATTTTATTTGATCGGCGCGTCGGTTCTAGGCGGAATGTTCCTGATGGCGGCGTCTGCTTTCGCAAGCAAATTAACCGTTCCCTCGGCGCGTCGCTTGTTTTTCTTTTCAATCATTTACCTGCCTTTGGTTTTGGCTTTTATGGTTCTTGATCGATTTTATTGAAAGGGAAACAGATGAGTGTAAATGATCTCCCAGCAATAAACGCCAGCCTTAACTTCCTGAGCGCATTGTTTCTAGCGTCAGGCTATTATTTTATTCGGAGCGGCAATCGCACGGCCCACCGTAATTGCATGGTTGCGGCTTTCGCAACCTCTTCTATTTTTCTTTCTTGTTATTTATATTATCATTTCACGGTTGAGATTGTCACACATTTTGTTGAGCCGGGATGGTTCCGCCCTTTTTATTTGGTTCTGCTGATAACCCATGTAGTGCTGGCGGTGGTCATGTTGCCGTTTATTTTTCTGACATTATGGCATGCGTGGAAGGGGAATTTTGAAATACACAGGAAATTTGCCAAATGGGCCTGGCCAGCCTGGATGTATGTATCCGTTACGGGCGTCCTAGTGTACTTGATTCTTTATCAGATATTTCCACAGCAATGACACCGCTGACCCATTCGTCCGCCATGCCCGGCGCGCGGCGGCAGGCTATGTTGGATGACCTCGGAGAAGGGAGACTGCCCCCGGCTTTCTTATATGAAAGCAGTGCGCAATCTGAATTGTGGTTGGCTGTGCACGAGGCGTGTTCTCCCGTTCACAATGAACCAGATTGTTCGCGAATTTATGACTGGATTGCCGAGAAGTCCGCTGAACATATTGGCGTCTCCGAAGTATCGGCTGTCAGCCTTGGCTGTGGAGGGGGCCAAAAAGATTCGGCCTTATTGAAACGACTAAACTGTTCTGGCTATTGGCCCGTTGATATTAGTGAATCACTGACACAGGAAGCGGTCGGTATTTGTTCTGCAGAAGAATGCCATCCGGTGGTTATTGATTTGGCGCGCGCGCACGATATTGGTCAATTTATTGGAAATGGTTTGCCTGACGGAATGCCGCGCATTTTTATTTTGTTTGGAATCTTGCCAAATTTTGATTCTGAACTGATTCGATTTCAGTTGAGTCAATTAATGAAGCCGAGTGATTGGCTTGTGCTTAGCGCAAATCTGGCTCCCATTGGGGATTATGGAGAGGGAGTGCGGGGGGTCATGGGGCAATATGACAATGAGCCCACTCGCGCTTGGTTGGGCGGCGCTTTGAGCGAGTTGGGTGTTCCCAAAAAAAGCGGAATATTGTATTTTTCACAGGAAATGATTCCAAGTGGACTGAGGCGCATTGTGGCTCGATGGAAATTTGAGGTTGCTCACAATATTGATTGTTCGGGTGTAGGTTTTTTATTCAATCGCGGTGAGAATCTTGAGGTTTTTCATTCTGTCAGGCACACGATTCCGATCGTTCTCGAATGGATTCAAGGGAATAACTGTGATTGTGTCGAGTATCGATCAAGTCATTCTGGGGAGGAAGCGGTTTTTCTGTGTCGGGTCAGATGAAACCGACTTGCGTCCTGTGAAGTCAATTGGCAGACTCCGGTGCTGATGAATCGCAAATACCGTAACATGCGGATTGATGAACTGCAACGCCTTGAGAAGGAGTTGCGAAAAAAATTTAGCAAGACAAAGCAAGCCGGAATCATGCAGGAGATTCGCGATGTTGAGCAGGTCATCCGTGACAAAATCTGGAATACTGGTGGCGCACAGTGGAAAAAAGAGAATGTGAAATAGTCACGCTCTCCAAATGCCCATGGTCTCCAGCACGGCGCGCGATCTTGCCACCTCGTGTGTCCGGATCAACCCGGTTTTGCCCAGTGCCGCCAGCACGGCAAAGAACGGTTCCGCGCAGCGAACTTCTTCCCGGAAATATTCGAAGGCATGGGGCAGGGCGTGGCAAACTGGCCAGCCCAATCGGCGGAGCCGGAAGGTGTTTAAAAAAGTGCGCATTTGATATCGCACGCGCTCACCACTGTCCTGGAGGTTTCTGTAATAAAATCCAAGGCCGGGGTCGATGAGGATGCGTTCCACGCCTGTGCTTTTCGCTGCGTCGATTTCGCGGGAAAAGTAATCCAACATCTGTGGAATTGGATCGTTGTCCAGTTGCAGGTCATTCACCTCACGAACATTGTCGCCCTGCACGTGGCAGATGATGACCACGGCATTGTGCTCGGCCGCCAGTTCGTATAACTCGGCGGCGTTCTTAGGGCCGGTGATGTTCAGGACGCTTGCTCCCGCCTCAAGGCAGGAGCGGGCAACTGCGGGAAGATAGGTTTCCGTGGAAACGATTACGCCACGTGAGGACAGCCCTCGCACGACCGGCAACAGCAATGATTGCTGCTGCGTTTCGTCAGCGCGCGCCGATTCCAAGATGGACGACTCCGCGCCCACATCCACCAGCGATGAGCCTTGTTCGCGTAGTGTCAACCCGCGTTGGATGGCGTGTTCAGTGGACAGGCATACGCTCTCGCGGTACCACGAGTCGGAGGACAGATTCACCACGCCCATCAGGTGTGGGTGG
>Ga0114993_10004763_pt1 | contig 13340 bp, 11 predicted proteins | sample ArcticOcean_MG_C_FD_87042 | JGI IMG/M metagenome (GOLD analysis project Ga0114993, IMG submission 87042) | Marine microbial communities from western Arctic Ocean - ArcticOcean_MG_CB2_150 | ecosystem: Environmental > Aquatic > Marine > Oceanic | place: Arctic Ocean: Canada Basin | collected...
ACCTCGTCCAAGAATAGTGTGCCCCCGTCGGCAAGGCGGAACAGACCCGGGCGGTCAACCTCTGCACCTGTATAGGCGCCGCGGCAGACTCCAAATAACTCCGCCTCTAATACACCCTCAGGCAGAGCGGCACAGTTGACTGCAACAAATTGCCCTGCGCACCGTACCGGATCGGCCTCGTGAAGAATTCTCGCGACAAGTTCCTTTCCCGTGCCGGACTCTCCCTGTAGCAACACATCGACAGGTCGGCCAAGGACGCGGCGTATCCCATCGAGCGTCTGCCGCATCCCTGTCTGTCCATCGATACATCTGGCTGCTGGGCAGGAAAGTAACTGGTCTGCTGGTTCGGTCGAGGTGTGTGTCATCATGGTTAGTAGTATGACACGCCATCTCGAATGACTCAAGCACATCCTCTTCCGCTACGGGACACAAGTTCGGTTTCGATTCACGAGACTGCTGTCGGGCGGTACCGGATCGAGCCATCTCGGTACCGATCTCGTCAGGTCGTGTCGTTTCGGCCCCGTGTGGCCTAACGGCACGTCTATTGCCACACCGATTGTGTTGATGGAATTGATGCTGTTCTCACGATGGTCACTTATTGGAGGCACCAATGGACCGTTATGGACCGAACGCGATCGTCCCTCGATACATCGATCCGCTAAAAATCGATCCAGGGCAAATCGATCTGCCGCACAATCATTCCGCTCAACCCGCTCTGCTGGATACCTTCAGCATTCCCATGAGACATGTGCTAGATCGCGCGCTGAGGATTTCGAAGTCGGATGCAACAGCACTGATCACCGGAGACAGCGGCACAGGCAAGGGGGTGATCGCCAGATTTATTCACGAACGAAGTACACGAAGACGCTCACCCTTTGTCAGTGTCAATTGTGCTGGATTGCCTGAAGGAGTGCTCGAATCAGAGCTCTTTGGTCACGAGCGGGGAGCATTCACTGGTGCGGTGCGCCAACGGATCGGGCGCTTCGAGCAAGCGCGCGATGGCACGATCTTCCTCGATGAGATTGGTACCGCCGACGCGAGAGTGCAACAGAGACTACTGCGGGTCTTGCAGGAGCGATGCTTCGAGCGCGTGGGCGGTACACACACGCTAACCAATGATGCCCGCGTCGTGGCGGCAACCAACGTCAATCTCCAGGCGGAGGTCGAAGCAGGTCGATTTCGCGAGGATCTCTACTACCGACTGCACGTCGTGCCGATCGAGGTGCCTACCCTGCGTGAACGGCGCGAGGATATACCACAGTTGCTGAAGCACTTCCTGCGTCAGCATGCGGAACGAGTCGATGGAATCACAGACGCGGCTATTGCATGTCTGGTCGACTATCCGTGGCCAGGCAACATTCGGGAGTTGGAGAATACCATAGAGCGAATGGTCGTGCTGGCGCACAGCAAACAGTTGGATGTGAGTGACGTGCCCGAAGAGATCCTGCATTGGCGTGCGGGAAGCGACGTCGAGCGGCTCAACGATTTAGGCTCGGTCACATACCGCGAGGCGCGCGAGTGGTTCGATCGGCAATTCTTGCATAAAGCTCTGAAACGTCATCGGGGGGTCGTGACGCATGTGGCCGATGCGATCGGCATGTCGCGGAAGAATTTGTACTGCCGCTTGACGCGACTCGGAATCGATCCGGCCAGATTTCGACCAGGTCGTTTCCAGGCAGCGGAGTATTCGTCAGAGACCTCCGTTGCCGGAGAGACTGGCAGTCCTGGTTTCGAATCGGGCCAGTTGCTCACGTAGGTAGTCGAAGTGCTCGCCGCCTTCGGGTTCCAGCTCGATGGCTCGATGCATCAGTGCGATGGCCTGATCGGCACGGCCCTGGAGGAACAGCACTTCAGCATAAGTGTCCAGGTAGACGACGTTGTCGACAGCCGCCTTCACGGCGCGAAGAGAGAGGCTTGCCGCGCGATCGAGTTCGATGCCCTCCTCGGCGTAGGTCCAGGCAAGGTTGTTGAGGATGAGTGGCGTTACAGTGCGCTCACTCGCGGCCACTTCATAGTAGTCGATCGCCCGTCGCGGTAGACCGGCACCATAGTGTACCTGAGCGATGAGAGACGCCGTTTCGAGTCGATTCTCAGTTGTATCGAGGGCGCGTGCGAAATAGGGTTGGGCACCCTCCTCGTACCCCTGCCGTAGGTGGCACTCGCCAATGCCCACGAGCAGGCGAGAATCCTCGGGCCGCAGGATGAGAGCTGCCTCAAGAACGCGGGCGGCGTCAGCATAGCGCTTTGCATCGAGATAGAGGTGACTGAGTTGGTGATGGGCGACGATCTGCTCTGTCTCGTCGACGTCCGGCGTCAATTGGGTAACAGCCGCTTCCAGCAAGGGCAATGCCCGCTCCGTGTCGCCACTGCGTGCCAGGGCCCAGCCGATGTTGGCATTGATATACCAGTTGTCCCCTGGAGCCTGCTGTAGCTCCTGCAGCGCCACAAGGGCCAATTCAGCACAGCCCTCTTGGGTACAGAGGGATCGCAAGGCCGCATAGAGGCGGGGATCATCCGGACTTCGTCTCAACGCTTCAGCGAGTGCACCGACACTGCCTTCGACATTGCCGAGACTCGCGTCGGCGATGGCGGCAATGACACGCATGTCTGCATCATCGGGGGACTCGCGTAGGGCCCGTTCAGCTTCGCGCCGGGCTCGTTCGAACTGGCCTCGCTCAAGAAGATGTACCGCCAACTGCTCGTGCTTGACACCAGGCATGCCGCAGTGATTCTGCACGACAAAGACACCCAGGGCGGCAAAGAGCCAGTGTTGGCGCCGGAAAGCGGTCATAAATCGCATCAGTAGTCGTGACGATGGGCGTAAATGTGAAGTAGTAGTCCCACGGCAAGGCCATTGGTGATTAACGAGGAGCCACCGTAGCTAAGGAAAGGCAGCGGCAGGCCCGTGACGGGCATGACGCCGATCGTCATGCCCACATTCACGAAAACATGGAAGGTCAGAATCGAGCCAAGTCCAACAGCCAGCAGGCTGGCAAAGCGTGAGTTGGCCATCGTGCCGATATACAAAGCACGCCAGATCAGGGAAAGAAAAAGGGACAAAACAAAGACGGCCCCCATGAAGCCGAGTTCCTCGCCAATGACTGAGAAGATAAAGTCAGTGTGTGCCGCCGGCAGGAATTCGTATTTGGTCTGCGTCCCCTCCAAGAAACCCTTACCAGTTGGTCCGCCTGAGCCGATGGCAATTCTGGACTGAATAATATTCCACCCAGAGCCGAGAGGATCACGCTCCGGGTCGAGCAGTGTCAGCACGCGAGCTTTCTGATACTCGAGGAGGAAGTTCGCCCACAGATACACTGTCACCAACCCGGCAGACAGATTTACCGCAAGCATCGTCAACGTCACCCACAAACGTGCCAGCAACAGTTGAATGACGACGGAGCTGACGATGATGAACAAGGCGAATACGATCGGCGCATGATCTTGCCACAGAGGTTCAAAGGAGAAGACAACACTCAGTAGCGGCGCAATGAGAAAGAAAATGTGCAGAGGACGCATCCCAGCCCAGTAGAGCATGGGGATCAGCGGGGCGCCAAAGGAAACGGCCGTACCCAGATCAGGTTGACGTGCCACCAGGGCGACGGGGATCATGGAGATGAGCACGGCGCCACCGATCGCCTTGGGCGATACCAGATGATCTGAGCTGCGATCCCCCAGGAATCTTGCCAAAGCCATGATCGTCGTAATTTTGGCGAATTCGGATGGCTGCACTCGGAGAGATCCACTTGGTGTTAGACTCAACCAACGCGCAGGATCGCCTGTGCCGAAGGCCAACACAGCCAGCAGCGTCATCAGACCCAAAGCGTAAAGTGGGAAGGCCAGGTCGAGGAAAAGCTTGTCAGGGAAATAAACCGTGGCCACAGCCAGAAGGATTGCGACGACAGCGTAAATTGCCTGGGAACGCCATAGAGTAGATCCACTGGCGGCAGAGTAGATCATGGTGATTCCAAATAAGATCGCCATGCCCACCGCAACTAGAAGACTCAGATCGAGCTCACGTCTCACAGATCTGACTCCGATCCCAACTCTGATACGGTGGAGTCATTGGCGGCAGCCATCTCTGGGTGGCGGCGCAGTCGATCCTGCAGATAGGCTTCTATCACGGCTCCCGCAATCGGTGCCGCCGTCGCACCACCACCACCGCCGTCCTCAACCACGACGGCGACGGCGATCTCCGGGTCGTCAAAGGGGGCGAAGGCGATGAACCACGCATCATCATTGAGGCGTGGAGGCTTCTGAGCGGTACCAGACTTGCCGGCCAGATCGATGCCGGCGACTCGCGAGCGCTTGCCCGTGCCATTGTTTCCGTAGACGACCCGGTGCATGCCCAATTTCACTATGTGCCATGTCTCAGGTGTGACACCCTCGATTGTATGCACAGGGGGGGCCTCGCCATAGAAATGAGGTGTGACGAGAATGCCGCCATTCCCAAGGGCCGCAGCGTAGCGGGCCATCTGCAGTGGTGTGACCAGCATGTAGCCTTGCCCGATCACGAGATTCATCAAGTGACCAGTCACCCAACCATCGCGCTCGATGTGGTACTGCCTGTCAGGTAGAGTTCCGGCTCGTTCCTCTGGATCGAGATCTACGCCTGTTGGAATACCAAATCCAAATCGATGGCCATATTCGTACCACGTTTCCATCCCAAGAATTAGGGCCAGATGATTGAAGTAGATATTGCAGCTACTGGCAGTGGCATCGAGTAGGTTGAGCTCGCCGTGGCCGCTGCGGCTGTTACAGCGGAAGACGACGTCGCCCACCTGCAGCGAGCCTGCACATGCCGCGAAGGTCGACAGCGTGTCCGTAATTCCTGCCTCCAGGGCGGCGACGGCGGCGACGAGCTTGAGTGTGGATCCTGGTGGATACTCGCCGGAGATGGCGCGATTCAGCAAGGGTCGGCGCCCATCCTGGATCAGCTGACGACGCGGGTCCTGCTCACGATAGCTGACGAAAACATTGGGATCGAAAGAGGGCTGTGACACCATGGCCAGAACGGCGCCCGTACGGGCGTCCAGGGCGACAACACTGCCGGCGAGGGAGTCGGGCATGGCTCGTGCTGCGGCGCGCTGGATGTCGAGATCGAGGGTCAGGCGTAGATCGTGACCTGGCAGTGGGGCTCGTTCGCGATCCGGAAAGGGTCGTTCGTTCTTGATTCGGCCCCGAGCGTCGGTCTCGACATATCTCACACCATCGATTCCGCGCAGACTGTCTTCGTAGACTTTCTCCAGACCCGTCTTGCCGGCATAGTCGCCAGGCTGATAGCGAAATCTCGCCGCCGCAGCTTCATCTTCCTGAAGCTCGCCCATGTAGCCGACGATATGGGCAGCCAAATCACCATGTGGATAGTCACGCTGTGGCTCGATGTCGACGTGCAGTGGATGGCCGTCGCCACGCAGTCTCTCCTCCACAATCGCCACGGTCTCGAAATCGACATCGCGTTTGAGGCGGATATTCGCGTTGTGTCTGTGATAGCGGACGGGCTCGCCGATTGCTTGCTCGAGGGCTGCGACAGAGCGGGCGTCGTCCTCCTTGTTGCTGCGAATCAGGCTGATGCTGTACGAAGCGCGGTTGCGAGCCAGCACCTCGCCATCACGGTCGAGGATCAACCCCCTCGGTGCTTTCACCCGCCGATGTTCAATCCGATTGTCTTCTGATTCCTTGGCGTAGTCGGCGGCCGTTGTAATCTGGAGATGGAACAGTCGCAGAAAGAGGATGGCAAACAGCAGTCCCACTGCCACCAGTAGACCGCGGCGGCGGCGACCCCAATCTTCAAGAATTTCTGGATCCACAGATGTCTCAGGAAGGGATCAGCTGATGTCGCAAGCGGAGAAATCCGGCGACGACAAAGCCGAACACGGCTGTATAAGCAGCATGCCCCAGGCTGAATCTAAGCATCAGGTAAGGGACCTCGAGGATGGGAAAGTTGCTATGCAGCGTGTAGTAGGCCAGATCGTGGACCAGAACCGCGGCGGCAAGGATCGCTACCCGAACCTGGATCGCGTCGGCGACGAAACTACCGCGTGTGACGCCAACGCTGAAACCGACGACGGCGTTGATCAGAGCATTCAGGCCAAGCTCTGTGGGCGCGAATGTGTCCTGACACAGACCGATGGCGAAGCCGAGCAGTGTCGCTTGCAAGTGACCACTTGTGAGTGCAATAAAGACAACGACGAGCAGGACCAGGTCGGGGACGACGTTCGCTATCTGTATGTGATGAACCCATGTGGTCTGTAGTACGAAAGCCAGACACAACAGCAATACATGGCGTACGGAGCTCAGCACGATGGACTCCTCGCGTTCACGCCGTTCAATCGACAGCCGTACGAATTCGTAACTCCATGCCCGTGAGCAGGGTCGACGTAAGACTCATGTTGTTCTGTTGGGCAATATCGTTGGCATCCAGGCCAAACTTGCGTGCAATACTGTATAGCGTATCACCGCGAACGACGGTGTAGATCGACACCGCTTCCTCTGCGCCACTCACATACAGTTGTTGTCCAGGTTTGATCAAACTGCTGGGCAAGGCATTCCACGTGCGCAGTTGGTGGATGCGCACGTCGTATTGTCGAGCAATGGACCACAGGGATTCTCCATCGCGAACCTGGTGCGTCGGCCGGCCGCGGTCGTCGGTCGTGGTCACACGTCGATTGGCCGTTACAAGCCGTGTTGGCTGGCTGCCGACGGTGAGTTTCTGTCCGGGTCGAATCACACTCTCTGTCAGTCCATTCCAGCGACGCAGATCGGCCACGCTGGTGCCGAAACGCTTGGCGATCGTCCATAGGGATTCGCCGGATCGGACAGAATGTGTGAGACCATTGGCAGGTGGGCGGCCACCCTGTACAGGTATGTATAGTGTCTGCCCGGGGCGAATCAGCCCGTCACCGCGAACGTCATTGGCGTCGGCAATCATGGAAGAGGAAACGCCGAAAGCGCGAGCGATTGTCCACAGATTGTCTCCTCGCTGCACCGCATACTCATAGACGCCGGGTTGCGCGGATGCGGGAAGCTTCGCTAACTGCGCCAGAAGTCGTTTGCCCGTTCCCGGTGGCACCTTGAGATGATAGTTCTTGGCCATCGGAGGTGTAATCGGACGCCTAAGTTCGGGATTCAGTTGCCGCAGATCCGCCTTTGGCCCGAGCAGACCAGAGGCCGTTTCAAGGTGAACGAAGCGCTTCAGCTGCACTTCATCCCAGCGGATCGGTGCTTCTGGCTCAGGTAGTTGGAAGCCAAAGGTCTCCGGTGATTTGGCAATGACGGCTGCAGCCATCAACAGAGGCACATAATTGCGTGTCTCCCGTGGCAGATCCAACGCCCAAAAATCTCGCGAGCCAGCCTTGTCGATGGCCCGCCGCACGCGTCCCGAACCGCTGTTATAGGCTGCCGCTGCGAGACGCCAATCTCCAAATCGTTTGTACAATCCTCGCAGGTGCGTAGCTGCAGCCTTCGTCGACCTCACCGGATCCCGGCGCTCGTCAACCCAATGATCAATCGTCAGTCCCTCACGTTTTCCCATGGCGCTCATGAACTGCCAGAGTCCTACGGCGTGGGCGCGAGAATAGGCCCGGGGATTGAAGCCACTCTCGATCATCGCTAGAAAAAGCAGATCCTCAGGCAGCCCCTCTTTGCGCAGGATAGGCAGGATGATCTCACGATAGCGCCCGGATCGGCGCATCCACGCAGTCCACGTTTCGCGACCGCGGGTCTGAAAAAAGTGGATGCTTGCAGCGACCTGTTCGTTTGCATCGATGGGCAGATCGCAGCGCGGTGACAGCTGGTGAATGCGTACGAGAGGTACCGTATCCTCAGGCAATTGTTCGAGATATTCGTCGCCGAGTTCACCAAGCAACAGGGTCAGGGGACTGTCCGGCGATAGCCGCTCAATGTGGGGCAGGACTGACAGATAGGCGCGCTCTACTGCGTCGGCTACGGCATCTGCTTCAGCTTGTCGTTTCTCTGCTCTGGCCTCGTTTAGGCTCGGACTGTCGTCTATCGCTGCCAAGAGATGATAGGCGCCGTCCAGTTCGAGCCGTGCTGGGTCGAAGCGTCCTGCCGCCTGCTCGTCGAGAGCACGCAATAGTCTCCAGCGCGCTGCCAGGACCGCATCGTCTAGTGCGCGTTCTGCCGCGATATCGATCACCAGCAGCGTATCAGAGACGGTTGGTGTCGGTGCCGGTGACGAGCCCGCCCGCAGTGACAGCATCGGTGCGCAGGCACCCAACTGCCCCGCAACAAGACACCAAATCAGACGCTTCAAAAGTGGTTGACCTCCGCCTTCGGCAGAAAGACCTCGCCGCGGGTTTTGGTCGCGTTGCGGTAGTGGGCGCGAACACGTTCGACCAGGCGTTGTGAGTCGGTTTCCTGGCGAAAATTGCCGACCAGGACTTTGTACCACGGCGCCTGAAACTGTACGTCGATATCCTCACGGCGCAGTCGACGCATCGCCGAGCGCTGGAAACTGACTGCCTCACCATGATCACGAAACTGACCGAGTAAGACGCGCCAACCAAATGTCCGAACGAGTTGGACGGGCGTCTCTTCTACTGGAGTCCGACTGACAATGACTTCTTCTGCTGGCAATACGCCGAAGCCAGGCCGGTCTTCAGCGGCACTTGTCAGACTATCGGTGACGACAAAGGCACCACCATAGTCATCACTGAGCAGGGCGATGCGCCCACGCAGGAGTCCCGCTTGTTCGGCATCACGAAACAGACCCGCTTGTACCGCGTGCAACTCGCCCTGAACAACGACCTCGACCGGCACATTGAGTTGTCGCGACAGCAACTGCGCTACCTGGCTGGCACCCTCCGCGCGACTCAGAGCAATCACCTGTACGCGATGAACAAGGAGGGGAGTTGTCTCTGCGACCGCTGGTAGGGGCGGCAAGGCCAACTGCACCTCAGGAGGCTGGAACAACGGCTCGATCAGCAGCAGGTCTTCGCGGAATCGCGCCGGATCGAAGGCCTCTTCAATGACGACAAAGTCCCTCTGGTCGTCATGGTCCTGCGCATGGATCATGCCCACAGTCAGGCTACTACACAGGGCGATGAAGCAATAGTGAGGTATTCGCACGCGCTTCAGACTGTCTGTGAGGGGACGGCAGTGCCCCAGGCAGCCAGGGTGGGTTCGAAGGGAGCGCGAGCGACACCATGCTCAGTAATGATGGCCGAGACGAGGTGATGAGGCGTCACATCGAAGGCTGGGTTGTAGACCTTGACGCCCTCTGGCACGGTTCGCCGACCGAATCCCTCGCTTACCTCCGTACTCGCACGTTGCTCAATGGGGATCAGATCCCCAGAAGGAAGACCCATGTCTACGGTGGACGTTGGCGCAGCGACATAGAAAGGAACGCCAAACTCGTGGGCCAGGACGGCGACACCAAGGGTCCCAATCTTGTTCGCCACGTCACCATTGGCGGCGATCCGATCCGATCCGACGATAACGGCGTCGATCTCTCCGGCTGCAAATAGACTGGCTGCGGCCCCATCACACAGGACGGTCACATCGATGTCAGCCTGGGACAACTCCCAGGCGGTCAAACGTGCTCCTTGCAGCAAGGGACGAGTTTCGTCGGCGAAAACGCGTAGCTGCTTTCCTTGCGCAGCGGCAGCGTAGATGACGCCCAGCGCAGTTCCCCAACCGGCCGTTGCCAGGGCCCCTGCGTTGCAATGGGTGAGGATGGTTGAATCGGGCTTTATGAGCTCGGCTCCATGTTCGCCCATCCGACGACACAAGTCCTTGTCATCTTCGCAGACACGGTGTGCCGCATCCAGTAGTTGCTGGCAGACTTTGGCATTGTCGCCCCGTCGGGTCGTGTCGCTCAACGTGCTACGCATATGCTCGAGGGCCCAGAACAGATTTACCGCAGTCGGACGAGTCGCAGCAAGACGCTCGATATCCATATTGATCGAGGCGCGAAAATCGGTCGGTGAAAGGTGGCACGCCTGCAGGGCACCAACGACCACGCCATAGGCGGCGGCAACGCCAATCGCGGGAGCGCCGCGAACGCGCAGCATTTCGATGGCCTCGGCGACGGTTTCAACATCATGGCATTCGAGCGATTTGATCTGCTGCGGTAGCAGCGTCTGATCGAGCAACTCAAGCCAGCTACCGTCATCCCCATCACGCCATCGTAGCGTGTGGACGTCATTCATGCTTTAGGAACCAACCTGGCTGGGCAGGAGAGGCGGACTCGGCCGTGTCCAATTGATCTTCAAAGCGAAACGCTTCCGCGTCGCCCCAAAGTCGCTCAAGAGCGTAGAACTCTCTGGCCTCTTCGCGGAAAACGTGGATGACCACATCGACCAGGTCGACGAGGACCCAACGAAGCGAGTCGAGGCCCTCGACGTGCCAGGGCCGGTGGCCGGCCTGCCGTAATGTGTCAGCCAGGTCACCACCGATGGATCTCACGTGCGGATCAGAGGTTCCGGTGCAAATGATAAAGTAGTCAGCACTGTCACTAAGACCCTGTAAGTCGAGGGCCACAACGTCCAGTGCTTTCTTCTCTTGCAAGGTCTCCACGATGAGGCCTAGGCGCTCGTCGCGGGCGAGGAATTCTTCTGTCGAGATAGCGCTATCTCCCTTCATTGTGGTCGAGTAATGGTAGTCGCCGATGATCGTGCCCGATGATGACCTCTACCTCTTCGAGGCGATATGCGTCATCGTCGATTTGTTGAACCGTGTGCGGAATTCTCAGCAAAACCGCAATCGCTCGTGCTTGCTCCATATCGCCAACACGATCGATGACGACAGATTCCAGGTAGTTGAAGCTGCTCGCATTGCCTTCCCGGATCACATCAAGACCGAGGGCTCGGGCTCGGCGCGTCATGCGTGCTGCCAACTGTGGTTCGCCCGCACCATTGAGCATGGCAATTGGCACACCCTCCTCAAGCACGACATGGGCGGCCGGAGGAGGGGGAGTCGAACCTGCCGCGTCTAACAGAGGCCGTGCTGCGAATATCAGCAGCCCGATTCCCGCTACGCTAGCAGTGAGCCAGAGGACACGTTCCAGCAAAACCAGTGTGTCATTCTATGCGCATCAAGCGCCTGAAGCGACGTCGCCGAATCGGGCGACTCAGCAGCGCGGCATGTGATAGTTCGTCGGTCGCGAGCGGCCGGATCGAACTCGATCCCAGATGTCCAAAGATGGCCGTGTGGGTCACCTCCAGTCAATAAATACATGGAAACGAAACTCAGGGAAGTCGAGGCGTCGAGCCGCTTGGGGCGCGCAGGCAGGCGGAAAGAGAGCAGTTAGCGGGGTCGTTCTGCGGACAACAGACAGGACGAGGAGTCAGCAGAAATTCAAACAGCAGAGCAGTAGTTCAGGCAGGCAGGAGGTCTGCGCCGATGCGAATCGCCAGATACACGGAAGCCAGGATCGTCAGGACTCGGGCAAGTTGATCGCCAAGGTCGAGTCGTTGAGTGAGCACGTGTGTTGCCTCCGATCAGATTCAGGAGCCGGATTCAGCGAAAGGTCCACGCCTGCTTGTTCGTTGGTGAACAACAGGTCAGTGAACAAAAGGTCAGTGAACATAAGTATCATACGTGCACATCATAGCAGGTGTCAAGGTGGAATATGTCAGCAGTCAAGTGAGCACAGGACATAGACTCATCCCTCCCGCCTACCTCAACATCTGGTAGACAGAGCAAGGGCCGACAACGGCATCGAATCTCGTGAAACTAGAAAAGAGCCGAGTATTTGAAGGTGAAAATGTAGTCTTGCGTGCCCAGGCGCTTGGCTCTCGGACGAGAGTCATAGATGTCATAACCGAAGCCAAAGAGCAGTCGGTCTTTATACAGAGACACGGAAACGCCGAGGGATATGGCAATTGCATTGGTCGTCGACAATGCCTCGAGGACATTGCCCGTCGCCGTCAGATGGATACCTGAGATAGAGGGATTCTCAGAATTGTGCCAACCGGCAAAGGCAATGCCTGGTAAGCCGATGAGTCGCTCCGTTTCGCCTTCGACCATGTTGCCGTCGCGGTCCTTGAAGTCACGACCAGGTCGAATGGTCAGAAACGAGACGAGTGGCTTCGCCTCGAATTCGAACTTCCATCCTCCGGCCTCGAAGATCTGCGAGATGGTCTGTGGCGGTGCACCGGGATAGGAACGCGTGGTGACGCGCATGCGTACGCGTTTGTTGCCTTCTTCCATGAGCCGAAGATTGAGATCTTCGGCAAGAATACGCCCTTCCGCGTCTTCATAGATGTCAACGACGGTCTGGCGGACACTGCCCTTTGGATCATAGTTGTCGTCGAGTTGAACCCACTCGATATTGATCCGCCGTCCTATGAGAGCTTGCCGCAGCGAGTCAGGGATGGCAAAGGCCACGTCGACCTTTGTTTCGTCCAATAAGACAACAGGCGTGTTGTTCCAGTTGACCCAGGCCGATACGGATTCTGACTTGCGTGACGCGAGCACCTGGGTGATCTGCGTCAGATCGATACTCTCCAGAGCGCCAACACCGCGAACCTTGATCGGCTGCGCCTTGTCGTGAACATCGTTGCTCACGAGCAGGACCTGAGCGAATCTCTCGCCCAACGCCTCTGGAGAGAAGTGGACCTTTAGAGTCGTCGACTCGCCCGGTTGGAGCATAAAAGAATTGGGCTCGAGATATGCCTCTTCAGTGAGTGAATTGGCAGCTACGCGAAGTGCCGTATCACCTGTGTTGGTGGCGACGAGCGAACGGTTTTCGGTCTGGCCCAGGACAACAAACCCCATGTCGAGTGGACCGGAGGGATGCAACTCGATCTCGGCAGCGATGCCGGTGCCATTCAGGAGCATCTCCATTGTCTCAGTGCCCTCTTCCCAGAACCCTTCGATCCGCATCGTGCCACTGCTGAGGCCTCGATCTGAGGGTGTGAAGGTGACATTGAGGGGTAGACTCCGCAGGCTATTGGCGGGAAGCAGAAATTTGTTGTCCTGCGATACCTGCGTATAGAGCGTGAAGGCGTCATTCGTCGACTGCATACGGCTGATGGTGAAATCCGAATTGCCGATGTTGGCCAGGTTGATGACTGCACTGGCCGACTCCCCAACGGGCACCCGATCAAAGTCGAATGTCGTAGGGCTCAGTTGCAGGAATTTCCCCGTGCCCACCAGCTCAAATCGGTTTCGACCTGTCTCCGTCTGGATCGATAACGACACGCGTCGCTCGCCGATCTCCTTTGGCCGCAAGATGATCTCCACCTTGGCACTTTCACCCGGTTGCAGCAGGACGGCACCGGTCTCCACCTCAAACTCTGGATGCACACCGCCTTCGAGTTCGAGTTGCACTGTAAAGGGAGAGCCTCCGCGATTCCACAACAGCACCTGCTGTCGTG
>Ga0114993_10004766_pt1 | contig 13337 bp, 15 predicted proteins | sample ArcticOcean_MG_C_FD_87042 | JGI IMG/M metagenome (GOLD analysis project Ga0114993, IMG submission 87042) | Marine microbial communities from western Arctic Ocean - ArcticOcean_MG_CB2_150 | ecosystem: Environmental > Aquatic > Marine > Oceanic | place: Arctic Ocean: Canada Basin | collected...
CGAAGTCTGTTCGGGCGCATTCTGTCTCCTGCGAAAAAGAGAAACATCCAATCGATGTTTCCCCGTGAACAAGTGTCGCCCCAAAGGGGCGAATCGTATCGCTATTAACGAATGTTGAGGAAGTCGCTCGTTGGAAACGGCAGCCAGCCCCGGCTCATGACGTCGGCCATCGTGATCGCAAGCAGGATGGCCAGCCAGAGGAATCCGGCCCCCGCGAACACCCACGTCAGTCGGGAGGCGTAGCGTACATGCATGAAGTAGAGGATGACGAACAGCGCCTTCACCACTGCAATGGAAATGGCAACGACCGTATTCAGGGCCCCCAGATCGATAAACGCCACCCATACCGTTAAAGCGGTACCCGCCAGAAGGGTGCAGAAAACCAGGATATAAGCCGGCAGCGGCATAATGTGATGGTTGGAACTCATCCATGCCGTCCGATAAGGTAGAGCAGGGGGAAGAGGAAGATCCAGACGATGTCGACGAAATGCCAGTACAGCCCCACGATCTCGACCGGACCATAGTACTCAGCCGTGAACCGCCCGCGAGACGCCTTAACGATCAGCCAGACCATCAGCCCAACGCCGATAATCATATGGAAGGCATGCATCCCTGTCATCGCGAAATAGAGGCCGAAGAAGAGCTGCATTTCTGAAGCGACAGGGCTGTCGACCTGAAACATGCCGAGTCCCGGAAACAGATGTTCGTGAAACTTGTGCGAGTACTCAATCCCCTTGATTCCCAGGAATGCGACGCCAAGTAGAATCGTCAGCACAAGGAAGAGGATAATCCCTTTCTTTCTGCCCAGCTGTCCCTCACGAACCGCCAGCGCCATCGTCAGGCTGCTGCCGATAAGGACCGCCGTATTGATGGCCCCCAGGGTGACGTCCAGGTGATGACTCGCTTCGGCGAAGCCCGCTGGATAGAGCGTTCGGTACACGGTGTACGCTGCGAAGAGTCCGCCGAAAAAAAGGACCTCCGTAACGAGGAACGCCCACATTCCCAGCGTTGCGGACTCCCGTTGCTGATCCATGTCCTCGAAGTGGTGAGCCAGTCCATGTACGGGTTCAGCCATGGGCTCCTCCGCCATCGTCGGCCGACCTGGGGGAGTCATAGCCGTAGGCTTCCTCAGTCACCGTGGGCATCTCGTCAAAGTTGAAGGTTACCGGAGGGGAGGGCGTTTTCCACTCCTACCCCTTCGCCCCCCACGGGTTAGGTCCCGCTATTTGCCCGTAGCGCAGCGACCAGATGAAATAGATCATCGGAATCAGGTACCCGACCGCCAGGATCGAAGCGCCGGCAGTAGACATCACGTTCAGAACCTGGAATTCCTCCGGATAGACGTGATACCGCCGGGGCATGCCCAGGTACCCCACCAGGAACTGGGGAAAGAACGTGAGATTAAATCCAACGAAAACCATCAGCGCCGCGAACTTCGCCCAGCCCTCGGGGAAGAGCCGCCCGGTAATCTTCGGCCACCAGAAGTGGATTCCGCCCAGGTACCCCATTACGGCGCCGCCGACCATGATATAGTGGAAATGGGCAACCACGAAGTACGTGTCGTGCACGTGGATATCCAGCCGAGCGCCGCCAGGAAGAGCCCCGTGAGTCCCCCAATCGTAAACAGCCCGATAAAGCCCATTGCGTACAGCATCGGCGAATCGAAGGAGATGGACCCCTTGTAGAGCGTCGCCGTCCAGTTGAATACCTTGATTGCCGACGGAATAGCCACAACGAAAGAAAGGATCGAGAACACCAACCCCGCATAGATCGATTGGCTGCTCACGAACATGTGGTGGCCCCAGACCAGGAATCCGATGATGGCTATGGCCAGGCTCGATACGGCAACGAATTCGTAACCAAAGATTCGCTTTCTCGAAAAACAGGCAATCAACTCGCTCTGCACACCCATGGCCGGCAGAATCATGATGTAAACGGCCGGGTGAGAATAGAACCAGAACAGATGCTGGAACAGAACCGGGTCTCCTCCCAGCGCCGGATCGAAAATACCGATCGCCATCGTGGTCACGTGAGAATTGGCGTAGGTGCTGCTGTAGGGGGTATAGAAGGTCCAGCCTGTATCGACGCCGCCCATAATGATAGCCAGGGTTGCTAACGAGCCACCGGCCACCAGGCAATACCAACTGAGCAGGTTGAGGCGCGGAAAAGCCACATCGCGCGCGCCGATCATAATAGGTAGGACCATGTTTCCAAGTACGGCCGGCACCGAAGGGATAAGAAAAAAGAAAATCATGGCGACGCCGTGCATGGTAAACAATTTATTAAACGTGTGGGCCTCCACTAAATCGCCTTGTGGAGTCATCAATTCGAGGCGGATTAACGAGGCGGCCAACCCTCCGATCAAAAAGAACACGGTGATGGTAACAAGGTAGAGGATACCAATGCGCTTGTGGTCTAGAGTCAAGAGCCACGACTTGATGCCATGTTCCACATTGAGATAGTTTTCCCCATGCCCGTTGGTCGATGCCTGTTGTTCGATCGTTGCAGTGCTCATCTCGACTATTCTCTCTATTCTTCTGCTGCCTCACCTAGAGACTTGATATAGGTGATGAGTTGGAGCAGTGTTTCTTCGCTGATCTGTCCCTGGAAGGTCGGCATGATTGGTTTAAAGCCATTTAGGACCTTGGCCTGGGGATTGAGGATGGATTCGCGCAGGTAGTCTTCGTCGGCGACTATATCCTCGCCCGATGTCATTTTCTCGGCTCTGCCGAAGATGCCTTCGAGGGAAGGCCCGCGGCCGGAGGTGTCGGATTTGTGGCAGGTGGCACAACCCAATTGCTTGAACTGGCGAGCGCCAGCCTCTATCATGGACTCCCCACTGACTCCGCCGACCAACCAGTTTTGGTAATCCTCCTCTTCCATGACGAACACTTTGCCTATCATAGTAGAGTGCTGGGTGCCGCAATATTCGGCGCAGAAGAGATGGAACTCGCCGATTTGAGTCGCTTCGAACCACATTGTAGTATAGCGTCCCGGCAGTACGTCTCGCTTGACCCGGAAGGCCGGGATAAAAAAGCTGTGGATCACATCTTCCGAAGCGAGGGTCAGGCGCACGGCTTGGTTGATCGGGACATGCAATTCGTTAATTTCGCGCTTGCCTTCGGGGTGCTGTATTTTCCACATCCACTGTTTGCCCACCGCGTAGATCTCGATCGGATCGGCGGGGCTGCGGTACATGCGGAAGTAGAGGTCCGCTCCCAACGCAAAAACGCCTATGGCCATGAACATGGGGATAATACTCCAGGCCAACTCTAAAGGCAATGAGCCGTGAATCTCCTTGGGACTTTCGTCTTCGGAACGTCGACGATATTTGACACAAAAGACGACGATAGCGATGAAGATTCCCCCTGAAATGATGACAGAGAGAAAAATGAGGAGAAAATAGAGCGCGTCTACTGGCAGAGCGAACGTGGAGGCCAGGTCTGGATGGAGTTGAAATTCACTCGACATCGATTGCAATCCTCATATACTCAGAATGGTGAATACACTGCTTCAGACAACCCATTTAGGCCTCGACGTTCTTCGTTTTTTTCCTGTGGTCGCGTCGCACCATGACGAAGACAAAACTGCCCATCACGGCCAGCGTGGCAAAACCGGCCACGCGCAGGGTATTCATGATAACCAGATTGTACTTGCCCGACTGCGGGTCATATTGAAAACACAGCAGAAGCAATTGGTCTACAGGGTTGCCGATTTGTTCGTTGGTCGCCTCTATGAGTCCGAAACGTAGATCTTTGGGGGAGAACTCGACTCCGTAGAAGTAGCGCGCCAGTTTGCCCTTAGGCGTCAGGATTACGACGCCGCTGGCGTGTATGTAATTATCGGTCTCCGCATCATATTCGTAACGAAAGCCTACGGCTTGGGTTAATTGGTCTATCTGGTCCTGGGCTCCAGTCAAGAAATGCCAGCCTTCGGCGGCCCCTTCGCGGCCGTAGCGTTTGACGTATTCATTCTTTTTAGCTGCGGCTAATGCGGCCGTCTCGCCGGGATCAAAACTCACCGTGACGACATTGAACTCACCTCCCACATCAAAGGAGAGCGGGCGCAAGCCGCGCAAAAGACCGTTGAGGACTTGGGTACACAGCATGGGGCATTCGTAATAAGCCAACACCAGAATAACTGGCTTATTACCAAAATACTGCTGTAATAAAACTTCTTGCCCTTGTTCGTCGGTAAATTTCAGGTCGAGTGGTAACTGTTCGTCTAATTTTTGATCTATGCCGATCGCTTCGACCATCTTTGGCGTAATTGGTTGGCCAAGCGATTGATTTGAGCTCCCCAGTAGCAGGGCAAGGCAGAGTACGACAGGCACACAACCGGAAAAAGAATTTAACCAGCGGCACTGAGAGTAAAAAGCAATGTGGCGTCTGCTCTGCATGGTGTTCCTATTTGCCCGCAGCCAGGATCTCAATGGCCCGTTTTATTGGAATCCTGGCGAGTCCTTTTTCCTGGTCTACCCAATCGTAGGTGGTGAGCACCGTCTTTTCGATCTCTTGCAGTTCAGCTTTTTGCGCCGGGGGATCGACCTGGACGACCGGTCCCGTGCTAACTATGCGAGTAGCGGCCAGCGGATGGGTTTTCGCATCGGAGAGGTCGTCATAGATCAAGGGCTGGTAGTAGTCCATTACTTTGAACAGCACAATAGTTCCCAGGAAAACGGCCGGTAAGAAAATTGCCAGAAAGATGCCGATGGCGGCCAGTGGCCGAACATGGGCATCGGTGGTCTCGTATCCTGGATTGGAAGCGTGTTCGGCAGATTTATCCATGACTGTGCTCGCCTTCTCCGCTGAGCAAATCCTCAAAACGCGGGTCGTTAAGTGCAATGAGCGAACGGCGTTTCAACTGCGAAAAGAATATAAAAAACCAGATGCCGCCGATGCCTATTGGGGCGGATAAGTCCAGCCAATGGGGCATAATGTGGGCGTGTCCATCGTGTTGAAACGCGGGCGCCGTAATCCAATATAAATCGACTAGGCGCATAATAACCAGGCCAGCGGCGATAGTGACCAAGACGCGGGTCCGGGCTTTTATGCGGCTGGAGATCAATAGGAGGAACGGGACTATAAAATGTAGAGCGAGCAATAAATAGGCGACGCTCTGCCATGCCCCTTCGACGCGTTTGACATACCAGGGGATCTCCTCGGGTAAATTGCCACCCCAGATGATCAGAAATTGTGAGAAAGAAGTATAGGTCCACAAAAGGACGAAACCCAACATAAATGTGCCCAAGTCGCGCAGGCGTTCATTGGGCAGCAGCGCGTCCAGGGGCTTGTGGCGCGAAAGGGGCACGGCGATCAGGATCATGAAGGCCCAGGTCAGCAAAATCTGGCCGATGAGGTAGATCAAGGCAAACATGGTTGAAAACCAGTGAGGTTCCAGCGACATGATCCAATCGACTGCAGCGATGGTCATGGTCAGGGCAAAAATAAGAATGCCAGGAGCACTGAGCCGCTGCATGCGGCGCGTCGGATAGGTCTCGGTAATTTTGTCCTGTAGGGTGGACCAGCGGTTGAGGAGGAAAACTATAACTCCCCAAATGACGAAGCAAAAGGCGGCGCGCAACAGGAACCCCGATTCATTCAGATAAGCTTTCTTATGCATGAGAATTTCATCGGTCTTAACAATGTCCTCGTGCGTCTACTCGTAGAGGTTATGCATTCCCAGAATTATGGGGATGAAGAGGATCACCATAAGGGGAAAGGTGCGGCTGCCGGCCTCGAGCAAACGACGAATGGCAAACCCCCAGCGTCCTCCTGCCAGATGGTGGATCATTAGGACAGCCAGACTACCCATAGTTAGGCTGATCCAATAAAGGAAAGCCAATAGATAGGATTGGTAAAACTGTTGTTGATCCATCGTGAAACCGACCGCTGTAGCAGCAACTCCGAGCAAGCCGATGACAAGCGCGGTGTTCTGATATTTGCTCAGCAGGGGCTTCAAAGCCTCTGATTGTTGGACTATCTCTTCATTCATTGAAGTTGGCTTTAGTCTTTATTCTGGGAGTTGGTTACGATCTTCGGCAGATAAGTGATCTAGATGGGCGTTTTGGCTGAATTGCAAGGCCCGAATATAGGCGGCGATGGCCCAGCGATCTTTCACCGGAATGCGGGAAGCATAGCTGTACATAACGCCGAACCCGTTAGTCATGACGTCAAAGAAATGGCCAATAGGCACATCGCGCAGACGCTGCTCATGCATTGAAGGTGGCGCTTTGAAGCCGCGTTGAACAATCATGCCGTTGCCGCGTCCTGTGCGGTCGTGACAAGGGGCACAAAAAATATTAAAACGTTCTTGCCCCCGCTCTATAAACTTTTGGGTGATTTCATAGGGAAGGGTGGTAGCCAGTTCGCCATTCACCTTGCCTTGGTAGAGATGTGGATCGAGGCGCAATTGTCCTCTCGCCACGGTACCGGGTATAGGCTGTCGAGCCGAGAGCCCGTCGGCGAAGAAGACCGAGGCCTCAAGGGGGTCGATCTTGGGCTGGTCGTACATCTCGCGACGCAGTTCACAGGCCGTGGTATTGAGCAGGAAGAGCGCTATGGCGGCAGACCATAACCATTTCGTCCTGGTGTGTTGTATGGCGACGCTGTCAGTGCTCAACTTGGGTCACCTCTTGTGGATTCAGACCATCGAGAAACGCGTGGGTTTTTTCGAGGTCGAATTGGGGGTCTTCCGCTTCGATACAGAGGAAGAAGCGATCTTGACTGGCCCGCTCAAAATTCGGGGCATTGAAAACTGGATGATAAGGCATGGGCAGCTTGTTGAGGCCCAACATGCTGAAAACAGCACCAAGAGAAGCGAAGAGAATGGTCATTTCAAAGGTCACCGGGATAAAACTCGGACCGCTGTGCAGTGGACGCCCGCCAATATTGATGGGATAGTCGATGACGTGGATCCAGTACTGCAGCGAATACCCCGCTATAGCTCCCAGCACACCGCAGGCAAAGACAATATAGGAAAGATTGGTACGGGGAAAACCAACGGCCGCTGCTAGGCCGTGGATGGGCAGCGGCGAATAGGCGTCCATTTTGCGGTAACCCGTCTCATAGGCGCCTTCGGCTGCCGCCAAGAGGTCTTGGGGATGCTCAAATTCGGCTAAGAGGCCATACCATGGAGAGGAAGGTTTCTGATTCATAGCTTTTTAGTGTTCTTTTTTGCCGAAGGGCAGGAGAGTGCGTATTTCATGCATAGCGATCAAGGGCATGCCGCGGACGAACAGGGTAAACAAGAAGAGGAATAACCCCATTGTGCCGATATAGGTCGCCCAGTCCCAGATCGTGGGATGGAACATATCCCATGAAGAGGGGAGATAGTCGCGGTGCAGGCTGGTCACCACGATAATAAAGCGCTCAAGCCACATGCCTACATTAATGAACATACAAACGACGAAGAGCACGAGGGTATTGATGCGCACGTGCTTGATCCAGAGAAGCTGGGGGACGATGATATTGCACAGTATAAGGGTCCAATAATAATGTCCATAGGGGCCAAACATGCGGTTATGGATCATGTAGCTTTCGTAGGTACTGGCGCTATACCAGGCCATGTACTGCTCCATGAAATAGCCGTAACCGACGATCAAGCCCGAAACCAGCATGACTTTGGACATGTTTTCCAGATGGCGATCGGTTATGAAATCGTATAAATCGTAGATGCGCCGCAGTGGAATCATCAGGGTCAGCACCATGGCAAAACCGGCGTAGATAGCACCGGCGACAAAATAGGGCGGAAAAATGGTGGTGTGCCAACCGGGAACGATGGACATGGCAAAGTCGAGACTGACGATACTGTGTACCGACAAAACCAGTGGTGTGGCTAGGCCGGCCAGCAGCAGGGAAGCCATTTCGTAACGCTCCCAGTGAATGGCCGAACCACGCCAGCCCATAGACATAACGCCGAAGACTTTTTGGGTGATCACATTCTTAGCGCGGTCGCGGAAAGTTGCGAAGTCCGGGATCATGCCTACAAACCAGAAGAGCAGGGACACGGTGAAATAGGTAGAGACCGCAAAGACATCCCATATTAAGGGGCTGCGGAATTGCGGCCAGATATCCATCGAATTGGGATAAGGCAAGAGCCAGTAGGCGGCCAGCCAGGGGCGCCCGGTGTGGATGAGCGGGAACATGGCGGCGCACATCACGGCGAAAATGGTCATGGCTTCGGCCGAGCGGTTGATGGAAGTGCGCCATTTTTGACGGAAGAGCAGGAGGACCGCCGAGATCAAAGTGCCGGCGTGGCCAATACCGATCCACCAGACAAAGTTGATAATAGCAAACCCCCAGCCTACCGGGTTATTGAGTCCCCAGACGCCAACTCCTTCGTAAAAGAGCCAGGCAATGGCGATTTGTAACACCCCTATCAGGGAAAACCCAACAACTAGAGAGCAGAACCAGACCAGGGGAGTAGATTTGGTCAGGACGATCGAACTGACCTTCTCGGATATCGTAGTATGCGAGGTCTGCCCAGGTCCGAGTTCGGACGGTGGTGGAGTATAGGATTTTCCAGCGGCTTCTGACATCTTAACTCTCGACAATCTCCGAATTGGGGTTTTTCACACTTGCCAGATACGTTGTGCGCGGCCGGGTATTCAATTCCATCAAAATTCCGTAATTGAGCGGGCTTGCTTTGAGTTTGGCCACCCGGCTCTTTTTGTCGTTGATATCGCCGAAGACGATTGCTTCGGTGGGACAAGCCTGCTGGCAGGCGGTGGTGATTTGTCCGTCGGCGATGGGCTGGTCGGCTTTTTTGGAATCAATGCGCGCCGCGTTGATGCGCTGCACGCAGTAGGTGCATTTTTCCATCACGCCGCGGGAGCGTACCGTCACATCCGGATTGTTGCCCAATTTAAGGCTTTCCGTATCGCGGTCGGCGTATTGCAGAAAATTGAAACGGCGCACTTTATAGGGGCAGTTGTTGGCGCAGTAGCGCGTGCCCACACAGCGGTTATAGACCATGTCGTTAAGGCCTTCTTCGCTGTGGGAGGTTGCCGTGACCGGGCAGACCACTTCACAAGGGGCGTTTTCGCACTGCATGCAGGGGACGGGTTGGTGGTGGACCTTGGGATTGTCCATATTGCCGCTGTAATAGCGGTCGATGCGAATCCACGACATCTCCCTACCGTTGAGTACCTGCTCTTTGCCCACGACGGGAATATTGTTCTCGGACTGACAGGCCACTGAACAGGCATTGCAGCCGATGCAGGCGGTCAGATCGATGGTCATACCCCAGGCGCTGCCATTGTATTCAAAATCGGAATATAGGGTGAGATCCTCGGGGAAATTATGGACCTCTCTATGGGCGAAATCCGGATGTTTCTTGTACTCCGCCAGGTCCGCATGGCGGACCAGATGGCGATCCTCCATACTATGGTGATCCTGAGTGGAGGCCAGAGGATATTGCTCAAAGGTTTTGACAATCTGCAGGCCAGTACCGTGCCACATACTAGAAGACGAACGTAGGGCATAGGCGTTGAAGCCAGTGTCGGTGCCGACGCGTCCACTGCGACTTGATCCGTACCCCAGATGAATGGTCACTACATCCGCAGCCTGGCCCGGCAGAATCCACACGGGCACGCTTATGGAGCGATTTTCGAGATTTAGCTGCACCATTTGTTCGTCTTGCAAGCCAAGGCGCTCGGCGGTGGCCGGGCTCACTAAAGCGGCGTTGTCCCAGGTCAATTTGGTGATGGAATTGGGCGTTTCCTGGAGCCAACCATTGTTGACATAACGCCCATCGCCGATCAAGGGGTCGGGGCGAAAAAGAATTTCGACTTCTTCTTCTTCCAAAGCCTTGCCGGTTTCCGAGGCAAGACGTAAGCCCTTGTTTAGATCGAGATTCAAAGAGGGCAACGCCGTATCGGGGATCAGACCGTCGTGCAGGACCGTCGACCAAAATCGTTCAAAATCAGTGTATTTGCCCTCCTGCTGCCAATATCCGCGCACCATGTCGAGCGTCGGTAAGCCGACTTGGCCGGTTAATAGGCCGAGCAGTTCGTGGTCGGATTTGCTGTTGTAGAGCGGTTGAATTAGCGGCTGGATGATCGAAGCCGTGCCGTCGTAAGCGCGGGCGTCGCTCCAGGATTCAAGATAGTGGTTCTGCGGGATATGCCAGTGGCACAAATCAGAGGTTTCGTTTTCGTACAAACCCAAATGGGCACGAAATTCAATGTGTTCGAGCGCGGCGGCAAATTCTAGATCGGCCGGTGCATCAAAGGCGGGATTGCCGCCCAAAATTAGCAGCGCATCAACTTGGCCTGCACGCATGTCATTGACCAGATCGCGCAGGGAGTGCAGTTGATCGGTGGGGCCGGCTTGCAGCGAATCGGTGTAGTGAACGGTTTTGCCAACGTTACCCAGCGCGTCGTTCATGGCGTGAGCCAGTGCATGGACGGCCGGAGATTGGTATTGACCGGCCATGACAAGGCTGCTGCCGCGGTGTTTTTGCAAATCGCGGACCAGGGCGGCGATCCATCCAGTAGCTACTTGGGCAGAGGCTGTGGCACCTTGTGATTCTACCCCGAGCTGGCGGGCTGTGGCCAAAGCGTAAGATTCGACCCCACCCGTGTCCAATGCCAGGCGGTGGTCTGCGACGGAGCCGGTAGGTGTGGGGGTGCTCTCTACCATATAGAGGCGATTCATCTCGCCGCTTTTGTCGTGCACCCGACGCCGAGCAGAGAAATCGCGGGCATAGCGCACATTGCCGGGGCCTTCGTAGAGGAAATCCGCATCTAACGAGAGAATGACATCTGCTTTGCTGATATCGTAATAGGTGTTGACGGGTTTGCCAAAAGCGAGTAGGGCTCCGTTATGCGCATTGTCTTGCCCCGCCGCTTCGTATTGGTGCCAGGTTGCGGCGGGAAACTCGAGGCTGATGGTGGCCAATTGCTGGGCAAGCGTGGGGGAGGTTACGGTTTGTGTGAGTATCCTCAGCCCGGCGCCTTTTTTACTGCGCTGGAGTGCCAGGACCTCTTCAAACTTTTGGATGAAAGTTTGCCAGGAGCTGATGCGACCAGCATTTTTTACTACCTGCGAGCGATCGGGGTCGTAGAGGTTGAGAATGGAGGCCTGAGTGACGGCGTTGGTGCTGCCCAAACTACTGGGATGTTGGGGATTGCCTTCAATTTTGGTAGGCCGTCCCATATGGCTTTCAACCAAGATGCCCGTGGCCGCCCCACCATCGAGTATGGAGGTCGCGTAGTAGAGCGGCTTGCCAGGGATGAGATCCTCGGGAGCGCGCACAAAGGGGACTATTTTCTCTTCCGGTTGGATCGTACATGCTGTAAGGCCGCCAAATGCCAGTGAGGCACCCATTACTTTGAGAAAATTGCGCCGGCTCACAGGATCGTTTAATTCGGAGGCCTGCTCGGGAAATTCGCGGTGGAGCATTTCTTCAAACTCGTCTGTGTGGGCGAGTTCGTTGAGACTGCGCCAGTAATCGCGGCCATCGCTTTGGGTCAAACGAGTGCGAATTTCCGCTATATCGAGGCTTTTGCGGGTAAATTCTTCTTTTATCATCGGTGGCAGATAGAGCAATCGGTTAATTGAGCAGTCTGGACCTTGTATTTGGCGACGAGTTCGCGTCCATCGTGGTCCGGTGGCGGTTTCCACAACATATTAAATACTTCTGCGCGCGGCCTGATATGGTTTTCGGGGGCGCGATGGCAGTCGAGGCACCACTCCATGTTCAGGGTGTTTGCCTTCCACATGAGCGGCATCTGATCTACCTGGCCGTGGCAACTCTGGCAGCCAATGCCCTTACTGACGTGAATACTGTGGTCGAAATAGACAAAATCTGGCAAATCGTGGACGCGGGTCCACTGGATGGCGGTTTCATCGCGAAAACTGGCGCGCACTGGTTCGAGAATGGGTGCCTCGGTCCAGATTTGCGAGTGGCAACTCATACATGTTTCGGTAGGAGGAATGCCGGCAAAGGCGCTGGTTTCGACCGTGGTATGACAGTAGCGGCAGTCAATTCCCATGCCCGTGACGTGGTGTTTGTGACTGAAGGGTACGGGTTGGTCTAAGGGGATATTGACTTTGCTTACATAGTCGAGGCGGTTGATGTTGAGCAGGATACTGAGGAGTCCACCGACGATAACGGGGACTAGGACGAGAATGGTTTTGGCGAGGGCATTTGCACTGCGAGGGAATATTTGCGCCATCTAGATCTTAATCTTCTATCAAAAGGTGACTGAGACTAACGGTCTATAAATCGCAGGAGAAACCGAACAATCGATTTAACCCTTTTTGTTGACAAGGTTGTAAAAGTATGATGGTTTTTGCTGCTGTCAACACTTGCTGGATTTAAAATAGTTATTTTTCTCAAAATGGGTTAGTGAAACTTGAGTTAAGACTAGCCAAAAGAGGGGCATTTACTTGGGGTAAGTCTCGTAGAAATCTTTGCTTAAGACTATTGTATATTTGGTTGACGGTGGTAGGAAAAACGCCTATTTTTAAGCAAATATTCAATCAATAGGCTGAGTGATTTATGCCAGATACCGGTGTTATAAAGTGGTTTAACGAGATTTTGGGGTACGGTTTTATCCAGCGCGAGGATGCCGATGATCTTTTCGTGCATTACTCCGTTATTCAAAACGACGCGGAGCAGACACTTGAAGAAGGAGATGTGGTGGAATTTGATGTGGCGGATGGAGCCAAAGGTCCGATGGCGGCCAATGTCGTGAAGATGTAATTTGCCCTCGTAGCTCAGTTGGATAGAGCGACAGATTCCTAATCTGTAGGTCGTGGGTTCGAATCCCGCCGGGGGTGCCATGTTTAATTGACTGTAAAAAGAAGAGTTACGAGAATAATTAATCCTCTCGTAACTCTTCTTTTTTTGCTCTATTTTGCCTATTTGCCCAAGATTTGCCCAAGTCGGATTTTACCCCTACCTCTGAGTCGTTATTTTCTTCTTCTTGCTCGGATTTGGGTTTTCTGTTGCGGTAAATTTCGTTTTCCTCAGCGAATTTTTGCAGCGATTCCACCCGGATCAGCGGCCTATTCCCATTCATTACTATTGGAATCTTCCCGCGCGAAATGAGCTGCCGTAGATTGACCTGTGAGATACCGGAAGACCACGATGCTTCATGCAGCGTTAAAAGGAGTTTGGGGATCTGCATGTCGGTCCGTGGATCGGGTTTTACCTTCGTTTCGTTTCGAGGACTCACGTTCTCATCTCCATTTCCTTTTATGCGTCTTCATCGCTTTCTTCCTGATTGGGTGTATCCAGTCTATACGTCATTGCCGCCAGCAGCTCGCCCAGCCAGATCCACCGCGGCCGGCGGTAGAGCAGGGTCACGGCGGCGCCGAGGGCGCTGA
>Ga0114993_10004769_pt1 | contig 13330 bp, 13 predicted proteins | sample ArcticOcean_MG_C_FD_87042 | JGI IMG/M metagenome (GOLD analysis project Ga0114993, IMG submission 87042) | Marine microbial communities from western Arctic Ocean - ArcticOcean_MG_CB2_150 | ecosystem: Environmental > Aquatic > Marine > Oceanic | place: Arctic Ocean: Canada Basin | collected...
GTGCGTGGCCAGGAAGGGGATAAGTGGATCGGTGATGTTGACAAACTTCGCGATCCGAAGGGAGGTGAAGGCAGATGGCCCGAACACCGACATTCACCGATGCACAAGCAGGATAATATTAATCGCGAACATATGGTGAGTTCTGATCTGCAACCCCAACACAAGACCTTCAGCCTTGGACTCGAATTTATTGAGCGCAACGTTGAATCAGACAATTGGTATTTGCAGATAGAGACCTTTGATCCTCATGAACCGTTTTTCACCCAGGAAGAGTTTCAGGATTTGTATCCTCATGAATACGATGGTCCTGCGTTTGACTGGCCACCCTATCGAGAAGTCAGGGAAGACGACCTGACGGTAGAGCACATCCGTTACATGTACGCCGCGCTGGTGACTTATTGCGACCAGCAATTGGGCCGCGTGCTGGATGTCTTCGACAAGCATGATCTCTGGCAGGACACCATGCTGGTGGTGAATACTGACCATGGTTTCCTCATGGGTGAACACGATTGGTGGGCCAAGGTGGTGACGCCATTCTTCCAGGAGGTCGCTCACATACCTTTTTGGGTTTACGATCCGCGCCATCCTGATTGCGTTGGGGAAACGCGGGATTCAGTGGTTCAGACAATCGACCTGGCGCCGACCATCCTGGATTACTTCGACATTCCGGCCACGCGGGATATGCAGGGAAAATCATTAACCGGGGCGATGCTGAATGATGAACCTGTTCGGGAAGCTGCGCTCTATGGGGTGATGGGCGGGCAGGTCAACGTCACCGACGGTCAATATGTTTACATGCGTGGGAATGTGACAGAAGACAACTCACCACTGTTTGAATACACGTTGATGCCCACACATATGAAGAGTCTGTTTTCAGTTCGCGAACTAAGCAGCTGGGAGAAGTTCGAGGACTTTTCGTTTACAAAAGCCTGTCCAGTCATGCAGATCCCTTCCAGGACACCTCGCTTTATGTTGGCGCGTGATAATCCCTACGGGAAAGGCAGAACAGCGACGCTGTTATTCGATGTCCAGGCAGACCCGGGCCAGACAAACCCGTTAACTGATGCAGGCCTTGAGATTCGGATGATTAAACTCATGCTGCATGAAATGGCCAGGAACGAATGTCCGCCGGAACAGTATGTAAGGTTGGGTCTACCCGAACCTTTTAGAGCTGGGACTGGCGGCCTCGACGAAGTTATCGAGCTGCCGTCGGAGGAGCGCATTGAGGCGGCATGTGTGCTGCAAACGCAGCGGGGTCGAGAAATAGCGGAGCACGGTGGCAATGGGCTTCCCAAGATGCCATTTGGAGATATTTCGTTTCCGGACAATTTGCGATTACGACCAGGGTACGTCTTTAGCCAAACGTCGGATAAGGGCTAGTTAGCTACCCAACGATTTTCTTAAGTCGTTCCACGCCATCATGATCCAGCGCGGCGGCGGTATGTCGATTAGCCATGGTTGCGATAAGCTGCAATCCTCGCTCATTACTGAGGTCCATGCTGCCTCCCGTTAATAATGGAACGGCGATACCGCCCAGAAGATGTGCGTGTGCGTAGTCTTCCCAGAGCTGCTCATGTGAGTAGTCTTTCACGCCGTGTTCGACGAGACGCTCAAAGTAGGTGGAAACCAGTTGTTGTTCGTGCTGTCGTCGAAGCATTGTGTCCATTGAACCGCCAAGGATATAGGCAAGGTCGTATGCGCCAGGACCGCGCCCGATACCCTGCCAATCAAGCACGACTACCTGTTCGGAACCTGCAGGACCGAACATCAGATTCTCGACCCTGTAGTCCTGATGTGCGAGTGTCCAGGGGCTGCGCGACGCAAGGGCTGTGGTCAGTTTGAGGTAATTGCCGGCGAACAGTTCGTAAATTTCGAGGCCACCTTCCGGGAGGTATTGCTCAAACCCTTGCGCAAATACTGGATAAATTTGCGCAAGCAGCGGGTCAACGAACTCAATTCTGGGTCCAACCATTGTAGGGATCCAGTCCATCTCGGGTACCTGCACACGGTCCCACCAGACGGCATGAATGCTCGCCAGAACCTCCACCGCGCTCGTCGCCTGCTTGACGTTCATGCCGGTGCTCTGGTCTACCATCTCGAGATGGCTGAGGTCTTCCATAACAACGACGAAGTCCGCTGTACCGGTTTTGATCTCAGCAAAATACACCTCTGGAACGCCGACTGTCGCATCCTGTGCCAACTCGTTGTAAAAACGCACCTCGGCTTCGAACATCCCCAGGTCTACGCCCTGGGTTCGATTTTCTTCGAATGATGAAGGTAACTTTACGACGACGCTGTCCGGTTGTCCGATAGTCGCCTGTTCGTATTTGAGTTCAACCCGAAAGATGTCACCCATCAGCCCGACGCCTTGGCCAATCTGCGTTGGCTGCGCCCTAATAACTTCCGCGTCCAGAATTTCGCTCAACCAGCTGGTAGAGACTTCATTGATATTTTTTGGGATCACGGGCTTATTCCTCTTGAGTAGAGTGACTACATCATGTTTTTCCGCAAGCAGCAATATCTCCTTCAGGTCATCTCCTTTAGAATGGGGTTTTGATCACATAGTGGAAAAACGACAATGTTTGATTTCAAAGAAAAGGTAGTCCTGATTACGGGTGCGAGTTATGGCCTGGGTGAACATTTCGCCTATGACTTCGCCAGAGCAGGAGCTGACCTGATTCTAACCGCGAGAAGTGTTGAACAGCTGGAGGAGGTCGGTGCGCGGTGTCGGGAAATGGGAAGTCGTGTTGCTGTTATTCCTGGTGACGTGTCAGTCGAGGCTGACGTAAAAAATGTGATTTCTTCCGGCATAGAAGCGTTGGGGAAAATTGATGTTCTTATTAACAATGCGGGAATTGCTGATGCCAGGGGTGTCGCAGCAGAGCAGTTTGACTCCGAAACGTTTAACCGGATTCTTGGCGTAGACCTGGTCGGGGCTTTTTACTATGCGAGGGATTGTGGCCGGCATATGTTAGAGCGAGGTTCAGGCTCTATCGTCAATATCTGTTCGATCATGGCGAGTGGTGGTAATGAGAATAATGTCATTGGATATACAGCAGCCAAGGGTGGGTTACTGAACATGACGATCCAAATGGGCGTCGAATGGGCTGATCGTGGCGTTCGGGTTAATTCCGTTTCACCGGGTTTCATTGTGACAGAGATGACGCGTCCTATGCTGGAAGCTATGGGTATTGATAAATGGATTTCCAGCCGCACGCCGATGCGGCGGGTTGGAGAAGCGCAGGAAGTCACAAACGCTGTACTGTTTCTGGCATCGGACCTCGCCAGCTATATTACCGGTGTAGACCTGCTGGTAGATGGCGGGACCAATGCCAGTAACGGAACCTTCCAGATTCCGCCGATCCATCATGAATGGAATACAGACACACCCATGGTGCCAACCGGCTATGTTCCTGTGCAACCGAGGCCTGATTGGTATCAGGCGTTGGAGGCCGGTGTGCCGGGCGTTCACTATCCGATACCCGGTGAAGAGGAAAACAGTTAATTACTCAATAATAGGTTTCTCATGAACGATTTTATCGTTGTTGGTGCAGGTTCTGCAGGCTGCGTGATGGCGCGCCGTTTATCAGAACATGGCAACGTCACCCTGATTGAGGCAGGTCCATCTGATCACAGTTGGGATTACCGATTACATATGCCGGCAGCGTTGTCGCAGGTTCTGTCATCGAAGTGGTACAACTGGCATTACGAGAGCGAGCCTGAGCCGTGTCTTGATAATCGAAGATTGTACTGTCCTCGTGGGAAAGTGATGGGCGGTTCATCTTCAGTCAACGGCATGATTTTTGTCAGGGGTAACAGGGGCGATTTCGATCGCTGGTCCAGCGAATATGGACTATCAGGCTGGGATTATGAATCCTGTTTGCCGTACTTCAGAAAGTCCGAAACCGCGCCTGGTTTGCCAGAAGCGTCTTTAGATCCAAACTTTCGAGGCTCCGATGGGCCCTTGAAAATTTCCCGCGGCGAACTCGAAACACCGCTATTTCAAGCCTGGCTTGATGCGGCTAGCCAGGCCGGTTACTCAACCACGGCAGACTTCAACGGGCGGACTCAGGAAGGGTCTGGGTGTTTCGATCGTACAATATTTAAAGGTGAGCGACAGAATATCGCGAAAGCTTATCTGGGGTCGCCTCACCCGTCGGGTTCTCTGAAAGTTATCCGGAGAGCGACGGTTACTAGAGTGGTCACCGAAAACGGACGTGCGACGGGCGTGGAGTATCTTCAGGGTGGCAAACAGCGTAAATGTACTGCGGGTCAGGTCATCCTGTGCGGTGGAGCAGTTAACACACCGCACTTGTTAATGCTGTCAGGCGTTGGCGATGCCTCCGGGCTTAAGTCTCATGGTATTCCCGTCATCAGTCACTCGCCTGGTGTTGGCCAGAATCTGATGGACCATCTTGAAATATATGTGCAGTACGCGTGTAACAGGCCAGTGTCGTTGTACCCAAAGACTCGTTGGTTCAACATGCCTGCGGTTGGTCTACAGTGGCTTTTAGCGCGCAAGGGTGCAGGCGCTACTAATCATTTTGAGACTGGCGCGTTTCTGCGCAGCAATGATAGTGTGCCGTATCCTGACCTGCAGTTTCATTTCCTGCCGATTGCAATGGATTACGACGGTAAAGATCAGTATCAGGGTCATGGCTTTCAGGTTCATGTGGGCCCAATGAAGCCGACCAGTCGTGGTGAAGTCACTTTGTGTTCGGCGAACCCGTTGGAGGCGCCCCGAATCCAGTTTAACTACAATGCTACAGAGGCAGATCGGTCTGTCATGCGATCGGGCATTCGGATGGCGGACGATATTGTCTCTCAATCCGCGTTCGATGATTATCGTGGTACTCGCCTTCGACCCACTGTTGATATTGATTCGGATGACCAACTGGACCGATTCGTCAGGGAGTTTGCAGAAAGTGCTTATCATCCCAGTGGAACCTGTCGCATGGGTGTTGATGACGGGGCTGTGGTCGATGCCGCAGGGTTAGTGCGAGGTGTCTCGGGTCTAAGGGTTGTTGATGCCTCGATCATGCCTGAAATAACGAACGGCAACCTGAATGCGCCGGTAGTGATGATGGCGGAAAAAATTAGCGATTCAATGCTGAACTAGGTAGCGTCGCTTTATCCCTATTCTTTCGATGCCGTCACCATAGAGCCCGCGCTGAGAGCGAAGTGACCAGTCTCCTCGCCGATAACTATCATGAATCCTGCAACACTCTGTACCCGGAGTTACTACCCTGAGATACTGCGATCATGTCCATATGACCCTTTGATCAAACCAAGGAAGTTGAAATGATTGATTTTGAAATACCAGAAGACGCCAGGGTAGTCCGCAATAAAGTTCGGAAATTCGTGCAGGAGGAGTGCCATCCTGCGGAAGAGATCTGTACTGCGGATAATTTTGAAGAGATATTGGCCGGTTTGCGGACGAAATCCCGCGAGCAGGGATTGTGGTGCCCGTTTGTTCCAGTTGAACACGGTGGTATGGGGCTGGGCCCGCTTGCGAATGCATTGGTTCAGATGGAGCTCGGTGAAAGCTTTCTTGGCGCCCTGTCCATGAACACCCAGGGCCCTGATGATGCAACGATGCTAACCTTGCTTGAGCACGGAACCGAACATCAGCGTGAAACCTATCTGAAACCCCTTCTTAACGGTGAGAAGCGTATTTGCTACTCCATGACCGAAAAGGCAGCTGGAGCAGATGCGACGGGCATGCAAACAACAGCTGAACTCGATGGTGACGAATGGGTGCTGAACGGTGAAAAATGGTTCAGTTCTTCAGCCAACGTGGCGGACATCGCCGTGGTCATGGCGAAGACCGATCCGGATGCGCCGCGACACGAGCAGTACAGTACTTTTATTGTTGAATTACCCAACCCGGGCTATCAGATTGTACGAGACATCGAGACGATGCAGCCACACACTGACCTCGGGTTAAAACTTGGCGGTTCTCACTCTGAAATTAATATCGAAAATCTTCGTGTTCCACGAGAAAACATCCTGGGTGGACGTGGTCAGGGTTTTAACATGGGGCAGCATCGGCTGGCTTATGGTCGCCTGCGCCACGGTATGCACAATGTTGCTATGGCACAGCGTGCGCTGGACCTTGCGGCCAAACACATTACGAGTCGTGAAACTTTCGGTAAGAGACTTGCAGACCGCCAGGGAGTTCGTTGGATGATGGCTGACTGTGCGGCTGAAATTTACAAAGCTCGGCTAATGCTACTTCATATTGCCTACAAGGCAGAGAAGGGTATGGACCTGAAACAGGAAAATGGCATTGCGAAGGTGTTCCTGGCGAACATGGTCCATCAGGTTGTGGACACTGCATTGCAGTTGCACGGCGCACTGGGTTATAGCCACGATACACCTCTTGCACGCTGGTACACTGGAATCCGCTCCCAGAGGCTAGTTGACGGGCCGGATGAAGTTCATCGCTGGCGAACAGGCGCGAACGTGATCAAGGCATACGAAAAGTATGGAACCACAGCATCAGCCTGTGGCGGCGAATTGTTCGATTGATTTTTCGAGTCTCTTTGGCAATGACATCGGCAGTGCTACTGCCGATGTCATTCGCTCGAGGGTGCGACGTTCATCGTCTGTTTTTTTCAGTTCCCTGGTACAGTTCGTATTCCTGGTCTTTATTTTAGTTCCGGGGAAAGTTGAGTCGCGCAATTTCAGCCATCGTACGAATAGCGTTCGTATCACCTGAAATTGTAAGCCCTGTCAGGCCGCTTTCTTCCCAGGCCTTGAAGCGTTTGGCGATGCGGTCGACTGGACCAACCAAGGCGCCACTGTCGACGAACTCATCGGGCACGGCGGCGATAGCTTCTTCCTTTCTTTTCGCCAGGTAGAGCTCCTGGATACGGTCCGCAGCCTCTCCAAACCCTCGCCTGACCATCATTTCCTTGTGGAAGTTTATGCTCTTGTGTCCCATGCCTCCCACGTAGAGAGCGATACCGGGCTTCAACTTGTCGAGGGCACCTTTCACGTCATCGGTTACCTTGACCTGAGTACCCGCCTGTTTCTCGAATTGTTCCGGCTTCTTGTTGCCCTTTTTAAGACCCTGGTCGATCCAGTCGCTATAAATGCCCGCTGTTTCTGGTACGAAACCCAGTGGCAGCCATCCGTCTGCAATTTCAGCGGTCATTCGAACAGTGCTTTCCATCCCTGTTCCGAGAAAGATTGGAATATTCGGGTTCATGTGCAGGATGGACTTGAGGGGCTTGCCGATACCAAGTGAACCATCTCCTGTGAACGGTAAAGAGATTTCCCTGCCGTCGTGGGTAACGGGTTCTTCCCGGGCCCAGATTTTTTTCATGATGGTGACATAGTCCTTAATTCGATAATAAGGTTTGCCCCAAGGCTGGCCATACCATCCTTCCACGATTTGTGGGCCTGATACACCAATGCCACAGATAACCCTGTTTCCGCCTGCCAGTTGATCGAGAGTGGCCATCGCCATTGCTGCATTGGCAGGGGTCCGTCCAGCCAACTGGAGTACAGCGGTGCCTAGCCTGATCCTGTCGGTATGAGCGGCGATGTACGCGAGTGGTGTGATTGCGTCGGAGCCGTAGGCCTCGGCAGTCCAGACGGAGTCATAACCTAGCTGTTCTGCCAGCTTCACGTCTTCAAGGGGAATACGTAGTTCGGCGCCGGAGTACCCCAGCATCAATCCAAGTTTCATTGTCTTGTCCTTATCGTTTAGGGCTCATTTTCGCACAGATAGCAGGCCATTTTGCATCGTAGCATCTGTAATAATTGGTCGTGCTACGATAAGAGGCTGATCGATTTCTTAAGAGGTTGAAAGTTGAAGATTGGAATTAATGGTACAGGTTTAGTGCAGAAGGCATCTATCGAAGCCATAAAAGCGGATGCGGATAAAGCCGCCAAGGATGGATTCAAAAGTTACTGGCTGGCGGAGCATCCAACGGGTGGGTTTGATGCTTTGACTGTACTGGCGGTCATCGCATCTTCTGTGCCAGATATTGAAATGGGCACGGCGGTCGTGCCCACTTTCCCAAGGCACCCGATGGCACTTGCGGGGCAAGCACTCACCTCCCAGACGGCGCTTCAGGGCCGGCTATGTCTTGGGATTGGCCTTTCTCACGAGATCATGATGGCGCAGTTGGGCATCGGGTTTGAAAAGCCGATTCGCCACCTTCGCGATTACTTGTCCATATTGATGCCGTTGCTTGAAGAGGGGCGGGTGTCATACGTGGGCGAGACTCTTTCCTGCGAAGCGCAGGTATTTCGTCCCGCGGAACCAGCCCCAGGTGTCGTCGTGGCGGCATTAGGGCCCCAGGCACTTCGGGTCGCAGGTTCGCGAACAGATGGAACGACGCTGGCATGGGTCGGCCCCAAAACGATCGCAGGACATATTGTCCCGTGCCTTACAGAGGCCGCCAGCAAAGCTAACCGAAAGACCCCTCGGGTCATTTCGACGTTGCCGGTAGTTGTTACCAAACAGGCTGATGCAATCAGGGAACGAATCAGCAAGACACTTACAATGTATGGCGAACTGCCCTCGTATAAGGCGATGTTCAAGAGGGAGGGCGTTAGTGGCCCGGCTGATCTTGCGATTGCAGGAAGTGAGTCCGAAGTTGAAGATGCATTGATGGCATTGAAGGAAGCCGGGGTCACGGACTTCGCTGCGTCGGTTTATGCAACGAACCCGGAAGAGAATGAACAAACCAGGAGTTTGTTGATCAGTTTGCAAGATTCCTGATAACGCGCGCTACTCTGGTGAGGCATGGATCGGGTCAATCCAGTGTAGGCCTTCGGGATCTTCAATAACGGGTATGTCCAGGTTTACCACCACGGCGTCCTGGTCACTTCGAACCAGAACGCATTGAAGTGATTCGTTTTCGCAGGCGTTAATCTCTTGGTGGGGTACATAGGGCGGTACGAAAATAAAATCCCCAGGGCCTGCTTCGCAAACATATTCTAGTTGTTCTCCCCAGCGCATTCGCGCTCGTCCGCTGATGACATAGATAATGCTTTCCAGGGCGCCATGATGATGGGCTCCGGTTTTCGCGTCGGCATGAATTTCGACGGTGCCAGCCCATAACTTGTTTGCGCCGGCGGTTGCGTAGTTGATGGCCGCTGCGCGGTTCATTCCGGGAGTCTGGGGTGTGTTGGTGTCAAGATGGTCACCCGAGATGACCTTGATACCGTTGTTCTTCCAATCAGGTGCTTCGACCATTTCTGGTAACCGTTAGATGAGCGATACAGATCATATTACATGATAAAGAAACTGCAGAACGAGCTCAAAGCGTTGCAAACACCCTGTAATTTTTGATGTAGCAAATGGCGACGCTATTAGCTGGCCTGTGCAAACGTCGATAGGACTCTGCGTGGAGATTTCCGGGGGTCGGCAAATTTGGCAACGTCCCTTGCAATGGCGGTTTCGCCTTCTGGGGTGTTAAAAAAACGGTTTCTTAAGTCGTCCTCATTCCTGAAACAACAAAGTGCAAATCCGTTCCACAGCGGTCCGTTGAACCGTTGAAGGACGCTAAGCTGATAGTAATGAGTCATCGCGGTGTGAACTTCCAGTGCCAGCGGGGCGTGTTTGTCACGCCAGTGCCGGTCTGATTCTCGAGCGCCGAGATCAGCATTGGCGACCATCGTAAATATACCAATACTGCCGGGCTGGTTTTCCTTTGTTAGTTGAAGCAGGGGCGTGTTCTTTATGGGTCGTTCACAGACCAGGTAGCTCCCTGCATCTGCGTCACCTACAAACAAATCCAGCTCATCGGTCACTGCTAAAACCAGGGATGCGAATGGCAGGTGGTTTGTTTCGGCAGAAGTCGCTGCCAGGTTGATACCACCAGTACGGACCGCGGTTTCGGCTGCCTTTTCCCGATCTGAGTAGGCGCCTGCGAGCATCAAGGAACTCATTGTACCTCCTGATTGATAGCGTAATAATCCACCTACCAATATAGTACAAGAGGTTCCCAGAACCTAGCGCTGAGCACTAAGCACCGTAGCCTGCTGCTGATACCCGTAAGGCCTAATTTTAGGCCTTAAACGTTGGTCGATTAGTCGGTTTTAAAACGACAGAGGAAAGCTTAATGAAATCATTCAAATTGTGCATTATTTACACCATCTCATCACTTTTAGTGGCATTTAGCGCCTCTCTGCAGGCCCAGCAGTTAACGCCTCAAGAAGCACGGTCTCTTGCTAAAGAGGCTTACCTTTGGAGGTGCCCGTTAGTGGACGATTTACGGGTCTTTAACAACTATTTCGTTGATGAAACCAATATCGAGTTTAAGGGTGGCGTGAACGTCATTGGGCACAACACGCGGCTCTTCACTCCCGCCGATACCACCATCCAGAGTATAAACTCCGATACGCTTTACTCCTTCGTCGGCATCGATGTGCGCGATGAGCCAATTGTCGTGTCCTTCCCCCAGATTCAAGAAGATCGCTACTATGGGTTCAGTATCTTTGACATATTGGGATGGGCAGACCCCTGAGGGGGTCAAAGAAGTCGTCCAAATGGAGACCACTATTGGCACTTCGGCGGTAGGTATACAAGTAGAGTGCTTGTGTGGCCTTGTTTAGGCTATCCACCCATTTGTTAACGCTGCCAGGCCGTCTGGATACTTCCCTGGGAAAAGGAACGGTACTAGATTTTGCGGGCGCGAAAAGAACGGCCTTTGATCTTCCCATCGTTTAGAACAGCAAGGGCCTGTTTTGATGACGTCCGCTTGATGGCGACGTACGCCGACCTGTCGAAGATGCTGATTTTTCCGACAGCACTCCCCTCGATACCATTTTCCCCGGTCAGTGCGCCTAATAGGTCACCGGGTCTGATTTTTTGTTTTTTCCCACCGTCTATTTGCAATGTCGCCATAGATGGTTGCGCTGGCCTGAAGCCAGGGTCCAATGGGCCGATGACGGTGCGTTCCAGAGACTGCTCCAAAACGGCTTCCAGGAGCTCGATTTTGTATTTTTCACTCTCATGAAACAATGAGCAGGCCAGGCCAGTGTTCCCTGCGCGCCCGGTACGACCTATTCTATGTGTGTGGACCTCGGGATCTCGTGATAAATGATAGTTCACGACGAGGTCAAGGGAGTCAATATCCAGACCTCTGGCAGCGACATCGGTAGCCACCAGTATAGAAAGACTTTTGTTCGAGAATTGTACAAGCCTGTTGTCACGGTCTCTTTGCTCCAGGTCACCGTGAATAGCGCGTGAACTGAAGCCCAGGTTTCTGAGTTCAAGCGAGACGTCTTCTGTTAGTTGTTTTGTATTGCAGAACACGAGCGCGGAGTCGGGCTTGTATTTCTGCAGTAGGCTCACCAGTCCTTCTGTTCGCTTTGATTTGTCGGTGATTTGGCACAGAAGCTGTTGGATGGTGTTTGCGTCATGCTGATCGGGCGCTTCAAGTCGTCGTGGGTTGACCATAACTTTTGCCGCGAGTTCGTCAATGTTATGGGGGTAGGTCGCGCTAAACAACATGTTCTGTCTTTTGGCGGGCAGATACCGAATGATCTCGGCGATCGACTCCCCGAAACCCATATCTAACATTCTGTCCGCTTCATCGAGAACGAAGGTGTCCAAATTTTCCAACGAGAGGTTTTGTTTTCTAAGGTGTTCTTCGGTTCTGCCTGGCGTTCCAACGACAATATGCGCGCCGTGTTCCAGAGAACCTTTCTGGGGTCCAAATGCGACGCCACCACACAATGTCAGTATTTTGATGTTGTGAATCTTTCGACCAAGCGTTCTAATTTCTTTTGCGACCTGATCAGCTAGTTCTCGCGTTGGGCACAATATTAGGCATTGGACCCTGAACTTTTTCACATCGAGTTTGTTCAGTATTCCCAGGCCGAAGGCAGCGGTTTTTCCTGAACCCGTCTTCGCTTGTGCAATCACGTCCTGGCCGTCAAGTATTTTAGGCAACGATAATGCCTGGATTGGGGTCATGGAGTGAAAGCCGAGGTCGTCCAGGTTAGATAGCAGCTCGGCATGCAGCTCCAGGTTTTTAAAGCCCGCTTTCTTAGAGTCAGGGTTGCTGGAATCAAAATTGTTCAATAGTTGGCCTCAAAGGCGTTGGTTATTGTTAGCGCACGAATCCAATGATCGCGACGAAATGTGCAATGGCGCCTATCAAGACGAAAAAATGCCACATTCCGTGTGCGTGTTTGAGTCGATTTAGTTTATCAGCTATGTAGAAAATGACGCCCGAGGTATAGGCCAGACCGCCTAGCACCACCCACGAAAAGCAAACGCCAACGAGGATAGGAATTATAACAGGGCTTTTCGATCGAAAGTCTGAGTATCGAACCAGAACGATTGCCTGCTTGTTTTATGAAAGAGTGGAGCGGTAGCTTGCGACCCCGCGTCACTCTTCCGCTGAAATTCCGCTGTAGTGCAGACTTATGACCTTCCATTCACCATCGATCTTTTGCCAAACGTCAGTCTCGAACGCCCTCGACGTAGAAGTTGTTCCATCTTGCGAACGTGTGCGGTTATCGATGAAGGACGTCGCAACAGCAACATCACCACCGGGCATGACTTGCACCTGAAGATCCGACATTTCGTTCAACTCAACGCCGCCTCCAGCTGCCATGAGCCCGGTCCACATTTCGTGGTAAGCGGCCATATCCACTCTGGTGCTGTCACCAAAATACGCCGTCGCGTGGTCGGCATATAAGCTGAAGTACTTTTCGACGTCGTTATTTGTATAGGCATCGTCAAATGCTTTGATCGCAGCGTAGAGATCAGCATTCTTGGCACCATGGTGTTCAGCCAGTGCAGAAAACGACATCAATACAATGACAAAGCCGCTCAAGATTTTTCGCATGATTTAGATCCTTTTCTTTATTTTGTTAACGGTACATTTATGTGGTTTGTTCTGCCACGGCGCGCCAGCCGGCATCGACCGCAGCATCCAGGTAGGCGTAGGCTTCGGAATCCGAATTCGCAATGGAAATCCGCCCGAACTGCGCTCGTCCGATTTCATGGAGGATAGGAATTATAACAGGGCTTTTCGATCGAAAGTCTGAGTATCGAATCAGATCGGTTGCCTGCTTGTTTTATGAAAGAGTGGAGCGGAATGACGATTAGTGGTTAAACGCTACCAAGTTTGTTGTTGTTTGTGGTGATTGGCTGACCTGGTGATGAGCGATTAGCCAATGTGCTTTTCTGTTGGCGTAGGGAGAAATGCGCTGACGTGGTTTCAACCATCAGATAGCGGCAAAGAGATCGTTTTGCGGCTCTTGCCCCGGCCTTTGCCGGCTCACAGAAAATGTATTATCATCTGAGACATGGCAAGCTTATTTACCAAAATACTTGAGGAAGATTAATATGAAA
>Ga0114993_10004773_pt1 | contig 13326 bp, 9 predicted proteins | sample ArcticOcean_MG_C_FD_87042 | JGI IMG/M metagenome (GOLD analysis project Ga0114993, IMG submission 87042) | Marine microbial communities from western Arctic Ocean - ArcticOcean_MG_CB2_150 | ecosystem: Environmental > Aquatic > Marine > Oceanic | place: Arctic Ocean: Canada Basin | collected...
AAAAAAAGCGATGGGCAAACCTGCTTGCAGCAGCCAAAACAGCCAACTGCGGTACAGTGCGGTATCCGTACCAAGAGCGTCTGCATCGGGTTTGATATGGCGGATATCCTGTCCCACCGCCTCAATATCCCTGCGACTCAAGCCATAACGCTCCGCCTCCACCTCCTCCACACTCCCCTCGCTGTGTATAAATATTAGCTCGGATTCGAGCACTTCGTATTGCTCGGCATATGGGTCGAAATAAGCGAAACGCACTGGCGGAATCTCCATCATTCCACCCTGTTCTGGTATCATTATGTATTCGAAGGTGCGCCGGCCACCATAAATTCCGTTACTGACCTGTTCTTCTTCTTCGACTTTGGGATCGTAGAGTGTTACCCCTGCCGCGCCACCGATATCGGGAGCCTGTACGGCCGCCATATTTCCCTGCCCCTCGATCACCACCCGCAGCGTCACCGGATCGCCCGCGGCAACATGGGTCGGCTGAACCTGCACATCCAAACGAAAGCGTCCGACTGCACCAGAAAATTCCTGCGGGCGCCCCTGCTCGGGTAAAGGCAGCACCTCGATCGGTATCGATTCGCTCTGCAAAACAACCGATTGCGAACGGCCAAAGAACGGGTCGCCAGCAAAGAAATCTTCGAGCAAACTACCGCGACGCCCCCGTTGTTGTGGTATGTCGCAGGAGACCGCAAGAACCCCTGCCTCATAGTCACCCGCACTCGTGGGAAAAAGCGCCACACGCCTGAGCGGGGCGACATTAAAATTTACCCCTTCAAGCGTTTCCCTGCGCGATTCCAATTGCTGTGCGACAAAAAGCTCCTTGACCCAAAAACCGGCAAAGCTTGGGATCTCCTTGAAACCCACATTGTGCAACCGAAAGCGATAAAAGAGATCGTAGTCCACGGTGACTTGTTGTCCGATATAGACCCGATTATTGTCCGAACGCGCCAAGACAAATAGATTGTCTTCGAGTCTGAACTCCTTCTTCGCACTATTATTTGCCGTATTCCGAGAATTTTGCCGACTCGCCCCCCTGACGACTTCGACCTGGATCAACTTGCTCTGGTACTGTTGGCCGCCTATCGCAATACGCGCCGGCCCGATATTGATTTTCCCGGTGCGTTTTGCATACAGGACATAGACCAACTCACGGGTGAAGCTGGTATTGAAATTTACCATCTCCATCCGGGTGCTCACCGAAGGGCCCTCGACATAGAAATCCTTTAGGCTGATTTCCGGCGCCGGCATATGGCCGATATTTTCATCTGAGATTATCGCGAGAGTCAACCGAAGCGGCTCGGCCCGGCCCAAACGCACCCGGTCAACCGTGGCTGTGAATTCTATATTTGCGGCACTGGCAGTATTGAACGAACAGACGACCCAGATCGCCAACCATAAAACACGAGGCATCATCACCAGTCCTTGCCCTGCGCTTTGCCCGTGGCGCGGAAACGACGCTTCTGCGCTTCTTCTTCGCGGTCTTCAAGCGTATCGAGAAGCTGTTGCGCCTCTTCAGGGCTAATCGGCTCGTCCCCCGATTGGGCTTGCTGCTCTTGTTGGTCCTGTGGCTCTTGTTGCTCTTGTTCCTGTTCTTGCTGCTGTTGTTGGTCCTGTTGGTCCTGTTGGTCCTGTTGGTCCTGTTCGTCCTGTTCGTCCTGTTCGTCCTGTTCGTCCTGTTCGTCCTGTTCGTCCTGTTCGTCTTGCTGCTGTTGTTGCTGGTCCTGTTGATCTTCTTGATCCTGTTCTTTTTGTTCTTGGTCTTGCTCTTTTTGTTCTTGATCCTGCTGCTGTTCCTGCTGTTGCAATTGCTCTAAGGCCAATTCGAGATTTACCTTGGTATCCTCATCGGCTGCATGCAATTGCAGCGCCTGTTTATAGGCCTCAATTGCCTTTTCATAATCCTGCTGCTGAAAAAGTGTATTGCCGATATTGTAATGGGCTTGCGCTCGGCCACGATCACCAGGAATCTTAAGTGCTTGTTCAAATTCCTGTAAGGCCTTCTCGTAATCGCCACTTTTGAAGAGCGCGTCTCCAACATTAAAATGCAACTCGGGAGCCTCTGGCCGATCAATTAGTGCGTCGCGGTAAAGATTGAGCGCCTTATCATATTCACCGCCCTGATACAGTTCGTGCGCCTTGGCGCTCTTATCGGCGACCGGGTCGCCCACGGTCGCGCCGGTAAGCGTCAACCACGCGCCACCTGCCAATAGGCATCTCGTGCAAACCCGCATCACTCGAAACGACCTTTCCACTCGCGGGTCCGAACCCGCACATCACCTAAAAAAGCTTCCGCCAGGAAACAACACAACGCCAACAACAAGGGCCATTGGAAACGTTCTTCATAACGAGTAAAACGCGTTGAGCCTATTTCCTTTTGCTCCATCTGCGCGATCTGACTATGGATTTCGTCAAGCTCGGCCCCGCGCAATGTGCTGCGATAATAATCGCCGTCCGTCTCCAGCGCCACAGCTTGCAGCATGCCTTCGTCCAAACGGGTCTTAACGTAATTGCCACTCTCATCCTTGTGATAACTAACCTCACCGCTCTCGTCGACTTCCGGGATGAGTTCGCCGTCGGGGGTTCCCAAACCGATGGCAAAAACCCGCACCCCCCGTTCAGCGGCCTCCCGCGCCGCCTCCAGCGGTTTTCCCTTGTGATCTTCACCGTCGGTGAAAATTATTATGGCCTCGTGCTGTAAGTCGCCCGGGTCGAAAGTGCGTATCGCCAACCTCAAGGCATCACCAATCGCGGTACCTTGTGCCGAAATCGAACCCGCATCGAGAATATTCAGAAACATCTCAAGCGCGCCGTAGTCGGTGGTCAAAGGACACTGAACAAAAGCTTTGCCGGCAAAAACCACCAAGCCAACTCGATCGCCTTCTAATAGATCCAAAAGTGCGCGAATTTGATATTTAGCCCGTGCGAGGCGACTTGGTTTGACATCTTCCGCTCGCATGCTGCGCGAGACGTCAAGCACCAACATCACGTCGATCCCTTTGCGCTGCGCCATATCGAGTTTGGCGCCAAATTGCGGACCCGTGAGCGCCAGGATGAGAAAGAAGGTTCCCAACCCCAACAACCCGTATTTCCAAAACTGGCGACCCCGGCTCAAATCGCGGGTCAGTTTTTGTGCCAATGGCCAGCGGACAAAACGCTTCAGTGCCCGACGCCGAGCCAGCAGAGCCCAAGCGAAGAAAGCAACCATCAGCGGCAGCAACAACATTAGCCAGAAATTGTAGAGGGCAGCAAAGCGCATCAAAAACCTCAGGGCAGACGGCGGAAACGGGTATTGGCCAAGAGCATCTCCACCAATAGCAGGGCTAGGCCCGGCCAGAGAAAAAAGGCAAAGCGTTCGGAATAATCTACGTGCACCTCAGATTTGATTTCCGTCGCTTCCAGCTCGCCGATCTCACGGTAAATCTCTTCGAGCTTTTCCCCGCTGGTCGCGCGAAAATACTTACCACCGGTGCGCTCGGCTACCTCCCGCAACGTCTCCTCGTCGATCTCGACTTGCACGGTTTGGTAGCGGGTCCCGAATACGCCCTGAACCGGGCGCCGAATCGTGCCGTCACTACCCACACCGATCGTATAGACACGAATCCCCACCGCCGCCGCCACATCAGCCGCTGTCAACGGTTCGATCTCACCGGTGTTGTTGACGCCATCGGTCAGTAGAATTGCCACCTGGCTCTTGGCCTCGGAGTCGCGCAACCTGTTGCTGGCATTGATCAGCGCCATCCCGATCGCCGTCCCGTCCCACCGTTCGTCGGCGATCTCAACGCCTTGTAGGAATTCCAACAACACGTCGTAATCCAAGGTCAGCGGGCATTGCGTAAAACTTTCCCCAGCGAAGATTACCATCCCAATGCGATCGCTGTGGCGCCCGCCGATAAAATCAGCGACGACCTCCTTGGCCACTTGCAAACGGCTCTTCTGTCCCTGGTCTAGGTCATTTAGTTCCATGCTCGACGATACGTCCAACGTCAACATGATATCAATGCCCTGCGATGAGATCTCCCGCACCTCGCGCCCAGCCTGCGGGCGGGCCATTGCCATGACTAGGCAGCCCAGGCCGAGTATCTTGAGCACGATAAGACTGTGCCTCAGCTTCGCCAAAAACGAGGAACCGGCCCGGCGCAAAGTGCTCAGGTCGGAAAACTGCACGCTGCCCTGGCGGGTCCTATGGGCCCGCATATAGGAGAAGAGTAATAGAGGTAATAACAGGAGTAGCAGCAGCCACTCCGGATTTTCAAACCGGATGTTCGGCATGGTCCTCAGCTGCTCGGGCTTGCGACGCGACAAGGTCTTCGACATCGCGTAAGAGCGTTAACCCGGCCTCTGGTGCACGCCGGGCCGTATCGATATCGGGATGAAAACGGGCGAATTTCACTAGATCGGCGACGCCGAGATATTCGACGATCTGCTGAGCGAGACGATTCTCTATTTCGACTCCCCGCATAGCGACCGCCAATTCTGAAGTGGTCTGCTCCATCGCCTCGATCTCCAAGCGCAGTTCGAGAAATCGGCGCAAATTCTCCGAGAGCAATGAATAATATATTTTGAATTCGCCGCGGTCGAGCAGGCCAAGCCCGGCAATACGAGTAAATTCGGCGGCGAAATCTATCGGTTTGGACTCGACCTCGACCGGGGTCGATGCTCGATGGCGACGACGCCATAGCCAATAGCAAAAAAGACCCACCAGCACTATAGCCAAAACTACCCCGACGACGGCGACCCATAGAGGAATTCCACCGCTTATGCGCAAAGGTGGCTTGATATCGCGTAATTGGTCTTCACCTTCCTGTCGGGCACTGGCGACTTCTATATCAAGGGGTTGGCTCGAACGGGATAGCGTATCGTCCTGACTTGCGACAAAGACGACGTCAAACGAGGGCACTTGATGGGAGCCAAGGTCATAGAGGCGCAACTGGCACTGCTGTTCCATCTGCAAACCCTGCGGGGATGCCAGCTGACTCCAAGCCGAACACTGCGGGTTGAATTCCTCCAACAGCGAAGGCAGATCCGGTAAGTCCGGACGCATTGCCTCGTCATAATCGAGCGTAAGCGTTAGTCGAAATGGGTCCCCGACCCGGACTTGCGCGGTATCCAAACGTGCCGAGACCGCCGGCCCTTGGGCTTCTAACCCCTGGACCAGCAGACACAATGCGGCGAAGAAACCGCCGACGCGCATTATCCGCCGTCGGCCCCACCGGCGCTATCAGCCGGTTTTGGCGGTGCTTGTGCTACATCTTCCAACCCCAGATCGAATTCGGCGAAGTCTTCAGCATCCATGATATATACCGCAGGGTCGCCTTCCTGTCGCAAATACGAGACCCCGTCAACCTGATGCACGCTGATGACCAACGAGTCCTTGCCGTCGCCCGTCAGGGCGATTACCAAGGTGAGCACCGCTCCCTCGGGCACCTCACCGGCGAAACCCACGACTTCGAGTTGGTTCAAATCGCCCAATAGGCTATTGAGTTTCCACGATTTGCCCTCCCTTCCGGGCGGGTCTGTCAGATCCCATATGCCGGCAGTGTCCTTAGCGGCCGCGAAGACCTGTTTGCCCTGTTTGCCCAGAGCGATCTCGGTAATCGAATCCTTGTCGAAGCGCAGCGGCTTTTTATCGCGCAGTGCGTTAGCGTCTTTAACGGCCTGCTGGACAAGCGTCGAATCGAGCAGGAAGACCTGCGGACGACTTGCGTCGCGCGCGTAAAAACTGCCCTGTCCATTGTCCCCACCGATCACCAAACGTTTCTCCACCTTGTCGGGACCGACAAGCATCGTCAGTTCGGTCTTATGAGGACCAAAACCGTAGGCCTTCAGCGCCTCCTGGTCAGGCCCTTCGTCGATGAAGGCTTCGATTTCAGAGGTATCGATCTTATTGAGCAGCGCGTTGACCGCGTCCCCGTCGGCCAAGGCCGATACCGGCTGACGCATCTGCCAGGTCTCCTGATCTCGCACCAGAACAAATTCCCCGTCCGGCCCCTTGCGCCGCAACTCCACGACCTCGTCTTTGGCGAAAGCCAACACCTTGCGATCGCGAAAATCAAAAAGGCTTTTATCGAGGTTGTCGAAACGCCAAGCCCTTACCACAAAGATCTCCGGGTTCGCACCCCCTATTTGCGCATAGGTAAAACGGTCTGTTGGGCTGTCGGCACCCCATTTCACCTCTTGTTTTTCGCCATCCTCCGTCTCAAGCTCAATCGTTAAACGCGGCGCATCAAGAGCGTATTTAGCCTCTTCGGCGCCGGTCACCGACGCATTGTCGACTACGGTTTTTTCGCGCTCGGATTCACCTAAATTGCGCAAGTAACGCTCAACGGCTTCTTGGTCGGCCCGGTCGACTACCGGTGAGCTCAATCTCCAGCCATCGGTCCCCTTTTGCAAAACGATGCTCGTATCACCACGGCCCAACGCCAAGCGTCGCACATGGCCTTCGGTGAAATCGAGCAACCGTTTGGACTTTTCAGCTTCCTGTCGCCGTTGATCTCCCCCTATGATTTCATAGAAGTAGACAAAGCCAAGAAGCCCGAGAAAGATCAGACCGATGATCGCGTTGGTCTTGAATTTCATCCTAATTCACCTCTGCAAAAACTCTTTTGATCCATAACAGGATCGCTGCGTTGACTACGAAAATCGCCGCGTAAAACAGTTGGACCGTCTCGTTTGGGATAAGTGAGGAACCAATACCCGAGCCGGTAAAGATCGTCAGCGCAACCATACCCGCACACAGGGCCGACAATACCAAAGCGGGTAGCCAAGCCCAGGACGCGCGTCGGTGGATGCCGTAGCCGATGGCCACTGATGCCAGTGCGGCGAGCAATTTCGACTCACCGGCGAGTACCGTCCCTTCGCTCGTTGCGACCACACCGCTGACAAAGAAGAACAAACCATTGGCCAAAAAGGAATAGACCAGCCAGGATACAAACCCGGCGGCATAAGTCTGGTAACCGCGTTTAAGCACCATGACCAAGCCCGAAAGCGCCACCGCGAAGGGCAGTATAAACACCGAGACCCAGAGGATGACGCTGCCCTGGTTGCCGATTAAATTGATCGGATTATGGGCTGGCTGCCGGTCGGCAATCTTGAGACGGTCCTCGTCCTCAGTCAACCAGTTGATGCTATTGACGGCCAGTTCGCCATTGGCCTGTTGTGAAAAGTATTCGTTGGAGGCAAAATCCGCATCGCCGAAAACTACCAAACGAGAGCGCCCATCCGCGACCATGCTCGTATCCGCATCGGCGGCGACCGCGACCGCGAGAGAAACAGGACCGCGAAGATCGACTTGCGGATCGAATTCCACCTTGCCACCTTCGCCTTTAATCGGCCCCAAGTCCATTTCGCCCCAACTGCTCTTGTGCGTATAGACCAGCGCTTCGATCTCTATATTCTTTTCGCGATGTGCGGCCGGTCGCACCGAACGAACGAGCGGATAGAAACTCATCGTGCCAGCCGAAAGCTGTTCAGTTATCGGATGGTCGCCATAGTTGATGACTACCGGCACGGAAACATCGGCACCAAAAAGTTGACCCATTCCACTCAAATCAACGACGAAGTCCTGCCCCAATTCGATAGAATACTCATCCAGCAACCCTTCGAGCCCCGTAGCCGTACCCGGATCGAGCAATAACAGAGCACTGCCGCCACCGCCAAGGTAACGACGCAAGATCTCAACCTCAGCGGGAGCAAATGGCTCCTTCGGCCCCAAGACGACCAACAAAGTGGCATCATCGGGCACATCAGCCGTTAAGGCGATTCCGCTCTCAACGGCGAAATTCAGCTCTTTGAGCCGCCCTTTGAGAATCGAATAGCCCTCGCCGTCCACTTGGTCGAGTTCGGCCTCGCCGTGCCCGCCGGTAAAATAGGCTTTCTGATCTTTTGCTTTAAGTGCCTTGAGAATCGCATTGCTCAAGGCTTCCTCGCTTCGCTCGGTTATTCGCTCGCTATGGACTTTCCCATCGACGATTACCTCAACAATCGAGGTACCGCGTTCGCGGATGTTATTCTGTTCGACTTGTAATTGGTTCTTCTGGGGATCGATCAATTCATGAGTGAAATTTTTGGAAATATAACCGTATTCCTCCAACAGATCTTGAAACCGTAGACCCTCCATCTCCCCCATAAACGTTTTGACTTTGACATATTGGCCATTGGCTTGCAATGGCTCAATCAGTCGATGCGTATCACTCGAAAGAGTAAACAGCTGATCAGCCGTCATATCATGGCGAATATTGTAGCGATCTCCCATAAAATTGACGAGACCGGCAATACCCAACGAGATCACAACCCCCAACCCCGCCGCGCTCAAATCCGCCAAACTCCAGCGCCCCTTGCTCGAAACAACCATCAAGCCGATGAGTGCAATCAGCGCCGGATAGAGTACCACACTGAGCCAAAATATCCATTCGCTATCGCTCTCGGTCAGCGCAATCGGATTGTACCCAGGGTCGCGGGGTCGGATAGATATCAACCCCTCGTCTTCTGCCAACCAACTCAAGGCGTTAAGCACAAGGTCGCCGTTGCCCTGGTGATCGAAATACTGATTCGTGGTAAAATCCGAATCACCGAAAACCACCAAGCGGCCTCCGCCCGCGGCATCGTGCACCGCCATAGCCAAATTCACCGGGCCGGGCCGATCGACGCCCTCGTCAAGTTTGACCGTGTGGTCACCCTGGCTTTCCAGAACGCTCAGGTCGCTCTCGGCCCAACCTGCCTCAGACGTCATGACCAGCGGCGTCCCCTCAAGCCCTGCCTTTTCCGAGAATTGCACCGAGCGACTCAACTGGAAGAAGGTCATCATGCCACCATGCTTGGCGGTGACGGGGTGTTCGCCATAAGAGACCGCAACCGGCGTCGTGAAATCCAAACCGAAAAGTGAACCGATACCGCTGGTATCAATAACAAAATCATCGCCCAAGCTCACGCCCCATTCACTGAGTAGCCGCTCCAATCCGCTCTCGTAAAGAGGATCCAACAATAGGAGCACCGCTCCACCTTCGGCGAGATAGGCGCGAATCGCCTCGACCTCCAAGGAGAAAAAAGGCGTACGAGGCCCAGCCACGACCAGCACCGCGCAATCTTCGGGCACCTCCTGTTCACGGGCCAAAAATAGCGAATCGCCCACCGAATAATCGATATCCCCGAGTCGCGCCTGCAACACCCCCAGCGCTTGTGGCTCATTACCTAGTCGGCGCTCGCCGTGTCCAACCGTCAAATACACCTTGTCCTGGCGGTCTCGCGTCAATTTGAGCAGGGCTTTGACTATCTGCCGCTCTTTCAACTCGGTTATTTTTTGCTGTTTGTCGCCGCTTTCCAATACTAGGGTGTTATAGCGGCGAATCCCGTAGTCCTCTGTGCGCACGGGGTCGCGGTCGGGATCTACGAACTCATAACTGAAACGGTCGCCGATCGTTTCGAGTTCGGCCAACAATAGCTTGAGTTCAACCTGTTCGCCCCCCTCCATAAAAGCAAGCGCCCTGACCTCTCGATCCAACCCCTTGAGTGTTTCGACCGCCAGATCCGAGACGCTGTGCAGTTGCCCTTCGGTCAGGTCAATACGGTCCGCATAGCGGTTGCCGAGAAAGTTGACCATCACCACAATCCCAAAGACCATGATCCCGCCCCAAAAAGCATTGAGCCAACGGCCGTAAAGGCGAAACAGGTCCGGATTGAGGATGCCGGTTACCACCACCAATAACGCACCCAACCCGAGATTAATCAGCCCAACCGAACCGCTCTCCGGGTCAAGCAAATACGCTAGGCCGCCAGCGACAATCAGCGCCGCGCCAACGAGCCCCAGCGGTGTGGTATATCCCTTCATCCTAGCGCCTCCATCTCCGCGACTCAATGACCCGCGTGGTCAGGAATAGACAGAAGAAAGTGAAACTCAAATAGAAGATCACGTCCTTACTGTCGATTACTCCACGTTGGAAGTCTTCGAGGTGTTCGATAAAGGAGAGATAATGCAGAATCTTGGCTGCGGTCGGACCGGCGAAACTGGCCGACCAGTCAATCAACCAGAATAGCAGCAACATACCAAAAGTCAGTAACACCGCGACGATCTGGTTTTCGGTCAGTGCCGAGGCGAGGATACCCACCGAAATAAAGGTCGCCCCCAGGAACAGATAGCCCATGTAACCGGTAAAAATAGGCCCCCAGTCGGGCGATCCATAGGCTTCGAGGATGACAAAATAAACCAGTGTCAGCCCGACGATAATGCTATAGAGTGAAAAACAAGCGAAAAACTTGCCCAACATGACCTCGACGGTACGGATCGGCGAGGTCATCAGCAACTCAATGGTGCCGTTCTTTTTTTCTTCAGCGAAGAGCCGCATCGTCAACATCGGGATCACCAGCAGCCAAATGAAGTCCATCACCCCAAAAAATTGGGTGACGACCATTTCGTTGAGATTGAGCGCCGGCATCTGCCCGCCCATCTGTTGTGCCCGCTGGCCGAACTGCAGGCACCAAAGGTTGAACTGCATCAGAATATTGCGAAATAGATAACCCGAGAGAAACAGAAACACCCCGGCAATCACATAGGCGACTGGCGATACGAAATAGGAACGCATCTCCTTGCTGTAAATGGCAGCAAAATTACGCATATTAGGCTGTAACCTCCTCACTGGTCAAGCTCAGGAAAATATCTTCCAAGGTCATATCCAAAGGCCGTAGCTCACGCAGGCTAAAGCCGTCCTCGACCACCTGGCGGGTCAGCGCGTCGCGCACGTCCTGTCCCGGCAGGCTGGTCACCAGGAATACCCCTTCTTCACTGCCCGGTTCCTGAGAGACATCGAGCACGCCGTCGATCCTAGCGATCATTTCGCGCACCGCTGCACCGGGAGGACCGTCAATGTGTGCACGCAGGACCTCGCCCTCCTTAAGCTGGGCCATCAAGCTCTCCGGTGTGCCCTCGCCGGCGATGCGTCCATTATTGATAATCACCAATTGCCCACAGGTCATACTGACTTCAGGCAGGATATGGGTACTTAGGATGACGGTATGGTCTCCACCCAATCCCTTGATCACTTCGCGGATCTCGATAATCTGCTTCGGGTCGAGCCCTACCGTCGGCTCGTCGAGAATCAGCACCTCCGGTTCGTGCACCAGCGCCTGCGCTAAGCCGACGCGCTGCCGATAGCCCTTTGAGAGATGGCCGATGACCGTATCCCGATGGTGAGCGATGCCGGTTTTTCCCATCGTATCGTCGAGCCGGCTGTTGAGCTTCGGCCCGGGCACGCCCTTAATCTTGGCGACAAAGCGCAGATAGGAACCGACCGTCATATCGTGATAGACCGGCGGCTGTTCAGGCAAGTAACCGATGCGCTTGCGCACTTCCATCGATTCTTCGACGATATCGAAACCCGCAACCTTGGCCTCGCCGTGTGACGGGGGCAGGTAACAGGTGAGCATCCGCATCGTCGTGGTTTTGCCGGCGCCGTTCGGCCCGAGAAACCCCAGGATTACGCCCTTTTCTGCTTTAAAGGATATATTCTCCACAGCGACCACGTCGCCATAGTGTTTACTTAACTCACTAACTTCAATCACCGTACTTCCTCCTTCAAGTCGCGCGGCGTTTCAACCGCGTCTCAATGCCGCTTCATCCGCGCGCGGAAAAAGTGAATAAGTGGATCCACATAGGGCTTGGTAGCGTCGATCGCGATTTCATCGACACCCGTCTTGCGAAACAAGACGCCGCGCCTGGCCACCGCCGCCTTCTGTTCGACGGCATAGAACTCCCTCACGCCCCGATCACCGCTGTCTACGAGGACTTGCTCGCCGGTCTCGGCGTCCTGCAAGTTGATAAAACCGACGTCCGGCAACTGCCATTCGCGCGGATCGCTAAGCGATACGGCGATCAGATCGTGGCGGCGGCTCAAATGCCGCAATGCCGTTTCATAACCCTTGTCTTGAAAATCGGAAACGACGAATACCACACTGCGGCGGTGTAACACTCGACCCAAGTATTCCAAGGCCCCGGCAATCGAGGTCCTGCGCCCCTGGGGTTGAAAGTAGAGCAGTTCGCGGATGACCCGCAATACGTGCTTGCGCCCTTTCTTAGGGGGAACGAACACCTCGACCTCATCGGTAAAGATCAACAGCCCGACTCGATCGTTGTTTTGAATCGCGCTAAACGCCAACAACGCCGAGACCTCAACCCCGACCTCCCCCTTCATTTGCTGCTGCGAACCGAATGTGCCCGAGGCGCTGGCATCGACGAGCAACATCACCGTCATTTCCCGCTCTTCGTCAAAGACCTTGATAAAGGGATCGCCAACCCTGGCCGTCACGTTCCAATCAATATGCCGGACGTCGTCGCCCGGGTGATATTCGCGCGCCTCGGCAAATTCCATACCCCGTCCCTTAAATACGGAATGATATTCCCCAGCGAAGAGGTTGTTCACCATATTGCGAGTATGAATTTCGATCAGGCGAACTTTGTCGAGAATCTCCTTGGGAATCACAGTAAGCTCCGAGCTTAGGGCACTTCGATATGATCAAAAAGTTGTTGCACGATCTGCTCGGTGTCGATTTCCTCGGCTTCGGCTTCGTAGGAGGTGCGGATACGGTGCCTCAATACATCACCACCCACCGCCTTGATATCTTCTGGCGTGACATAGCCGCGTCGTTGAATAAAAGCGTGCGCGCGCGCCGCACGCGCCAGGAAGATCGTCGCCCGTGGCGAAGCCCCATACTCTATCAGCGGACCCATTTCATCAAGCCCATACCGGGCCGGGTCGCGGGTCGCCTGGACAAGGTCAACCACATAGTCTTTGATCTTGTCGTCGATATAGATCAACTCGACCACTTCGCGCAAACGCAGGATCTCTTCAATGCCCACAGTCCGCGCAAGTTCCGTCTCGCCCGCATCCGCCATGCGGTCGAGTATCAACCTTTCCTCGTCGCGCGTGGGATAGTCGACCTTTACCTTGAGCATAAAACGGTCGACCTGTGCTTCGGGCAGGGGATACGTCCCCTCTTGCTCTATCGGATTCTGTGTTGCCATCACCAGAAAAGGGTCTTCGAGGCGATAGGTCTCGTCACCAATCGTCACCTGGCGCTCCTGCATACATTCGAGCAACGCACTCTGCACTTTCGCCGGTGCCCGATTTATCTCGTCGGCGAGAATTAGATTGGCGAACACCGGTCCCTTCTTTGGAATAAAGACCCCTTGGTGCTGGTTGTAGATGGTCGTGCCCGTCAGGTCGGCCGGCAATAAATCGGGCGTAAATTGAATTCGCTTAAAACTGGCGTCGACGATTTTGGCCAGGGTGGAGACCGTTAGGGTCTTAGCCAGACCAGGCACCCCTTCAAGTAAGA
>Ga0114993_10004781_pt1 | contig 13319 bp, 9 predicted proteins | sample ArcticOcean_MG_C_FD_87042 | JGI IMG/M metagenome (GOLD analysis project Ga0114993, IMG submission 87042) | Marine microbial communities from western Arctic Ocean - ArcticOcean_MG_CB2_150 | ecosystem: Environmental > Aquatic > Marine > Oceanic | place: Arctic Ocean: Canada Basin | collected...
GACTGGCCGTGGCCGCCGCCATCGGAACCGCTCTGCTTCTTGCCGCCATCCCGATCCGCTTCGCGTCACGTGGCATCCCCGCCATGGAACCCCGGACCGCCATCGCCCATCTCGCCGATCAAGTCGTCGCCACCGTTTCGGAACACGTACCCAAGGGCCATTCCGTGATCCGTGTCTGGGGCGAACCCGCTCTCTTCTTTCAGCTCAGCAACCGATCACCTCGCCGATTGCTGATACAGCCGGCCGGAGGACTTGAAGTGGTCCGACCCGGTGAACCACCACCCGATCTCCCCGTCTTCCTGGTCATCGGTCCGCATGCCACCGACGGACAAAACCCCAAGCCCGACGCGATGATCGACTACCAGCCGCTGCGAATCTTCGAAGCCAAACCCGGCCTGCAAGTCCGACGCAACCAACCTCCCGCTCGACGCGACGGGCCCATGACCTTTCACCTCTACCGCTGGAAACCCCCCGCCCGCGTTTCACGTGAAACGCCTCAGACCGCTCGACGTTCCAGCACACGCACCACCCGCTGAAATTCGTCCGAATCTCCAAACGGGATTACGATGCGGCCCGATTGCAGGTCCGACAGCCGGATCTCAACCCGAGTGCCAAACTGACACCTCAAATGGTCCTGCAACTGCAAAAGATGATTGCTCAGTTCCGGCGACTCGCCACGTGACGGCTTCTTGTCCACCTTCGCGTCCGGATCGATCACCAGGACCTTCGGCGGCACAACACCCTCCCGAATCGCCTTCGCCGCTGCCTCGGTCGCACGCACCGTCATGCCCTCCTCGACGATCCGTGCACACAAACTCAGCTGATCCGCCTCACCCAAGGTCACCAGCGTTCGAGCATGACCGGCCGTGATCTTGCGGTCCGACAACGCCTGCTGCACTCCACCAGTCAACTCCAACAGACGCAACAAGTTGCTCACCGCCGAACGACTCATGCTCAAACGACTCGCCAACTGGTCGATCGACGCGTCGAATTCGTTCAGGTAACCACGGAAGGCCTCGGCCTGCTCCAATGGATTGAGATCCTCTCGCTTGAGATTCTCTTCCATCGCCGTTTCGTACACCTGCTGATCGGTGTAGTGACGCACCTGACAAGGGACCAACTCCAGGCCCGCCGAAAGAGCCGCCAGCCAACGCCGCTCGCCGGCAATCAACTGGTACCGATTCCCCTCGGCCGGCCGCACCAGCAAGGGACTCAGCACACCGTGCTTCCCAATGCTGTCGGACAACTCCTGCAACGCCGCCACATCGAAATCCTTGCGCGGCTGATACGGGTTCCGCTGCAACAACTCGACGGAAATCTCCAACAACTCACCATCACCGGCCGACGACTCCAATGCCGGTGACCGAGACAACTCGATCGTTTCTTGCTCCGACTGCTCCGACTGCTCCGACTGCTCCGACTGCTCGAGTGGACTCGATTCGGCCTCGATGTGCGAAGCGACCAGTTCCTCATCGGTCGGTCCAAACTGCGTCAGTCCCACCAGGCCAGCCAGCCCACGACCCAGCCGACTCGGACGACTCGAAACGTCCGATCCGGTTTGACGTGAGGATGGAGTAGTAGGATCGTTGGGGATCGACGACATCACGGACTCTCCGCAGAGACTGACGGGCGCGGGATTCTAGTGATCGTCTCGCCATCCCAACAAGACTGGTTCGCACATCGCACGTGAAATGCCCCATCGAACTGGTCGGCCCAGGTCTTGCTGCGTTTCACGTGAAACGCGATTGGGCGACACGACTTCGCGTTGACGCCCCAAGGCTCCGGTCCCTAGACTCGACTCCGATCACCTTGTCCAGAAGACCGCGGGATCCCACGGCACGTAGCTCAGCCTGGCAGAGCGCCGGCTTTGGGAGCCGGAAGTCGCAGGTTCGAATCCTGTCGTCCCGACTTGCACACACCCTGCAACGCGCTAACCCACCAACTCGGGCATCGCACGCTGCTCGCCGACCAGGTAGTGAGGCCGGCCGGCCAGGTCAGTGAACTGTGTCGTCGCCACGTCGATCCCCAATCGCTGGTACAGCGACGCGAAGACCTCGCGAAAGTGCACCGGTCGCTCGTGAGGCTCTTCGCCCAGACGACTGCTCGAACCAATCACCTGCCCGTGGTTCATGCCGCCGCCGGCCAACAACGCTCCGGCAACGTTCGGCCAATGGTCCCGACCCGCGTTGCCGTTGATCTTGGGAGTCCGACCAAACTCGCCCCACGAAACTACCGCCACGTCGTCCAGCAACCCACGCTCGTCGAGATCCGAAATCATCGTCGAGAGACCCAAGTCCAGCAAAGGCAATGCGCCACGTGCCTCGGTGAAGTTGTCCTTGTGCCAGTCCCAGTTGTAGTCGCCCTGCAACATTCGACCGAATGGCCAACGAGAAAACGCGATCGTCACACACCGAGCCCCCGCCTCGATCACGCGACGCGCCAATAGGAACTGGTGCAAATACGTCTTCCCCGTTCGCTCGTTGGGGTACTCACCCTCCAGACCGTAGCGCCGCTTTACCGATCGATCCTCGCGACTCAAATCCAACGCCTCGGCCAATCGCGCTGACGTCAATACTTCGAAGGCCTGCTTGTGGAACTCGTCGATCCCGTCACTCAGACCGTCAACCTCCACCTGCCGACGGAAACGATCGAAACTCGACAGCAATTGCCGGCGATCACCCAGCCGACGCAGGCTCACTCCGTTGAGACGCAAATTGCGACGGTCCACGGCATCGACTTCGAATCCGGCATGAGCCGAACCGAGGAAACCGGGTTGAGTCGGACCGATCCGCATGATGAAACGTGCGTCCGCGTCGGTCGGTACCAGGTCCACCGCCGGGGACACTCCCGGGACCAATGGACCAAATCGCTTCGACAACACCGAACCCAATGACGGCCAGCCGCCTGTCGGAAAACCGGGGATCACTGGCGACGCAGCCATCTCCTTGTGCGATTCCCAACCGGTGGAACACCAGTGAGTGTTGTGGTCGTTGCGGAATCCATGAAGCGATCGGATCACCGACAACTTGTCCGCGATGCCCGCCAAACCAGGCATCAACTCGCACACGTCCAAACCCGGCACCTTCGTCGCAATCGGAGCCAACTCGCCACGAATCTCCGCCGGAGCCTGCGGCTTCAAATCGTACATGTCCAAATGAGACGGACCGCCAGGCAGGATCACCATGATCACACCCTTGATCGGCCGGTCAGACTTCGACTGAGACTCGGCTCGAAGAATCTCCGGCAACGACAAACCACCCAGCGCCAGACCGCCAATCTGCATGCAACTGCGACGGGTCATCCCGTCGCAATAGCTCGACTCGATCCCTGGTATCGTCAGCATCGATCACCCTCCGCTACCATCAACCACATCAACCACATCAACCAACTCGCTCAACGCATCAATCCACGCCAACCTATCCCAGTCTATCGGAATTCGCAACATCTTCCGACCTGTCATTTTCTCCAGCGAAGAACGCATGTAAACAAATGTACACTCACTGGTCCGGGCGGCCTCTGATACCGAAACAGTCCACGCTCAACTGCGTTGGACGTGATTGAGTCAGCCGGATGACGTACAATCCACACCGCAAGACTCACCAGCCGATTCGGCAGACAGAAAAGAGAGAGCCCCGATGAGCCAAGCCAATCCGACCTCCGACAACTCACGCCGCAAGTTCCTCAAGGTCGCCGGTGCAGCGGCTCTGGTCGGATCAACCTATTCGGGCGCCTACGCGGCTGAGAACAACACGATCCAGGTGGCGTTGGTTGGTGCCGGAGGTCGTGGCACGGGTGCGGCAGCGAACGCCTTGGCCAGCAAGGCTGGCCCAACCCGCCTGGTCGCCATGGCCGACGTCTTCGAAGACCGCCTGTCCAATTCTCACCAGGCCCTCACTACCCGCTACCGCGGCGGTGTCGACGTACCCAAAAGCCGCCAGTTCATAGGCTTCGAAGCCTACCGCGAAGCGATGGACGTGCTCAGTCCCGGCGACATCGTCATCCTGACCACGCCGGCCGCCTTCCGCTGGGTGCAGTTCACCTACGCCATCGAAAAGGGCTTGAACGTCTTCATGGAAAAGCCGATCTCGGTCGACGGACCGGCCAGCCGCCGCATGATCGAGTTGGGCAAGCAGTCGGTCAAGAAGAACCTCAAGGTCGGAGTCGGCCTGATGTGCCGACACTGCAAGGCGCGACAGGAACTGTTTCGTCGCATCCAGGACGGCCAGATCGGCGACATCACCGAGCTCCGAGCCTACCGCATGGCCGGCCCAACCGGTTCGGCAGCCACCGGCAAGGCACCCAAGGGCGCCTCGGACCTGCTCTACCAGATCCGCCGCTTCCACGCATTCCTCTGGCTCTCCGGCGGAGCAGTCAGCGATTTCCTGATCCACAACATCGATGAATGTAGCTGGATGAAGAACGCGTTCCCGATCATGGCCGAAGCCTCCGGAGGCCGTCACTATCGCGGTGATGATATCGACCAGAACTTCGACACCTACTCGATCGAATACACCTACGCCGACGGCACCAAACTGCTCGTCAATGGCCGCACCATCCCCGGATGCAACCAACGCTTCGCCAGCTTCGCCCACGGTACCAAGGGCTCGGCTGTCATCTCGTCCCGAGGACACGCTCCCTCACGAGCACGGATCTACAAGGGATGGAACATGAACAAGGAAAACATCACCTGGAAGTGGGAAGGTCCCGAACCGAACCCGTACCAGGTCGAATGGGACGACTTGCTGACCGCGATTCGACGCGACGAACCCTACAACGAGGTCGAACGAGGTGCCGAAGCGAGCCTGGTGACCGCCATGGGACGTATGGCCGCCCACACCGGACAAATCATCACACGCGATCAAATGCTCAACTGCAAGCACGAGTTCGCACCCAACGTCGACAAACTGACGCTCGATGGACCCTCACCCCTGAAATCCAACCCGGACGGCACCTACCAGGTGCCCATGCCCGGTTTTATCAAGGACCGAGAATACGGCTCACTGGTCTAACCCAAACTCCCTCAGGGACTGGCTCACTCCCCGTCCCGAACAATCCCCTCAACCCGCACCTCAGCCGGCAGCTTCAGGTCCCCCTTCGTCCCCCGCCCGATCCGCGACCCCGCCACCAGGCCCCCTCGACCGCTCCCGGTCCACACCACCGCGTGCTCCATCCGCTTCGGCTCGCGATCGTCGGTCACCGTGCAACCGGTGATCACCGTGTCCTGGCAGTCCTCCAACAGCATCCCGTTGGGTGTGCCATCCAGGATCTGCACACCCGAAACGTTCACCCGGCGGCAGCGGACCAATTCCACCAACGCCTCGCGACGAATCGGTTCGGCGCCAGCAAGCGTATGCTGCCCCGCCTCGGCGTCCTCGATCAACACGCCCGTCAGATTGCAGTTCTGCGAATCGACCAGCCGAATCCCCGTCGCCAGTTCCGTCTTGCGGTAGTCGGGGTTGTGGCCAAAACAGTTGGGCCCGACGACGATGTTCCGAGACGACTCGATCAGCAGGTTGCGATGGTGGCCGCTGTAGATGTGGTTTCCGCTGATCACCACGCCGCGAACACTCGTCAGGTGGATATTCGTCCGCTGACTGCCAATCAGGTTGCCACTGATCGTCCACATCCCCGCCTTGTGATTCACCGTCTCGCGATCCCCGCCCGGGCTGCCAATCATGCGAATATTGGCCCCGTTGGCACTGGCGGTGGCCTGGATCGTGTTGCTGACAATCGTCCCTTCGCGAACACTGCCAGCCACCACGTCGATGTAGATTTCAGCGGTCGGCTCGTCGTCGGCCCCTTCGACTCCATGAGACGCGTTGTTGTTGTACTCGATGTCGTTGCCGGTAATCTGCAGGTTGCGGATCTCGCTATTCTCGATCCGGATCCCACCCAGCCTGCAATAGCTGATGTGGCTGTCGGCAATGATCGACTGGTGCAGGTTCACGCTGTCCAGGTGCACCCCCACGCCGGTGTTGTGATAAAAGTGGCAACCATCGATCAGCAGGTTACGAGCGCCACTGGTGACATGAACGGCCGTGTGAACCTCGCGAATCAACACGCCTGACAACGTCGGCTGCATCACTCCCAGGATCCGAATCCCGTCCGCCTTGGCATGCCGCCCTTCGATCTCGATGTCCCGCACGATCGGCATCCGCTCGTTCTGCCACTCCGCCGGCCGGAATCCGGCCGGGTCGGCTGTACTGGCATGAGTCCCCTTCAAGAAGATGGCCGGGCCGGATCCGGCCATCAGCAACTTGGCCGTTCCCAGCGACCCGTCAATCCCCGTGCGGCCGACCCGCGACAGGTCGACCTGCAGAGTGCGAGTGATCAGGTAATCGCCTCGAGTCAACTCGACACGGCCGACCCCCTCGTCGATCGCATGCTGAATCGCTTCGGTGTCGTCAGTCTTGCCGTCACCGACGGCTCCAAAATCGCGAACATTTGTCATCGTGGCAGGCTCTTGAAAATCAGTAGAATGGGTCCCACACCCTTTCTACTCGCCACCACCAACCAGCGGCAACACCGAGAGAATGGCCTACGCCGCCGGAGTTTCGCCCAGCTGCTTCAGCAAGTCGCGGATGATCCGCTCGGCCTGGTCCTTTTCGGCAATCCAGCGAGTCTGCATCTGATCCCAGTGTGACTCACCCGATGGGACCTCGGCAATCTGACGCCTGAGTTCCTCTTCCGTTTCACCAATCACTCGCTCACGCTCCACCAACCGCTCACCGTGCTCGACATAGACCTTCTGCTGCTGAGTCACCTGGGCAATGAGCTGCTTCTGAGCGTCCTCGAGATCGGTTCGCTGAGTCTGAAGCGTCTCACGCATCTGACGGTAATGACCCTCGACCGCATCACGTGCCGCCTCCAGCCGTACCGTCGCCACGTCGTCGCCCTCGCGACCCTGTTCGGCTCGGTACGACTCCAACGACTCCTCCACCGCCAACCGCAACTCAAGACTCTCGCGATGACTCCCCTCGAGCTCCTCACGCAATACCTCGATCCGCTGCTTCCGAGACTCCAAGGCCCGTGACTCGGACCTCAAATGCTCACGCAAACCGGAAACCTCCTGCCGCTGTTCCTCTCGAGTCTTCCGCCAGTTCTCGCGAGACGTCGCCAAACGCTGCTGGTGCAGGTTCAGTGACTCCTCGGCCGCTCGAGTCCTTCGCTGCAGACTCGACAAACCCTCCTCGACCAACGCTTCACGCTCCTCAAGCAGTCCCCGGCAATGAGCCAACTGACGACGCAAACCGTCCAGCATCTGCAGGCGACGCTCAAGGTCCGCACGCTGATCCTGAACCTCCTTCCGGAACACCGCCTGATCGACCTCCAGCATGCTGCGGACCTTGGCCAAATGCTCTTGCTGGAACAGGTGACGGTTCTCCATCAACGCCCGTTCCTGCTGGAGCTCACTTCGAGCCGACTCCTGCTCGGCGGCAAACGACCTACCTACCTCCTCGAGTTCTCGCTCCTGACTCCTGCGATTCAGAGCCAATTCCTGCTCCTGACCCGATTCACGCTCCGATCGCTCGGCATCGAATAACCGCACAGCACGATCGTGCTCAGACGTCTTCCTCTCCAACTCCAGCCGCTGACTCTCAACCCGACGCTTCCATTCGTCCTGGTCGCGGTCCAACTGCTTGCGCCGTGCTCGCAGCTCGTCGCCGATCACCCGCTCGGTCACCTCTTCACGCAACTCGTCGCCACGACGTGCCAAATCGGCTTCCAACTGCTTGAGTCGTGCAGAGTGTTCCGCGTCCTGAGTCGCAGCTCGAGCGACCAGTTCCTCCGACCGGACCTCCAACTTGTCACGACGTAAGTCCAGTTCCGACTGGACGTCGGCAGACAAAGATTCCTTGCGAGCCGCCAACTGCTGACAACTCGACTCGATCTCTCGCCCACGCAACGACAACTCCTCGGACCCCTGCTCCAATTGACGCTCCCGTCGCGACAAGTCCTCGGCGCGAGCCTCCAAGGACTCCTGCTCCTGACGAACCGCCAGACGACCGCTGCGACGCTCCTGGTCCAGCTGCGAAAGCTGAGAATTCAGACTGCTCTCGCGACGATCCAACTCGCTGACCTGAGTCTGCAAGTGACCGGCAATCTCGCTGGCCTGCTCCAACAACCGCTGACTCGTACCCGAACCAACGGCCGACTCGGACGCCGATGAAGAGTCCACCGATGAAGCTGGCTGGGAAGCTGGCTCGGGTGTTGTCTCGGCTGGTGGACGGGCAACCGGTTTGGGCTGATCGGTACCTGGCCAACCGGCGATCGGCGACGGACCCTGTGGTCCGGAACCGTGAGTGCCATCGGCGCGAGCCGAACGGGTCGCATCCTGCTCGGGTGTGGAGGGAGAGCCAGGCCGGGAGCCATTCTGGGAATCGAGTGGTGGTCCGGAAGCTGGAGCCGGATCGCTCATCGTGGGAGTCCTTTCCCAAGTGGCACAGACATCCAGGTCGGCCTAGCCAATATGCTGGTCCAGCACCTCGGCAAACTTGGCCTTCTCCGCCACGCCCGTGTAACTCCAGACAACCTCACCGCCTTTGAAAACCAAGACCGTGGGAATGCTGCCGACGTTGTATTTCTGAGCCACATCGCTGGCGTCGTCGACGTTCAACTTGGCCACCGTCGCTCGACCCTCGTAATCGCTCGCCAACTCCTCGACCACCGGAGCCAACATGCGGCAGGGACCACACCATGGAGCCCAGAAATCGACCAGAACCGGAGCCGCATTGCCCAAGACCTCGGTCTCGAAATTCTCGTTCGTGATCTCAAGGATGTTCTCTGCCATCGTTGCCGCTCCTCTGCCGTTCCGCTGGTTGATACGCACGTAAGCTGGGCCCAGGTCGTGGCGGGATGATAGGGGAAATCCAGAAAGAGTGTCAACGCGGAGCACGCCGGCTCAAACAGCGACCCGCCGACTACTCGACCACCACCGGCACCAGCTCAGTCGTCGTGCACGGCACCTGACGCTCGATGTAACGAGGCACCATCTTCGTGCAGGTGACTTCGATCTGACGAGCCACTTGCCGAGCCACTCGCCGGGTCACCGTGTAGGGCACGCGACGTGTGACCCGCACCGGCACCTGACGCGTCCTGGTCTCCCGCACCTGCTTGTACGTCGTCACCGGAACCGTCCGAGTCACCATCTTGGTCTCGTAACGAAGTCGTCGAACCGGCACCTTGCGTGTCTTCGTCTCGACCACCCAGCGGCACGTCTCCACCGGTACCGTCTTCACTTCTTCAGATACCTCGACCCGCTGAACCGTGACCGGCACCTCCTTAGTCTCAACCCGCGTCACGTAACTCGTGCAGGTCACCTCGCCAGTCACCAGGTTCGGGCACCACTCGAGTCGACTCGAGTTGTAGCCCATCGATGACCATCTCAGACCCAACTGACCGCATGGTTTTTGACCCAGCCCCGGCAACATCGGACCGCGGTGGTAGACACTCCGACTCACGTAACGACCCTTGTCTTCGGTCACCGTCCGAGTCGAAGTCACCGGTACCACCGTGCGAACGCACACCGTGCGAGTCACCTGCTCGGTCACCGGACGGTAAACCTTCCGACGGATCTCCCGCTGACTCGTCTCACGCACCAGCCGACGCTCCTGGTACTGACACTCCTGCTCGATCGTCTCCCACACCGGCCGTCGAAACGTCTCGGTGATCTCTCGCTGACTCGTCTCCGATACCGTTCGACACACCTCGTATTTCTGCTCCTGCATCTGCGTCTCACAGACCACCCGGTGCAACGTCACCAGCTGATTCTCATAAACCCTCTCGTACACCGTCCGCGGCACTTTGACCTCGGTCGGCTCGTACACCACTTCGACCACCGTCCGCATCGTCGTCACCGGACGCAGCATGTACGCCATCGACGGACTGCCCGGCCGAGAACAGTGCTTCAAGGGACGAGCACACGTGACCGCCTGCTTCACCCCGGGATCGTAGGGTTTGTCGTCGCCAGCCATGGCCGAAGCCGGTAACAGGATCGACAGGACCAGAACCAAGGAGGTCACCTGCGAGATGATGCGGTCGATCATAGGTCGGTCACTCCTGTTTGTTGCCAACACCGGGCCCCAATGGCACACGGCAGAAGATTCTGTTGACTCCATCATCCGCTCCAGTCGGTACCAGACGCAATAACCAACCAAACCGAAGACCCGCCAATACCCGTAAAGTTGCCCGACATGGTCCGGCTGTAGGGGTTACGATGTGGCCCGGATTCGCCAGAATGGAACTCACACCGCACGACCCCAGGAACTCCTGCCACGTGACCGAACGACCCGACACCGTCGACGCCGCTCAACTGGCCGCCCTGCTCGAAACGCTCACCAGCCAGTTCCCAAACCGGATCTCGACATCCGAGTCGGACCTCGCCGGTCACGCTGCCGATGTGTCCCACCACCAGCCGCGAGCACCTCAGGCCGTCTGCTGGCCGTTGACCACCACGGAAGTCGTCGCGGCGGTCAATGCCTGCCACAAGCACCGCGTGCCGCTGATCCCCTACGGCACCGGCACCGCGGTCGAAGGGGGCGTGGTCGCCGTGTATGGTGGGCTGTGCCTGGACACCAGCCGCATGAACCGGATCCTCGCCGTCCACCCCCGCGACATGGATGCCACCGTCCAGGCCGGTGTCACACACCTGGAACTCAATCGACAACTCTCCGAAACCGAAACCGGACTCTTTTTCCCCGTCGACCCCGGTGCCGATGCCAGCCTCGGAGGCATGGCCGCCACGTCGGCTTCGGGGAGCACCGCCGTCCGCTACGGCACGATGCGAGACCGCGTGCTGGCCGTCGAAGCCGTCATGGCCGATGGCTCGGTCGTTCGCACCGCCGGTCGAGCACGCAAGACCGTCGCCGGCTACGACCTGACCGCTCTGCTCGTCGGATCCGAAGGCACGCTCGGAGTCATCACCGAAGTCACACTCAGACTCGCTCCCGTGCCTCAGGCCGTCTCGGCCGCCGTCTGTGGCTTCGATTCCGTCGAATCCGCTGTCGACGCTGTCATCGATTGCCTCGTCGATGGTATCCCACTGGCCAGGATGGAACTGCTCGATGAGGTCCAGATCGAAGCCGTCAATCACTACTCGGGACTCCAAAACACCATCCAACCCACCGTCTTCTTCGAATTCCACGGCTCCGAAACAGCCGTCGCCGAACAGACCGAAGCCACCCGAGAAATCACCTCGAGACACGGCGGATCCGACTTCCGCTTCGCCACCGACCAGGACGATCGAGACCGACTGTGGCAGGCTCGACACGATAGCTACTATGCCACGCTCGCACTCCGAGACGGCAGCACCGGGTATGTGACCGACGTCTGTGTTCCGGTCACCGCACTCGCCGAAGCTATCACACGGACGAGACGAGAACTCGATCGCACCAACGTCCCATCACCGCTGTTCGGACACGTCGGAGACGGCAACTTTCATGTCGTCTTCCCCATCCAACCCGGTGACCCCGATGAACTCGCCCAGGTGCAACAGATCAGCGATCGCATCGCCGAAATCGCACTCGATCTCGGTGGCACCACCACCGGCGAACACGGCATCGGACTCGGTAAACGACACCTGCTCGAACGCGAACACCCGGCCGGAATCGCCGTCATGAAGACCATCAAACAGGCCCTCGATCCGCTCAATATCCTCAACCCCGGCAAAGTGCTCTAGCACGCCGGTCGCATACCTGGCCGTACTACCCAAGGATCCCGGTCAACGCGTCGGCCTTGACCAGATCGCGTGGCTGATCCAAGTGGTTCAGCACCACCGTGCGAGGATTGATCCCCACGCTGTGGTAAATCGTCGCCAGCAACTCGCGAGGATGTACCGGGTTCGAGATCGGGGCCGACGCCGTCTTGTCACTCTTGCCATGCACGTTGCCACGCTTCACGCCCGCACCGGCCATCACCGCCGTGTAACAGTAAGGCCAGTGGTCGCGGCCGTCGTTGGAGTTCGTGTTGCCCGAAGTCGATACGCCACGCTTCGGACTGCGACCAAACTCGCCCACGGCAATCACCAATGTCTCGTCCAACAACCCCCGCTCGTCCAGATCCGAAATCAGAGTCGACAGGCCCGCATCGAGCATCGGGCTGTTCTGAGTCTTCATCCGCTTCGACAGACCGACGTGGACGTCCCACGAATGGTTGTCCGAATTGGCTACCTTCGGCCAGTTCACCTCCACCACACGAGTCCCCGCCTCGACCAGCCGACGTGCCAATAGACAACTCTGGCCGAACGTGTTCTTCCCATACCGCTCGCGAACATCCTTCGTCTCGGCACCCAGGTCAAATGCGTCCCGAGCACGACCCGACAACACCAGCCCCAATGCCTTGTCGTAATACTCGTTCAAGGCGTACTTCTGCACGGCAACCTCCAGGTCGCCCAGGCCCGCGTTGATCTTGTCACGCAACGACGCCCGACGCTGCAGACGCGCCAAAGGCACCTCCTTGCGCAACTTCAAATCGTCGACGTTGATCTTGTCCATCTTGGCCATGTCCATGTCGCCGCCCGATGGATACAGGTAGTACGGGTCGTGAGCCCGGCCCAGGAACCCAGCCGTTCCCGCCTTGCCGATCACCGAACTTTCCTGCAACGGTCGAGGCATCATCACGTAGGGCAACATCGGCACCGACAACGGCTTCAACTTCGTGATGTTGCAGCCGAAGTTGGGGAAATCCTTCGGACTCGGAGGCTCCAGCTGACCCGACGGCGAAACCTTGTCCGCCGTGTAACCGGTCAACATCATGTAGATCGCCGCCGTGTGATTGAACAATCCGATCGGAGTGTAACTCATCGATCGGATCATCGTGAACTTGTCGTTCTGAGTCGCCAGCTTCGGCATGTTCTCGGTGAATTGAACACCCGGCAACTTCGTGGCGATCGGCTTGAAGACACTCTTGACGTTGTCCGGAACGTCAGGCTTTGGGTCCCACAAATCCAGATGACTCGGACCACCCTGCAAGTACAGCATGATCACATGCTTCGCCTTGCCGAAACCCGGACCGCCGTAACGGGCATCCTCGGCCGCCGTCACATCCTGCAATCGCAACATCTCGGGAAGACTCAGGCCCAACGCCGCCGAACCGCCCACCCTCAAAATGTCGCGACGCGAAACGCCGTCGCACAGATCACGCCCGACATGTCCGGTGATTCCCAGCATCTGGCCTCTCCCCGACGCAGTCACGCGCCGCTACACTGTTCCGATGGATCAAAGTATCGGCATATGTGCCGACCCGACGTCACTATAGCCCCGTTTCCCGAGCACTGTCAATCAGATCATCCCGCCGATACCATGCGGCCATGATCGACCACA
>Ga0114993_10004784_pt1 | contig 13317 bp, 11 predicted proteins | sample ArcticOcean_MG_C_FD_87042 | JGI IMG/M metagenome (GOLD analysis project Ga0114993, IMG submission 87042) | Marine microbial communities from western Arctic Ocean - ArcticOcean_MG_CB2_150 | ecosystem: Environmental > Aquatic > Marine > Oceanic | place: Arctic Ocean: Canada Basin | collected...
CTACCTATTCTATGGTTGTTGATCTTGTTAATCAACTCTTCCAGATCACATTTTTTTTCAACAAAGTCGATCTCATTGGTATTTATGACCAAAAGCGGTGTGTTGGAATAATAAAAAAAGAAATTGTTGAAAGCCTTGTTTACCGAATCGAGATAATCGGGATCCATAAAAGCTTCATAATCCCGGCCCCGTTTGGAAACTCTCTCCAGTAGCACTTCTGTGCTGGCCTGCAAAAAAATGACTAAATCGGGTTTTGGGGCTTTGGGGTCGATCAAATTAAAAATTTGTTCGTACAGGCGGTATTCGTGATCTTCAAGGTTGAGTTGGGCGAATATTTTGTCCCGTTGAAACAGGTAGTCGATCACGACCACAGAGTTGAACAGTTCCCTCTGCGCCAACTGCAGATATTGGTTGAAACGGTTTAGTAAAAAAAAAACCTGGGTTTGAAAGGAGTAGGCGTCCCGATCCTCATAAAATTTGGCGATAAAGGGATTGGTATCGTTATCTTCCAGAATCACCTTGGCCCCATATTGTTTTCCAAGAAGGTTGACCAGTGATGTTTTGCCCGCGCCAATGGCGCCTTCAACAGCAATGAACCTGGGTTCGATGGTTTGATTTGCCATTTTACTCTAATCAACCCGCTTTTCGCTGATTGAAAATCTCCTTGATGGTGAGTTTCAGTTCCCTGAGATCGGCCGATTTGACGACAGTGGCGTCCGAGGCCCAGACTCTAAAATCCTGTTTGTAGCGACCATGAGCCGAACAGAGTATTATGGGAACATCGCTATCCTTGATTTTCCGCATGAGCTCAATGCCGTCCTCTGTGGGATTTTTGATATCCAGAATAATAAGGTCCTGCGTGTCCAGTTTTTGCAGGGCTTCGTCGCCAGTGGCGGCAAGCGAAACGTGGTAACCGGCAAGTTCTTCCTTATAAAGGGATCGGGTATTTTGGTCGTCATCAACAACGAGAATTGTTTTCATGTGTCTGCTGATTTATTGGGTTCAGTCCGAGAAACACTAGTTTTTATAATAATCGGGCCTCTTTTGCAACGGTAAATCCCACTAGTGGGTTTTATTCCCCATGGCTTGCCACGGCTTTTTAAATAACACTTTATTTAGCATACCCCGTCCGCTTGCGGCGGAGTTGCTCACTGGAGATAGACTCTAACTCCTTGTTGAACCGGTGTTTCAGGAGCGAAGGGATTTATGGTAAAGACGTGAATACTGTTTGGCGGAAACTTCCCAACTATTATCTTTAGCCATCCCATTTAGCATCAGCTTTTTCCAAGTTGCAGTTTGGTTAAAACAGGATAAGGCTTTCTGCAGAGATTTCAGGAAATATTTTGCTTTTAGAACTTTAAATTTAAACCCGGTTCCCTTTCCCGTTTTATCGCTGAATTCCTGGATGGAGTTTTTCAAGCCGCCGATATCTCGGACGATAGGAACCGTTCCATATTTCAAAGCATACATCTGGGTGAGTCCGCAAGGTTCATAGCTGGAAGGCATGAGGAGCATGTCACTGCCTGCAAGAATACGATGTCCCAGGGGTTCGTCGAACATCAATGTCGTCGCGATGCGGTCAGGCCGATCCTGGTTCCATTGCAGGAAAAAAGATTCGTATCGGGTTTCCCCCGTCCCCAGGATCAATAAGGCTATATCCTGTTCATCCAGCGCGTCCCGGGCTTGCATGAGCAAATCGATTCCCTTTTGCTCGGAAAGCCTGGTGATCATGCAGAGAATGGGTGTCCTTTTACAGAGCCGAAGTGAAAATATTTTTACCAGGTCTTCCCGGCATTGTTTTTTTTGTGATAGAGATTGCGAGCCATAGTTGGCCGGAATGAAGGGGTCGGTTTCCGGGTTCCATACGGTATAGTCGACACCGTTCAAAATTCCATGCAGTTGGTCGGAACGTTTTTGCAAAATCCCTTCCATGCCAAAACCCAGTTCCGTGGTTTGGATTTCCTGGCTATAGGCGGGGCTCACAGTGGTGAGCGTGTCGGCAAATATCAGTCCGCCTTTTAAAAAACTGATTTGACCGTAAAATTCAATGCCTTCTTCCCTGAATAAGGATTCATCCAGTCCAGTTGCTTTCAATTGGGAATGGGGGAAGTTGCCCTGGTAGCCGAGATTATGAATCGAGAAAAGCGTTTTTGTTTGAGCAAACCCGGGGTCTTTACGGTAAAGGGTTTTTAAATATACCGGAATCAGCCCGGTGTGCCAGTCGTTGCAATGGATGATGTCCGGTTTGAAATCAAGTTTTTTAGCGGCTTCCAGGACAGCTCGGCAAAAATAAGCAAACCGCTCCACGTTGTCGGGATAATCCGAGCCGGGTTCGCCATAAAGATGTTCGCGGTTATAGTAGCCGTCATGTTCAATCAGGTAAACCGGGACACCTTCGGCCAGCTCTGACTGGAACAGGGAACCGCTGAAGCCGGGGAGTTCCAAATCCAGCTCGAGAAGGCCTTTTCCCGCTTTGGTGGTGCAGGGGTATTTGGGCATGATGACCCGGATGTCGTGTCCGAGTTTTTTTAGGGCCGGGGGCAATGCCCCACTGACGTCTGCCAGTCCGCCGGTTTTGGCAAAAGGATGGACTTCGCTAGCGACAAAAAGAATTTTAAGTTTCCGGCTCATAATTTATGGCAGTACTCTATGTAATGAAAGGTGGAAAGTCAAACGTCCCCTTCCTAAAAACATTGATTGCTTAAGGATTAATACTTATAATTGAGCTATCTTTCATAAAAAAATCATGCAGGAAACCATGAAGAACGCGAAAATTGTTTTGGGTGTCTCTGCCGGTATAGCTGCCTACAAGGCCGTGGAGTTATTACGCATGTTGGTCAAAGAAGGGGCCGATGTAAGGGTTGTAATGAGTGCCAATGCCGGGCAATTTGCCACCCCGTTGACTTTTGAGGCACTATCCGGGAACCCGGTTTATCACACATTGTTTGATTCGCAAAACTCCGCAGATATGGAACACATCCGTGTCGCCGAGAATGCGGACCTGTTGCTGGTGGCTCCGGCTACCGCCTCCATACTGGGGAAAATGGCACATGGCCTCGCCGACGATGCTCTGTCATGTTTACACTTGGCGTTTAAGGGGCCGGTACTGATTGCTCCGGCTATGAATGAAGGAATGTGGGAGCATCCTGCAGTGAAGGAAAATATTGAACTCTTGAAATCGAGGGGCGTGGAGTTTGTGGACCCCGAATGCGGAGAACTCGCTTGTGGAGTAACCGGGCCAGGGCGTTTGGCCGAACCTTCCGTTATTCTTGACAAGGTAAGGGGTTATTTTAACCAGCGTAGTGACTTGAGCGGCCTGCGGTTTCTCGTAACAGCCGGGCCTACTCACGAGCCTATCGATCCCGTGCGATATCTGTCTAATCCCTCTTCAGGGAAAATGGGGTATGCGATTGCCGAGCAGGCAAAGATACGGGGAGGGGAAGTGGTGCTCATCAGCGGGCCGACTTCTTTAACGCCTCCCTCAGGTGTGGACTTTAAATCTTGTAAAACGGCAGACGAGATGAATGGTTTAGTTCAGGAGCATCTTCAAAATTGCGATGTTTTGATTATGTCTGCCGCAGTGGGCGACTTTTCTCCGGAAAAACTGGAAAAGGAAAAGATCAAAAAACAGGGGAATGAGGGTTTGGTCCTTAAGCTGGTTCCCACCGTAGATATTTTGCTGGAAGTGGCACAACGCAACTCAGGCAAGCTGTTGGTTGGTTTCGCGGCGGAAACCCAAAACCTGGTGGAGAGTGCCATGGAGAAGTTGAAAAAAAAGAACCTTGATCTCATTGTTGCCAACGATATCAGTGCGCCGGGAATCGGATTTCAGTCCGACTCCAACCAGGTGACGATCATTGACCGTGAAGAAAATATTGAAAACCTTCCTCTCAAATCCAAGCGGGACATTGCCGACCTGCTACTGGATAAAATTCTGTCCCGGCTTTATAAAAGTTCTGTATTTATTTTGAAGAGGCGTCTTTAGCGCAACGAAAGCCCACGGTGTCATTCCTCATATTGGGTGCGGTTGCGTTGCGGTAGGTCAGGTTGACGTCAAGGGCTTTGTTTCTCCAATTTCCCCCGCGAATAATTTTATATTGTCCCTTTTCAGGACCCTGCGGGTTTTCTTTTGGAGAAAACAAGTAGTACTCCGGGTAATGCCAGTCATGAACCCATTCAGAAACGTTCCCGGAAAGATCATAAACGCCATAATCTGACTTGCCTTTTTCATAGGAGCCCACCGGGGTGGTTTTCATCTTCTCTTCGTTGTAGTTCAGTTTTTCTGAATCCGGTAGGGAATCCCCCCAGGGGTAGTTGATTGGCCGCTTGCCTCTGCCTGCTTTTTCCCATTCCGCTTCTGTGGGCAGCCTTTTCCCGCTCCATTTACAATAGGCCACCGCTTCTTTCCAGGAAACACCTACCACTGGCTGACGGTCTCCATTGAAATCAGGTTTTCCCCAACCCCGGGGTTTTTTCGCTCCGGTCGCGTCCACATATTTTTTGTATTTTTCATTGCGCACTTCAAAAATGTCCATATAGAATGCATCAAGATCGACCTCATGGGCTGGGTCTTCGGGGCCTAAGGTGTGCCGGTCGGTGTTGAATAAGTCGTGAGGTCTGAGTTCCAACAGGGACTTCTTGCTCCCCATTTGGGATTTTCCTGCCGGAATGAGTACCATGCCTGCGGATGTTTCGGCGGCGAAACCTGGCGAAACCAGGCTCAGCGATAAAAGGACAAAAAGAATCTGTATCATTACAATAGAATTTTAAATGTTTAAAAAGTAAGGCAGGATTATAGGTAATTGAGCCTTGCAGTTCAATGCCAAAAGTATTGGAGATTGACAGGGTTAGCCATAAGCAATAAAATTTAAATACTCATAAACCCAGGTTTTTTAATCCTTTTGGCAAAATCTGCCGATAAAGGGATTAAACTCTAGAGTTCAGTCATATGGACAAACCTAAAAAAGAACCCGTGACTTTAAAACAGAGTCAGGACACCAAGTTGTGTCTGAATTGCGGATTTCCCAACCGCAATACCGATAGCCAATGCATGTACTGTCGGTCCAGTCTGATTGGAGATAGCGGTTTGTTCAACTGGGTTCGCCAGACCTATTATATCCTCCGCTGGCGGTGGCAACTCAAGCAAAAGCGTGACAATCTGGAAAGCAAAACCCCGGTCTACCGTTCTTTCGGTTTTTTTGTCCTCGGATTGGTTTTAAGTGGAGTGGGCATCTTTGTGTTCACCACCGCCATGAGCCAGAACTCTTTTTCCAGTGGACTGATTGCTCTCCTTCTAATGGGCTACGGTGTGGCTACCCTGAAAACCCTGTTCAGCAATAAATAGAGCTCCCCTTAAAATCTACGCTATCTCCATTTTTTCCGATGGGTGCTGTTAGACTCGGTCCCTAAATATGTGTATCCTAGTATAGTATTATTTTTTAACTTGTGTTCACTATGCCGGATCATAAATCCATAAATAAAGAAAATATAACCCTTCCGGTTAAGGGCATGAGTTGTGCCAGTTGTTCGGCACGGATCGAAAAAAAGGTTGGCGAACTGGAAGGGGTGGATTCTGTCCATGTTAATTTTGCCGCGGAAGTGGCTACCATCGAGTTTGATCCGCAAAAAATATCTGCAAACCAGTTCCCCAAGACAATCGAAAAACTGGGATTTGAAATTCCCGGGCTTCGCAGGTTGTTTCCTGTAGAAGGCATGACCTGCGCCTCCTGCGTTTCACGGGTTGAGAAAAAACTTGCGTCGCTGGAGGGGGTCCGGGAGGTCGAGGTGAACCTGGCTACTGAGCAGGTGCTGATCGATTACACCCCGGCTCTGCTGGATTTTGAAGTCTTGAGATCGGCTTTGGAAGAAGCCGGTTATCATCTTTTGCCTGCACTGGAAGAATCGGAAGGTATTTCGTCCCAGACGGATGAAGAGCGCCATCTTAAACATCTGGCCCAATTAAAACAGAAACTAATTCTAAGTGGACTCATTAGCCTGGTAGTAATGTTTTTGTCCATGCAGTCGTTATTTAATATCGAACTGAAGAATGTTCTTTTGTTTGTTCTGGCCACCCCGGTACAGTTTTTTTGCGGCTGGCAGTTTTATCGAGGTGCGTTCAACGGATTCCGCCATGGTTACGCCGACATGAATACGCTCATTGCCGTGGGCACATCGTCTGCCTATTTTTACAGTATTTTCGCTACCCTTTTCCCTGTCGGTACTCCCGAAGTCTATTACGATACGTCGGTCATGATCATTACGCTGGTCCTGCTTGGGCGCTGGATGGAAGCGCGTGCCAAGCATAGTGCTTCTTCCGCGATAAAGAAGTTGATGGGACTGCAACCTAAAACCGCGCATGTTGAAAGGGATGGCAAAGAGCTTGAAATCAGCGTGGAAGATTTAGTGGTGGGGGACCTGGTTCTGGTCCGGCCCGGAGAGAAGATTCCTGTAGATGGAATCCTGATTAATGGACAATCATCCATTGATGAATCGATGCTGACCGGTGAAAGTGTTCCGGTGGAAAAAAAATCCGGCGATGAAGTGATCGGGGCGAGTATCAACAAAACCGGATTTTTTAAAATGCGGGTGACCCGCCTGGGAAAAGATACCCTGCTGGCGCAGATCATTCATCTGGTAGAACAGGCGCAAGGGTCGAAAGCGCCGGTGCAAAGGCTGGCGGATAAAATTGCCGCAATCTTTGTGCCTGTGGTGATTGTTCTGGCTCTTTTGGTTTTCGCATTCTGGTGGAGCTTTGGCGATTCTTTTGGTCCCTTGCCGACTACGCCGTTTCTCTTTGCCTTGATGGCATTCATTTCAGTAATGATCATTGCTTGCCCCTGTGCGTTGGGTCTTGCCACTCCCACCGCGATCATGGTCGGAACCGGAAAGGGTGCGGAAATGGGTATCCTGATCAAGGGTGGTGAGGCTTTGGAGCAGGCTGAAAAACTGGATACGATTGTGTTTGATAAAACGGGAACCCTTACCAGTGGCAAACCGGAAGTAGCCGATGTACTTTTGTCTCCCGGAGCCGTATTGGATACGGACCATTTGCTGGTACTGGCCGGCTCTCTGGAAAAAAATTCGGAGCACCCTTTAGCCCAGGCTGTGGTTTCTGAAGTGAAGAAGCGCGGCCTCAGGCTCGAAACACTTTCTGACTTTGAGGCTTTGCCCGGTTTCGGGGTGCAGGGAAAGATAGAGGGTAAAAATATTTTTCTAGGTAATATGAAATTAATGGAAGAAAAGAAAATTGATTTCTCCCTGGTGAGGGAAGATTTGGAAAAGTTGACCGGGCAGGGAAAAACTCCCATGATTTTAAGTGTAAATGGAAATGTTGAAGGTATCATCACTACCATTGATGCATTAAAGCCCTATGCGAAGGAAACCGTTCACCGTCTCAAAATGATGGGATTAAAAGTGATGATGGTGACGGGCGATAACCGAAAAACTGCGCAGGCAGTTGCCCGGAAACTGGAAATAGATGATGTGGTCGCGGGAGTCCTGCCTGCACAAAAGAGGGACGAAATCAGAAAACTGGTTAAGCAAGGACATAAGGTCGCGATGGTGGGCGATGGAATCAATGATGCTCCCGCTTTGGCCGAGTCCACAGTGGGCATTGCTTTGGGGAGCGGTACGGATGTCGCGATGGAGGCGTCAGACATCACTCTGGTTACCTCAGATCTTCGGGCTGTGCCGCAAGCCATTGAACTGAGCAGAAAAACACTTACGAAAATCAGGCAGAATCTTTTCTGGGCTTTCTTTTATAATGTGCTGGGAATTCCTATTGCGGCGGGGCTCTTGTATCCTTTTTACGGAATCCTCCTGAAACCTGTGTTTGCCGCTGTGGCAATGTCTTTGAGTTCCGTTTCGGTGGTTGGAAACTCTCTTTTACTGAAACGCTTTTCTCCTTCCAAATTTTAGTTTACTAAGGTGGCTTGTGGCCCCGCCAAAAAGAATAAAAATTCTTCAGTCTTTTTTATTTTCTGTAGGAACTGTCTTTTTCTTTTTCGGGTTTATCGAACTGGTTCTCAGGTTTTCCGGGTTTGAGCCGGCATTCCATTATAAAGCCTATGCAATCCCTTCCTGGATGGAAGAGCTGGACCCTGTGGTATTAGATAAATACCAGCAGTTTGTGGCCGCACAGGGATTTGTGAATGAAGATGTCTATGCCTACCAGCCTGATTTGCGCTATGGTTATAAGCTCAAACCCAATATCTCGATCACGGTTCAGAACTATTCCTCTGCCCTGGTGGTGGACAAGCTTCCTCCCTGGACAATTGTCTCCGACACCGAAGGGTTTCGTGTGCCTGCAAGCGGTGACACTAAAAAAGTAGCAAAAACCCTCTATGTACTGGGAGACTCCAGCAGTTTCGGTTGGGGGGTGGATTATGAAAAGACTTATTCCTCCCTGCTGGTTGAAAAATTAAATACTTCATCCGTTCGTTTTAAATTGAGGAATTTGTCTCTTCCCGGTTTTTCCTCCTTCCAGGGAAAATTATTGTGGCAGGGGTTGGATGAGGTGAAAAATGGCGACTGGGTTATTCTTTCCTTCGGGTGGAATGATTCCTATCCCTCGTTGCAAACGGATCGCCGGCAATTTGAATCGCGAAATTCCCTAATGGGGAAAATCAATTGGAACATGAGACAAACTTTGCTTTTTAGATGGATGCGGACATGGCGGTTGCCCGAACCTGATTTTGAATATAAGGAAGGCGCGAGGCGGGTTCCTTTAACACAATACCGCGAAAACCTTGCGGCGTTGATAGAGGCGGTGCGGGAAAAGGGGGCGAAACCTGTATTGGTCAGCGTCTGCAATTTTGCAGAATACCAGGATATAGCAAAGCAAACCGCCAACAATAAAAAGATTCCCTTCTTTAATTTCCCTTCAGAACTTGAACCTTTTTTGTCTACTGTTCATAAGCGGTTTCCTGACCAGTTTGTGACCTACTTCGAGGCTTATGGGGAGGGAATGGAAGCCAACCCCATGCTGGCCTTCCTGTTTCCGGATCGTTGCCACCCGAATGAAATCGGGCATGGTTTAATGGCTGAGGTTATCTTTAACGCGAGCGAGGGAAAAACCAGCTAAATCTTTCATGCCTTGGGAGAAGTGAAGGGCGCTGTCCTGATTCATGAGGAGTCCTTCGACATCTTTCAGGGAGTTGATGAAAGCCAACCCCTTTTTTGTGCCCATGACGAACAGGGCTGTGGAAAGGGCGTCCGCATCCATGACAGTTTCGGTGACTACTGTTGCGGACATCACACCGGTAACCGGGTATCCTGTTTTTGGATTCAGGATGTGGTGATAACGGGTGCCTTCATGCTCGAAATATTTTTGATAGTCACCGGAAGTGGCGACGGCTTTTCCTGAAAGAGAAAAGGATGCCAGGATCGATTCGGGTTTTCTGGGACGTTGCAGGCCGATTTTCCACGCGGTTTGATCGGGTCTTAAACCCAGTGTTTTAAGGTCCCCCCCGGCATTGACGAGAGCGTGATGGATATTTGATTCTTTCAATATCTTTATTGCCCGGTCCACAGCGTATCCTTTGGCAATTGCGCCGAGATGAAGACCCATTCCCTTTTCCGTCAAAAATACAGTCTGATTTTCCAGCTGGATTTTTCTGTAACCCACTTTGGACAAGGCCTGTTCAAGCGCGTTTTTATCAGGCAGGGAAGAGTGGTTGCCATCAAAATCCCAAAGCTTCTGAACGGGTTCCAAGCTTATATCCAAAGCACCATTAGTTTGTTCGGCCCAGTAGAGAGCTTGCTCGATAACAGCAAAGACTTCGGCAGATACGGGTACTGGCCCAAGGCCTGCCGATCGATTGATTTTAGAAATCTCCGAACCGGGGATACGGGTGCTCATCAATTCTTCCATCCTTTGAATTTCGTTGAAGGCTTTCTGAATGGCAAGCTGGGCGATGTCTTTATCTTTTTCAAAAACGGAAATTTCGACAAGGGTCCCCATCAAAAACTGGGACCTGCGGTGAACAAAGGATTCAGGTTTTCCACAAGCGGAGACGAAGATTCCCAAACAGAGCAAGATAGTTAAGGTGTTCCGGGAATGGTAGGACATCGTATTTTTATCGGTCGAATCCAGCGACCAGAACTTCGCGGTTGTAAGCGGCAACCACTTCCCCCCGGTTGACCATGCCGATTACCCGTTTGGGATCGTCCCGGCGGACTACGGGAAGTTGTTCCACATCAAGTTTCGCGAACAACTCCATAGCCTGGTTGAGGTTATTTTCCGGCGTGAGAGTCATCACTGACTTGACTTTCAAATCGTTGGCGACTACCAGGTCGCCCAGGTTTTCTTCAAAAATCATTTCTCGAATCATGTGGAACGACAAAATGCCAGACATCTCTCCCTGGTTGTTTACCACGGGAAAATAAAAGTTCTTGGAATATGAAATAGTTTCCAGGATTTTTCTGAAAGGCATAGCTTCGGGAATCGTCGTTACATCTCGACTTAAAACATCACTGACTTTTATGGCGTTGAGAATGGAAACCTCCCGGCCGTGTTGGATGTTGATTCCTTCCTTCAGCAGTTTCTGAATATAAATGGAGTTTTTGTCGAAGTTGCGAAAGGTATAGGCCGAAACGATGCAGGTGATCATGATCGGCAAAATGATGGTGTAATCGTTGGTCAACTCAAACAACATCAGAATATTGGTCAAAGGAGCTTGCATTACAGCTCCTGCTACGGCACCCATTCCTACTAGTGCATAGGTCTCGGGAGATGCAGTAAAGCCCGGATTGATCGCATGCACCAGGGTTCCATAGGTGGCACCCAGCATGGCACCAATGAACAGGGAAGGAGCGAATATTCCGCCGAGCCCTCCCGAACCCAGTGTTACGGATGTGCTGATGATTTTCAAAAAAATCAGCATGAACGCCAGTCCCCAGAAGATGTCCCCAGCCAGGGCCTGTTCCATGAAGTCGTAGCCGTTTCCCAGAATCGCCGGAGATAATAGTGCGATGAATCCAACGATCAGACCTCCGAGAGCAGGTTTCAAAGGTTTTGGGAGATTAATCTTCTCGTCAAAAATTTCATGCGCCTTGAAATAGCAGAATGTGAATAATTTTGAAACCACTCCGCACAGGATCCCGAGGAACAAATAAAAAATGATTTCCGAGTAGCTGACCAATTCATGAACCGGTACATGGAAAGTGATTTCGTTGCCCTCAAGGGCTCGGCCAGTGGCCGTGCCAATCACCGAGGCGACCACGATGGGACTAAACGTATGGATGGTGAAGTCAGTGAGGATGATCTCCAGAGCGAACAGGACCCCCGCCAAAGGAGCATTGAAGGATGCGGCAATTCCTGCCGCCGCTCCACAGCCGACTAAAATCTGCACCCTTTCATGGGAAAGATGAAATAAGTTGCCCAGAGCCGAACCAACCGCCGAGCCGATCTGAACGGTAGGGCCTTCTCGTCCCGCTGAACCGCCGGATCCAATGGTAAGTGCCGATGTGGTGGAACAAGTCAGCAACGTGCGTTTGCGAATCTTTCCCGCTTTCAGGGCGACCGCGTGTATGACCCGATGTACTCCATTTTCCTTAACGGCATCGGGGAAAAAATGGCAGATGGCACCGGTAATGATGCCACCGATCATTGGCATGAGTGGTAACAGCAGAGGAACCGTAGAGCCGGTTATTCCAATCCAGGACAGTCCCTCAGGAGAAAAAACAACCTCAAAAAATCCGATCAGCCAGCGAAACAGGGTCGATGCCAGCCCTGCCAGAAATCCGATCACTGCTGCCAGCAGTAACATGTTGTGGTCCTGCATCAAGAGGACTTTGATCTTCTCACGGAGATTTTCGAGTGCAGTCTGCATGGGCTTAAAAGTAGAGGGTATAAGAGCATCTCTAAAAAGTTCTTTCGCCCGTGAGCGGCCCTTATAATTTTGGGCACGAATAGTAATCCAAAAGGCCAGCGAGTTGGCCGTAGAGAAAATGTCCGACGAGTAGAGATAATCTAAAACCAACTATTATAATGAAAGAAGCCATTGAGTACCAGAAGCTAATTATGCTGTATAAAAATGGAACGATTTTTCAGCATATGCTATGCTTCGGGTCGATTTAATTTATGTATGGAGAATATCCATGGTGCAGAAGACAGACGGGGTAATCATCGCTCCCTCCATCCTTTCCGCAGATTTTTCCCGGCTGGGGGATGAGGTCAAGGCGGTAGAACAGGCAGGAGCGGACTGGATTCATGTGGATGTTATGGATGGCCATTTTGTCCCCAACATCACTATTGGCCCAGCGGTGGTGGAATCCATCCGAAAAGTGACCGAACTACCATTGGATGTGCATTTGATGATCGAAAACGCCGACAACTATATTGGCGAATTCATATCCGCCGGCTCTGATATCATCACTGTTCATGCTGAAGCCTGCTCGCATTTGAACCGTACCATTCAATTGATCAAAGGGCAGGATGTGAAGGCCGGGGTTGTGTTGAATCCGGCTACCCCTCTTTCTTCGCTGGAAGAAGTTCTGCATGAGATCGACATGGTTTTACTGATGTCGGTCAACCCTGGGTTCGGTGGGCAAAAATTCATTTCATCCATACTGGATAAAATCCAGAACCTGAGTGAAATCATGGTCAATTACGAAAACCCGATTGAGTTGGAAGTCGATGGAGGAATCAACCCCGAAAATGTTGGTGACATCAAACAGGCAGGGGCCAGCGTGTTGGTCGCCGGGTCGGCAATTTTTAACGCGAAAAATTATAAAAAGGCAATAAAATCCCTGCGTAAAGGATAAACCCGCTTATTTTTATTTGATTTGAACCCTTTCCCCTTGTAATCACTTATATAAAAAGGATAGACTGGGTATATATTCGATCAAATTTTACTTTATTATGGCTCTGGGCGGATAGTTTGTTTCCGGCCGGGAGACTGTCATTTAATACTTGGAGGGTATGAATTATGATGGGAATTGGTTTTCCTGAGTTGATGATCATTTTGGTCATCATTATGATTATTTTTGGGGCGGGAAAACTTCCCGAAATCGGCAGTGCTTTTGGGCGCAGTATTAAAAACTTCAAAACTTCCATGAAAGAAGCGGAGGAAGAGGAAGAAACCGCTCAGGTTGAAGAAGGCCAACAGGGTGCCATTGAAGAAGGTAAAGCCGAAGAAGATATGACCGAAGAAGAAAAAGAAGCGGCGATTCGCAAGAAAGCCGAGGAAGAAGGCGAAGCCAAAGATAAAGCCATGAAAGACGAGGCAGACATGTTTACTGCCTCACTTCCTAGAAAAGGTTCTTACGATTTCAGCAAAGATCAGGAAAAAAGTTAACGAGGAAAAGTACGAAAAC
>Ga0114993_10004785_pt1 | contig 13313 bp, 10 predicted proteins | sample ArcticOcean_MG_C_FD_87042 | JGI IMG/M metagenome (GOLD analysis project Ga0114993, IMG submission 87042) | Marine microbial communities from western Arctic Ocean - ArcticOcean_MG_CB2_150 | ecosystem: Environmental > Aquatic > Marine > Oceanic | place: Arctic Ocean: Canada Basin | collected...
AAGTCCAAGTGATCTTCGGGTAATTAGCCGGGCATCCTCAAAGATGTCAAATGCCGCAGTATAGTTTTCTAAATCGTTGTAATTTGCACCCATGGTTTGCAATGGGGCAACATTGGCATAAGCAAATGACCCCTCTTTATTAAAGTTATAGCTGAGTACCTCATAGAGCAATTCATTTGATTCTTCGTAAAGCTCAATACTTCTTTGTATGAGTGCTAGATCCAAGATTGAATTAATATATTCTTCACTTTCTTCCCCGTATTCAGCTCTTAACGTGTCAGATAAGCTAAGCGCAAGTGGGTAGGCTTGAAAAAAATTTTCCTGATCAACTTGGACTTTTAATTGATCGCGTGTTTCGGTAATAAATAGGAGAGTTGAGTGATTTAATTCACCTGAAATAGGATTATCTTCGATATCAGACATCGGCCTTGGCTGAGCAACCAAGTTTGCTGGAGTCACTAGGGATCCAAAAAGTGCTAATAGTACTATGATCGCTAGATAATAAGGGCTATAATTTTGCTTGTGCAACAGGTAAGCATTAGCTTTAAAAATTAAATATTTAACTTGATTTCTACTCATACCACTCCAGAATAGCAAACTATTAAAATGAAGGCACAATTAATTAGTAATCCCTTTTATTGTACAACGCGTAAAATTATCTATAATAGCTTTTTTACTTTGAAGCAACTAAGTACAAATGATGTTACCCCTGTTTTTAATCAATACTAATGAAACATATAAGGTTTTAATTTAAAAAATGAAACCCACACAAACCGAAGGTACAGAATATTTCCATCAAGTAGTTGACTGCCAGTGGGCATGTCCTAGTCATACTGATGTGCCTGAATATATAAGATTGATTGCTCAAGGACGATATACCGATGCTTATATGCTCAATAGAGATAGTAACGTTTTTCCAGGTATTTTAGGAAGAGTCTGTGATCGACCCTGTGAGCCTGCCTGTAGACGTAGTCGTGTTGATGAGGATGAGAAGCCGGTAGCTATTTGCCGTCTTAAGCGAGTCGCTGCTGATCACCGTGAAGATATTACAGATCGCTTACCCAAGGCGCCTAAGGAGACTAATGGTAAACGTATCGCCCTTATTGGTGCTGGTTGCGCCTCCCTAACTGTTGCCAATGATTTGGCGCCTATGGGTTATGAATGTGTCATTTTTGAAGCCTTAGGTACGGCTGGCGGATTAATGAGAACAAATATCCCATCATTTAGACTCCCAGCTAAAGTGCTAAATGAGGAAATTGACAATATTTTAGATATTGGTATTGATCTTCTTTTAAATACCCCTATTAACAGCATGAAGGCATTATTAAATGATGGGTTTGATGCTGTATTTGTTGGTTCGGGCGCTCCTAAGGGCAAGAACTTAAGTATCCCGGGGCGCGAAGAGGCTTCTAATATTCATATAGGTATACAGTGGTTAGAGTCGGTTGCATTCGAGCATGTTGACCAGATTGGTAAGCAAGTACTAATTATTGGTGTTGGCAATACAGCGATGGATTGCTGCCGTACTTCACTACGTTTAGGCGCCTCTGAAGTTAAGGTAATGGCCAGAAAACCTAGGGAGTTCTTTAAAGCTTCTGATTGGGAGCTTGAGGATGCTGAAGAGGAAGCAGTAGACATTGTGATTAATCATTCACCTAAAGCTTTTGTCCATGAAAACGGAAAATTAGTAGGAATGCTTTTTGAGCAACTTGAGTATGAGTTTGATGATGATGGCAGAATTACAGAAACTAAAGTTGTTGGTGAGCAATTATTTCCTTGTGATGATGTGATTCTAGCAATTGGTCAGGATAATGCTTTCCCATGGGTGGAACGAGACCTTGGAATCGAATTTGACGAGTGGGAGGTCCCTAAAGTTGATGAGGTAACATTTGAGTCCACACGTCCAGGTTTATTCTTTGGTGGTGATGCCGCTTTCGGACCTAAAAATATTATTTGGGCCGTTGAGCATGGTCATCAGGCAGCGATCTCTATCCATAAATATTGTGAGGAGGAATCACTTTCAGATCGTCTACCTCGCGGGGTTAATCTAATAACCGCAAAGATGGGTATGCATGAGTGGAGTTACAGTAATGATTTTGATCCTGCTGAACGACGCGTGGTTCCAAATGTTGAGTTGGTTGAAAGATTTAAGAAGCTTGATATAGAGGTGGAGCTTGGGTTTACTGCGGAGCAAGTTGCCGTTGAAGTTGAGCGGTGCCTTAATTGCGACTTACAAACGGTCTTCACTACTGATGCTTGTATTGAGTGCGATGCTTGTATGGATATCTGTCCGGTTGATTGTCTTACCATTACAGATAATCAAGAGTCAGAAGATGAGCTGAAGAAACACTTGCGTGTGCCAGTGATTGACTCAAAGGCTCTATTGTATGTATCTGACGCTCTTCCTCAAACAGGAAGAGTGATGGTTAAAGATGAAAACTTATGTGTTCATTGTGGTCTGTGTGCTGAGCGATGTCCGACTGGTGCTTGGGATATGCAAAAGTCTTGGGTGGAGGCACAGCGTGCCACCACTAATCCTTTACCGAATAATACACCATGTCAAAAAAACCAGAAGACCGCTTAAATAACTTTGTCATTAAGTTGGCTAATGTCAATGGTACCGGTTCTGCCAGTGCTAACGCATTATTGATGAAGGCTATATTCCGAATGGGAATACCAGTTACCGGAAAAAATTATTTCCCAAGTAATATTCAGGGACTACCTACTTGGTATGAGATTAGGGTTAGCGGTGATGGTTTCTTAGCTAGAGCAGGAAGAACCGATATCATGGTTGCGATGAATGCGCAGACTTACCAACAAGACTTACAGCAAGTAGATGCCGGCGGTTATCTTATTTATGACTCCTCATGGCCACGCGAGGATCAGTTTAAGCGTGAGGACGTTACGATTATTGGTGTACCTTTAGCTAAAATGTGTAATGAAGCATTTAGTAATCCGCGAGCACGTATTTTAATGAAGAACATGGTCTATGTAGGTGTCTTGTCTGGCTTATTAGGAATTGAAGAATCAGTGATTCACAAACTTATTGAAGAGACGTTTGCCAAAAAGGAAAAGATTATCCCTGCAAATAAACAAGCAATTGCCATGGGTAAGGAATATGTTTTAGAGCATTTTAATTGCCCATTAGACGTCAGGCTTAATCAATTAGATAAGACCAAAGGACATATATTAATAGATGGTAATACCGCTGCAGCGCTTGGCTGTGTTTATGCGGGAGCCACCGTTGGGGCTTGGTATCCTATTACCCCTTCTACAACAGTGATGGATTCTTTTACTTCATTATGTAAGCAGTTCCGGGAAGACCCTGAGACCGGTGAACGTAATTACTGTATTATTCAGGCTGAAGATGAGTTGGCTGCCATAGGTATTGTGCTAGGTGCCTCTTGGAATGGCGCTAGGGCTTTTACGTCAACGAGTGGCCCAGGATTATCCTTAATGGGTGAGTTTTTAGGACTCGGCTATTATGCTGAGGTGCCCGCAGTGTTGATAGATATTCAACGCGTAGGACCTTCAACGGGTATGCCAACGAGAACTCAGCAGTCAGATATTCTACCAGCAGCTTTTGCTTCGCACGGCGATACTAAACACGTATTACTTTTCCCTGCTAATCCAAATGAATGCTTTGAAATGGCAATGAATGCTTTTGATCTGGCTGACCGATTACAGACGCCTATTATTGTGCTTCAAGATCTTGATGTTGGGATGAATGACTGGATGTGTAAGGAGTTTGAGTGGGATGAAACTTATGTTCCCGATCATGGGAAAGTTCTTAATAAACAGGAACTGGAGGAGACAGCAGCTTTCTATAGGTATCTTGATGTTGACGGTGATGGTATCGCGGCTCGCTCTTACCCAGGGGTTCATAAAAAAGGGGCATATTTTTTGAGGGGCTCTGGCCATAATAAATTTGGTGACTATACAGAAAATTCAGACGAATACCAAGATGTACTTGACCGACTATTAGTTAAGTGGGAAACGGCTAAGACACTTGTTCCTAAGCCTGTTCTCGTGCCCGCCAAGAAGAAGACTAAGATTGGACTCATTTCCTCGGGCGGCTGTGATTATGCTGTTTTAGAGGCTATCGAGCGTCTGGCCAAAGAAAATATTCATATTAATTACTTAAGGGTTAAGGCCTTTCCATTTACAAAAGAGGTCGATGCTTTTCTAGAGGATCACGATCAAGTTTATGTTGTGGAGCAGAACCGAGATGCTCAGCTTAGAAGCCTTTTAATACTCGAAACAGAGTACCCAAAAGATAAACTTATACCGGTTTTAGATTATGCAGGGATGCCACTAGCTGCGCGTAATGTAGTAAGCATTATTGAGGCAGGATTAGCCAAGGGAGCAGTAGCATGAGCTATATACGAAAACCAAAAATTATACATGGCGGACTATCTAGGAATGAATTAGGTTTAACTGTTCGTGATTATGAAGGTTTGCTATCAACTTTATGTGCTGGCTGTGGCCATGACTCGGTTACTACTTCTTTAGTACACGCTTTTTTTGAGTTAAATATTCCTCCGCATATGGCTGCTAAGGTTAGCGGCATAGGATGTTCTTCGAAGACAACTGCCTATTTTTTAGGTGCATCGCATGGCTTTAATTCTGTACACGGAAGAATGCCATCGGTTGCCACAGGAGCTCACGTCGCTCATCGTGGCTTATCTGTGATCGGTATTTCCGGAGATGGCGATTCACTTTCTATTGGGTTTGGCCAGTTTGCTCACGCAGTTAGACGAAACCTTAATATGTGTTATGTCATAGAAAATAATGGTGTATATGGTCTAACAAAGGGTCAATTCTCTGCCTCGGCAGACAAAGGCTCAAAGCTTAAAAAGGGCGATATTAACGAATTACCTCCTATTGATCCTGTGCAGATAGCAATTGTTCAGGGTGGCACATTTGTAGCCAGAGGGTTTTCAGGTGACAAAGAACAGTTAGTTCCTTTATTAAAAGCAGCTATTACTCATAAGGGTTTTGCGTTGGTGGATGTGATCTCCCCGTGCGTCACCTTTAATGATCATAGTGAATCAACCAAAAGCTATGCTCATACGCGAAAGTATTATCATCAAGCCGTACATGTAGATTATGTAGAGCCACAAAAGGAAATTACTACAAAGTATGAAGCGGGCGAGGCCGTAAAAGTCGATATGCATGATGGCAGTCAAGTCATATTAAGAAAAGTAGCAAAAGATTATGACCCAACGAATCGAATAAAAGCCATTAGCTATCTTAATGAACAACAGTCAAGGGGTGAAATTGTCACTGGACTTTTATATATAAATGAAGATGAGCCTGACCTTCATACAGTTAATCACACTTCTAATACGCCTTTAAGGGATCTTTCTTATAAGGCTTTGTGTCCCGGTGTTAAGGGAATGGAAAAGGTTAACTCAAGATACCGATAAGTTAATTAGACGATCAATCCATCTGCTTAGTTGTTCCTGATGCTCAGCAATCCATCGATGATAATAAAGCGTTTTTTCATTTTCATTAATGGTTCGCCTTACACACTTTAATTGATATCGATTTAGTTTTTTAATGTTTAGACAGTAAGTCTTAATTAGAAAAAGAAAACCTGGCGGGGAATCTCGATCCGTCCCTACATGGTCAAAGCCTTTGCATACTTGTCTTTCAAAACGAATATAGAGTTCTCTTATAGGATCTTCTAGTAAAGGTCTCGGATCTTTAAAGCTAGGATGTCTAATTAAATTTGGGCTGGTGTTAAAGCTGATAGCACCAATGCGCTCAAAGTAGTATTTGGACTTGATGATGGCCTGTATCATGCGTTGCGTTTGGTTACCATTTACAATCTTCTTGATGTTTGGGACTTTGGTGTGTATCTCATCAAAAGATTTGCCAATCATTTGATTGGCTGACCAGCCATTAGGAAAACACACGGAGATAAGTTCAGCCCAGTTCGTTTGACTTTGTTGACAGTGGATCACCCAATCCTCCTGTATGGATTTTGTAATCGCTTCGGGACTTAGTAATAAATTTTGGTTGGGGTGAATAATGTCGGATAAATGACTAAGCACGTGATCAATATTAAGCGTACTGTTCTTTGCTAAAAAATAGGGTTTTTGTTCAGGTCCTAAGCAGGCCTTTTTATGCTTTAAAAAATTAACTTTCCCTTCGTCAGACTGGAGTACTCTGGTCTGGTAAATATTTTTATTTGGTAAAAATTTAACTAAGCCCATTTGCGATGGCTTAGCTGTAGGGTTTAACGGGAAGTAGTCATAAGGATCGTGATGCTCTAAATGAAACGCGGGGAGCAATGAAGCGTGGTGCTAAAATGGATTAATTGATGAATCGGGAGAGAAATGAATATACCCAATATTAATACCCGCACGCAGGCCAACCCCTACTCTTACAGGAGCGACCACGACGGATCCCCCTTGCTGCTAAGTGACCCTTAGACCACCAATTATGTAGACACTCCCTTCTACGCCTCCTAGACGCGTGTAGAGATCTTCTACACGATCAGCACCATAGATGAGGATAAAGGTTCGGCTGGCATTCGCGCCGATATCTACCCCAAGCGAGGCTCCCCGCCAGTAGATCAGTTGCGAGGTACCGTCTCTAAAATAAATATTACCTTTGCCGTATCGCACCCCAGCTCCTAGGGAAACACTTGCTTCTTCGCCCATAATGTATGCATCAGGTGGACCACCTTGATCACTAATGACACGATTAATCACATCAGCTGTATTCATTGCGCCTTGTCCTACCCAGGCCTCGGCTTGTTGTAACACCGTCTCGGGTTCATGTTGTCCGATGATAGGTTGACTGGGCTGATTGGCATCTTGTGTGATGCAAGATGCGAGCACTAGGGTAAAAAGTAAGCTAATTAATGATTTCATAGAATGCCATTTTATAGAGCTAGTTTAACGCTATCATAATTGTAATCAATAAAAATATATAGCTAGATATTTTTTTCTATTTTAAGTAGTTTTTCTTTTAGTTTGCTCCCGTAAGCGAACTCACCGATTGCACCACTACTTTTAATGACACGGTGGCACGGCACAATGAGCATTATCGGATTTCTACTAATAGCGGTCCCAACAGCACGCACGGCATGGGGCGAATTAATTTTTTTTGCAATGTATTGGTAAGACACAGTTTTACCGTAGGGGATCCTCAATAAAGCATCCCAAACTCTTTGTTGGAAAGGTGTCCCAGAATAAGTGATAGGGATATCAAAGGAGGTAAGACGACCTAACAAGTATTGATTAAGTTGCGTTTCAATATGGCTGACTAATGGAATTTTATTATTAGACGACGACGCGTATTTTTTTATGAGCTTAAGCTGCTTTAGTTTTTTTAAATTGTCACTAAGGTCAGCTCGAAATGGTCCGAGCGACGTTTTAATAATAAAGCTATTTTCTTTCAGCAACTGTTAGTGGAGGTCGATGGAAAATTTTCGAAGCACCTCAAGTTCAATAATGTCGAGGGCGCGTTCGTGAGTGCTTTTAAGAATGACCTTGGGTGCATGCCCAGCTAAAAAGGCTTCCTTCCAACGTGCAGCGCATAAGCACCAGCGGTCTCCATTTTGAAGACCTTCGAACCCATGATCTGGCATTGGCGTACTAAGGTCATTGCCGTTAGATTTTGAGAATATTAAAAATTCAAGCGAGACGACAATACAAACCGTGTGCGAGCCTACGTCCATGTCTGAGGTATTACAGCAACCATCTCTAAAATATCCAGTGATAGGATCTATTGAGCAGGGCACGAGCGGTTCCCCAAATACATTGAGTGAGGGCGCGATCTCAAGTTGCACGAATCGCATCCTCAAGTAGTTCAATAAAGCCTGCTTCAGATGAAATACCTTGGACATCCTTGGCATTTAAGGTATAGCCATATTGGTCAGCAATGGCTTGATATTTTGGGTCTCTGTGCTCAATGAGCCTAGGGAAAATCCAGCTTGAGAATGCATTAGGGTCAAGTTGATCAATGTCCCTAAGGCTATTGATCTTCATGAAGTCATCTAATGATTGATCTAAAAAATCAGGGGCATAGTACATAGGTTTGGGATGTTTTTGTGCGCGGCTGACTAACTCCGTTTTGATTGACTCATCTGCCTTAAGGTAAACAATGATGGTATTTTGGCTAATTAGCTCATAGGTGCTCGGGTCATCCAGTTCACATAAGCTACCACCTGCATCATTAATAAAATGTGGATAGCCATAGATGTCTCTTGCCTTTCTTATAAATTCGACGGTGTCATGCATGGCGCCAATTTCTGCTGCACGATGTAAGGCTTGTCGTTTTCTGAATTCCTTAAGTGATATGCCGCTTAAATCGGGATTTCCAATTTTACCAAGGAACGTGGCTACTGGCTCAAGATTATTGACTGTGATATTAGACGCAATGTAGATCGAATCACTGCGAAGCAGTTCTTTTAAGAAGTCAACCTGCATCGCCTGAACTTTAATATTATCCATGATGGGTTCAGCAAGGTATTTAGTCCCAATGCGGTAGTCACCTGAGTAGTGAAACCATTCTGAGTTAGGCAGTTTATTCGCTAGACGCGTCTTACCAACGCCAGACATGCCAAGCAGGGTAATGGCTTTAGACTTGAGTGATTTAAATTCTTTTAGTGATAATTTCATAACGCATCATGTCTTTTCCACTCTAGTATACAATAGGTATATAGCAAATCATGCAAGGGTTATGTCTTAACAGTAAGTAAAAGCTATGAGAATCGCAGTTTTTTTTGGTGGAAAAAGTAGTGAGCGCGAGATTTCTATTCTTTCTGCTGTCGAGGTCATTCGCGCCTTAAGAAATTTAGGCCATGACGTGTTCCCTATTGAGGTGACTCGAGGTTTGCTTGATCCCAAGGAAGAGCAAGCTATTTTTGGCATGAAGACCGGACGTATTGCGCCACATCAATTAGCAACAGCAAGACTATCTTCAGAGGCCTGCCTCAATCAGCTTGGAAGCATTGATATGGTATTTATTGCCTTGCATGGGGGCGAGGGCGAAAACGGCACCATCCAAGGCGAGCTCGAGCAACTCGGTATTCCTTTTACCGGGAGCTCATCAGCCCCAAGCGCGTTAGCGATGAATAAGCATCTCACCAAGAAGGTGTATAGGGAGTCACAGATTCCAACGGCAGAATGGCAACTTATAAGTATGCCCGATGAACTGACGATGGACTTCCCTTTGATCGTTAAACCCAATCAAGAGGGCTCCTCAGCGGGCGTCTCTTTGGTAGAAGAGGAAAAAAAGTTTTTGGATGCGTTTTCTATGGCTCAGGTATTTGAGCCGTTGGTTATGGTTGAATCTTATATTCAGGGGGATGAGTATACCGTGGGAGTATTAGGGAAAGAGGCGCTGTCGGTGGGCGGTATTTATCCTAAGCATGCTCAACTTTTTGATTACAGTGCGAAGTATCAAGAAGGGGCAACAGCTGAGATTTTCCCACCGGTTGATATTCATGACACAACCCAGGATCAGCTTAAGGCTTACGCATTAAAAGCACATCAAGTGTTGGAGTTGAGTGGGTATAGTCGGAGTGATTTCATTATTAATACGACTGGGACCATCTTTACATTAGAGACCAATACTCTGCCTGGTCTTACTAAGAATAGTTTATTGCCTAAATCTGCTAACGCCTCAGGTATGTGCTTCGAGGATCTGATTCAAGCCATTATTGGCGTATAAAAAAAGGCCGACTCCTAGGAACCGGCCTTTTATACTAATGGCTTTCTACATTTAGAAAGTGGTATCCATCCTTAGTGCCCAATATTGGCCTAGTGCGCTATAGTTAGATGCTAAGGTGTTACCGTAACCACCTGACATAGCATCACCAAGTACTGGTGGTTGTTCGTCAGTTACGTTAGTTACAGAAAATGACATTGTGGTGTTAGATAGTAATTGATATGATGCGTTTACATCAAGCCAACTACGCATGTCTTTCATCGCAGCGCCAGAGATAGTATCAGAAGCATAGTCAACGTCGACACCACTCATTGTCCGTAGAGTAGCACCCACACTCCAGAGACCACCATTATTAAAGTTAAAGGTAGATCTGGTTCTCCATTCAGGAGATGGGTAGCATTTTACACTCATGATACCTACGCAGTCATACGCAGTACCACTAATACCTTTAATGGTCTGAGTATATTTGTCAGTGATCTTAGTCAAAGACGTACTAACTGATAAGGTGCCACCAGCGACATCAAGACTTGTATTACCGGAAATATCAATACCGGCAAATGTCTTAAGCCCTAAGTTGAAGCTGTATAGGTCCACGCCAGATCCGACCTGCCATAAATTACCTGTCGCTTGACGATGTATAGCATCGCAGAGTTGACCAGTCGTAGCACAGACCTCAAGGATGGTTTCAGCGCCTGGACCTGAGATCGCACCTTCGATATCAATGTTCCAGAAGTCAAGAGAGACTGTGGTGTTAGTAAGCATACTAGGAAGCAGACTAGACAGATCAGCTACGACACCAAAGGTGGTGGTCTCAGCACTTTCCGATTTTAGATTTGCGTTACCACCAATGTATGAATAGTACTGATTAGCTGGACTCTTTTGAACAGAGCCATACTGCGTAGCAGTAACGCCTGTAAGCGCACACTGTGCCGCAGTATATGTTGGGCTTGCACCGGAACATTTATCAACTCCACTCCAGAGACTAGTATTTGCTGGGTAGTACAAGTTTGAGATCGTTGGCGCACGTTCAGCCGTACTGATGCCACCCCTAAAACGGATTGCATCATTAGGCATATAGGTAATACCGAAACGATCAGTTGTAACATTTCCTGTAAGGTCGTATTCAGAAGAACGGAAAGCAATATCTGCTACCAATGACTGAACACCAGGAACATTCTCAACTAGTGGAATGCTGGCCTCTGTGAAGAACTCATTTACAGAGTACTCACCAGAAATAGAAGGCGTCTTACCACCGAAACCAAGCGCTAATCCGTTTTCATAAACGTAATCGGCTAGCCTTTCGAAGTTTAATGTTCTTGACTCAAAGCCACCTACGAGGCTTATATTAGTCTCAGCTGATGGCATTGAAAAAGAGGTTGTACCGGTGATATAACCCACAACATTATCCATGGTATTTGTTCCAGTCATCATACCGGAGATACCCATATTAGCAGCTTGCTCAGCGGTTACACCTTGATATTTAAAGACATCATAGCCGCCTAAGTCATTCTTAATCGCATCAACAATAGCGGGTGCACTAAAGTCATTAATCCATGCCTCAGAAGAGGTAGTTGTGGCATGTGTGTAGGACACATCGTAATGAAAGTCGTTTACACCGATATCGCCGCGGGCACCGATAACGTAACGTAACGCATTGACATCGATAATGCCCGTACGTGGTCCGCCCTCAGTATTCCTCTTATAGATACCAGCGTTTACACCATCCCAAGTAGCTGAGAAGGCGTGAGTAGTAACGGTATCATCAGCAAAGGAATCGGCATCATCGCCCTTGTCGACCACATTATAGTTCATGGTGACTGTGTCACCTGGAGCAACGCCTGCTGGCAAAGCCCATTGTTGGTCGCATGTATATGATCCTGGAGTAGTGGTTGATTGAATTTGTATCGCACAGCCCGAATAATTTAACTCATAATCAGCCTCACTCATGTTGCGCGCAATTGAAGCTTTTGCTTCAGGAGTAAAGTTAGAGTTAGCCCAATAAAGATCCATGTAGTCATTACCAAACGTACCTGATTCAGCAATGTTAGCTCTTTGATTGAATGAGGAATAATTAACCTCGAAGTAGGTCTCAAATCGATTGCTCAGGGTGTATCGACCAATGGCACCAACAGAGTCGCGCACATTAGGTAGCGCTAACATAGCCACGGCGGCATAGTTATAACGACCTGTGCCTTGGCTAGAGTCGAGGATTGAGCCGTCAGACTGAAGTTGACCAAAAAGGTCGATTCCGTAGAAGGTTGTTTCTTTACCAACGGTGTATTTAGAAGCACCCGCTGAAGTCACCTCGGTTCCACTGGCGGTGATGGTTAGCAGTGGGTACATGTCAAAGTGAGGGATGGGTGTATTAGCAGAGCCACTGCAACTTGTGCCTGAAACGCTCAATGCGCATGATGAGAAGGCCCTGTCTGCATTAGAGACCTTTTCATTTTCAGCGTGTCTTGCGTACATCGTGATGTGACCATTGGTGCTACCTGTTCCCATGACAATATCATAAGAGGTAGTTCCACCATCATTCACAACATCAGATGGGTAAGGGTAACCCTTTGCAGAAATACGGTCTGTCACATCGCTAGAGGTTTTGCCTGTATCGGTACGGTAGCCAGCTTTCATAACGCTGATTTCAACGCCTTCCACTTCACGTGTGATAAAGTTGACAGCACCGGCCATCGCGTCAGATCCGTAAACGGCTGAAGCGCCACCAGTAAGCACATCCACGCGCTCTAGAAGAGAGATGGGTATTTGTCCAATGTCAGGTGTTTCATCGTAGATACTGCCCATGCCTAGACGACGACCATTAAGAATCACAAGCGTTCTTGACGCACCTAAACCTCTAAGATCGAGACTTGAGGTACCTGTTGCGCCTGATGGGCCGAAACCCGCGGTTTGTGAAGTTTCAATTTGAGGTAGCGTATTAAGCATATCCTCCAAGCGTGTGACACCTGTAGCCGTAATTTCATCAAAGGTAATTACATCAACAGGGCTTACGCTTTCATATCCGTCAGCAGTAATGCGAGTACCGGTTACAACCACTTCCTCGAGGACATCCTCTTGAGCCATCAAAGGAGAGATCAGAACGGCGACACATAAGCCAAGGGAGCACATTTTGTAAGTATTAAACATTATTAAGTCTCCATATTTAGATTATTGACAAAGTTTTTTATTATCAGTAATTTTTATCATGAAAAAATAAATTTTGTTAGTATAAAATGAAACAATAAAGAAATACGTTGTAATTAAACAACAATATTAATGTATTTAGTAAATATTGCACTATGTTAGTTCGAAGTAAGCTATATATTTAATGTTGTCATGTTTATATAAGAGCCTTATTACTTTAACTCACAGGCATAAGAGCGAATGCTAATAATAGTGATACGGTGGAATTTATTTAGGAATTTTGTTTGAATTAATCTTGAATTTCTTCAAAAAAATAATCTAAACCCATTATTTATTTGATAGAAAGGTTTATATAATGATTATATTACGCTAATATACGTTTTTTGATATGTATTTTCTAATAATTTCTTGTTAAGAAGATTTGTCTTAAAATTTTAGCTAATAATTTATATAGGTATAAAAATGAAAAAATTACTATTAACTTTTCT
>Ga0114993_10004788_pt1 | contig 13307 bp, 14 predicted proteins | sample ArcticOcean_MG_C_FD_87042 | JGI IMG/M metagenome (GOLD analysis project Ga0114993, IMG submission 87042) | Marine microbial communities from western Arctic Ocean - ArcticOcean_MG_CB2_150 | ecosystem: Environmental > Aquatic > Marine > Oceanic | place: Arctic Ocean: Canada Basin | collected...
CCATCAGGAATCCGAACGAGCGCAATCCCTTCGGCAGCGGTCCGACCGGTGAGGGTCCTGCGAAGGTCGCAATCAGGGTGCCGACGGCCATCAGACCGACCGGACCCGCCATGTCGAGCAGAACGGCGAGCAGCGCGGTCTCAACCGCATCTCCGCCCTGGGTCTTCGCACCGTGCAGCACGAGCAGCACCGCGGCGGCGAGGAAGAAGGGAAGACAGAGCCGCCGACGTGGATCCTCGCGGTCGGTCAGCCAGAATCCGACTGAAAGGCAGACCAGACCGAGCGGCAGCCAGAATCCGACCCAGGGGTCTGTAAGGCTCAGCATTGAACGGGGGTGCAGCCTTCCAGTTCATCAAGGTTCACCGTCAGATGGCAACGTGGTCACTCGTTTTTCCCTCCCCTCACGCGCGACACCCTCATATACGGGACGATGGTCGCAGGCTCGCACCTACACGGTGAGGAGTGTCCAATCATGGTCAAGATGCCCCGTCAAGTCAAGCGGTACAGCCCATCGGCTGGCCGACACACCATGCACACTGTGGAGCGCGTCAAGAAGCGCCGCGCGTCCGAGTTGAAGTGGGGTCAGCGCCGCTTCCGCCGCGTCACTGCGGGTTACCGCGGTTTCCCCCGGCCCAAGCCCAGCGGCGAGAAGCCGACCAAGCGGGTCAACATTCTCTATCGATGCACTGAGACCGGTAAGGCGCACACGCCCCCGTGCCAGCGCGCCAAGAAGTTCGAGCTCGTCGACAAGTGATTCTGAGGTGAATGAGTATGACTGGTCCCAAGAGCAACTTCCTCCGTATCCACTGCCGTGATTGCGGCAATGAGCAGATTATCTTCGACCGCGCGACCACCGTCATCTCCTGTGGCGTATGTGGCGCCACCCTCGCCCGCCCTGCGGGCGGCAAGGCCGAGTTGACCGGCGCCACCATCGCTGAGGTCCTCGAGTGAGGAGGGCCTCTGAAATGGCGAAGGAAGCTGGCTGGCCCGACATGGGCGAGATGCTCGTCTGCACGATCAAGACGGTCAAGCAGAACGGTGCATACGTCGAACTCGATGGATACGACGGTCGAGAGGGATTCATCTTCATCGGCGAGATTGCCAGTGGCTGGGTCAAGAACATCCGCAGTCACGTTCGCGAAGGACAGCGAGTCGTCGCCAAGGCGCTCAAGGTGCGCCGCGACCGCAAGAGCATCGAACTCAGCATCAAGATGGTCAGCGAAGAGCGCCGTCGGGACACCCTCCAGCGCTGGAAGAATGAACAGCGCGCTGGACAACTGCTCAGAATCGTCGGCGAGCGTTCCGGATGGGACGAGGAGAAGATCGCCGAGATGAAGGTCCACATGACCGAGACCTATGGCACGCTCTATGCCGCCTTTGAGGAGACCGCGATCGACAACGAGGCACTCAGTGCAGAGGGCTACGAAGGCGATTGGATCGCACTGTTCATCGAGACGGCGATTGAGAACATCATTCCCGATTCGGTCACAATCCGTGCCGTGGCCGACATCCAGGTCCACGCCGCGGAGGGAATCGAGATCATCCGCAGCGCTCTGGTCGCAGTGGAAGGCTGCGCCTCCAAGGAGAGCGAGGTCATCATCACCTGCTTCTACGATGGCGCTCCCGAATACCGCATCGAACTCACGGCTCCGGACTGGGAGATCGCCGAGGTCCACTGGGCTCGGATCGAATCCGCGATCAACGACAACGTCACCGACGAGACCGGTGAAGCGATTATCACCCGCGAATGATCCTCACTTCTCGCAGAGATGTTCAAGGGCTGCAACAGGAGGGCCAAGAGCATGGCACGGACACGATTGCAGAAGTGCACCGCCTGCGGCGCCTACGGTTTGTCCGAGACCTGCAAGGAATGCGGCGCACAGGCTCAGGCCGCAGGACCCATGCGCTTCTCCCCCGAAGACACCCGCGCCGACCTGCGGCGCAAACTCAAGAATGTCGAGTCCAAGGAATGGGCACGAGGTCTTCCCTCACCGGGGGATGAGGAAGAATGAGCACGTCCATCCATTGGATGAACGAAGTAGGACTCCCGCCCCACCGATTGATTCTCGAGGCGGTTCCCGGGGTCGGAAATGTCGGCAAACTCGTCTTGGACACACTCATTGAAACTGAGGAGTCAGCGTTACTGGCTCGTATTCTTCACCCCGATCTCCCTCCTCACTCAACTCTTGAGGATGGATTACTCGTTCCGCCCCATCTGTCCATCCATTCGGTCAAAGTCAAGAATCAGACCCTGATTACCATCACCGGCATGGGCCAGCCGATGACCCCCCGCGGTCAGCACGAACTCGCCGAAGCCATTCTCGAACTCGCCGAGGAATCCGGCACCGAGATGCTGCTCGTCCTTGCTGGGCTCTCCGCCGAACCCGGCGATGATGGTGTTCACATCACCTGTTCTTCTTCTGAAGTAAAGTCTGCTCTCAATGAAGCAGGTGTGGCCGTCAGTGATGAGCAACCCGCGGGTGGCATGCTCGGACTCGCGGGTCTGATCGCAAGCCTTGCGCCTCTGCACGATGTTCCCAGCGCGGCCGTCATCGCAGAGACGATCGGCACCAGCGTCGACGTCATGGCGGCTGACCGATTGGCAAAACGCATCAGTACCGACTTCGGACTCGAATTCGACCTCCCAATTGACAATACCCGCGAAACAGCCGCCAAAATCCTCTCCCTGATGGAAGGCAAGGAGATCGCCGGTATTGACCTCGCAGACGAGGAATCAGGCGGCGGATTCTACGCGTGAACACCAATAAGCAGTACGAGCGACTCATCAAGAAGCCGAAAATTCTCAGCAATCAAAGTTTTCGGCACCCTTTGATTCCATTCGCCCCGCTCGTCACGCTTATGTCAGAAGCGCCGGTCGACGGGTCGCAGCCGAGATCGCATAGCCCGGTATCGCGGTGGATTCGAAATCCACTGTCCTCGTGACGCGGGAGTTCAAATCTCTCTCTCGGCGCCATCAAGCGCTAATAGGCCGTTGCTTGTCGCAGTGCCATGCAGGTGTCTGTGACCCATGAAGGGGATGTCTCGGTCTTCGAGTTCTCTGAGTCCGTCACCATCGCTTCGGTGCTTGAGGGCATGAACATCCCAGCCTCGACCGTTCTCACGGTTGTTGACGGGTCGATCGTGCCCCACACCTCCCTCATCACCGGCGATATCGAGATCGAGCTGATCATCGTCAGCAGCGGCGGTTAATCCTCGGCGCGCGCGAGGATTGCGAGCCGCGTGTTCTTCTGGAACTTGATCTCGCGGCGACCGAAGAACTCCGAATAGACGCCGTTCAGTACGGCGATGTCATCGCCGGGCCGCACACTCCGTGCGCTGGGTGGTACAGCGAAGGAATAGGCGACGACATCGATCTGGCCCTTGGCATCCTGCATGGTGAATCGCCACTTGGGCTTGCCCGACCCGGTGCGATGCTTCTGCCAGGTGGTGTCGCGAATCGTCATCACGCGGCCAACCACACTGCCCGCGGTGACGAGGCCCACAATGGACTCGCCATCGGCATCCTCGGGCTCGATGATCTCGACCTCGGACTGGTCGTCCAATTCGACGGAGGGTGTCAGGTTCCACTCGGTCGGTCGACCTCCCTTGATGCGGATGTGCACCCCGTTTCGGATGCGTCGAGTGATATCCCGCGGTTTGGGAATGAAGGCATTGCTGACCTTGATGCGGTCGACACCTTGCTGCAGGAAGAATTTGATCTCGATGCCGCCCTCACCATCCTTGATTGGCGTCAGCATGCCTGTCACCTCACCACAGATGTCGACGCGGGTGACCAGATCGACCGAGGCCGTGATCGGGAAGTTTCGACCCGCGTGGGCCAGCTTCTCCATGCTGGGCAGGCCCGCGCGGTCATCGCCGTTCGGACAGATGCTGCGATGATCACAGGTCAGGCATCTCTTCTTCGGATCCTCATCGACTCCAATCGAGACACCACCCGCTTCGAAGAGTTGCATCGGAGAAGGTTCCATCGGGAAGTCCTCGATCGATTCACTTCGATTCTTGAACAGCAGAGAATAGGCATCTCTCAATTGTTCGTCGATCTCTTTGAGCCTCTCTTCGTTGGGTGCTGGAATCGATTTAGAGGTTGGAGGCCCGGCGTACCACAGTCGCAGGTCTTCGACCCTGGACTGGCGGTCGTGGGTCTCCCACCACAGCCAGGCATAGATCTCCAACTGCTGCACATAGCCTGCGGATCGGTCATTGTCGCCCATCGCTGCCTTCAGATCCACGATTGAGACACGGCCATCCCAATCGTAGACGAAGTCATACTCGCCCCAGAACCAGTGCTCGGGATGGGTGGCTCCCAGACTGAAAGTGCCGGCATCGGGGTCGACGAACCACGGCCGGGCGATCTCCCATGCCTCCATCAGCGCGCAGTCGCCTTCACTCGCACTAGGATGGGGTTGAGCCCAGTCGTGTGGGAATCCATCCGGCGCGGGCCATTCAGCCCGCGCACCCTCACGGAATGATGTGAGATTGGGACCCCCATTCGCTGCGAGACACTTCTCGACTTCTTCGAGGTGCAGATCCAATGTGGCTTTGACCATCGATTCCATCATAGCATCATCGAGATCATCTCCGCTGCCGACCGACATCGGATTGTCCTCGAATTCCTCGATGTGCGCCGCCTTGACCTCGGGCAGGTGGATGTCTGCGCGTGCGTGGGCCCATGTACGTAGGGATTCGATTGAATCACAGCCATCATTCGATTCCAGATTGGGTGCTGGGAATCGGTCTGGATTGAATCGGTCCGGGCGTTCATCCGCATCCAAAGGTGAGGTCAGGATGGACCAATCTGCATCCGAAGCGACGAGGACGGGACTCTCTCTGAACACGCGACAGACGGTGTTCTCAACGATGTGCCCGCGCATCATCGCGGGCACCTGAGGCCCGCGCAGGAACTCGACTCGACGGTGATACCACGAGCGTGGGCAGGCCTGATACTGGATCAGGCTGGTCGCCGACAAGCGCTCGAATTTGCTGACCAGCAGCGCATCATCATCGACCAATCTGACAGGCACACCTCTGGCCTGCGCGACATCGTCCATGAACCATGCGGAGGTTATCTGTTCATATTCCGTGGACTGATACGGGTTGTATGCGCGCTTGGGGTTATGCCGCCACGGCCATCCTCTTCGCGGTTGGGGCCCTTTTCTGGCTCGCCATTGGCGGTCTCGGATCGGAGGGCCCGATAATCGCTCGTCTGCTCCTTACCTGTGTGTGCTTCTCGCCGGCCATCATCATGCTCCACATCACCATTCAATGGGTCGGCGACATGAGCATTGGAACCTTCATTCAGGGGGAGTCTGAGTTTGATCTTCCTCCAGGCCCGGAGGAGCGGAATCAACCGTGAGTCGGGTGTTGCGCGGGTCGATTCGGAGTTGAGGCGTGCCTTCACGCCAGCCGATCTCGGCGGCCATGAGTCGGATTCGGTCGCCGACGCGGAGGTTGTCGAAGGATTCGCTTCTGCCTCTACCGAAGGCGACCACCTCGGTCAGTGCTGTTCCGTCCCAGATGTGTACGGCTGACAATGACCAGGGTCGGCCCTTGGCATTGATGCCACTGTTCTCGCCGCGGCTGATGACGATGCCCGAGACATTGGCGCGAGTGGGAATCAAACCCAAGCGATCGATCTGAACATCTGAATCGGGAGGGATGATCTCTGAATCCGCATCCAGGTAGAGGCGGATCATACCGCGCCATTGACCGGGCGCGGCATTCTGGATGATGTATTCATTCGAAAAGTCGGTGAGATTGGGGAATTGACCGACCCCCATCTCCTCGATGACCGAGGTCTTGCCGCCGGCGGTGATCGCCGCCCCGATGACGGCATCGCCGTAATGGTTCGGCATCGGGCCCCAGTGTCCGTGGATGCTGCCCTTCACCGTCACTCTGCTCGGCATGTCCGCAATCGCAGTGAATGGAGGCCCTGCGGGCTGGATGTCAGTAGTCGGGATCAGTTGGTGAAGCGGCTGTTCCTGGCCGCCTCTTGGATAATCACAGGTCTGCAATCCATGACAGACTGAGCACCCGAGAGAATTGTCAGTCGAAGGTTCCTCGGCATCCAAGTGAAGATCTGAGATATTCACAGATCCCATCTGTTTCTGGACTTCGAACAATCGACTGGTCTCTGCTTCCAAATCGGTCAGCAGCGAAGCCGTGTGGACGAAGCCATCGGCGAGATGCCAGGACTTGAGCGATTCAACCGGTCCCTCCTCCACTCGATTGGACGGTTTGGATTCGTGTCGACGTGTCTCATGCCAGAGCCAGTGGTAGAATCGAAGTTGGTAGGCGACACCACTGTGGTCGCGCCCATGGCCTCGATTGGCCTTGATGTCGATGATGTGGACCGTACCGCGCCAGCGGTGGGCGACGTCGAGTTCACCAGCCGCCCAGCCATCGGGATGGAACAGGCGCTGGGCGGTGTGGATTCTGGGGTCCTTGGCCCAGGGCCTTGCGATCTCCCATGCCTCCCACCAGGTGCAGGGCTCGCCCTCTGCCTGCCAATGGGTGTCTCCGCCCCAACATGGCGCTGGGGTTCCAAACGGATCACCCCCGTTTCTGAACGCTTCCAGATGTGGGCCACCATTCGCTTCCAAGCACTCGTTGGCTTCAGCGATCTGCAGTTTCACGGCATTCTTGACCATCGCATTCAGTTTCTCACGCTTGATATCAGAGATTGAGCGCCCTTCGGCCTTCCACAGGCAGTTGTCCCAATTCTCTTCGAGTTGTCGACGCATCTCATCGACAATCGTTCTCATGAGAGTCCGTAGCCAATCACTCAGATCCGATAAAGAGTCGATGTTCATCTCTTCAGAAGCATCATTTGAGACCCAGGATGAGTCCCCTGCAAGCCTCGATGCCTGAGGTCTTTCCATCCAGATGGCGGTGACGGCCTCCTCGGCGATATGGCCGAGCAGCATCTCGGGATGGGTCGGAACCCGGAGGCCGAGTCGACGGGTCAGGAACCAGTCACGCTTGCAGCGTTCCCAAGTGACCAGAGAGGAAGCGCTCAGTCTTCGTCTGCTGCGCGCGTGAACGCCGGTGGCTTGCGGAATGACTGGCATCGGACTCAACCTGTGTAGAAGTATTGACCGCTGGATTTCTGCTCGCGGTCCTTGCGGCTGTTCTGCTTGTTGATGCGTGGTCGGTGGGAGTCGACGTCTCTGCGGAAGGTGATGCCGACCTGTTCGAGGAAGCGGTTCATGCCCGTGCGGAGTGGGAGAGGTCCGATCGCTGTGCCCTCCTTGCCGCCTTCACCCTCGAAGACGAGTAGGGAATCACTGACGATGTCGATGAAGTAGATGTCGTGGTCGATCACCATGGCCGCCTTCTCGTTGACCTCCATGGTCTTGCGGATCGCCTTGGCCGCTTCCATGCGTGCGTTCGCGTCCAGATGTGCGCTGGGTTCGTCGAGCAGATAGAGATCGGCTTCCTTGCCCAAGCAGATTGCGATGGCCACCGCTTGGAGCTCACCGCCAGAGAGTCGGCGCGCATCCAGTTCGAGCAACTTGTCGACCTGGAGCGGTCGGATCACTGTGGTGTTGAATTCGCCTTGACGCCACTTGGTGCCAATCTCGCAATCGAGCCATAGTTGGACATTTCCTTCGAAGTCCGCCTTGACGTGTTGCGGTTTATAGGAGACCTTGGCCTCCATGGTGCACCAGCCTGCATCCATTTCGATCTCACCGGCGACCATCTTGACCATGGTGGTCTTGCCCGTTGCATTGGGTCCGACGACGCCAACGACCTCGGCGCTGTGCACCTTGCCGTGTTCGGTCTTGAGATGGAAATCGCCGAGCGTCTTCTCCATGTCTCCCCACTCGAGGATGGCTTGGCCGACCTCCTCGCCGCGCATTCGTCCGCGCAGGAAGTTGATCGGTTTGTCGCGGATTCGGATGTTCTCCTGTTCGAGGAAACCATCCAGATAGGCATTGATCGCCGTCCGTGTTGAGCGTGGCGGAGTGAAGATGCCGTAAGCGGCGCGCTCGCCATAGACGATGTGGACCAGGTCGCACATCACGTCGAGGATCGCGAGATCGTGCTCGATGACGATGACGCGCTTGCCTGTTTCAGAGAGGTCCTGGATAATCTTGACCATGCGCATGCGCTCGTGGATGTCGAGGTAGGAGGAGGGCTCGTCGAAGAAGTAGACATCCGCCTCTTTGAGCAGGGTGGCGGCGATGGCGACACGTTGCAGTTCACCGCCCGACAGTTCGGGGAGGTTGCGCTCGAACAGGTGGTCGATGGCGAGGGCTTGTGTGACCTCTTCGATCACGCCGCGCTGGTCGATGCGTTCGAGAAGCGCGCTGACCTTGCCATCGAAGGCGCGCGGAATCCTGTCGACGTTCTGTGGTTTGACGGCGATGCGTACGCCGTTCTCGGCCACGGATGCCATGAAATCCCTCAGTTCACCGCGGGGAAAGGCCTCGATGACCTCCTCCCAGGGAAGTTCGCCGACCAACCAATCGCCGAGGTTGGGCCGGATCACACCCGAGAGGAGATTGATCGCGGTCGATTTACCCATGCCGTTGGCGCCGAGTATGCCGACGACCTGTTCCTCGCGTGGTGCAGGGAGGCGGAACAGCCGGAAGCCATTCTCGCCATAGCGATGGGTCATCTCGGACTTCAGTTCCTCGGGCAGATTGGTGATGATGATCGCGTCGAAGGGGCACTTGTTGATGCAGATCCCACAGCCGATGCACAACGGCTCGGAGATGATCGGCTTGCCGCTGTCCTCATCCATCACGATGCACTCGATGCCGTTGCGCACGGGCGGGCAGAACACCCGACATTCGTCATTGCACTTCTTCGGCTGGCATCGATCCTCCAGCAGCACGGCCACACGCATGTCTCTCCCTCCTCGTTCCTTGGCTCGGCCAGTCGTTCTTTATCCGTTGCGTGGCTCACCAGTGGCAAGCCCGTGCTTTGCTGTCTCAGAATGAGAGGAATCGGTGGCGCAGGTAGACCCCCGCTGCCAGGGTGAGTTTCTCGGCTTTGGAGAGTTTGACTCTCTGGGTGAAGACGTCGCCTCCGCTCTTCTCGATCCGCTTGAGGATGCTCGAATAGAAGGCCATCATCGCCGCTGGACTGTATCGGCTCTGCTTGGGCAGAAGTGGCAGCAGCTTGAACGCCTTGTCACGGTAGGTGCGCACCCGCTTGCAGTATTCTTGGACGAAGGGCTTCCAACTGGGGTGGTCGAGCAGGGCGCGTCCAGACTTCATGTCCTCCTCGGTGATTCCGAATCGCTCCAGATCCTCCATCGGCAGGTAGATCCGGTCGCGTTCTGCATCCTCGTCGACATCACGGATGATGTTGGTGAGTTGCATGAAGATGCCCCATGCTTCGGCGAATTCGCGGGCGGCTGGCGTCGATTCATGGCCATAGATGTCGATGCAGACCAAGCCGACCGTGCTCGCGACTCTGTAACAGTAGGAGTACAACTCCTCAAAGGTGTCGTAGCGGTTGGTGTAGAGGTCATCCTCCATGCCGCTAATCATGTCGTCCATGTACTCTCGCGGAATCCCATAGGTCGAGATGGTATGCTTGAGCGCCATGAAAATCGGGTCGGTGCTCGACATGCAGTTGTAGGCGGTGGACAACTTCTTGCGGAAGAAGAACAGTTGTGCGAGTTTGTCCTCGTACTCGGTACGCTCCATCACGGACTTGGCGATGGCAATCTCCTCGAGTTCGCGTCGGTAGGTGATTGCCTCGGGGTCGTTGGCGCCCAGCGCACCGGGGAATGTGTCCTCATAATCGCCGTCGGCGATGTCGTCTGCGCGGCGGCAGAAGGCATAGTAGGCGCAGATCGACTTGCGCTGCTCCTCAGGGAGATACTTGAACGAGTGATAGAAATTCCCGGCTTCTCTACGCGTCAATTCCACACAGTATGCATAGGCGGTATCGAGCATCTCCTGAGGGACGTCATCCTCTTCCCAGACCGGGGCCTCGATGTGCTCAAACGGGTTGACCAACTCTCCCTTGTTGCCGACGACACCCATGAAGTGGGCCGATTCCGTAGCCAGTTCAAGGGCGGTGATCGAGACGGCTCGAACCGCCTCTCGGGTGAGGACGACCGCGGCCCGCAATTGCTCGAGCCGAGGGTTGACGATTGTGCCCTGCTCACCCTTGCGGACAGGTTCTTCATCGAGGAGAATGAACTCGTCGACGAAGTCTGTAGGCTGGCTGGACACGTGTTCGGTCATGTGCGTCAGTGAGAGGGGGGGACCGTGCCTTATTGAATCCACCTGCGAAAAGGGCGTTTGGTCCTCTACGAGGACCGCATGGCTTGCAGGAGTCGTCGGCTTCTCCCCTTGAGTGGAAGGGCGCACAGGACCTGCCTCGTGAGCCGCTTGACTTCGGGCCGCAGCACTTTGATCCGGTGCTCTGCATCGAGCACATTTCCGGTCCGCAGCAGAGCCAATGTTCGCTGCCCGATCAGGACGGGCAACATACTGGCACCGCGCAGTCGGTATTGACGGTGGGGCAGAAGTCCGATGTAGTCGACCGCGGCATCGAGATGCGCAGCGGCCTGGTCGATGTGTAGATTGAACAGGGGCCTGAATCGCTCCATGTTCGCGGGGTCGAGTAGGTCCTCTGGTGTGAGTCCATGCTCGGCCAGAACGGGGCTCGGAAGATAGCAGCGGCCGAGGCGAAGATCCTCGGGGATGTCGCGCAGGATGTTGATCAGTTGCAGCGCCTTGCCGAAGCGCACGCCGGTCTCGAAAAGTCTCGTCGCCAATGCATCGTCTGCCTCAAAGCAATGGTCCAGAGATAGATGAGTCCAGAACTCCCCAACCGATCCCGCCACCCTGAAGGTGTAATCGTCGAGTTCCTGTGCGTTCGCAAGCGGTGTGATTGCACCCTCGTCGCTGAATCCGAAACGTTTGAGGTCCAGACTCTGACCACTGACGATGATGTCCAGACACTGCCGGATTCGCTGCTGATCCGGGGCTGAGAATGACTCGATTGCAGCGATGACTTTCTCCACGTTCTCGAGCAGACGCGCCTCTGCAGGATTGTCTTGCAGAGCCGAGAGTTCGGTGAGATTTGGCAACACCGAAGAACGCCCCTGGGCTCGCTCATTGTAGAGATCGAGCGCTTCCAGCAAGCCCTTGACATCACCGTCTTTTGAATCGGCGATCGTATCGGCCAGTCGGGCGAGCAGATAGAGCAGACCGACCTGACCTCGGATGCGTGAGGGCAGCGCCTTCAGCGTGAGGTGGAATGAACGCGAGGTCTCTTTGAGAAGAGGATCGATTTCGGGGTTGATCAATCCCGCCATGATGCACCCTCATGCTCTTGGCGGGGCGTCTGTTCTTGACCCTGTGGGCGGCCCTGTCCGAGGCAACCTTTTCTAACGGGTGGGCAGCCCTTCAGCCTGAGGGGTGGGACCATGGACTGTCAGGCCTGCGTGGAAGAGATTCCAGATGACTCTCTCTTCTGTCCGGAATGTGGCGCTCGGCAGGACCCTTCCAAGTCGGGCACGATCGGTGGACGGAACTTCGGCGTGGTCAGTCCGCAGGCCGTTCAAGCGGGTCGCGATATGCAGGCCGCCGATGCCGCCAATGCACCGGTCATCCCCGGTTCTGCCGATGTGCTCTCCCAGTTGGCCACCGAGATGAGCGGCAGCCCGCCCGTGGAAGGTTCAACCAACAATGACGAGGCCTACACCCAGACCGATCAGATGGTCGATCGCATCGTCGAGAATGAGCGCGCTGAGAAGGCCGGCGCTCGAAATGAGTGGCTGACGATGAACCAGCACACGGCGAGCGATGTGCTCGCGAATCTTGCCGGTGGAGAATTGCCGGGCCATTTGGCCTCGGGCAGCGGTGGTGCTCGCCTCCTCGATGATGGCGACGATGTCAGCCTCGCCAAGAAGCGTGTCAAGGCCAACCAACCCTCTTCTTCTCTGCTTCGACGCATGTCCGAAGTGGCTGTGCGCCGGGTCGCACGCAAGCGTGGCGTCGCGGTAGAATCCCCGCAGGTCGCGATGACCGAGGATGACACGGTGCGTGTCAACGTGACCTACATCGACGACGGGCGCGTGCTCGACACGCCGCCTGACCTGTCCAATTCCTTTGAACATGCGATCGCCACAGAACTCGCTCTGAAGGGCTTCGACATCGGCATCGAGATCGCCCTGTTCCGCTCTCTGGATGGCGAGATCGAACTCGTCTGGGGAGACCCGGGTGAGGATGAAGGCGTTCCCGATGAGGATGAGGATCTGTTCGCATGCGAGGATTGTGGTCATTATCCGATCAGCGAATCCGACGATGCCTGCCCTGGTTGCGGTGCGGCATTCGTCGATGATGATGACTGGGAGAGCGAGACCGCGCCCCCGCCCTCCCCCGGTGGCTCACCCGGACCCGGTGGCGGCGGACCCAGTGGTCCACCTCGCGGTCCTTCGCGTGCGGCCGCAGCCGGACCACCCGGCGCTTCGTCCGGCCCTCCTTCCCGCGGTCCCTCTGTCTCACCAGCCCGTGGTCCCGGTGGTCCGCCGAGCAGGGGTCCCGGTGGTCCGCCGAGCAAGGGTCCCGGTGGTCCCCCAGCCCGTGGTCCGGGCGGCGGCCCGCCGAGCAAGGGTCCCGGTGGTCCGCCGAGCAGGGGTCCCGGTGGACCGCCGCGAAAGGGTCCGCCACGCTGATCAGGCCAGAATCCAGATTGCCAGAGCCGTCAGGGTCGCCGCCATCACCAGCTCGACCTTGCGATGATTGTTCTGCAGATGGTCAATCAATGGCGTTCCCGTGATGACCATGGCGACCAGCACGTACCAGCCGCCGTCGATCAACAGGGCGAGTGATGCGACCACCAGCCGTTCAGCGATGCTGAAATCGGGTTGAATGAATTGACTGAATACAGCGATCTGGAAGGCGAGGATCTTCGGGTTGAGGAAGGCGATCAGGAACCCCTCACTGAAACCCATCCCTTTGGATTCGTAGGTCTGGACCTCGCTCCCTTTCACCATGAGAGCCGCGAGCAGGATCAGGAACAAACCACCGGCGATCTGCAACGTCGTCGCGTAGCCGCTCGCCTTCAGCGTCGCGATGCCGCTGATTGCGATGAAGGCATAGATGCCGAAGCCGAGACCGTGACCGATCGCACAGGCCACCCCACGACCTCGGCCGCCTTCAATCGTGTTCCGGAGCACGACCGCAAGGCTGGGCCCGGGTGAGACCGCGCCCAAGCAGAGCACGGCGACGATGGGGGCAAGCTCAACGAGGTCCATGCTGCATTCAGCGCAGACCCGCGGCCTTCAGACTTTCCAGAAGGACGGCGCCGATCTC